>Ga0233380_1001270_pt1 | contig 11611 bp, 7 predicted proteins | sample ElkDunMinimDraft_9_FD_191541 | JGI IMG/M metagenome (GOLD analysis project Ga0233380, IMG submission 191541) | Fecal eukaryotic communites from dung pellets of Tule Elk in California, USA - Elk Dung F36 | ecosystem: Host-associated > Mammals > Digestive system > Large intestine > Fecal | place... | reverse complement strand
TGCCATCCTCGATGCAGCTGGGCCAAGGCTTGGGCGCTGGATCAATAGGCGCAGCCGCTTCACAAATCGTTCCAGGCCATTCAGCAAGTCTGCCGCAAGATTTTGATCACATCGTTCGCAGCGTAGGTGAGTGGTGATCAGCGGATTGCCGCGTACTTAGAAACAGATAATCCGCCAGTTGGCGGATTATTTCGTGAAGGCTCTGTTTGACCTTATTCGGGCAGTTGCTGCGGGCTAAAAATATCCCAGCATGCAATAAATAAGGCAGCAATAGCAGGGCCGATGACAAAGCCCGTGAGTCCAAAGATAGACATGCCGCCTAATGTTGAGATCAAGACAATGTAGTCAGGCATCTTGGTGTCCTTGCCGACCAGGATAGGGCGAAGCACGTTGTCAACCAAACCGATCACGAGGACGCCATAAGCTGCAAGAACCAGCCCTTGTGTCGGGCTGCCAGTGGCGAGAAAGTAAATGGACACGGGGCCCCATATCAAGCTAGCGCCTACGGCAGGTAGCAACGATAGGAAAGCCATCAAAACACCCCACAGCACGGGGCCTTGAATATCAAGAATCCAGAAAATCAAGCCGCCCAATGCGCCTTGTGCTGTAGCCACTGCAAGATTGCCTTTGATCGTGGCCCGAATCACCGTGGCAAATTTTTCGATCAGACTTTGCTTGTGCTCTTTTTCCATGGGAATGGCATCGCGGATGCGAGTGGCGAGCCAGGTTCCGTCACGCAGCAGGAAAAATAGCAAATAAAGCATGACACCAAAGCTCACGACAAAGCCCAGTGTGTTTTGCCCAACCTCCATGGCTTTGCCAGCAATCAATTTTCCGGCTTCTGCGGCAACGCCCGAGAGTTTGTCTTGAATTTCTCGGGCGGAAGCCAGGTCGATGCGCTCTAAAAATTGCAAAAGCCATCCGGGCATGGCGGCATTGATTTGCTGAAAGTAATTGCCGAAGTCCAGTTGGCCAGAAGACATGCGGTTGTAGATAAGCACTGTCTCATTGACGACCGACGTTCCAATAAGGACCAGTGGCAAGATGACCACCAGCAAACACAGGACGAGCGTGACCAGTGCCGTTAAATTGGGTTTATTGGGGAATCTGTGTAATAGCTTTTTGTTAAGGGGATGAAACAAAATCGCCAAGACCAGCGCCCAAAATACTGCGCCTATGAATGGCCACAGAATCATGGCAAAACCAGCGCTTACTGCAGCAAGCAGCAGTAGGAAAGTTTTATTGGTAGTTTTTTGAGAAGGCATGAGCCAAAAGTGCAGGGCACCAAGAGCAGGGAATATCCGGAATGTACGCGAGTTGCTTGTGTCTCAACAGATGGGCAAGGTCTGCGTGCGGCAACTTCGACGATGAAGCCGAGTTTCCTGAGCGCGGCAAGCCAGCCAGGCCATTACAGGGATCTGCATGACTAGCATTGGTAAATTGGACATTAATGATCTGACACCGGGCGCGTTCCGGCCTTACGGCTGGATGCTGGGTAAACCCATGCCGGATGGCAATGGCGTGCCGCTGTTTTCGAACCCTGCCACCGATTTTTGGCAGGAACACCTGTTCAATACCGGCGCGGGTGGCGATGCACAGCTGTTGTGGGTCAACTACCGCAACCGGTCTTCGGAGGTCTCAAATCTGGAAAAGCACCTGCTGACGCAGCAAGCAATCGTGCCGTTGACGGGGGAAATCGTCCAGATTGTTGCCCAAAGCGCCGTGGACGGCAGTCCCGATCTGGCCACCTTGGCGGCTTTCCGTGTGCCGCAAGGGCAGGGCGTATGCATGCAGCCAGGATGCTGGCATGCCACACGTATTGCGGGCACGGAGGTTGCCTGCTTGATGATGACCCGCTGTTCGACGACGGCGGACTTGATTCAGCACTTGACGACGTCGGCCAGTGCAACGGAAAGCGCCATCATGGATATCCCCATGCAGCGGTTGGAAGGCCTGACTGCAGGTGCAGAAATAGCGGGATAAGCAACGCAATAGTGCGGTATTGGTCTGAGTGCGTACTTTCTGGATGCGATTTTTGCTGCAGTGCAAGAACAATTTACTTCAGTCTTACATAAGACCTTCACCGCTAACTATTGCTTTCAGTGGCACAATACCGTCAGCAACATCAGGCCCTTCCTTAGCCACAGTCGCATCCGCCAATCGGTATAGCCGTGTCGCGGGAGGTTTACCAACCAGCTAATGCTTTCTCCAGGAAAGCTGAGGTCAGCGGAATATGAGCGATCAGCCCACTGTCTACCAAGCCTATCAAGGCAACACGTATCTCTTCGGCGGCAATGCCCCTTATGTCGAAGAAATGTATGAGAACTACCTGTCTAACCCAGGTAGCGTCCCAGATTCTTGGCGCGAGTACTTCGACGCCCTGCAGCACGTTCCTGCTGTAGATGGCTCAGATGCCAAAGACGTTCCTCATCTCCCAGTCATCAATGCTTTCGCTGAACGCGCCAAGCAAGGTGGCACCAAGGTGGTGGTGGCTTCGGGCGCAGATTCTGAGTTGGGTCGCAAGCGCACCGCAGTTCAGCAGCTGATTGCGGCATACCGCAACGTGGGTCAGCGTTGGGCGGATCTGGATCCGCTCAAGCGCACCGAGCGCCCCGAAATTCCTGAACTCGATCCTGCTTTCTACGGCTTCTCTGATGCCGACCAGGAAACTGTGTTCAACGTTGGCAACACATTCTTCGGCAAGGAAACGATGTCCTTGCGCGAGTTGCTGAACGCACTGCGCGAAACTTACTGCGGCACCATTGGTGTCGAGTACATGTATGCCACAGACCAGGTGCAAAAGCGCTGGTGGCAGCAGCGCTTGGAAACCATTCGTTCCAAGCCCGTGCTCAATGCTGACCAAAAGAAGCGCATTCTTGACCGATTGACTGCTGCTGAAGGCCTCGAGCGTTATTTGCACACCAAGTACGTGGGCCAAAAGCGCTTCTCGCTGGAAGGCGGAGAATCGTTCATCGTTGCGATGGACGAGTTGATCAGCGCCAGTGGCAAGCAAGGCGTGCAAGAAGTTGTGATGGGCATGGCCCACCGTGGCCGCTTGAACGTGCTGGTGAACACCCTGGGCAAGATGCCCAAGGATTTGTTTGCCGAATTTGACCACACAGCACCCGAAGAGCTGCCTGCTGGTGACGTGAAGTACCACCAGGGTTTCAGCTCTGATGTGTCGACCGCAGGCGGTCCAGTTCACCTGTCGCTGGCGTTCAACCCTTCTCACCTGGAAATTGTGAACCCGGTGGTGGAAGGTTCTGTGCGCTCGCGCATGGATCGTCGCAATGACCCTCACGGCAAGCAAGTGCTGCCTGTGCTGGTGCATGGTGACGCAGCTTTTGCTGGCCAGGGTGTGAACCAAGAAACTTTGGCGCTGATGCAAACCCGTGGTTACTCCACTGGCGGCACAGTGCACATCATCATCAACAATCAGATCGGTTTCACCACCTCTGACCCCCGTGACAAGGGATCGACCACCTACTGCACGGACATCGTGAAGATGGTGGAGTCGCCCGTACTGCACGTCAACGGTGATGATCCAGAAGCCGTGGCGCTGTGTATGCAGCTGGCACTGGACTACCGCATGGAGTTCCAGCAAGACGTGGTGGTGGACATTGTGTGCTTCCGCAAGTTGGGCCACAACGAACAAGACACCCCTGCGCTGACACAGCCGCTGATGTACAAGACCATCGCTGCCCACCCCGGTACGCGCAAGCTGTATGCAGACAAGCTGGCAGCTCAAGGTCTGGGTGACACGCTGGGTGAAGACATGGCCAAGGCATACCGCGCTGCCATGGATGAAGGTCGTCACACACAAGAAGTGGTGTTGACCAACTTCAAGAGCCAGTATGCTGTGGACTGGAGCCCCTTCCTGGGCAAAAAGTGGACTGATGCCGGTGATACCGCCATCCCGCTGGCCGAGTGGAAGCGTTTGGCTGAAAAAATCACTACGTTGCCTGAATCTGTCAACCCGCACTCGCTGGTCAAGAAGGTTTATGACGACCGTGCAGCCATGGGCCGTGGCGAAGTGAACGTGGACTGGGGCATGGGTGAACACATGGCTTTCGCATCGTTGGTGGCTTCTGGCTATCCCGTGCGTCTGTCTGGTGAAGACTGTGGCCGTGGCACCTTTACCCACCGTCACTCGGTGGTTCACGATCAAAAGCGTGAAAAGTGGAGCGAAGGCACCTACATTCCGCTGCAAAACGTGGCTGAAAATCAGGCTCCGTTTGTTGTCATTGACTCCATCCTGTCTGAAGAAGCAGTGCTGGGCTTTGAATACGGCTATGCGTCCAACGATCCCAACACATTGGTGATCTGGGAAGCCCAGTTCGGTGACTTTGCCAATGGCGCGCAAGTGGTGATTGACCAGTTCATCGCCTCGGGTGAAGTCAAGTGGGGCCGTATCAATGGTTTGACATTGATGCTGCCACACGGCTATGAAGGCCAAGGCCCTGAGCACAGCTCGGCCCGTCTGGAGCGCTTCCTGCAATTGGCGGCTGACACCAACATGCAGATCGTGCAGCCCACTACGGCCAGCCAGATCTTCCACGTGTTGCGCCGTCAGATGGTGCGCAACCTGCGCAAGCCTCTGGTCATCATGACGCCCAAGTCGCTGTTGCGTAACAAGGATGCAACTTCGCCATTGTCTGAATTCACCAAGGGTGCGTTCCAGACCGTGATTGGTGAGCGTGATGAGTCGATTGTTGCCAAGGGCGAGAAGGTCAAGCGCGTGATTGCCTGTTCTGGCAAGGTCTACTACGACCTCGTCAAGAAGCGTGCAGAGAAGGAAGTTGACGACGTGGCCATCGTGCGCGTTGAGCAGGTTTACCCCTTCCCGCACAAGGCTTTTGAGGCTGAACTCAAGAAGTTCCCTAACGCCAAGGACTTGGTGTGGTGCCAGGACGAACCGCAAAACCAAGGTGCGTGGTTCTTCATTCAGCACAATATCTACGAAAACATGCAAGAAGGCCAAAAGCTGGGTTACGCTGGTCGTGCTGCCTCTGCATCTCCAGCCGTTGGTTATGCACACCTGCACCAAGAGCAGCAAAAGAACTTGGTCGAAGCCGCGTTCTCCAAGCTCAAGGGTTTTGTCCTGACCAAGTAATCAAAGCTGACAACCCCTGCGCGTGACGCAGGGGGTCAAACACTTTTTGGAAAGAATTCAAAATGGCAATCGTAGAAGTTAAAGTTCCCCAGCTGTCCGAGTCCATCGCTGAAGCGACCATGCTTACTTGGAAGAAAAAGGTTGGCGAAGCCGTCGCAGTGGACGAAATCCTGATCGAAATTGAAACCGACAAAGTCGTGCTGGAAGTGCCTGCACCCTCGGCTGGCGTGATCACAGAGATTTTGCAAGGTGACGGCGCTACCGTGACGGCAGAGCAGTTGATCGCCAAGATCGACTCTGAAGCTGTTGCCGGTGCTGCTGCTCCTGCTCCTGCCGCCGCACCCGCTGCTGCTGCACCTGTGGCCGCTGCGCCTGCCGCTGCTGCCAACAAGGGTGATGTGGCGATGCCCGCTGCTGCCAAAATTTTGGCTGAGAACAACCTGTCGGCTGCCAATGTGGCAGGTTCCGGCAAGGATGGCCGCGTAACCAAGGGTGATGCACTGTCCGCCATCAAGGCTGGTGCAAGCATTCCTACAGGTGCACCCAAGGCTGCGCTGCCCCAAGTGGCCGCTCCTGCAGTCAAGGAAGACCTGTCGGGTCGCCCAGAGCAGCGCGTGCCCATGACACGTCTGCGCGCACGTGTGGCTGAGCGTTTGCTGCAATCGCAATCGACCAACGCCATTCTGACCACGTTCAACGAAGTGAACATGGCTCCCGTGATGGCCCTGCGCAAGAAGTTCCAGGACGACTTCACCAAAGAACACGGTGTGAAGCTGGGCTTCATGTCCTTCTTTGTGAAGGCCGCAGTGCACGCACTGAAGAAGTACCCCGTGCTGAACGCATCGGTGGACGGTAACGACATCGTCTACCACGGCTACTTTGACATCGGTATTGCAGTGGGCTCGCCCCGTGGTCTGGTTGTGCCTATCTTGCGCAATGCTGACCAGATGAGCTTTGCCGATATCGAAAAGAAGATTGCTGAATTTGGCAAGAAGGCTGCTGACGGCAAGCTGGGTCTGGAAGAAATGACTGGCGGTACTTTCTCCATCTCCAATGGCGGTACTTTCGGCTCCATGATGTCCACCCCCATCATCAACCCTCCACAGTCCGCTATTTTGGGCGTGCACGCCACCAAGGACCGTGCTGTGGTGGAAAACGGCCAGGTTGTGGTTCGCCCAATGAACTACTTCGCCATGTCGTATGACCACCGCATCATTGACGGCCGCGAAGCCGTGCTGGGCCTGGTTGCCATGAAGGATGCGCTGGAAGACCCATCGCGCCTGCTGTTTGACCTGTAATTGCTACGGGTTCACAGATCGATAAAACCCACCCTCGGCCACGCCCAGCGGTGGGTTTTTTCCAAGCACTTCAGACAAGAGATTTTGAGTTATGAGCAAGCAATTTGACGTTATCGTGATTGGCGCCGGCCCCGGCGGCTACATCGCAGCCATTCGTGCTGCCCAACTGGGTAAGAACGTGGCCTGTATTGATGCATGGTCCACCAAGACCGGCACCCCAGCACCTGGCGGCACCTGCACCAACGTTGGCTGCATTCCTTCCAAGGCGCTGCTGCAGTCGTCCGAGCACTTTGAACATGCCAAGCTGCATTTTGCTGACCACGGTATCAGCACCGGCGAAGTGGCTATGGATGTGAGCAAGATGATCGCCCGCAAGGACGCCATCGTGAAGCAAAACAACGACGGCATCTTGTACCTGTTCAAGAAGAACAAGGTCACCTTCTTCCACGGCACAGCATCGTTCTCCAAGGCCGTTGAAGGCGGCTACGAGATCAAAGTGGCAGGCAAGGCTGAAGAGACTTTGGTGGCCCCTCAGGTGGTGGTGGCAACTGGCTCCAATGCCCGTGCATTGCCTGGCCTGCCTTTTGATGAACAAAAAGTGCTGTCCAACGACGGCGCGCTGGATATCGGTGCTGCGCCCAAGAAGCTGCTGCTGATTGGCGCTGGCGTGATCGGTCTGGAAATGGGCTCCGTATGGCGCCGTCTGGGTACCGAAGTGACCGTGCTGGAAGGTATGGACAAGTTCCTGCCCGCCGTGGACGAGCAAATCGCCAAGGAAGCCAAGAAGGCTTTCGACAAGCAAGGTCTGAAGATTGAGCTGGGCGTGAAAATTGGCAACGTTGACACTTCAGGCAAGGGCGTGAAGCTGGAATACACCAACGCCAAGGGCGAAGCACAGACGCTGGAAGCCGACAAGCTGATCGTCTCGATTGGCCGTACTGCCAACACCAACGGCCTGAACGCAGAAGCTGTGGGCTTGGCGCTGGACGAGCGTGGCCAGATCGTGGTGGACGACAACTGCAAGACCAATCTGCCTGGCGTATGGGCGGTGGGTGACGTGGTGCGCGGCCCCATGCTGGCACACAAGGCTGAAGAAGAAGCCGTAGCCGTGGCTGAACGCATCGCTGGCCAGCATGGTCACGTGAATTTTGCGACACTTCCTTCTGTGATTTACACCAGCCCTGAAGTGGCGTGGGTGGGCCGCAATGAGCAGCAACTCAAGGCTGAAGGCGTGAAGTACAAGGCGGGCTCTTTCCCCTTCTTGGCCAACGGTCGCGCCCGTGCGCTGGGTGACACCACCGGAATGGTGAAGTTCATTGCTGACGCTGAAACTGACGAAATTTTGGGCGTGCACATGGTAGGCCCCATGGTCTCGGAGCTGATCTCTGAAGCCGTGGTGGCGATGGAGTTCAAGGCCTCGGCCGAAGACATCGCCCGTATCTGCCATGCACACCCTTCGCTGTCGGAATCGACCAAGGAAGCCGCTTTGGCGGTGGACAAGCGTACGCTGAACTTCTAATCTTTTTTTAGAAGCTACATAGCCGCCAAGCCCAGGTTTAGCCTGCGCTTGGCGCTATCGTTTTAAAGGTTTGTGTTTCTCTGCCCATGGGTGGGGGCACAACGAGAAAGCTGGATGAGCATGAGTCTGTCTGTCCGTGCGGCCTACGAGGCCGAACTCGCCGCTAAAGGTTTTACCGCCGACCCTGCCCAGCTGCGCGCCGTAGATGCGCTGCAGCGCTGTGCCGACGACTGGGCGGCGTACAAATCCAAGCGATCGAACGCGCTCAAGAAGATTTTTCAGAAACCAGAGATTCCGCGTGGCGTGTACATGTACGGCGGCGTAGGGCGCGGAAAAAGCTTTTTGATGGACTGTTTTTTCAATGCAGTGCCCATCAAGCGCAAAGTGCGTTTGCACTTTCACGAATTCATGCGCGAGGTGCACCGTGAGCTGCACCTGCTGCAAGGTACGCAAAACCCGCTGGATGCCCTGGGGCTGAAGATTTCCAAGCGCTACAAGCTGATCTGTTTTGACGAATTTCACGTGGCGGACATCACTGACGCCATGATCTTGTACCGCTTGCTGGTATCGCTGTTTGATAACGGCGTGGGTTTTGTCACCACTTCCAACTTCACGCCCGATGGCCTGTACCCAGATGGCCTGCACCGCGACCGCATTCTGCCAGCGATTGACCTGCTCAACACCCGCATGGATGTGGTGAATGTAGACAACGGCACAGACTACCGCCGCCGCACGCTGGAGATGGTGCAGCTATACCATTGCCCGCTGGGGCCTGAGGCCGATGCGTCCATGCAGGAGGCTTTTGAGCAACTGTCCGATGTGTCCGACGAAAAGCCCATGTTCAAGATTGAGTCACGTGAAATTCCTGCACTGCGCCGTGCCGGTGGCGTGATCTGGTTTGACTTCCGTGAGCTGTGCGGGGGCCCGCGCTCGCAAAATGATTACCTGGAAATTGCTTCGCAATTTCACACCGTGCTGCTGTCCAACGTGCCGTTCATGCCTGTGAATATGGCGTCTCCTGCACGCCGGTTTACCTGGCTGATTGATGTGATGTATGACCGCCGTGTCAAGCTGGTCATGTCCGCAGCAGTGCCGCCCGAGCAGCTGTACACCGAGGGGCCGCTGGCGCACGAATTTCCGCGTACAGTGTCACGCTTGAACGAAATGCAATCTCAGGAATTCCTTGCCCTCGAACGTCGGGTGGTAGATACAGGACTGACCTGAACTTAGGCGCTATGAAATCTTTTTGCTTGCTCTCCCGTACTCTGAGTGTGCTTGCCTTGGGCACGCTGACCTTGACTGCTTTCGCACAGCCTGTAAATGCTGTGAGCGAGCAGGCGCACCAGGCCGAGCTGCAACACGGTGCGCAGCAGCGTGCGAAAGAGCGCCAAGAAATTGCGGCCCAGCGCGCCCAGATTCAGCAGCGCAAGCTGGAAGCGGAAAAAGAGTGCTGGCAGCGCTTTGCGGTCGAAAGCTGCTTGCGCGAGGTGCGCATCAAGGCACGTGAGCAAGACACGGTGCTTCATGAGCGTGAACTGCAGCTCAACAGCGCAGAGCGGCAGGAAAAAGCGGCAGAGCGCTTGCGCACCATTGAGCAAAAGCGCAGCGAAAAACGCGTTCCTGCCCCTGTCAACGCCACATCTCGCTCGCAGGAGTCGGGGGCGCACCCAGCAAAATCGCAGGCGGATGTGGATCAGGCGCTGTCAGAGCGTGGCACCGTAGCCGGTGAACGTGCGGCTGCACAAGCTGCGCGGGTGCAAAAGCACCAGCAAGACATGGCCAGCCGTGAATTGACCGAGGCTGAGCGCAGCGCCAAGGCCCAAAAAGACGCGCAAGACAAGCAAAAAACCGCAGAAGCGCGCCGTGCCAGCAAAGCCAATGACATTGCCAATCGCAAGGGCGTGCCGTTGCCAATTCCATCAGAATTGCCCAAACCTTAAAAAAATAGGAGCTGTCAGCGCTGTGTTTGCAGGGGTTTCAAATAGAAAAGTATCTGAAACTCTTATTTATAAAGCGCTTTAAGCTACTTTTTTGATACCTCTACCCAACAACCCATGAGTTTGCACGACCAAGTGGCCGCCGCTTTTGCACAAGACGGCTGGCTTTCGCGTGCAGAGCCCCACTTTCGTCCCCGCGCCGGGCAAACCGAGATGGCGATGGCGGTGGCACAGACGATTGAAGATGGTGGCGTGCTGGTAGTGGAGGCGGGCACCGGGGTGGGCAAAACCTTCTCGTACCTGGTGCCTGCGCTTTTGAGTGGGCAGCGCGTGCTGGTTTCCACGGCCACCAAGGCGCTGCAAGACCAGTTGTACCTGCGTGATCTGCCCCGGTTGGTACAGGCGCTGGGCCTGCCACTGCGTGTGGCACGCTTGAAAGGGCGCTCCAGCTATCTTTGCCTGCACCGCCTGGGGCAGGTGCACCAGAGCAAAGTGCCGCTGGATCCGCAAGTGTTGCGTGCAGTGGCGCGCGTGCAAGACTGGTCGCGTGGTACGCGCTCAGGAGATTTGGCCGAGCTGCCTGGGCTGGCAGAAAACTCTACGGTGGCGGCCTTGGTTACATCCACCAAAGACAACTGCGTGGGCAGCAGTTGTGCGCACTGGGAGCAATGCCACGTCAACACGGCACGTGCTCAGGCACTGCAAGCTGATGTCTGCGTGGTCAACCATCACCTGTTTTTTGCCGACATGGAAGTGCGCGATTCTGGCGTGGCGCAACTGCTGCCAACAGCTGGTGTGGTGGTCATTGACGAAGCGCACCAACTCAATGAAACAGGCATTCAGTTTGCCGGCTGGGTGCTGGGAACGCGCCAGTTGCAAAACTACATCAAGGATGTGCTGGCAGATGTAACGCTGCATGCGCGCGGTCTGGCGGACTGGATGCAATTGCTGGGGCAGCTTGAGCACGCGCTCAATGAATGGCGCGCCGTGGGGGCCAACATTACCCCGGGCAGCCGCCTGCGGTGGCTGGGGGGTGCGCCCGAAGGCGTGTCTGACAACGCCTGGTGCAGTGGCCTGCATGCCGTGGGGCAATCCTTGCGCGCCTTGTTGCTGGTCTTGGCCAAGGTGACTGAAACCGCCCATGCCCTAGTGGCCCTGTATGAGCGCGGCGCACGCCTGCTTTCGCAACTGGCCAGCTTTGCGCAGCCGGTGCCCGATGATGCTGTGCGCTGGCTTGAAGTAACGCGCCACCACCTGCGGCTGATGGAGTCACCACTGACCATTGCGCATCTGATGCGTGAACACATGCAGCCACCAGACGATGCCGATCCTGCCTTGCAGCCCAGCAAAGCGTGGGTGTTTACCTCTGCCACGCTGGGAGATGACGAAGACTTGCGCTGGTTCACTGAAACCTGTGGTCTGCGTCAGGCTCAGGTGCTCAGAGTAGACAGCCCTTTTGATTACGCAAGCCAGGCCGTGCTGTATGTGCCTGAGGACATTCCAGAGCCCGCCCAGCAAGTGGCGCACAGCGCTGCTGTAGCGCAGTTGGCGGGCGATGGCGCTGCAGCCTTGGGAGGGCGCACCTTGGTGCTCACCACCACGCTCAAAGCGCTTGATGCCATTGGTCAGCACCTGCAACAGCGCTTTGGGTTACTGGAACCCATGGACGTGCTGGTGCAAGGCCAGGGCCCTAAACATGTGCTGATGGAGCGCTTTCGCGCAGGCACGCTCCATGGCCGCGGCT
>Ga0233380_1001269_pt1 | contig 11612 bp, 12 predicted proteins | sample ElkDunMinimDraft_9_FD_191541 | JGI IMG/M metagenome (GOLD analysis project Ga0233380, IMG submission 191541) | Fecal eukaryotic communites from dung pellets of Tule Elk in California, USA - Elk Dung F36 | ecosystem: Host-associated > Mammals > Digestive system > Large intestine > Fecal | place... | reverse complement strand
GTAGCCCCATACCTCCTCCAGCAGCACGTCGCGCGTCACCACCTTCTGGTCGGCGCGATAGAGATATTTGATGATCGAGGCCTCCTTCTCGGTGAGCCTGACCTTGCCGCCGCGCTGGTCGATCAAGAGCTTCTGACTCGGCTTGAACGTATAGGGCCCGACCGAGAAGGTCGCGTCCTCGCTCTGCTCGTGCTGCCGCAGCTGCGCACGGATGCGCGCCAGCAGCACCGCGAAGCGGAACGGCTTCGTCACATAGTCGTTGGCGCCTGCCTCCAGCCCCAGGATCGTGTCGGAATCGGTGTCCTGGCCGGTCAGCATGATGATCGGCGCCTTGTAGCCGCCCTTGCGCAGCAGCTTCACCGCCTCGCGGCCGTCCATGTCGGGCAGCCCGACATCCATGATCAGAAGGTCGACCACGCCGGCGCGCGCCGCAGCCACGCCCTTGCCCGCGGTCGCCTCCTGCAGGACCTCGAACTCCTCGTAGAGCGACAGCTGCTCGACCAGCGTCGAGCGCAAATCGTCGTCGTCGTCGACGATCAGGATTGTGCGTGAGGTCATGCTTCAGTCCATCTTCGCGGCGGGGGCCGGTTGCTCGGTTGACCCGGAGCCCTGTTTGTGCGGAACGTCGGGCATGCGGGCCGGGTGATTTGGCATGTCGGGATCATACAGGAAAAAATATAAGTGTAAGTCCGGCAAAGCAAAATACCGGCCGGACCCCGATGCCGCGCCGAAAACTGGCCTGACCCGGCTCACAGTCCGTCCCCGCCCGGGCAATCGGTCGCAGGGGCTGCTGGTCGCCGGCAATGCGGTTTTCCCCTGCGCTCTCGGCCGCGGCGGCATCTCGGCCGGCAAGCGCGAGGGCGACGGCGCAACGCCGCTGGCGGCGATGCGGATTCTCTCCGGCTATTTCAGGGGAGATCATGTGGCCGCGCGCCGCACCCGGCTGAAGATGGCGCCGATTTCGAACGATCTCGGCTGGTGCGAGGTGCCTGACGACCGCAACTACAACCGGCCGGTGAAAATCCCCTATGGCGCGAGCCACGAGACCATGCGCCGCGCCGACCGGCTCTACGATTACTGCCTGGTGCTCGACTGGAACATCGCGCCGCGCCGGCGCGGCCGCGGCAGCGCGATCTTCTTCCACCTGGCGCGCCCGGGCTTCACGCCGACTGAGGGCTGCGTCGCGGTGACGGCGAAGGTGATGGCGCGCCTCCTGCCCTACCTCTCCGACCGCACGGTGTTGCAGGTGATGCGGTAGAACGGAGATGCCGCCTCCCCGTCGCACGCGGCGAGGGAGAGGCGGCAAGGCCTGCAGGGCAGACGGAGAGGGAGTTCGTGGCAGCCTTCCGTCGGGCGCTGCAGCCTATCTTCCCAAGCGCCAGCCGAAATCGACGAGCCCTGGCCTGCCGATCTCGCGATAGACCGTGCTGGTCAGCGAACGCGGCCTCAGGCCGATATCGCGCAACTCCTTGTCGGACATGCCGGAGACCCGCAGGCCGGGGTGAGCGAGGGCTGCCCTTGCTTCGTGCAGCCAGCCGGTGATCGAGATGGACATCTGATGCATCCAGTTCTCCGGAATAAAATCCGGTTTGACGATTTTTTCTTGCCGTCACCATGATCCGTTGAAAGAAAAAGGGGAAACGAGTAGTTTTCACGGGATCATTAACTTCCGTTTTAAGATCATGGCCCGTTTCGTACCCGGCACGCGCGCCCTGAGGACGCTGGAAGCGGCGGCCCGGCACCTGAACTTCACCCGCGCCGCCGACGAGCTCGGCCTGACGCCGGCCGCCGTCAGCCATCAGATCAAGGAGTTCGAGGAGCAACTCGGAGTCCCGCTGTTCGCCCGCACCAGCCGCACGATGCGGCTTACCGAAGCCGGCCTGGTGCTGTTCGAGGCCTCCGCCGACGCCATCGAGCTCCTCAACCGCGCGGTCTCGCGCGCGCAAAAGCTGGCGCGCGGCCAGTCGCTGCTGAAGGTGACGGTCGACGCGCATTTCGCGGCCAAATGGCTGATGCGGCGCATCGACGGCTTCCGCGCCCGCCGCCCGGACATGGAGCTGCGCTTCGACATCTCCTACGAGGTCCGCGACTTCGACCGCGACGACATCGACGTCGGCATCCGCTTCGGCGCCGGCAGATATCCGGGCCTGTCCGCCGACCGCCTGTTCGACAATGTCCTCGTCCCGGTCTGCAGTCCGGCGCTGTTGCGCAACGGTCCGCCGCTGAAGACGCCGCGCGACCTCTTCAACCACCGCCTCGTGCATGTCGAGTGGTCGCGCCAGGGCGTCACCTGGCCGAACTGGCGCATGTGGATGGCGGCGGCCGGAATCGACGATTTCGACGACAGCCGCACGCTGGTCTTCGGCACCTCCTCGGATGCCGTCCAGGCGGCGATCGACGGCAGCGCGGTGGCGCTCGCCGACTTCGCCATGGTCGCGCACGACCTCTCCGAGGGGCGGCTGGTGCAGCCCTTCGAGCTCGGCGTCAGGATGGCGCCCGAATTCGCCTATTTCCTCGTCTACCCGCAGGGCTCCGCAGGCGACCCGCGCATCGTCGCCTTCCGCGACTGGATTCTGGACGAAGCCGCCAAGACCAGGACATAGGCGCGGCCTTCTCTCCTCTCCCCGTTCACGGGGGAGAGGATGCCTGCGTAGCCAACAGGTGAGGGGCGCGCGAACGTGTCAGAGCCTGGCTCCGCCCCTCACCCGGTCCTTCGGACCACCTTCTCCCCGAAAGCGGGGAGAAGGAAAACGTCAGACCACGCGGACCTCGATGTCGCCGACACCGTCGACATGGCCCTTCAGCACGTCGCCGCGCTTCACCGCGCCGACGCCAGCCGGCGTGCCCGACATGATGATGTCGCCTGGCGCCAGCCGGAACAGGCCGGACAGATAGCTGATCATCTCCGGGACCTTCCAGATCATCTGGTTGAGGTCGCCGGTCTGCTTGCGCTCGCCGTTCACGTCGAGCCAGATCGCGCCCTGCGCCGGATGTCCGATCTTCGACGCCGGCACCAGCGCCGAAGACGGCGCCGATTGCTCGAAGGCCTTGCCGACCTCCCAGGGCCGGCCCATGTCCTTGGCCTTGCCCTGCAGGTCGCGCCGCGTCATGTCGAGGCCGACGCCGTAGCCGTAGACGCAGTCGAGCGCCTTCTCGACCGGGATGTCGACGCCGCCGCTCTTCAGCGCGACGATCATCTCGATCTCGTAATGCACGTCGTTGGAGGCGGGCGGGTAGGGAAAGCTGCCGCCGGTGTCGAGATTGTCGGGATTCTTCTGGAAGAAGAAGGGCGGCTCCTTGTTAGGGTCGTGCCCCATCTCGACCGCATGCGCGGCATAGTTCCGCCCAACGCAATAGACGCGGTGGACGGGGAAGGACTGATCCGACCCGGCGATGGGAAGGGCCGGGATCGCGGCCGGTTCGATGACGTAGTTTGAGGCCGCGGCCTTGATGTTCATTGTCTTGCTCCTGCGTAGAATTCGACCTTGGCCTCGAGCCGCTCGATCAGGTCGGCGATCAGCAGCGCGAAGGCGAAGAGGATGATGGTGAGGGCCCAGAACTCGGCCATGCGGAAGTTGCGCGAGAAGGTCTCGAACAGCGCGCCGTATCCGACGATGGCGACGAGCAGCTGGCCGATGACGACGCCCTTGACCCCGCGGATGAGCCCGAGCCGGATGCCGGCCAGGATCTCAGGCAGCGCCGCCCAGAGGATGATCTTGATATAGAGCACCCGCTTGGTGGCGCCGTAGGATTTCGCCATCTCGATCAGCGAGGGCGAGATGTGGCGGACGCCGGCGCGGGTGTCGAGCACGATGATCCAGATGGCGAACAGGAAGACGGCCGCGACGATCGTCTTCTCGCCGAAACCGAACAGGATCATCAGCACCGGCACCAGCGCCGAGAGCGGCGCCGAGGAGAAGATGCTGACCCACATGCCGAGCAGCTCGTCGGCGAGCTTGACGCGACCCATCAGCACCCCGAGCGGCACGCCGACCACGATCGACAGCGCCATGCCGATGAAGAAGGCGCGCAGCGTCGTCACCGTGGCGCTCTGCCAGGACGGCGTCTGCACCAGCTCGACGACGGCTCGAAGCACCTCCGTGAAGGGCGGCAGCATCAGCATAAGGTCGAGCCGCCCGACGATCTCCCAGACGGCGCACCAGACAAGCAGCGACGCCATCATCGGCACGCGATAGCCGAGAATCTTCATGACCGCGCCTCAATCCACATATTGCTTCAGCCCCTGCCAGATTTCCTCGACCGTATCGAGATAGTGCTTGTCGCGGTGGATGCGGTCGGGGTCGACCGAGCGGTCGATCTGCGGTTCCATGATCTGCGAGATGCGGCCCGGCCGCGGCGAGAGCAGCACGATGCGGTCGGAGATGTAGACCGCCTCCTCGATCGAGTGCGTCACGAAGATGAACGTCTTGTTCTGGTTGGTCCTGAGCCGGATCAGATCTTCCTGGAACTTGCGCCGGTTCTGCTCGTCGACAGCCGAGAACGGCTCGTCGAGCAGGAGCACGTCGGCGTCGACCGACAGCGCGCGGGCAAGGCCGACGCGCTGGCGCATGCCGCCCGACAGCTCGTGCGGATACTTGTCCTCGAAGCCCGACAGCCCGACCTCGCCGATATAGTGGCGGGCGACCTTCTCGCGCTCGGCGAGCGCCCTGCCGCGCAGCTCCAGCCCGAAGGCGACGTTGCGCAGCACGGTCGCCCAGGGCAGCAGCGCGAAGTCCTGGAACACGAAGGCGCGCTCCGGTCCCGGCTTGCTCACCGTGCGGCCGTTGACCGAGATCGTGCCGGCGTCGGCTTCCACCAGGCCGGCGATGATCTTCAGGAGCGTCGTCTTCCCGCAGCCGCTGGGGCCGAGCAGGCTGGTCAGCTTGCCGCGCGGGAAGTCGAGGTCGACGCCGCGCAGCGCCTCGATATTGCCGTAGCTCTTGGAGATGCCGCGCACCTCGACGATCGAGTCGACCGGCTCGGTCATCGGCATTGGTTCGCTCCTCAGCATTGCTGTGCGCATCGTCAGGCGCCTCTCTTCTCGGGCCTGAACACGCGCGTCTCGATCCACTGCAACGCGACGAGCGTAAGGGTCGAAAGGGCGATGATCGAGGCGATGGTTGCATACATCGCGGCGTAGTTGGCGCGCGAGCGGTTGTAGGTGATCAGGTCGCCGATGCCGGTCGGCGTGATCAGGAGTTCGGCAAGCACGACGCCGACGAAGCCGGCGGCGACGCCGAGCCTCAGACCCGCGAAGATGACCGGGCTGGCGTCGGGCAGGATGATCTTGGAAACCACCTGCCAGCGCGTGCCGAGGAAGGACTGGCACATAGAGATCAGCGAGAAGTTGACGTTGCGCACCGCCTTGTAGGTGTTGAGGACGATGACGGGCAGCGCCAGGATCATCACCGCAAGCGTCTTTGCCGTCATGCCGATGCCGTAGATGAAGGTGACCATCGGGATGAAGGCGGCGACGGGTGCTGCCTGCAGCACGATGAAGACGGGAATGAGCAGCCACTCGCCGGTCCGCCAGAGCCCGCACAGCGTGCCGAGGCCGACGCCGAGAAAGGCCGACAGCACGACCCCGAGGATCAGAGGCTGCAGCGTCGACAGATAGGCTTTCGGCAGGCTGCCGTCTGCGATCAGCCCGCCGAAGGCGATCACGGTGTCGACGAAGGTCGGAAAGGCGAAGCTGACCGGGATCATGCCTGCGATCTGCCAGATGCCGGCGAAGAGCACGACCGAGACGAGGCGGAGCAGCGCCGGGTTGTCTTCCCAGCTCCTCGCCTCGTTTCGCCGGGCCGAGGGGGCGAGGCTGATCGCCCCGCCCTCTGTCCTGATGCTGGCCATTCTTATTTCTTGCCCAGCTTGGCGGTCGCACGGTCGAGCGCGGAGACGTCCCAGAAGTCCTCGACCTTGAGCGTCGCCGGATCGCCTTCGATCTGCCCGGCGAGGCTGAAGAAGGCGAAGTCGTCGCCGGCGGCATCCGCGCCGCCGCCATTCAGCGCCAGGGCGCCTGCCTCGGCGGTCTCCTTGTAGTATTCGGCGATCTCGGCGTCGGCTTCCGCGCCGAGGTCGGGCAGCAGCTTGTACTTGTTGCGCAGCTCGACCGCGGCCGCCGGATTGGCGGAGATCTCGCGGCCGGTGCTCAGCAGTTCCTCGACGAGGATATCGACGTCGGCCGCATTGTTCTTGAGGTAGTCGGCTGTCGCGAACACCGCCTCGTCGGTCGCCTTGAGGTTCTCGACCGGCAGCACGACGAACTTGCCGGGCGCCTCGGCTTCGAGGGCGCGGCGGTTGGCGGCGTCGACGATGGAGGCCTTCAGCGTGCCCTGCAGCAGCGCGTTGCGGCGCACTTCCGACCCGGGGACATAGCTGACCGTGCCGAGCGTGATGCCGTGGTTCTTCGCCATCAGCAGCATCACCGCCTCGGTGCCGGAGCCGCGCGCCTGGACGGCGACGTCCTGGCCATCGAGGTCCTTCCAGGTCTTGTAGAATTCGCCGTTGACGACCGGGAAGAATCGCAGCGTCGATATCTGCGAGAAGATGCGGATCGGCACGCCGACCTTCTGGATGAGCGTATATGGCGCGCCGATGCCGACGTCGGCCTGGCCGCCGACGATCGCCTGCGCGGCGAGGTCCTCGTCGTTCAGGATGATGAGTTCGACATTGACGCCGCGCTCCTTGGCGCGCTCGATCGCGGCCAGCGTCTGGATGGACTCGATGCCGGGCAGATCGCCAAAGGCGATCCGCATGTCGCCGGCATAGGCAGGAACCGCCGCGCCGGCGCCGATGAAGGCGGCCAGCGCCGTGGCGAGAATCGTACGTCTGGACAATATGGTCACGTTTGCTTCCTCCCGTTATTCTTGTAACCAATGATTTGATTGGTTAAGCTCTGCTGCCGGATTGGTCAAGCGCTTTGTGCCCAGGAATCCGAGCGGGGCGCGATTGACCGGCAAAAAACTTCGTTCTAGTACGCGGCTGAGGCAGAGATTCCACGATTGGCTGAACCAATGGACAGGATTGGCAACGACAGGATCGGCGACGGCGGGCACGCCGCGCTGGTGCAGCTCCAGGCCTATCTCGCGCAGATCGACCTGCCGACCGACGGCCGCCTGCCACCCGAGCGGGAGCTCTGCGACATACTCGGCGTCTCGCGCGGCGACCTGCGCAAGGCGCTCGACATCCTGGAGCGCGACGGCCACATCTGGCGCCACGTCGGCAAGGGCACTTTCGTCGGCAGCGGTCCCGTCGAGGAGACGATCGGCATTTCCGAGATCGCCGGCAGCGCCAGCCCCGCCGACGTCATGCGCGCCCGCCTGATCATCGAGCCGGAGATCGCGCGCGAAGCCGCGCTCCACGCCACGGCGGCCGACATCGCCGCCATGCGCCAGTCGCTGGTGCAGACGCGCGAGGCGGCGACGTGGCGGCAATACGAGAACATCGACAATCTGCTCCACCGCCAGATCGCGCAGGCGAGCCGCAACAATGTGCTGCTCGGCCTGTTCGACGTGCTGAACGCCGTGCGCCGCACCGTGGTCTGGGGGCGGCTCCGCTCGGACGGTGCGCGGCCGCCCGCCGACCACCACAGTTTCGCCGACCATGAGCGCATCGTCTCGGCGATCGCCGAGCGCGACCTCGGCGGCGCGGCGGCGGCGATGCGGCTCCATTTGCAGCAGGTCGGCAAACGCCTGATCCCGCTCAACGAGGCGGCCGAGTAGGGCTCTCGGTCCACACGGCTGGCAAAAATCCGGCTGTCTCAGAAAAACGCGCGCCAAACCCTCGCCGCTGCGCTATGTAGCCCTGCGTCGGGCAGTTTCAGCATGGCCGGCTGAACGATCGTTTTCGCATGACCTCCGACGCAGCACCCACGCCAGACCGACGCTACGCCGCCTTCCGCCACGGCGCCTTCCTGCGCTTCTGGGCGACGCGCTGCCTCGCCACCTTCTCGACGCAGATCGTCTCGGTTGCCGTCGGCTGGCAGGTCTACGACCTGACCCGCGACCCGTTCGACCTCGGGCTGGTCGGCATCATCCAGTTCCTGCCGTCGCTGCTCCTGGTGCTGGTGACGGGCGCCGTTTCGGACCGTTTCGGCCGCCGATTGATCATGGCCTTGTCGGTCGGCGCCGAGGCGCTCTGCGCGGTTGCGCTGCTTGTGTTCAGCTTCCACGGCCTGACCGGCGTCGGCCCGATCTTCGCCGTGCTCGCCGTCTTCGGCGTCGCCCGCGCCTTTCTCGGCCCGGCGGCCGCATCGCTGGTCGCCAATCTCGTGCCGAAGGAAGATTTCGCCAACGCGGTCGCCTGGAACTCGTCCGCCTGGCAGACGGCGACCATCGTCGGACCGGTCGCGGGCGGCCTGCTCTACGGTATTTCGGCCGAAGTCGCATACGGCGTCGCCGCCCTCCTGATGGGCGCCGCCACCATCCTTGCCTTCTCCATCCCGAAGCCTGCGCGGCGCACGGCGGCGGAGAAGCCCAGCCTGAATACGCTGTTTGCCGGCTTCCGCTACATCTGGGGCGATAAGGTCGTGCTGGGCGCCATCTCGCTCGACCTCTTCGCCGTGCTGCTGTCGGGCGCCGTGGCGCTGCTGCCGGTCTATGCGCGCGACATACTCGAACTCGGCCCCTGGGGGCTCGGCCTGCTTCGCGCCGCGCCCGGCATCGGCGCGCTCACGGTCGCCGTGTGGCTGGCCGGCCATCCGATGCGCGACCATGCCGGCATCATCATGTTCGCCTTTGTCGCGCTGTTCGGCGTCTTCACCGTCGTCTTCGGCGTCTCGACCATGCCGTGGCTGTCGATCGCGGCGCTCGCGATGCTCGGCGCCACCGACATGGTCAGCGTCTATGTGCGCGAGACGCTTATCCAGCTCTGGACGCCCGACGACGTGCGCGGCCGCGTCAACGCCGTCAACATGGTCTTCGTCGGCGCATCGAACGAACTCGGCGAGTTCCGCGCCGGCACGATGGCCGCGCTGATCGGCACGGTGCCGGCGGTCGTCTTCGGCGGTGTCGGCGCAATCGCCGTCGCCGGCATCTGGGCGGTCGTCTTCCCCGAGCTCAGGCGCGTGCGCCGCCTGCAGGGCCGGGAATAAGCTATTTCGCCTTGGCCTCCGCCGGCGTGCCGAAGATCGTCGCCAGGAATTCGTGCAGCCAGCGCTTGAGGTGCATGTCCCAGATCAGCCGGCCGCCGAGATGGTCGCGTCCGGGCTGGGCGCCGGGCAGCTCGAAGCGATGCGCGCCGTGCACCACCCAGCGGTGCATCATCATCTGCGTCAGCTCGGCGTGGAACTGGATGCCCCAGGCGTTGTCGCCGTAGCGGAACGCCTGGTTGGGATAGGCCTCCGCCGTCGCAAGCAGCGTCGCATCCTTCGGCAGCGAGAAGCCCTCGCGGTGGAACTGGTAGACCATCTCCGGCCACTGCATGAGGGCCTTGCCCTCCTCGGTCGGCTTGATCGGATACCAGCCGATCTCGACCAGCCCGTCGCCATGGCCTTCGACCTTGCCGCCGAGATGGTTGACCAGCATCTGCGCGCCGAGGCAGATGCCGAGCAACGGCCTGTTCTCCTGGAGCGGCACCTTCAGCCACTCGGTCTCGCGCCGCACGAACTCCTCCTCGTCATTGGCGCTCATCGGCCCGCCGAAGACGACGGCGCCGGCATGGTGCTCCAGCGTCTCGGGCAATTCGTCCCCGAGCGGCGGGCGGCGGATGTCGAGGTCGAAGCCGGCCTCGATCAACTGGTGGCCGACGCGCCCGGCGCTCGACCGCTCCTGGTGCAGCACGACCAGCACCCTCTCCCTCGGCCGCTCCCTCCCTGGCATTCAGTCGTCCGCGGCCTTTCCGGTCGCGACGGGCGCCGCGGCTTGCGCTTTCTGGCGCTGCAGCACGCGGTCGCGGCGGTCGACGCCGATCAACTCGGCGATGCGCCAGATCGTATGGTCCTCGAGCTCGTGCAGCTCGCCGTCGGCGAACACGATCTCCCACATCAGGCCAATGAAATCGATCCGCGCCTGCTCGTCGAGGTGACGCTTCAGCACGCTGGTGAAGGCGTAAAGGTCGACCGCCTCCGCGTCCGCCTTGCCGCCGGCGGCGACGAGCCTTTCGAGCTCCTCGCCGCTGACGCCGTAGCTCTGCGCCAGCAGCTCCTTCATGAGCTCCCATTCGGCGTCCTGGCGCACGCCGTCGGCGTCCATGACATGGTACATCAGCGCCGCGGCCGCCACCCTGGGGTCGTCGGCGCCCGACGGCTTCGTCCTGCCGGCAGTGCCGGACGGCAGGTCCTTCAGGAAGGTTATTATCCGATCGAACATCTGGTTCCCTAATCCCGCCCCGGCCTCAGAAGAGGCGGAACCGCCGCTCCGGCTTTTCCTCGCCCGGCGACGGCTCGACGCCCGGATCGTCCGGCAGAGGCGGCTCCACGGGCCCAACGGGCTTCGACGCCGCCGCCGCTCTTTCCTCAATGACCTCCGCCTCGGACACGTCGTCCCGGGCTGTCGGCACTCCGCCCGACGCGCCGTCCGGCAGGTCGCCAGCGGCCTTTTCGACGGCGACGACTTCCGGCACGGCCGGCTTCGGCGGCGCCAGCGATGGATGGATCGCGATGTCGTCCTGCTCGATCAGCTCGCCCAGGCGCTCCACCGGCACGCGCCATTCGAAGGCGTCGAGCTTGCCGGTGACAGGCGAGACCGGCGCCCAGCGTTCCGACACGAAACCGTCGGCCACCCAGGCGGGATCGCGCGGCGCCCGCAGCGCCTTGGCGAGATGCTGCCGCACCCGCCCCTCGTCGCCGGTTTCCGCTTCCTCTATGTCGGCGAGCAGCAGGTAGGTGCCTTCGCGCGGCTGCATGCGAATCGCCGCCTCGACCGCCTCGCGCGCCATCCTGTATTCCTGCGCGTCGAGCGCCGCGCGCGCCACCGCCAGCGACGATTCCACATTGTTGGTGCGCAGCGCCTCCAGCTTCTTCGCCCGCGCCAGCCGGTCGTGCGAGGCATCGCCTCCCCTGGCATGGATGTAGAGGTCCGCGATGTCGGGATGCGGCTCGGCCTTCCAGGCGGTTTCGAGGATCTTCGCGCCCTTGCGGATGTCGTTCTGCTTGAACAGCACCTTGGCGGCGATGACGGCGGCCGGCGCAAAATCCGGCGCCAGCCGGTCCGCTTCGAGCGCAGCCGCCTTTGCGGCGGTCAGGTCGGTGTCGAGCAGGTCCTGCGCCTTGGCGGTGAGCAGCACCGCGCGCCGGCGGTTGATGACGTCCTTGTCGACCTGCCGCGTCGACTTCTGCGCATCGAGGAGCTTCAGCGCACCGTCCCAGTCGCCGCTCGCCGTCTTCTCCTCCAGCGTCGAATCGATCGCCCAGCCGAGCTGCGGCGCGATGTCGGCGGCACGGCCCGCATAGTGCCTCGCCGCGGCGCGGTCGCCCAGTCGCTCGGCCTCGAGATAGAGCCCGCGCAGGCCAAGCAGCCGCATCTCGGGATCGTCGAGCATGCGCTCGAACTTCTCGCGGGCGGAATCATGGTCGCCTTCGAGCAGCGAGGCCTGCGCGTCGAGCAGCGCGATCAGCGGCTCGCTGTCGGAACGGATGAGCTTTGCAGCCTGCTTGTTCATCTTGCGCGCCAGTG
>Ga0233380_1001268_pt1 | contig 11616 bp, 12 predicted proteins | sample ElkDunMinimDraft_9_FD_191541 | JGI IMG/M metagenome (GOLD analysis project Ga0233380, IMG submission 191541) | Fecal eukaryotic communites from dung pellets of Tule Elk in California, USA - Elk Dung F36 | ecosystem: Host-associated > Mammals > Digestive system > Large intestine > Fecal | place... | reverse complement strand
TGAATATGGCTGGAACGGGATGGTAATCGACCCCGCAACCTGGGTGCCCACCACCAGCCTGGGCGTGAGCGACTGGGGCCATAAATGGGCCCATGAGCCGGACTGACGAAGGATGAGTGAGACTATGCTGGACAAGCACATGACGGTGGACGACATCGTCGACCAACTTTCCGATGGCATGACGATCGGCATCGGCGGCTGGGCGACCCGGCGCAAGCCGATGGCGCTGATCCGCGCGATCGCACGGTCGGGCCTGAAGGACCTGACGGTGATGGCCGGCTATGGCGGCCCGGACATCGGCATGCTGGCCGCGACCGGCAAGATCAGGAAGCTGGTCTTCGCCTTCGCGAGCCTCGACCATTTCCCGCTGGAGCCGCATTTCCGCAACGGGCGCCAGGCCGGCGCATTCGAAGTGCTGGAGCTGGACGAGGGCCTGTATCATTGGGGCCTGCGCGCCGGCGCGATGAAGCTGCCCTTCCTGCCGACCCGCGTCGGCATCGGAACCGACATCATCAATCAGTCTGGCTTTGACTTCAAATTTGTGAAAAGCCCCTATGAGGATGGCGAGGAACTGGTGGCGATGCCCGCGCTCGTGCCCGACGTCGCGCTGATCCACGCCCACCGTTCCGACGAGCGGGGCAACCTGCTGACGCTGAGCGTCGACGCGCTGTTCGACGAACTGCTGGTGCGCGCGGCGGGCAAGAGCTTCGCCACTGTCGAGAAGATCGTGCCCACCGCCGAGCTCGACATGAAGGCCAACAGCCGCTTCAACCTGGTCGAACGGGCAATGATCACCGGCGTCGCCGAAGCGCCGCTGGGCGCACATCCGACCAGCGCTGCGCCCGACTATCAGCTCGATCTCAAACATCTTAAGGTCTATGTCGACAGCGCCGCCTCTCCCGAGGCGTGGGCCGACTACAAGGCCAAATATGTCGATGTGTCCGAAACCGACTATCAGGCGGCGATCGGCGGCGCGGATGCCGTCAAGCAGTTGCCCGTCCCCATCTACTGAGCGAGATCAGAACCCATGACCGACACGTCCTATTCGCTCGCCGAACTCGTCATCGTCGCCTGCGCCGAAGCCTGGCGCGACAATGGCGAGGTGATGGCAACCGGCATTGGCCCCCTGCCCCGGATCGGCGCCGGCCTCGCCAAGCTGACCTTCGCGCCCGCGATCCAGACCACCGACGGCGAGGCCTGGTACACCAGCGAGCCAGTCGGCCCCGGCAAGCGGACGGCCGAACCCGAGTTCGAGGGAATCGCCAATTATGACCGTGTCTTTTCCGCGCTGTGGAGCGGCAAGCGCCATGCGTTGGTCGGTCCGGTGCAGATCGACCGCTATGGGCAGGCGAACATCTCATCGATCGGCGATCACAAGAAGCCCAAGATCGCGATGTTGGGCGCGCGCGGCTTCCCGGGCAACTCGATCAGCCACCCCAACAGCTTCTTCTTCCCCAACCACAACAAGCGCGCCTTCATCGAGGGCGAGGTCGATTTTGTGTGCATGGCCGGCTACAATCCCGCCCGCTATCGCAACGGTCAGCCGCCCAAGGGGCTGGATCTGCGCCGCATCGTCACCAATTTGTGCGTGATGGACTTTGGCGGCCCCGACCATCAGATCCGCGTGATCTCGTTGCATCCCGGCGTCACGTTCGAGGAGGTGCAGGAAAATACCGGCTTCCCGCTCGCTCGGATCGCCGACGACATCCCCACCACCCCTGCGCCGACCGCCGAGCAGCTGGAGATCATCGCTAAGATCGATCCCAACAATGTCCGGGCTACCGTGTTCAAGGACAATCCTCCCGGAGACCGGAAAGCGGCCTGACAGGAACGAAACGCCATGAACGAAACCGATCGCCTGGTCGAACCGCAGCAGGTCGACATCACCTATGAAACGGACGAGCCGGTCACTTATGAAGTGGCCGACAACGTCGCATGGATCATGCTGAACCGGCCTGGGTTCAACAACGCCCAGAACGGGCAGATGACCTATGCACTGGACGATGCATTCGACCGGGCGGTCAAGGACGACGACGTGCGCGCGATCGTGCTGGGTGGCAACGGCAAGCATTTCTCCGCCGGTCACGACATCGGCACGCCGGGCCGCGACGTGCACAAGCATTTCGACAACCGGCTGATGGTGCCGGGGCATGTCAACAAGCCGGCGGCCGAGCTGCTCTACACGCGCGAGAAGGAACAATATGTCGGCATGTGCCGGCGCTGGCGCGACGTCTCCAAGCCGACCATCGCCATGGTGCAGGGCGCCTGCGTCGCCGGCGGGCTGATGCTGGCATGGGTCTGCGACTTGATCGTGGCATCGGACGATGCCTTCTTCCAGGACCCCGTCAACCGCATGGGCATTCCGGGCGTCGAATATTTCGCTCATGCCTACGAACTGCCGCCGCGCGTCGCCAAGGAATTCCTGCTGCTGGGCGAACGGATGAGCGCCAGCCGGGCCGAGAGCTTCGGCATGGTGAACAAGGTGGTGCCGCGCGACGCCCTGCGCGAGACGGTGGCGGCCATGGCGGCCAAGCTGGTGGCGCAGCCGCGCCTTGGCAACTGGCTGACCAAGCAGGCCATCAACCATGTCGAGGAACTGATGGGCAAGCGCAACGCGATGGACGCGCAATATCATATGCACCATTTCGCCCATGCGCAGAACGACCTGGTCCAGGGCAGTTCGATCGCCGGGCTCGACGCCAAGAAAATGGCCGAAGCCAACAAAAAGCAGGCTGGCGAATGATGGGCGAACCGCTCCACACGATCATGACGCAGCGGCTGGGGTGCCAATGGCCGATCATCCAGACCGCGATGGGCTGGGTGGCCGAGCCGAGCCTGGTCATCGGGTCCAGCAATGCGGGCGCTTTCGGCTTCCTCGGCGCGGCGGTGATGACGCCGCCCGAAGCGCGCGAAAAGCTGCTGGAGGTTCGGCGCGGCACAGACAAGCCGTTCGGCGTCAACTTTCACAGTTTCCAGCCTGGCGCGGACAAGATCGTCGATCTGATCATCGAGAATAAGGATCAGGTGCGCGCGGTCAGCTTCGGGCGCGGACCCGATGCGAAGATGATCGGCCGCTTCAAGGACGCGGGCATCCTGTGCGTGCCGACCGTAGGCGCGGTCAAGCATGCGCAGAAGATGGTGCAGCTTGGCGTCGACATGGTGAACGTACAGGGCGGCGAAGGCGGCGGGCATACCGGATCGGTGCCAACCACGGTGCTGCTGCCGCAGGTGCTGGACGCGGTGAATGTGCCGGTGATCGCCAGCGGCGGCATGGCCGATGGCCGGGGCCTCGCCGCCGCGCTCGCCTATGGCGCGGTCGGCATCGCGATGGGCACTCGCTTCCTGCTGACCAAGGAAAGCCCCGTGCCCGACCGCGCGAAGGCGGAATATCTCAAGGCTTCGACCGACGGCATCGTCGTCACCACCAAGCTGGACGGCATCCCTCAGCGGATGGTGCGCACGAAGATGATGGACCGGATCGAGAAATCCGGACCGTTCGGCATGTGGGCGCGCGCCTATGAGAGCGGGCTGGCAATGAAGAAACAGTCGGGCGCGTCCTGGATGGACATGATCAGGTCCGCGCGCGGCATGACGGCCCATGGCGCGATGCCGCTCAAGCAGGCGATCATGGCCGCCAACATGCCGATGATGATCCAGAAGGCGGTGGTCGACGGCGACATCGAAAACGGGGTCATGGCCACCGGCGTGGTCGGCGGGCGGATCAGCGAAATTCCGAGTTGCCGGGAACTGGTCGACCGCATCGTCGCGGAGGCGCACGAACGGTTAGAGGCGCTGTCCGCGCTGGGGCGGGAAACCGCACCGATCGTCTGAGGAGGTTTTCGCATGCCCATCACGCTCACCATTCGCGATCGCATCGCCGAAATCCTGTTCGACCATCCGCCGGTCAACGCCTTCGACACGGCCGGGTGGGAATCGATCCCCGCGATGGTGTGGGAGGCGTCGCGCAATCCCGAGGTGCGTTGCATCCTTATTCGGGCGGAAGGGCGCGGCTTCTGCGGCGGCGTCGACATCAAGGAAATGGCGGCGCATCCCGAGCGGATCGCGAAGCTCAACAAGGATAACTACCTGACCTTCAAGGCGATCCGCGACTGCGAGATCCCGGTGGTCGGGGCGCTGCACGGCTTCGTGATTGGCGGGGGCGTCAACATCGCGGGCGCGTGCGACTGCCTGATCGCGGCGGAAGGCGCCTATTTCTCGCTGCCCGAGATCGATCGCGGCGCCATGGGCGGGGCGGCTTTCATGAGCCGGATGCTGCCGGTGCAGATGGTGCGCGCCAACTTCTTCACCGGTGGGCGCATCTCGGTCGAGGACGCCCATCGCCACGGGTCGATCCACAAGGTCGTGCCGCTCGAAAAGCTCAAGGAAGAGGCCTACGCCTTCTGCGAGGTGATAGCATCGAAGAGCCGGGCCGCGCTGGTGATCGCCAAGCAGGCGCTGAACCTGATCGAGCCGACCGATCCGTCCGATCATTACCGGATCGAACAGGGTTTCACACTCGAAATGTACATGCACGAAGACAGCCAGAAGGCGCGCGACGCCTTCGCCGAAGGAAAGGGCACGGCGAAGTTCTGATGGACCTGACCTATACTCCCGAGCAGCAGGCGTTCCGCGCCGAAGTGCGCGCCTGGCTCGACGCCCATGTGCCCGAGGCGCCGCTGGAGCATTTCGATGCCACGCGGGAAGGCTTCGAAGCGCACCGTCAGTGGGAAAAGACGCTCAAGTCCGGCGACTGGGGCATGGTGACGTGGCCGGTTGAATATGGCGGCCGGGGCCTCGACCTCATCCAGTGGCTGATCTTCGAGGAGGAATATTATCGTTCGGGCGCGCCGGGGCGCGTCAACCAGAACGGCATCTTCCTGCTTGGGCCGACGCTGATCGAATTCGGCACGCATGAGCAGAAGCAGCGTTTCCTGCCCAAGATGGCGAGCGGCGAGGAGATCTGGGCGCAGGCCTGGTCCGAGCCGCAGGCGGGCAGCGACCTGGCCGGCGTGCGCGCCACCGCGACCCGCGATAGCGACGACTATATCCTAAACGGCCACAAAATCTGGTCGAGCCGCGCGGTGTTCGCCGACTGGGCGTTCGGCCTGTTCCGCGAGCCGGGCAGCGAGCGGCACAAGGGGCTGTCGCTGATCTTCTTCCCGCTCGACGCGCCGGGCGTGACGGTCAATGCGATCAAGAAGATCAACGGCCATGTCGGTTTCGCCGAAATCTTTTTGGAGGATGTACGCGTCCCTGCCTTCAATCGCCTTGGCGACGAGGGTCAGGGCTGGCACATCTGCATGGCGACGGCGGGCTTCGAACGCGGGCTGATGCTGCGTTCACCCGCGCGCTATCAGGTGGCGGCGAAGAAGCTCGCCGAGCTGTGGACGACGCATGGCAACAGCGCCGATCCGGCGCTGGAAGGCGACGTGGTACGCGCGCACATGAACGCGGATGCCTATGCGCTCAACATCTACCAGACCGCCTCGCGCCTGATGGCGGGGGCGAAGATCGGGCCGGAGGCGTCGACCAACAAGATCTTCTGGTCTGAACTCGACATCCACTTGACGCAGACGGCGCTGTCGATCCTGGGCCCGTCGGCCGAGCTGACGCATGATGCGTCCGACGCACCGGCGGTCGACTGGATCGACGACTATATCTTCGCGCTCGCCGGCCCCATTTACGCCGGGTCGAACGAGATCCAGCGCAACATCATCGCCGAGCGCATGCTCGGCCTGCCGCGCTGAGGGGACGAGAAGCCATGGATTTTACCCTCAACGAAGAACAGCTGATGTTCGCCGAAACCGCGCGCACCCTGTTCGCCGACAGCGTCACGCCCGACCATTGGCGCAAGATGATGGAGCAGGGCGTTGCCTTCGACGCGGAGCGCTGGAGCTCCATCGTCGAGACCGGCCTCACCCTCGTGTTGCTGCCCGAGGAGGCTGGCGGGCTTGGCCTTGCCGAGACCGACTTCGCCCTGATCGCGCAGGAGGCGGGCTATGTCGCCCTGCCCGAGCCGCTGGTGGAAAGCGCCGGCGTCGCCGCGCCGATGCTGGCCGCACTGGCTCCCGGCCATGACCTGCTCAGCGATCCCGCGGCGATCATCGCCATCGCCCACCCGCTCAATCCGTTCGTCACCAATGCCGACAGCGCCACCGCTATCCTGCTGGAAAAGGACGGCGCGGCCTATCTCGCGACGCCCGATCAGGTGACGCTGACCGCGCAGCCCAGCATCGATCCGTTCCGCCGTTTGTTCAAGGTCGAATGGGGCCCGGAAAATGCCACCTCCTTAGGCGTGGCGGACTGGGATCTGGCACTCGACCGGGCCTGCGTGTTCAACGCCGCCATGGCATTGGGCCTGGCGCAGCGGTCGGTTGACCTTGCAGTCGACTACGCCAAGGAACGCCAGCAGTTCGGCAAGCCGATCGGCAGCTATCAGGCGGTCAAGCACCACCTTGCCTCTGCGCAGGTCGCGATCGAGTTCGCCAAGCCCGTAGTCGCCGCCGCCGCCGCCGAGATCGGCGCGCGCGACGTGCAGGCCCGCGCCCGCGTCAGCCACGCCAAGCTGGTCGCGCTGGAGGCGGCGGACAAGGCCGCCCGCGCCTCCATCCAGGTGCATGGCGCGATGGGCTATAGCTGGGAGGTGGACGTCCACCTGTTCCTCAAACGCGCGCTGGCGCTCACCCAGACATGGGGCACCCCCGCCTTCCACCGCGCGCGCATCGCGCAGCGCATCTTCACCCAGCCCATGGGGCCGGACCAGACTTTCGCCAGAGAGACACAAAATGCCTGAAGCCTATATCATCGACGCCGTCCGCGCGCCCATCGGCCGCAAGAAGGGCAGCCTGGCGCATGTTCACCCCGCCGACCTCGCCGCCTTCCCGATCGCGCAGTTGATCGCTCGGACGGGCGTGGACGCCAATTTGGTCGACGACGTCATCTGGGGCTGCAACGACACGCTGGGCGGACAGGCGGGCGACATCGGCCGCACCGCATGGCTGGTCGCGGGCCTGCCCGAACATGTTCCCGGCGTCACCATCGATCGCCAATGCGGCTCCAGCCAGCAATCGGTGCATTTCGCCGCGCAGGCGGTGATGAGCGGCACGCAGGACATCGTCGTCGCCGGCGGCAGCCAGGCGATGAACCAGATTCCCATCTCCTCCGCGATGACGGTCGGTCCGCAGTTCGGCTTCGACAACGGGCCGTTCCGCGGCTCCAAGGGCTGGGACGCGCGCTATGGCGACGAGGAAATCGACCAGATCCGCTCCGCCGAGATGATCGCCGACAAGTGGGGCATCAGTCGCGAAGCGATGGAGGAATTCTCGCTGGCGAGCCATCTGCGCGCGCAGGCGGCATGGGACAATGGCTGGTTCGACAATGAAGTTGCGGCGTTCGAGGGACTGGCGAAGGACGAGACGATCCGCCCTAACAGCACGCTGGAGGGCATGGCGCAGCTCAAGCCCGTGCGTGAGGGCGGCAAGGTCACGGCCGGCGTCGCCAGCCAGAATTGCGACGGCTCGGCCGCCCTGCTGATCGCGGGCGAGCGGGCCGTGAAGGAGTATGGCCTGAAACCCCGCGCGCGCATCCATCACATCTCGGTGCGCGCCGCCAATCCGGTGTGGATGCTGACCGGGCCGATTCCGGCGACGCAGCATGCGCTGGCGAAGACCGGCATGACCATCGACGATATCGACCTGTTCGAATGCAATGAGGCGTTCGCGTCGATCCCGATGGCCTGGATGCAGGAACTGGGCGTGCCGCACGAGAAGGTGAACGTCCAGGGCGGCGGCATCGCGCTTGGCCATCCCATCGGCGCCACCGGCGCGCGGATCATGACGACGCTGCTCAACGCGCTGGAGCGCACCGGCGGCCGCTATGGCCTTCAGACGATGTGCGAAGGCGGCGGCCAGGCCAACGTCACCATCATCGAGCGGCTGTAGATCCGGGAAGGCGCGCCTCATGCCCTGCTACGCCTATCAGGGAATCGTTCCCGTCGTCGATCCGACCAGCTACGTTCATCCATTGGCGTCGCTGATCGGCGACGTGATCGTGGGGCCGGGCTGCTTCATCGCGCCCGGCGCGTCGCTGCGGGGCGATTTCGGGCGGATCGTGGTAGAAGGCGACAGCTCCATCCAGGACAATGTGTCGGTTCATGCGAACCAACTGCGCGACACGATCATCCGTCGGGGGGCGACGATCGCGCACGGGTCCATCATCCACGGCTGCGAGATCGGCGAGAATGCGCTGATCGGCATGAATGCGGTCATTTTGGACAATGCGGTGATCGGGCCTGAAAATCTGGTCGCCGCGCTGTGTCTGGTGAAGTCCGACATGAAAACGCCGCCGCGCAGCCTGGTCGTCGGCAATCCGGCCAAGGTGGTCAAGACCTTCGAGCCGCATCAGGTGACGTGGCGCAACAATGGCGAGGGCGAATATCAGAAGCTGGCCCGCGCGGCGCTGACTGACCTCATCGAGGCAGCGCCGCTTGCCGCCGTCGACGCCGGCCGGCAAGCGCGGCGCGTTGCGTCGGACGCCATCGCGGTGCGGCTGAGTGGCGACACCGCCGCCGCGCGGGAAGCGAAGGCGGCGAAAGCGGAGGCGGGATCATGAGCGCCGAGACCGCGATTACCAACCTCCTCTACCGCTATGCCGAATTGATGGATGCGGGCGACTTGCCGGGCGTCGCCCGATTGTTCGAGGGCGCCCGCGTAAAGACGGGCGGGGGTGAGGTGCTCGAAGGATCGGCACCGATGCTGGCGCTGTGGCGCGCGCATGTGCGTATCTTTCCCGATGGCACGCCGCGCACCAAGCATGTCATCACCAACCCGATCGTCGAGGTGGACGACGCGGCGGGCACGGCGACCTGCCGCTCCTATTACACGGTGTTGCAGCAGACCGATGACCTGCCCCTGCAGGCGATCTGCGCAGGCCGCTATCATGACGCCTTCGTCCGCGTGGACGAACAATGGCATTTTTCCGAGCGCGACTATTCGATGCTCGATCTGGTGGGCGACCTTGGTCAGCATCTGCTGATCCCGGTCGCGGCATGACACGCTGTTGAAGGAGTAGTCGAAGTGGGTATCTGCGAAGGACGGGTCGCGATCGTGACCGGAGCGGGCAATGGCCTGGGCAAGGCCTATGCGCTGGGTCTGGCGGCGCAAGGCGCGAAGGTCGTCGTCAATGACCTCGGCGTCGGCACCCATGGCGAGGCGGGCGAGACCAAGGGCGCGGCCGAGAAGGTCGTCGCCGAGATCAGGGCGATGGGCGGCGAGGCGGTCGCCAACACCGACGACGTCGCTGACTGGGATGCGGGGAAGCGCATGGTGCAGCAGGCGCTCGACAGCTTCGGCGCGCTGCATGCGGTGGTCAACAATGCCGGCTTCGTGCGCGATCGCATGTTCTTTACCTGCTCGCCCGAAGAGTGGGACGCGGTGATCCGCGTCCACCTGCGCGGCCATTTCTGCACCAGCCGCCACGCCGCCGAATATTGGCGCGCACAAAGCAAGGCAGGCAATCCGGTCGACGCACGCATCATTAACACAACCAGCGGCGCGGGCCTGCAAGGATCCGTCGGGCAGTCGGCCTATTCGACGGCCAAAGCCGGCATTGCGGGCCTGACGCTGGTGCAGGCGGCGGAACTTGGTCGGCTGGGGGTTACCGCCAACGCGCTCGCCCCCAATGCGCGCACCCGCATGACCAATACCGGCGCGTTCGACATGGACGCCAAGGAAGGCGAGTTCGACCTGTTCGCGCCGGAGAATATGGCGCCGCTGGTCGCCTATCTGGTGTCGGAACAGTCGAAGGGCGTCACCGGACAGGTGTTCGAGCTGAAGGGCGGGCAGGTGTTCCTGTCGCAGGGCTGGACCGACAGCCCCGCCTTCGACAAGGGGGCGCGGCTGGAGGCCGGCGAAATGGACGCGATCGTGCGCAAGCTGCTGGCTGACCGCGAGCCGGCCAAGCCCGTTTACGGAGCGCAGTGACACTATGAACTTCGCCCTGACCGACGATCAGCGCGCGATCCAGGAAGCCGCGCGCGACTTCCTGACCGACGCCGCCAATGCCGATGTCGTGCGCGCCGCCGTGGAGGGTGTAACCGGCCATGACGACGCGCTGTGGCAGGCGCTGGGCGAGATGGGCTTTGCTGGCCTGATGATACCCGAGGAACATGGCGGGCTGGGTCTGGGCGCGGTGGAAATGGCGCTGGTGCTGGAGGAGACCGGCCGCGTGCTGGCGCCGGTGCCCTTTTTCGAGACGGCGGTACTGGCCGTCCAGGCGGTGCTCGCGGCAGGTAGCGAGGAACAAAAGGTCGCGCTGCTGCCACGTCTGGCGTCGGGCGCCAAGGCTAGCTTTGCCGGCACCGCGTCGCGTCCCACGCTGAAGGACGGTCACCTTACCGGCACGGCCGATTTCGCAACTTTTGCGCATGTCGCCGATCTGATCGTCGTTGCAAGTGATGACGACAGTCTGATCGTGCTGGAGGCGGACACGCCGGGCCTTACCATCGATCCGCTGCCGGCGCTGGACCGCACGCGGCGCTTCGCCACATTGCGTTTCGACTGCGCGGTGACGCCCGACATGGTCCTGGGCCCCGCCGGCGGCGCGCAGGCGGCGATCGCGCGGGTGCTGACGATCGGCGGCGGGCTGCTGGCGGCGGAACAGACAGGCGGTATGCAGTACAGCCTGGACGCGACCGTCGATTACGCCAAGCAGCGGGTGCAGTTCGGTCGCCTCATCGGATCGTTCCAGGCGTACAAGCATATGCTCGCGGACATGATGCTGCTGGTCGAGGCAGCACGATCGGCCGCCTATTATGCCGCCGCCGCGATTGATGAAAATGGCGAGGAACTGGCCGAGGCCTGTTACATCGCGCGCGCTTATGTGTCGGATGCCTATCGGTCGCTGACAGGCGACGCGATCCAGCTGCATGGTGGCATCGGCTTCACGTGGGAGCATCACGCACACCTCTATTTCAAGCGCGCCCGCGCGACCTCCAGCTGGCTGGGCACGCCCGACGCGCACCGCGAGGCGCTGGCCGGGCTGCTGCTTGACGGAGCACCTGCCGCCGCATGACCGTAGCAACCGCCCTGCCCGCCATCATGCGCGCCATGGCGATCGACCGGTACGCCGGACCGGAAGCGATCGCCGTGCGCACGTTGCCGGTGCCTGCCGCCGGGCCGGGCGAGGTGTTGGTTAAGATGGCGGCGGTCGGTGTCAATCCGGCCGACTGGAAGGCATGCGCAGGGTTCCTCCCCTTCCTGCCGGACAGCTTTTTGCCGTTGGTGCCGGGCTTTGACGGCACGGGCACGATCGTGGCGCTGGGCGAGGGAGTGAACGAACTCGCGGTCGGCGACCGGATCGCGTTCATGTCGGGCCTGCCGCTGGGCCGCGGAGGCACGTGGAGCGACTATGCGGTTTGCCCGGCGGCTCATGCCGCACGACTCCCTGACAGCTTGTCTTTTGCCGAGGCCGCCACGATCCCGGTGCCGGGCATTTCCCCGCGTGAGGCTCTGGATCAGGGCGGCGTGAAAGCGGCCGAGCGCGTTTTGGTAAACGGTGGATCGGGCGGTACAGGCGTCTGGGCGATTCAGATTGCGTGCGCCGCCGGAGCCCGCGTCG
>Ga0233380_1001267_pt1 | contig 11624 bp, 9 predicted proteins | sample ElkDunMinimDraft_9_FD_191541 | JGI IMG/M metagenome (GOLD analysis project Ga0233380, IMG submission 191541) | Fecal eukaryotic communites from dung pellets of Tule Elk in California, USA - Elk Dung F36 | ecosystem: Host-associated > Mammals > Digestive system > Large intestine > Fecal | place... | reverse complement strand
GCAGTAGGAATTGAGGAAGGCGTCGCCGCCGTACCAGGTGACGGCCCATTCGACCGAGCCGTGGCCGCTCTGCTTCTCGCTCTTGCCGGCGAAGATCTCGCGCGTCACCTGGAATTCCGAGCCGAGTTGCGCGGCGAGGTAGTCCTTGAGGCCGCCGGGGAAATGGAACACGGCCTTTTCGGGCGTCACGTCCTTTTCCTTCAGCAGCTTGGGGTCGCAGTTCCAGCGGATCTCGACGCCGCCGAAGAGATAGGCTTTCGAGCGCGCCATGCGGTAGAGGCGCGCCGGCTCGAAATGCGCGTTCTTGCCGAAGATCTCCGGGTCGGGATGGAAGCGCGTCCGGGTGCCGCGGCGGTTGTGGACATCGCCGAGGTGCTCGAGCTTGCCCTGCGGAATGCCGCGGGCGAAGCGCATGCGGTAGAGCTGGCGGCCGCGGGCGACCTCGACTTCGAGGTCGTCGGACAAGGCGTTGACGACCGAGGCGCCGACGCCGTGCAGGCCGCCGGAGGTCTCGTAGACCTTGGAGTCGAACTTTCCGCCGGCATGCAGCGTGGTCATGATGACTTCGAGCGCCGACTTCTTGGGGAATTTCGGATGCGGGTCTACGGGCATGCCGCGGCCGTTGTCGGTGACGGTGACGTAGCCGTCGGCGTCCAGTTCGACATCGATGAAGGTGGCGTGGCCCGCCACCGCCTCGTCCATCGAGTTGTCGATGATTTCGGCGAAGAGGTGGTGCAGCGCCTTCTCGTCGGTGCCGCCGATATACATGCCGGGGCGCCGGCGCACGGGCTCCAGCCCTTCCAGCACCTCGATGTCGGCCGCCGAATAGCCTTCGCTGCCGTCCTTCGCCGAGCTGCTTGACTGCGTGCTGCGCTTGGCCGCGGCCTGCAGTATGGGGTCGAGCGGCCGCGCGGCGGAGCGCGGCGCGGGCTTCTCGGAGCGGGAAAAGAGGTCGTCTCTATCGTCCATCGGATACCAGGGTCAACTTGGCGAATCAGCTTCGGATACTGCCACGGCGGGCCTACTCAGGAACAGGGTTCCCTTTCCGTTCGGGTGGCGAGGCTTCGGGCGGCCACTCGGGACGCCCAACCATTCGATAACCACAACGCCTGAAATAGGTCGAATCCAACCGATTGGAATTCCTGTTTCTTTAACAAACGCCCGTAGCGTTGCGGCCAAACAACAAGAACGCGGGCACAGGGATTTTTCGGGGTGCGGGGCAAGGCAGTCACAATGATCGGCATCGCCGCCGTTTTCGGCGCGATCTCGATATTCGCCGCTGACCTCTGGGTCAAGAGCGCGGCGAACGCGCGCATCGACCCGATCGAGGTCAGCGTGCCGGCTCCGGACGAGCCGAGGATCGAGTTCACCAAGATCGTCGTGGCCGCCGCGCCGCTGCGCTTCGGGATGGAGCTCGACCGTGCGCAGCTCAACGAAATCCCGTGGCCGCAGGACAATCTGCCGGAAGGCGCGTTCAGCTCGGTCGACGAGCTCCTCGCCGACGGCTCCCGCGTCGTGCTGTCGCCGATCGAGACGAGCGAGCCGGTGCTGCTCGCCAAGCTGTCGGGCGCCAACGGCCGCGCGACGCTGTCCAACCTGCTTTCGCCGGGCATGCGCGCCGTCACCATCAAGACCGACGAGATCGCCGGCGTCGGCGGCTTCATCACGCCGGGCGACAGGGTCGACGTGGTGCTGACGCGTGATGCCGGGGCCATCCAGGAAGTGTCGGACAATGCCGCGGGGGCCGCGGGCTCGACGATCACCACCGAGGTGGTGGTGGAGAATGCCAAGGTGCTGACAGTCGGCCAGGGGGCGGACGAGCGCCAGACCAGCCCGCAGGTCGTCAATTCGGTGACGGTCGAGGTGAGCGTCGAGGGCGCGAAGAAGGTCGCGCTGGCACGCAATGTCGGCTCGCTGTCGCTGTCGCTGCGCTCGTCAAACGACGTGAGCGCTGCCGGCGACGGCGTGACGACGATCTCTTCCTTCGGCGGCTCGGTGGCGGGGGATGCCGCCGACGCCGCCGGCGGGTTCTTCGACCGGATGACGGCCGAGCCCGAGGGGCCGAAACTCAAGACGGTGATCGTGACGCGCGGCCTGAAGGCGGAATCCTACCAGGTCGTGCAGCCCGTGAAGCCGCAGGTGGACGACCAGACTTTGAACTGAAGCCCGGCGGGGACACCGGGGTTGAGGACGGGGACGAAGACATGTTTTTCCGCATGGAAAAGACAGGACGGCGGGCGCTTGGCCTGGCTGCTATATCGATGCTGGCGGCCCTGGCGGGCGGAGCCATGCTGGCGACGACGCAGGGTGCGGCCGCCAACGACGTGATCCACATCTCCTCGACGAAGAACACGTCGATCAAGATCGCCAAGGGCAAGCCGAGGACGATCAAGACCAGCGTGCCTTTCTACGAGATCGTCATCGGCGATCCCGAGGTCGCCAACGTCAACCCGCTGACCGACGATTCCTTCTACGTGCTGGGCAGCAATCTCGGGACGACCGGCATCGCGCTCTTCGACGAGAACAAGCAGCTCGTCGGCACGGTCGACATCGAGGTGACGCTGGACACCGACCGGCTCGCCTCGACGATCCGCAACAGCGTGCCGGGCGGCGAGGACATCAGGGTGAGCTCGGCCAACGGCCGCGTCGTGCTGTCGGGCTCGGCCAACGACCAGGTGGCGGCCGACAAGGCCTCGAAGATCGCCAGCAACTTCTCCGGCAACGAGGAGGTTATCAACTCGGTCGACATCACCTCCTCGCAGCAGGTGCAGCTCAACGTCCGCTTCGTCGAGATCAACCGCCAGGTGGGGCGGGAACTGGGCGCGAAATACGCCGCCAATTTCGCCTACGGCTTCGACGGGCGCGAGGTGATCATCGATGAGGGCGAGATACCGCAGGCGGGTACCGGAGAGATCATCGGCCGCCTCCTGTCGAACGGGCTTTCGATCGACATCGCGATCAAGGCCTTGGAGGACCGCGGCCTGGCCCGCCGGCTGGCGGAACCGAACCTGATCGCCCGTTCCGGGCAGAAGGCCAGCTTCCTGGCCGGCGGCGAAGTTCCGATCCCGATCTCGGGCGACGAGGGCCAGATCACCGTCGACTACAAGAAGTTCGGCGTCGGGCTCGAATTCACGCCGACCGTGCTCGCCGACGGTCTGATCTCGCTGGAGATCGCGCCGGAAGTCTCCTCGATCGACAAGTCCGCCTCGGTCGCCGTCGGCAACGGCATCTCCGTGCCGGGCTTCGTGGTGCGGCGCGCGCAGACCTCGATCGACCTGAAGAACGGCCAGAGCTTCATGATGGCCGGCTTGCTGCAGAGCGAGAACAACATGATCAACCAGGCCGTGCCGGGGCTGGGCAAGCTGCCGGTGCTGGGGCCGCTGTTCAGCTCCAAATCCTACCAGCGCCGCCAGACGGACCTGGTGATCATCGTCACACCCTTCCTGGTCAAGCCGATCGACCCGTCGAAGAAGCCGAGGCTGCCTTCCGACGAGACGCTGCCGGGCAGCAACGTCGATTTCTTCCTGGGCAACACCGAGGAAGTGAAGGTCTCGGACGCCGGAGCGCCGATGACCAGGCCGGGTATGGTGGCGGCGCAGGTCGGCGCCGGCCATATCCTCGATCTGCCGGGGGAATGAGACCATGCGCATAGATGCGAAACTGGCTGTCCTGATCGCGCTCGCCGGCGTCTGTTCGGGCTGCATGACCGAGGAGCACCGCCGCGCCGACGGCATCACCGACAATGCCGGCGAGGCGATTGCGGCGAACACGGTGATGCAGATGGTCGATCCCTGGCAGGAAGGCGTGCAGGACACGCGGCTGCGGGTCCCGGCCGTGCGCGGTGCGCCGGCGGCGGCTGCTTCCGGCGACGGCTCGCAATCGCAGACCATGGACAGCGGCAGCTGAGCGGGGACAGAACATGGCAGCCACTTCCAGCAAGACCAAGCGCATCGTCCTCGTGTCGACGGACAAGACGTTCGTGCAGGACAGCCGGGCGGCGTTCGCGTCGTCCGACCTGATCGAGCTCACCACCGTCGAGAAGAACGTCGTCGAGCTGCGCGGCGAAATCCAGGAGGCCGACTGCCATGCCGTCATCATCGACATGGACGCGGCGAAGCTCGAGGAGATCGAGGCGCTGCAGCGCATCACGCGACGGCTGGAGGGCAGGGCGCCGATCCTCGTCGTGACGCAGGGGTTCAGCGCGGCGGCCGTGCGCATCATGGTGCAGCTGCAGGTCGCCGACTTCCTGGTCAAGCCGCTGACCACAGCCGACCTCGTGCGCTCCTGCATCCGCGTGCTGCAGGGACCGGGCCGCGAGCAGAACACGGAATCGCAGATCTACACCTTCATGCCGGCCGCCGGCGGCGTCGGCTGCACGACGCTGACGCTGCAGACGGCGTTCCAGCTGCATCATTCGGTGACGCGGGGCGCGTCGACCTGCGTCGTCGACCTCAACTTCCAGCAGGGCGCCTGCGCCGAATATCTCGACCTCGAGCCGCGCTTCGACATCACCGAGATCGAGAACCAGCCGGAGCGCCTCGACCGCCAGCTGCTCGACGTGATGCTGTCGAAGCATTCGAGCGGGCTCTGCGTGCTTGCCGCGCCGGCGCGCCCGTCGGAGATGCGTTCCTTCAACGCCGACGTCGTGGTGCGCATGCTCGACCTCGTCTCGGCCTATTTCGACAATGTCGTGATCGACATGCCGCGCACCTGGTTCCCGTGGACGGAGACGGTGCTGCTCGGCTCGAACAAGCTCTACGTCGTCTCCGAGATGACGGTGCCGTGCCTGCGCCACACGCAGCGCCTGATCCAGGCGATCTACGAGACGGCAGGCAAGGAAGTGAAGCCGAACGTCATCATCAACCGCTTCGAGCAGCGAATGTTCGAAAACGGCATCAAGCAGGCCGACGTTGAGGAAATCCTCGGCGACCATTTCGCCGGCGGCATCTCCAACAACTACCGGCTGGTGCGCGAGGCGGTCGACCGCGGCGTGCCGCTGCAAGATATCGACGCCAACGCCAACGTCATCAATGACCTGAAGCGCATCATCCTGCCCGAAGAGGCGGTGGCGCCGGCGAAGAAGTCGCGCTCGCTGCTGCAACTGGGCCGTGGCCTGTTGAGGAAATCGGCATGAGCCGCTTCTCCACGCTGCAGCAGCGCGACGCGCGGCCGGTGCATGCGCCGGAACCGGGGCAGGCGCAGCACAATGCGGTCGTCATCCCGACGACCCGCAGGGCGCAGCCCAGGCAGGACCTTGCGCCCAAGGCCACCAACAAGGTGATCGACGCGCGCTCGCGCATCCACCGGATGCTGATCGAGGAGATCAACCTCGTCGCGCTGGAGCGGTTGCCGAAGGACGAGATGCGCCGCCAGGTGCACGACTTCGTCTCGGAGAAGACGCGCCAGGAGCGAATGGCGATCAACGTCGCAGAGCTGGAAGGGCTGGTCGACGACATCGTCGACGAGATGGTGGGGCTCGGGCCGCTGGAGCCGCTGCTCAAGGACCCCGAGATCAACGACATCCTGATCAACGGGCACCAGAACTGCTTCGTCGAGCGCAAGGGCAAGCTGCAGCAGGTGCACATCCCGTTCAAGGACGAGGCGCATCTCCTGCGCATCATCAACAAGATTGTCGCCGCCGTCGGCCGCCGCGTCGACGAGAGTGCGCCGATGGTCGACGCGCGCATGCTGGACGGCTCGCGCTTCAACGCGGCGATCCGGCCGGTCGGCGTCGACGGGCCGCTGGTCTCGATCCGCAAGTTCTCCAAGAACAAGCTCGGCCTGCACAAGCTGGTGGAGTTCGGCGCGATCCCGCAGAACGTCGCGGAGGTGCTGGCGGCCGCGGTGCATGCGAGGAAGACGACGATCATCTCGGGCGGCACCGGCACCGGCAAGACGACGATGCTGAACGCGCTGTCTGCCTTCATTCCCGAGGACGAGCGGCTGATCACCATCGAGGACGCTGCCGAGCTGCAACTGCAGCAGCCGCATGTGGCGCGCATGGAGACGCGGCCGGCCAACATCGAGGGGCACGGCGAGCTGAAGCAGCGCGACCTCGTCAAGAACGCGCTGCGCATGCGTCCCGACCGCGTCATCCTCGGCGAGTGCCGCGGCGAGGAAGCATTCGACATGCTGCAGGCGATGAACACCGGCCATGAAGGCTCGATGGCGACGATCCACGCCAACACGCCGCGCGACGCGATCAGCCGCCTGGAGCAGATGCTCGGCATGACCGGCATGCCGATGACGGTGCAGTCGATCCGCAGCCAGATATCGAGCGCGATCGACATCATCGTGCAGCTGACGCGGCTTTCCGACGGCAAGCGCAAGGTGACCAGCGTCGCCGAGGTGACCGGCATGGAGGGCGACGTCATACAGATGCAGGAGATCTTCCGCTTCGTGCGGACCGCCATGGAGGCGGACGGGAAGATAACAGGCCATTTCGAGGCGACAGGCATCAGGCCGCGCTTCCTCGAGGACATGCGGGCGATGGGGATCGAATTCCCAGGCAAGTATTTCGAGCCCGGAAGGCCGCTGGAGTAACCATGAGCGGGGCGCTCTACATCGTCTATATCGGGGCGGCGCTGTTCGGCATCATGATCGCCGAGGCGGTCTACATGCTCTATGCCGGCAAGCAGGACCGCCGCGCCGCGATCAACCGGCGCGTCAAGCTGCAGGAAAGGAAGATCAGCCAGGAGCAGGTGCTGATCCAGCTGCGCAAGGAGCGCGGCCTGGACGGCCGGTCGTTCCTGTCGATGGATTCGCTGAAGAAGCTGCGCGTGCAGTCGGGCGTGACCATGCCGATGGCGAAGTTCCTCGCCTATACGTCGGGCGCGGCGCTGGCGGTCGTCTTCGTCGCGGTCTTCTACGGAATGTCGCTGCTCATCGCGCTTGCGCTGTTCCCGCCGCTCGCCGCGATCATCCCGGTGCAGGTGCTGAAGTTCCGGCGCAACCGGCGGCACAAGCTGTTCGGCGTGCAGCTGCCGGAGGCGCTGGAGCTGATCACGCGCAGCCTGAAGGCCGGGCATCCGGTGCCGGTGGCGATCGGCATGGTGGCGCGCGAGATGCCCGACCCGATCGGCACCGAGTTCGGCGTCGTCGCCGACGAGGTGACCTACGGTTCCGACCTCGTCTCGGCGCTGCACAACCTCTACGAACGCGTCGGGCAGGAGGATCTGCCGCTGTTCGTGACGGCGGTGTCGATCCAGAGCTCGTCGGGCGGCAATCTGCGCGAAATCCTCGACGGGCTGTCGGCGACGATCCGCGAGCGCGGCAAGCTGAAGCGCAAGGTGCGGGCGATCTCGACCGAAGGCCGCATGTCGGCCTACATCCTGACCGCGGTGCCCTGCCTGCTCGGCGCCGCGATCATGGTGCTGATGCCGCATTTCTACACCAGCGTCACCGACGAGCCGATGACCTGGTATCTGCTCGGCGCTTCCGCCGCATGGCTGATGCTGGGCAACGCGATGATGTTCAAGATGTCCAACTTCAAGTTCTGACATGGGCCCGACATGGAAGAGCTGATCTATTTCCTCGCCTCGCTGCGCCCGACCTCGATGATGCCGGTGGCGCTGCTCCTTCTTGCGGGTGGCGGCCTCGCCGTCGGCTGGTCTACGCTTGCCGCGCGCGGCGAGCAGAACGACGTGAAGCGCCGCCTCAAGGTCGACACGCAGATGCCGGCCGCGGCGCCCGAGCCGGAGAAGAAGAAGAACGTCGACGCCGTGCGCGAGAAGGCGGCCAAGACCGCGCACGAATTCTACGCCAAGAGCGATCCGGAGAACGTCGCGCGGCTGCGCCTGAAGCTGATCCAGGCCGGCTACATGGATCCGGGCGCGGTCGGCACCTTCTTCCTCGTCCGCTTCGGCTTCTTCTTCCTGGGCGCGGTCGGCGCCTTCCTGTTCAACAACTGGATGGCGAGCGCGGAGGCGACCACCTTCAGCCGCTGGTCGCTGGTCATCTTCGCAGGTGCTACCGGCTACTTCCTGCCCGGCCTGATACTGGGGCGGCTGATCCAGACCAAGATGCGGGAATACCGCAACGGATTTCCCGATTTCATGGACCTGATGATCGTCTGCTCGGACGCCGGCATGGCGATGGAGGCAGGCATCGAGCGCGTGTCGAAGGAACTGGCGGCGACCTATCCCGCGCTCAGCCAGAACCTGCAGCTCGTCTCGCTTGAGCTGAGGGCAGGGCGCAGCCTGGACGACGCGCTGAAGTCGCTGGCCGATCGGCTGAGCCTCGACGAGGTGCGTTCCTTCGCGACGCTGCTGCAGCAGTCGAAGGAGCTGGGCACCAGCCTGTCGGGGGCACTGCGCGTGTTCTCCGACGAGATGCGCCACAAGCGCATGTCGCTGGCCGAGGAGAAGGCGCATGCGCTGCCGGCCAAGATGTCGGTGCCGGTGACGGTGTGCATCCTGCCGGTGGTGCTGATGGTCGCGGTCATCCCGATCATCGTGAAGATGACGGCCGAGTGACCGGTCTGTTGATATTCAGGTGAGGCCGGCCTGCAAATGGCGGCTTTCTGCGCTTCCGGTGCTCACGTACCCAAAAGTACGCTCCGCTCCGGTTCTCGAAACCCACCATTTTCGACTCGGCCTGACCTGAATCTCAACAGACCGGGAGCCGACGGTTAACGAAACCTTGTTCGATAAGTTAATCTTAAGCGCGCTTGCGCACCGAAGTTTAAAGCCCTGTCAGCTAAAGTCCTGCTGTTAGGTGAGCATCGGCAAACCCGAAGACGGCAACAACTTCGGTTCCGATGCCGGGACAACGACCCGGGAAACGGGCGTGGCGGGACAGGGACATGGGCAAGTTTTCTAGCACGGGGATGGCCGCCATCCTGGCGGCCTTGATGGCTGGCGGCTGCACCACGCAGAGCGTCGACAAGACGGCGACGACGTCTATCCAGCAAGTGCCGGCAGACGTCAGCGCGGCCGACCTCAGGGCCGGCAAGGCGCAGTTCCGCGAGGCCAATTACGGGCTCGCCGAACAGCATTTCCGCAAGGCGGTGGAGCTGCGCGGCGATAATTCCGAGGCGTGGATGGGGCTCGCCGCCTCCTACGACCAGCTCGGCCGCTTCGACTTCGCCGACCGCGCCTACGACCAGTTGCTGAAGGTCGCCGGGCGACGGCCGGAAATCCTCAACAACATGGGCTATTCGCAGCTCCTGCGCGGCAACAAGAAGAAGGCGCGCCAGCTGCTGAACGAGGCCCGCACCGGCATGGTTGACCCGGCTGTGGCCGAGGCCAATCTCGCGTTGCTCAACAAGGTCTGAGCGAGGCGGACGGAGAAGCGGGCGGGGCGCTACTTCTCATCGGGCGCGGTGGCCGGGGCGGTGTAGCGCTTGCGCACCGCGTCGAGCACGACCTTGCGGCTCTCCTTCGGCGACAGGCCTTCGTCCTTCTCGGCCTCCTTCGTCTCGGCGGCGAGCTTCTTGTCCCTGATCTGGTTGCGGAACCAGTCCGAATAATCGCCCTTGCGAAGGTGATGCTCCCACGTCTTGTCGTCGATGCCCTCGGCGATCTGCTGGAAGATCATCAGGTTTTGCGCGCGCAGCTTCATCTTGTTGCCGGGACCGCGGAAGTAGAAGCTGCCCTTCTTGTCGAGCGTGCCCTCGGCATATTTGCGGCTGTGGCGCTTGAGCGACTGCTTCGGCTGGATCGCCTTGATCAGTCTCGGCTTCTTGTCGTCGCCGGGACGCCAGAAGAGGACGCGCTTGTCCTTCGGCGCCGACATCCTGGCAGGCGGCTCGATGCCGGCGCCCTTGCAGAGTGCCTTTATGACCTCGTCGGCCTTCGGCCCTATGGCGATGACGGCGGTGACGAGCTTCAGCGCCTCGGACGACATCATGTCGGGATGGACGGTGATGAAGACCGCCCCCGGCTGCGTGCCGGACGCGACGCGGCCGACGCCCTCGTGGTTCTTCGGCAGCAGATGGTGGGCCTCGTCGACGATCAGCCAGTGCGGCCGGGCGGTCTTCATGCGGAACTTGGCAATTTCCGGCAGGATGTCGGCGGCGAAGTCGGGACGCTCCTCGACCTTCACCGCCAGCATGTTGAGGATGATGTTGGTGTCGATCGCGCCGAGCAGGGTCAGCGCCTGCGCCGGCGTCGGCCCCGTCTTGGCGTCGCCGATCATGACGGCTCCTTTCAGCCCGTCATAGTCCCCCTCGGGATCGACGACGGCGAACTGGTAGCCGGCGTCGATGAAGCGCTCGCTGAGCGCCGTCGCCAGCGTCGACTTGCCGACGCCCGAACTGCCGGCGATGAGCAGCGTGTCGGTCGGCCAGATCTCCACGACATCGTCGTCGTCCTCGTCGCTGATGCGAATGCCGTCGCGGCGGCTGATGCCGAGATCGTGGTCGTGCTTGAGCAGGTTCCTGACCAGTTCCTTGACGCCCGCGCCGCGCGCGCCCTTGGTGACGAGGTCGGCGGTATCCTTGACCGCGGGAAGCGCGTTGGCGACGGCGACGCTGAGCCCGCAGGCGCGCATGAAGGCGTGGTCGTTCTCGGCGTCGCCAATGCCCACGACATTGTGCGGCGACAGGCCGATCTCCTTCAGTGCGGCGGCCAGGCCCGTCGCCTTGTCGATGCCGGAAGGCAGGATCATGACCGCGCCCTTGTTGAAGATGATCTTGAGCTCCAGCCCGAGCTCGTTGATCACCTCCAGGCAGGTCCCCTGATGGGGCTCCCAGGTGGCGACGATGCCATGGCCGACCGACAACGGCTTGACGCCGCGCTTCTTTAGCGCCTTGACGAAGTCGGGCGAGGGGGCCGTGGAGATCGGCTTCTCCTCCTCGCTGGCGGGCGTGTAGATAAGCGCGCCGTTCTCGGCGACGACCTTGTCGAAGATGGCGAGGTCGGGAAAGACGCGTTTCAGGTCGGGCAACTCGCGGCCGGTAACCAGCACCAGCTTGCGGCCGCTTTCCTTGAAGCGCTTGAGTGCCGCCACCGTGTCCTTGGCGACGATGCCGTCATGAGCGATCGTGCCGTCGTAATCCGTTGCCAGCGCCATGAAATACATCGGTTGAAACCCTCTGGTGAGGCAAGCCCACGCCAGCCCGCTGCACGGTTCAACGCACGGCCCGGAAAAGAGTTCACGGGCAAGCGAGGCGGCCCGTCCGGCGGTGTCGCGTTGCGGTGGTGACGATTTGGCAACCAAGATCATTGACGCACCGCGCCGCCGGTGGAGCACGCCATGGTTGTGGGATAAAGGCTACTCCCCCTCGCCAAAAGCGGGCCGGCCTGAAGGTAGTTCGCATGACGTTCGACATGACTTCGATGCTGCTCGGCGCGGCGGCTGCGGGCCTCGGCCTCTGCCTGACCATGCTGTCCATGTGGTCGGCGGACCGCAACGCGCGTTACAAGGCCGGCTGGGCGCTGGGCGTCGGCTTCCTCATCCTTCACGTCTTCGCCTACTGGTTCTACGCGCGAGAGGGCGCGGTCGCGGCCGGCGTGCTCGCCTGCGCGCTGCAGCCGATCGGCGCGGCCTATCTCTATGCCTCGGTCCGCCAGTATTTCGACGACAAGTTCAAGCCGCTGCAACTGGTCCTGCGCGTGTCCGTCCCATACCTGCTGTTCGTGCCGGCGATCTTCGCCGCCGGCTATGACGGCGTCGCGCTGGTG
>Ga0233380_1001265_pt1 | contig 11631 bp, 9 predicted proteins | sample ElkDunMinimDraft_9_FD_191541 | JGI IMG/M metagenome (GOLD analysis project Ga0233380, IMG submission 191541) | Fecal eukaryotic communites from dung pellets of Tule Elk in California, USA - Elk Dung F36 | ecosystem: Host-associated > Mammals > Digestive system > Large intestine > Fecal | place... | reverse complement strand
GAACGCCTGTGGGCCAGCGATCCGACCGCCGGCCCTTGCTGCAACAGCTATACGGCCTCTCACGTCGGGAAAGCGAACTGGCGCTCAAGCTCGCCGATGGCCTACCGCTCACGCATGCCGCGTCCGCCATGGGCGTCACGGACGAGACGGCGCGCGGTTATTTGAAGGCGATCTTCGCCAAAATGGACTGTCACAGCCAGACCGAGCTGGTGCGGCGGCTGTTCTCAAGCGCTGTTAACTTCGCCTGATCCAGCTACCATCAGAGACGCGCGTCATCTTCCCCCTCGGCAATGCGCTGCCCGAGCGCGGCGATCTCACCCGCGCGCGCACCGTGCACGGCCGCCATCGCACTCGACGCGTTACCCTCGATCGCACGGCGATAGACGCCCTGACGGATGGCCGCGTTGCGAAATAGCGCAAAGGCCAGCGCGTAGCGCCAATGATCGGGATCGATCGGCCCACTGCCGCTGCGCTCGCCATACAGACGAAGATATTCGGCCTCCGAAGGGATGCCGAGCGCAGGAAGATCGGCGTCCGACAGGCCACGATAGGCGTCGGCGGATATACGCCACGCCATGACATGCTGCGCCAGATCGGCGAGCGGATGACCAAGCGTCGACAGCTCCCAGTCGAGCACCGCGATGATGCGCGGCGCGTCGGGAGCGAAGATCATATTGTCATTGCGGTAATCGCCATGGACGATGCGGCTCGCCTCCAGCCCCGGATCGTTGGCGGGCAGCCATTCGATAAGCCGCTCCATCGCGTCGATCCGGCCCGTCTCGGTTGCGCGATATTGTTTGGTCCAGCGCGCCGTCTGCCGCGCGAAATAATTGCCGGGGCGGCCAAAATCGGCAAGGCCGACCGCTTCAGGCTCGATCGCGTGGAGGGCGGCGAGCACCCGGTTCATCTCATCGAACACCGCGCCGCGCTCGGCCGGCGACAGGCCGGGCAGACGCGCGTCCCAAAAATTGCGCCCCGCCGCATAGTCCATGACGAAGAAGGGCGTGCCGACGATCGCGGCATCTTCGCACAGAGCAAAGGGCCGCGCGACCGGCACTGCGCTGTCGGCCAAGGCGCGCGTCACGCGATATTCGCGCTCCACCGCATGGGCCGAAGGCAGCAACACGCCATCGGGCTTGCGCCGCAACACGAAGCGCGGCGTGCCATCGACCGAGAGCAGGTAGGTCGGGTTGGACTGACCCCCGGCGAATTTCTCCGCCGTTATCGTGCCCTCCGCGCCCGGAACATGGGCGCGCAGCCATGGGGCCAGCCTGGTCGTATCGAGCGCGGCGACCTCAGCCATATTTGGCCAGTTCCAGGCGACCGAGTTGATGGCGATGCACTTCGTCGGGACCGTCGGCGAAGCGAATCTTGCGCGCATGGGCATAATAGTTAGCGAGGAAGAAATCCTGACTGATGCCGGCCGCACCATGCGCCTGCATCGCCCAATCGATCACCTGGCAGGCCATGTTCGGCGCGGCGACCTTGATCATCGCGATCTCCGCCTTGGCTTCCTTGTTGCCGACAGTATCCATACGGTGCGCGGCGTGGAGCGTCAAAAGGCGCGCCTGATCGATCAGGATGCGGCTGTTGGCGATCCGTTCGATGATGACGCCCTGTTCGGCGAGCGGCTTTCCGAAGGCAACGCGCGCCTTCACCCGCTTGCACATCGCTTCCAGCGCGCGTTCGGCCATGCCGATCATGCGCATGCAATGATGGATACGGCCCGGCCCAAGCCGCGCCTGTGCGATCTCGAAGCCGCGTCCTTCGCCCAGCAACATGTTGCTCGCGGGCACGCGGACATTCTCGAACAAAATCTCCATATGGCCATGCGGCGCGTCGTCATAGCCGAGCACCGTCATCGGACGCACCACGGTGATACCGCGTGTGTCGCGCGGCACCAGGATCATCGACTGCTGCTTATGCTTGGGCGCGGTGGGGTCGGTCTTGCCCATGAAGATCATGATGGCGCAGTCCGCCTCGCCCATCCCCGAAATCCACCATTTGCGGCCGTTGATGACATAATCATCGCCGTCGCGCACAATCGAGCTTTCGATATTGGTGGCGTCGGACGAAGCGACGGCAGGCTCGGTCATGGCAAAGGCGGAGCGGATTTCGCCTTCGAGCAGGGGTTTGAGCCAGCGTTCCTTATGCTCGGCTGTCCCGAAACGCTCGATCGTTTCCATATTGCCGGTGTCCGGTGCGGCGCAGTTGAAGACCGCCGGGCACCAATGAACGCGCCCCATTTCCTCGCAGAGTGGCGCATATTCGAGATTGGTGAGGCCTGCGCCATGGCCGCTTTCGGGCAGGAACAGATTCCACAAGCCCGCCGCCCGCGCCAGCGGCTTGAGGCGATCGATCAGCGTCACATGCGCCCAACGATCCCCCGTCGCAACCTCTTCATAATAGGCCTTTTCATTGGGATAGATATGCTCGTCCATGAAGGCGCGCAGGCGCGCGAGCAGATCGGCGGTCTTGGCATTGGGTTCGTAGCTCATGCGTAAAATCCCCGACCGGCCTTGGCATATGCGACGAGCAGCGACGCGGGCGCCCAATAGGCGTCGCCCTGTTCAGCGCGGAAGCGCTCGATGGTGGCCAGCACCTTGTCCAGCCCGATCTCGTCGGCCCAGCGCATCGGCCCGCCCTGATAGCTGGGCCAGCCAAGGCCGTTGACCATGGCGACGTCGATTTCATGCGGACGCGCGGCAATGCCCTCGTCCAGGATCTTCGCCCCTTCATTGACCATGGCGTAGAGGAGCCGCTCCCGGATTTCCTCTTCGCCAATCTCACGCAGCGCAAGGCCGTGACGCGCGGCATGGGCTGCGATCATCTCGTCGGTGCGCGGATCGGGCGAGGCCTTGCGGTTCTCGTCATACATGTACCAGCCCGAGCCGGTTTTCTGCCCCAGCCGGCCGGCGGCGACCAGCTGTTCGGGGAAGTCTGCGCGAAGCTCACGCTCCGTGGCGCTCGCCGCGCGCGACTTGCGGGCGGCAGCTTGCACGTCGAGGCCGGCCAGATCGCCGAGTGCGAACGGCCCCATCGGGAAACCGTAGGACAAGAGCACCTTGTCGATGGCGGCGGGACTGGCGCCCTCTTCCACGAGGAAAAAGGCCTCGCGCGAACGCTTGGAAAGCATGCGGTTGACGATGAAACCGTCGCACACGCCCGAGAGGATGGCGAGTTTGCCGAGGCGCTTGCCGACCGCCATGATCGTCGCGACGACATCGGCATCGGTCTGCCCTGCGCGCACATTTTCGAGCAGCCGCATGACGTTGGCGGGGTTGAAGAAATGCATGCCGCACACATCGTTCGGTCGGCCCGACGCCTGCGCCAGCGTGTCGATGTTGAGGAAGCTGGTGTTCGACGCCAGGATCGCGCCGGGCTTCGCCACCTGACCCAACTGCGCGAAGACTTCTTTCTTGATGTCGATATTTTCCGTCACCGCTTCGATAACGAGATCGACCTGCGCCAGATCGGCGACATCGGTGCTGGTGGTGATGCGCGCCTTCTGCGCTTCCATCGCCGCCTCGCTCATGCGGCCCTTGGCAACCGAGGAGGACCACATTTTGTCGATCGCCTTCATCGCAGCGTCAACATGCGCCTGATCACGCCCGACTGCGACGACCGGGATGCCGGCGGCAGCGATGGTCATGACAATGCCGCGCCCCATGACGCCAAGGCCGACGACGCCGATCGCATCGACCGGACGGGTCGGGGTGTCGGCGGCGAGACCTGGGATGCGGGCGACTTCACGCTCGGCGGCAAACAGGCTACGCAGCGCGCGCGACTGCGGGCTAGCCATGCATTCGCGGAAGATCTCCAATTCCTGCACCACCGCCTCGTCGAACGGCAGGCTGTAGCCCAGCCGAATGGCATCGAGCGCACGGAGCGGCGCGGTCTGACCCTTCATCGCCTTCGCAAGCGTCTTCCTGGCTTCTTCGAACAGCTCAGGCTCATCGGCCGGCATGGGCAGGGTCGCCGCGCTGCGCGGCCCCTTGCCTTCACTGAGCAGCTTGGCGGCAAAATCGAACGCCGCCGCGCGCTGATCGTCGCCTTCAGCAATGGCGTCGATGAGGTTCGCTTCGAGCGCCTTTTGCGCGCTGATCGGCTTGCCCTGCGTCACGAGAGGGATCGCAACTTTAAGGCCGGCAAGGCGCGGCGTACGCTGCGTACCGCCGCCGCCCGGCATGACGCCCAACTTGACCTCGGGGAAGCCGAAGCTCGTTTTCGGATGGGCCACACGATAATGGCAGGCGAGCGCAACTTCCAATCCGCCGCCCAGTACGGTGCCATGCACGGCTGCGATGATCGGCTTGGTCGCGCGGTCCATCATCGCCATGACTTCGGGCAGGCCGGGATCGGCCATCGGTTTGCCGAATTCCTTGATATCGGCGCCTGCAATGAAGGTCTTGCCTTCGCAGCGGATGATGAGCGCGGAGACCGCATCATCGGCTTCCATCGCATTGATCGCCGCTTCCAGCCCCTGGCGGACGCTGGCCGAGGCTGCGTTGACGGGAGGGTTGTCGATGACCGCCTCGGCGATATTGCCTTCCACGCGATAGGCTACCGTCTCCGACATGGCTGTTTTTTCCTTCATGTTCATAGATCTTCCATGGTCAGCAGCACCTTGCCCTTGACCTGCCGTCCTTCGAGATGGGCAAGCGCCGCCACCGCGTCGCGCAACGCAAAGCGCCGGTCGATCACGGGTTTCAGCGTGCCCGCCGCAAGCCAGTCCAGCAGCTGGCGCATGTTCGCGCCATGAGGCGCGGGATCGGCGCGCACGCTGTTGCCCCACAGCACGCCGACCGCCGAGGCGCTTTTTAGCAGCAGCAGGTTGGCGGGGATCGACGGTATCTCGCCGCCCGCAAAACCGATCACCAGCAGCCGCCCGCCCCAGGCGAGGCTCTTGACCGCCGTGAGCGTCATCGAACCGCCAACCGGGTCATAGACGACATCGACGCCCTTCCCCTCGGTCAGCGCCTTGATCCGTTCGCGCAGATCCTCTTCGCTGTAATTGATGAGTTCGTCGGCGCCCTGCTGCTTGGCCAGCGCCAGCTTCTCGGGCGAGGAGGCGGCCGCGATTACCCGCGCGCCCATCTGCTTGCCCAATTCGACAGCGGTCAAGCCAACCCCGCCGCCTGCGCCCAGCACCAGCAACGTCTCGCCGGCCTTGAGAGCCGCGCGATCCTTGAGAGCATGATAGGAGGTGCCATAGGTGATGGCGATACCGGCGGCTACCGCCAGGTCGACGCCTTCCGGCGCGGGCCAAACCTGCGTCGCAGGCACCTTCACCTGCGCAGCAAAGCTGCCGCTCCCGGTAAAGGCGACGACCCGGTCGCCGACGGCAAAGCCTTCTACCCCCTCGCCGACCGCAGCGATCGTGCCCGACGCCTCGCTCCCCGGCACGAAGGGCAGCGGCGGCTTGGTCTGATATTTGCCCTGAACGATCAGCACATCGGGATAATTGACCCCCGCGGCCACGACGTCGATCACGACTTCGCCCGGTCCTGCCTCGGGCGCGGGAAAGTCGCCATAGGTCAGAGCCTCTATCGGCGCGAACGCCGCGCAAGTGATCGCCTTCACGCCTGTCTCCCTTATGGCTGCGGCCTGCCTATCGCGGCGCGATCGTCAGCGCTACTTTAATTTATCAACGCATTGCATCAGAAAAACTGATGAACCTCCATCGTCATGCGCCTTAGCTACGCACGTCTTCCAACGCAAAGCTGCGAAAAGCGCGCACGGCGCCGGGCTGATGGGTGTCGCGCCGGGTGACGAGGCTGATGATGCGGGTGAAATGCAGCTCTTCTATATCCAGCGCGACGAGTTCGCCCCGCGCTATTTCCTCCTCGACCGCGAGCCGCGACAGGCAAGTAAGGCCCGCGCCGTCTCGTACCGCGCGCTTGATCGCCTCGATACTGTCGCTCTCCAATACGATGTCGAGGGAGTTCAGATATTTCAGTGCCTCGACCGTGAAGGCGATACGGTCGCTCGACTGCGTCTTTTCCAGCAGCCAGGGCTCGCCCTTGAGGCTCTGCAGCGATTGCGCTCCGCCGCCCGCGCGCGGATGGTCGGGCGCGGCGCAGACGGTTAGCGCGTCGCGCCGCCACGGCTCCGCATCGAGATAGCTCGAATTGACCGGCGCGCCGATGAAGGCAATGTCGATGCCCATATTGCGCACCCGTTCCATCGCCTCATGTGCGGGGAGGACACGAAGGTCGATGCGGACATGGGGGTGGCGGGCCATGAAAGCGGCGCAAAGCGCGGGCAGCACATAGTTGGCAACCGGCGCGGCGGCGGCGATGCGCAGCCGTCCACGCAATTCCTCAGGGATCGAAAGCGCCTCTATGTCGGTGACGCGCACGAGGATTTCGCGCGCCATCTCCAGCATCGGCCGCCCCTGGTCGGAAAGCAGCATCCGCCGCCCCGAACGGGCAAAGAGCAAAATGCCGAGATGGGTTTCCATGTCCTTCAAAGACATGCTCGCCGCCGAGGGGCTGAGCCCGATTTCGGCCGCCGCCGCGGCGACGCTGCCAGTGCGGGCAATGGCCTCGAACACGGCGATCTGGCGTAATGTGATCCTCAAGCGCTTCCTCTTGGAGATCATCATAGGCGCTCGCACACCTAAGTCCACTTCAGGAGCGCGGCTATTCCTCTCCCGTCCCGCGCGCGACGATGCTGGCGACCGCTATGTCATTGGTGACGTTGCCGAGCGTGCGGAAGAGGTCCGGCACCGCTTCGATCGCCAGCAGCAGCGGCAGAGCTGTTACCGGCACGCCGACCGCGATGCACACGGGCGCGATGGTGGCGAAGAAGGACACCTGCGCCGGCAGGCCCACCGCGCCGAGGCTGACCGGCACGGCGACGATGGCGGCAAGCATCAGGCCGCTCAGCCCGAGCGGTACGGCATGAAGATGGGCGAGATAGACCGCGACCGCGACATTGGCCGCCGCGCTCGCTGCGCGAAACAAGGAGACGGCGAGCGGCAGGACGATGGCCACGCTCTGCGTTCGCAGACCCAGCCGTTCGGCACCCTGCACCATGACCGGCAACGTCGCGAGCGAGGATTGGGTGCCAAGCGCTACCGCCTGCGCCGGGAGCGCGGCGCGGGCGAAGCGCAAAGGCGAGACCCGACCCGCCACTACCGCCCAGACATAGCCAAGCACGGTCGCGGCAAGGCAACAGGCGATGACGACCACGACATATTGCGCGAGCGCGCCCAGCACGCCCGCACCCATGGTCGCGCCCGCGCCAAAGGCGAGCGCGCCGATGCCGATCGGGCCCAACGCCAGCACCCAGCCGACGATCACCAGCATCGCCTCTATGATCGCGCGAAGGGGTTTGAGCAGCGCGTCGGCAAGGTCCGCCTCGATCCGCGCGAGCGCGAAGCCGAGCGACAGGGCAAATACGACGAGCGGCACCATCGCGGTTTCCGCCGCTGCCTTGATCGGGTTGGCCGGGATAATACCCTTGTACCAGTCGGCCGACCAGCCGGCGACCGGCGCGTCACTGATCGCCATGACCCCCTGTTGCACAGGCCAGAGCCCAAGCATCGCCTGTGCCAGGAAGGCGGCAGCGACGCACGCGACCAGCAGCATCAGCGCAAAAAACAGCAGAGCGCGCAGTGTCGTGCCGCCCGCCGCCGCACTGCGCGAGGCTGAGGCAACGCCGACGACCAGCAGCCCGAAGACCAGAGGAACGACCGTCATCGTCAGCGCGTCGAGCCACAGGCTCCCGACCGGGCGCAACAGCTGCCCCACAACCTCCTGCGCCTGTCCCTGAAGCAGCATACCAGCGGCCAGGCCGGTGACGAGGCCCGCAATCAGCCGCCAAGGCCGTGCCCTGATCGCCGTTGCCGTGACGCTCATGCTCCGCGCACGATGATCGCGGCCACCAGGGCGATCCGCTCAACATGTTCGTAGGCCGGGGTTTCCAGCTCCTCGCCGAACACGTCGGGGTCGATCTCGCTGTAGCGTAACGTACAATCCTGGCGGTGGGCAAGGTCGGCCAGTCGCTCTCGCAGCGCGTCGCGCCCGTCGACGATGGCGCTGCCGGTATAGAGGATGAAGCGTCCACCAGGCGCAAGGCGCGGAACCGCCTGGCCCGCCATGTCGATCGAAACCGCACCGCCATGCATGCCGCCGCCGTCGCGATAGGCGCGCCCCTCCCCGTCAACGATATAGGGCGGGTTGGCCAGCGCGACATCGAAGGCGCCGTCGAGCGCGGCGAGATCGCCGGCCTGATGGAAGGACGCTTCAACCCCCGCCCCTGCCGCATTGACCCGCGCGAGATGGAGCGCGGCCGGGTTGATGTCGGTCAGGATGATATTGGCAAAGGGGCAGGCCTTGGCCGCGACAATGCCGCCGACCCCTGCGCCGGTGCCGATATCGACCAGGCGGGCCGAGCGGCGCTGCGGGCAGCGGGCCAGTTCCTCCTCGATCAGGCGAGCGAAGCGGTAGCTGTCGGGGCCGAAAAAGACGGCGTCCTGTCCGCTCGTCGGATAAGCGGAATGGAGAAACAGGTCGTCTCCAAGTGAGGAAACGCGCACGCGACTGATCAGCGCGTCGCCCTCCTGCACGATGAGGCCGGCTTGTTCGAGGGCACAGAGGAGCCCCGGGTCGAGAAGCGAAGGAGCAAATCGCATCGACCAGCCAAATATGTCGCGCAAGGAGCGCGCGCGCTCATGCCTACGCCGCGCCAGTACGCGCGCGTGGGTCGCAGGGGTTGGCGTGATGAAATGATAGTTGCGCATCTTAAGATTGCGCAGAAGGTCGGTCAGCAGAGGCGCCGCATCGTCCAGCAACGGCCGCTCACCACTTGGCTTATCCATTACCAGCATAGGGTCTTTCCGTCCTTACAGCGCATCGGACGTCCAACGCGCCGGGCGGCACGAACGCTCCTTGAGCCGCGGGCGAAAAGTGCGGGGCAATCAGATCAGGTTGCGAGCCAGCATTTGGAGCACTGCGGCATAATAATCGGGCGCAAGCCCCCCCGCCGGCGGCGTCGTACCCATCACCCGGCTGGCAATCTCCATACCGCCCACAGACAGCGCATAAGGCGCAACCTCGCCTGACTGCACGTCGACAAAGGCGGGGATCGGCCGCTGATTGGCGGCGTAGGAGCGCCAGAAATCGCGCACCGGCGTAACCAGGCTGGAGCGCCCGCCCGCCTGTGCATAGAGGGGCGCGCGGATCGCGTCGAAGCCGAAACGCGGCGGCCGCCCCGCTGCCGGCACCACGCTGTCGCGTGCCGAGACGTCGATCCAGTCGGTCGGCAGCGCCAGCGGGCCGAAGCGGGCGCGGCCGAGCAGCGCCTCGCCATCGGCGATCACCCGCCCCCAGCGGGCATTGCCGTCAAGCTGCCGGAACAGGTCGAGCGCGGGCCAGAGATAATAAGAGGGGTTAAGCGTCACAGCCTGCGCGCCGGCAAAGCCGTTGAGGCCGGGCAGAAGCAGCTGCCGGTCATGGCGCTCAAGGATCAGATGCTCGGCAATCGCGGCGCGGATCGCTTTCGAGCGCTCTGCATAAGTAGGATTGCGCCAGTGCCGCGCCGCTTCCGCCAGCGCCCAGGCAATCGCGATATCGCCGTCGGTCGCGTTATTGGGGTCACCAACCGGCGTGGCCGAGCGCGGGTCATAGCGCCAGCTATAGAGCGCCATATCCTGCCGGGCGAGCGTCCGCTCCGTCCAACCAAGCACCGTGTCGAAGGTCGCGCGATCGTCGTTCCACAGCGCGAGGAGCAGCGCATAGCTTTGTCCCTCGCTATGGCTGATGCCGCCATTGCCATTGTCGACGATGCGTCCCGAGGGATCGAGAAAGGCGGATTTGAAGGCGGGCCACAAGGGATCATTCTTCATCCCCCGCCCCTGCCGTTTCTCGGCGCGAGCGCAGGCGCTCGCCAAGGTGAGGCCCATGCCCAGCAAAATCGTGCGCCGGTCAAATCCCATGGTGCAGTTCAAGCTCCTCATCCGATGCGTGCAACAGGCGGGTCTGGAGTTCATCGCCGCTGCCCAGCCCCAAGAACCAGCTGTGATAGCAACTGGTCAACAAGGCACGCAGCGCGGTCGGCCAATGGCCGTTGACGTCGCTGTTCCAGCCACGCGGCAGGCCGCGATGGCGGAGCAGGATACCGTCCTCCCGCGCCTCCATCCGCACTTCGCCCCAATCCATCGCGCGCCAGAGCATGTTCGCCCGCGTCTCCATATCCGTCAGATCGCGAACATCGTCCATCACCACCATCGTTGCAAGCCTGCGGCCGATCGCGGCGAAGAAGCCCGCCGCCTGTTCGGGGCTGGCCGTCTCGAAAATCTCAGCAGCGATCAGCGAGACCAGCAATTCAAGATCGTCGGCCCGCGCGACTGCACCCGATGACGTGAACTTCGCCATATCTTCGATCATTGCCCGCTCCCCAGAGACTGCCTGATGCCGATCACCGATTTGAACTCGTCATAATTGCCGAACGTGTTGATGCCGATTTCGCCGCCAACGCGTGTGCGCGGGCTGACACGGTAATAGAAGGACCCATCCGCCGACAGTGCGAAGCCGGTCTGGCTCAGACTGTCGTAATAAGACCGCACGTCGCTATTCTGCGCCTTGAGCGCATCGAGTGCCGCCTGCGCGCCGGGCTCGGTCGGATAGATCGCCGCCTGATCCTGGCTATAGCTTTGATATCCCGGCGCGACACTGGCGCGAATTTCCATCCGCTCGTCAGTATAGCTGTAGCGTACCGGCAGAGCGACCGAGAAGAAGCTTTGCGGGCTGAAATAGCCGCCGTGGCCGTAGGTGAAGAAATTCTGGTTGTTCGCGAAATTCTGGTAATTGACGTTGATGCCGCCGACCAGCGACGAACGCGGGCCACGCATGAAGGGCAGATAGCCGCCGACATTGACCTGGAAGCTGCGGTTGTTGCGGACGTTGAGACCGGCATAGCGGTTATAGCTGAAGTCGCCGTAAACGCCCGCATTGTCCCGATCGTAGGAGAATGACACGCCGCCCCCGGTGCGCATCACCTGGCCCCAGCGTAGCCCGGTCACCGGGTCGCGCCCTTCTGCCACCGCGACGGGCTCCTGCGTCCCGGCATATGCGACGATGCTGTCCGTCACGGGCTTGCGCTCGAACCATGCGCGACCGGTGGCATGGGGGGAGAAGCGCGGCGTGACTGCGGCCTGCCAGGTGACTTCGGTATCCTCAAAGCCAAGCGGCGTCGTGCCGAGCTCGACCTTGAGCAGCGGCGTTTCATAGGCGACCGAGACGGCGACGCCCGCCGCATGCTGGGTCTGCGCCTGGACGAGGTCGGAGGGCTCCTCCGCCACGATGCCTTCCGCCTCGCGCGTCGCATTGCGGCCAAAGCGCGCGAGGCCCGAGCCCGACGGGCGTCCTGCATCCAGAACGACCGCCTGCGCCTTGCCCGAAATGCGGCCATTGCCGAGGCTTGTGGAAACTTCCGCCGTGCCGCTCAATTCCTTGAGCGCGCTGAGGCCGATTTCGCCCGAGCGTTCACGATAGCCGGTTTTGAGGTCTGCGCGCGGACCGGAATCACGGCGCAGCTCATTGATTTCCGACTGGATGCGGCCCAGCACTGGGTCGCCAACCGGCGCGTCGTCCTGCATGGCATAGCTTTGCCCGCCGTAGCTCA
>Ga0233380_1001261_pt1 | contig 11635 bp, 8 predicted proteins | sample ElkDunMinimDraft_9_FD_191541 | JGI IMG/M metagenome (GOLD analysis project Ga0233380, IMG submission 191541) | Fecal eukaryotic communites from dung pellets of Tule Elk in California, USA - Elk Dung F36 | ecosystem: Host-associated > Mammals > Digestive system > Large intestine > Fecal | place... | reverse complement strand
CATGAAGGTATTGGTCCCAGTCAAGCGCGTGGTGGACTACAACGTCAAAGTCCGTGTGAAGTCCGATGGCACAGGCGTAGATATCGCCAACGTCAAGATGAGCATGAACCCGTTTGACGAAATCGCGGTGGAAGAAGCCGTGCGCCTCAAAGAAAAGGGCGTAGTCACGGAAATCATCGCCGTCTCCTGCGGCGTCACGCAGTGCCAGGAAACCCTGCGCACGGCCATGGCCATTGGTGCTGACCGTGCCATTTTGGTGGAGACCGATGCCGAGCTGCAGCCCCTGGCCATTGCCAAGCTGCTCAAGGCCCTGGTGGACAAAGAGCAGCCCGGCCTGGTGATTCTGGGCAAGCAAGCCATTGACGGCGACAACAACCAGACCGGCCAGATGCTGGCTGCGCTGGCGGATCTGCCCCAGGCCACCTTTGCCTCCAAGGTGGAAGTGGCTGGCGACAAGGTCAATGTGACCCGTGAAGTGGACGGTGGTCTGGAGACACTGAGCCTGTCCACCCCCGCCATCATCACCACCGACTTGCGCCTGAACGAGCCCCGCTACGTCACCTTGCCCAACATCATGAAGGCCAAGAAAAAGCAGCTGGACATCGTCAAGCCTGAAGAGCTGGGTGTGGACGTTGCGCCCCGCATCAAGACCTTGAAGGTGGCCGAGCCTGCCAAGCGCGGCGCTGGCGTCAAAGTGCCGGATGTGGCCACCCTGGTCGACAAGCTCAAAAACGAAGCGAAGGTTATTTGACCCCCTGAGCCGCTTCGCGTCTTCCCCCTGCGAGGGGGACGACAGCCTCGCGTCGGGGCGGCCCTAGCTCGCTGTCCCTGACTTTGGGGCGTGCGAGTTTGAATGCCGTTTACCTATCCGCAGACTTCGCAAGAACCTCAAAGAATTTTTGGAGTTGAAATGACTTCTCTCGTAATCGCAGAACACGACAACGCCACCATCAAAGGCGCCACCCTGAACACTGTCACTGCCGCTGTAGCCTGCGGTGGTGATGTGCACGTACTGGTCGCCGGTGAAAACGCGGCTGCAGCCGCCGCTGCGGCAGCCCAGATCGCAGGAGTTTCCAAAGTCATCCACGCTGATGGTGCCAGCCTCAAAGACGGCCTGGCAGAAAACCTCACGGCCCAAGTGCTGGCTATTGCTGGCAACTACAGCCACATCCTGTTCCCAGCCACAGCCAGCGGCAAGAACGTCGCCCCGCGCGTGGCCGCCAAGCTGGACGTTGGTCAGATCAGCGACATCACAGCCGTCATCTCGGCAGACACCTTCGAGCGCCCGATTTATGCGGGCAACGCCGTAGCCACCGTGCAATCGTCGGACGCCACCAAAGTCATCACCGTACGCGGCACTGGCTTTGACGCAGCGGCTGCCACGGGCGGCGCAGCGGCGCTGGAAACCACGGCAGCAGTTGCCGACTCTGGCAAGAGCGCCTTTGTGGGCCGTGAAGTTACCAAGAACGACCGCCCCGAGCTGACTGCAGCCAAGATCATCGTCTCTGGTGGCCGTGCACTGGGCAGCGCCGAGAAATTCAACGAAGTCATGACCCCGCTGGCCGACAAGCTGGGTGCAGCGATTGGTGCCAGCCGTGCAGCGGTGGATGCAGGCTACGCCCCCAACGACCTGCAAGTGGGCCAGACAGGCAAGATCGTGGCACCGCAGCTGTACATTGCAGCGGGCATCTCGGGTGCGATCCAGCACTTGGCGGGCATGAAGGACTCCAAGGTGATCGTGGCGATCAACAAGGATGCGGAAGCGCCGATCTTCTCGGTTGCCGACTATGGCCTGGAGGCTGACTTGTTTGCTGCCGTGCCTGAGATGGTGGGCAAGCTGTAAAGAACTTTTCAGCTTTTCAGCTGAATGTGCAAAAGGAGCCTTTGAGGCTCCTTTTTTTTGGGGATCGGTAGCGCTTGCTGGCTCTGCGTTCAATGCCGATTTTGCTGTGCTCCAGTGCTTCTCTGCTCGAACAGTCACTGGAAACATGAAGGACATACACAACTGGTGTGCAACGCTTGTGCGTGTCTTACTTGAGGCTTAAGCGACTGCTGAAATGAAGGCCGCAGCAAACAGCTCTTGCCACGAGCTGCCGCTGGCAGAAAGAAAATGCAATCACTCAACGAAGAAAGTAAGCCTAGTGCTGAAGGCGGGTCGGCTGGAGGGTTATCAATAGCCACTCAGCGTTATAAAGTGAGTGCAAGAAATTTAATGCCTGGAACGGGGTTGAAGCTCACAGGCTTGGCATGCACAAAGCCCATCGATTCGTAGAGTTTCTGTGCTTCTGTGAATTCAGGCAGAACGTCCAAACAGATGCGCGAGTAGCCAGCAAGCTTAGCTTCACTCAATATCGCTTCAACGAGTAAGCGACCAAGGTTTCTTCCTCGTGCGACAGGGCGGACAAGATATCGGCTATCCAGGTATTGAGACATCACTTTCGAGCCAAACTAGGCCTAGCACCTAGGGACTGCTCAGCGCTGCACAAATGGGCCGTGGCAAAGCTTCAGTTCGAGCAAGCCGCTGGCTTCTTTAAGTTGTCTATGGACGCTGCTTTCGGCCAGTTGTAGCCAATGAACACGAATGCTTCTCTTGAGTTGGGTCTAATCCGGCACTCAAACCGAGCTGCATACTGCCGTCGAATGAGCTTGTGCGTTAGGGCACAGGCATCGGCCACAGTTATTTGTTCACTTACCTACCGCAGTCAAAGCATATGAAAACACTTGCCGCAATATCTGTTGCGCTTTTTCTTACGTCGTGTGTAGTAATTCATCGAGAACCTACTCGCCCGGTAAAAATGGAAAAAGGTTCAGCTGTGGACCTTCGCACCGCGCTTGATGCTGCTGACCTTGTCTGGAATTCGATGCAGAGAATCGGTTGCCGTCAAACCGATGTGATTGTCCCTACGACGATGGAGAAGTCCTCCGACTTCCAGGCGGGAGAAGGGCGAGTTGTCCAAGGTCGTGTCAAGGAGCGATGGGTTGCACGCGGCTGCAATATTGAAGTTCCGTACATTGTTGAGTTCATTGCAAACAAGAACAATGTGGGCGGTACAGATATCAACATCCGCCGCGAAAAAGGTGGCTCATAAGACGATTTGGATTTGAATTTTGGCCATGAGCCTTGTGCGAAAAAGCTGCGCAGGCCGGTAATTCAGTTCGTGATGGTTTGCAACGGATCGTGAGGATTTGCCCACAACATGCAGTTCACCGCCCGTGCCGACTTTCACTAACGTTCTTGAAAGGCGACCTTCAAGCCCAGAGCCACGTAGATGGCTCCAATCGCTTTACCTTGCCAGCGGCTCAATCTGCTCAAACTTTTCAGTGCTTGGCTCAGTGGCTTCACTGAGAGCGCGAGGAGGCTTGTATAGATGGCGCTCAGTGCCACAAATATGAGGCCAAGCACCATGAACTGAGTAAAGCCTGAGCCTGATCCTGGCTGAACAAATTGGGGCAGGAAGGCCAAGAAAAAAAGCGCAGTTTTAGGATTCAAAACTTCGGCAGGGATAGCTTCAAGAAAAGCCCGTCCAGCCTTGATGGGGGCGACTTTGGGTAAGGCAGCACTTTTGGGTTTTTCCATCAATGTGCGCACACCCAGATAGATGAGGTAAGCCGCACCCAGGTACTTGACAGCGCTGAAAGCTAGAGCAGAGGTCATCAGCAATGCAGAGAGGCCGACGGCAGCAAAGAGCGTGTGAACAAAGTCCCCAGCGGCAATGCCAAGCCCGGTAGCGATGCCTACATTGCGTCCACCTTCGAGGGTTCTGCTGAAGACAAGCAGGACGGCAGGCCCGGGTATGAGGAACAGGCCGAGCACGATGGCAACGAATCCGGCGAGCGTTGAGAAATCAAACATGGCTTCTATTTTGGCCTCTGGCTTGCTGCAACGGGTTCGGTTGAGAGATGCGCTTACCGCAGCGGTTTGACCATGTTGAGCCAAACCTCTGCGGCATGCGCTGATGCCGATACGCCTTCGTTCACATAGCCTAAGGCGGCATAAAACGGCACACGGTCTTCTAGGCATGTCAGCGTCACTGTCTCACGCTGTGCGGTGCGTGCCACGGTTTCCAGCTGGGCCAGCAGCAGGCGGCCAATGCCCAGCTTGCGGTGCGCAGGGTGCACGGCCAGACCCAGTACGGTCTGGTGGCCGCCAGTAGCGGGGTTGGCGTTCAATTGTTTGAACAGTTCGTCGCGGATATAGCGTTCGGCCACGACAGGGCCGTTGATCAGCCCAATGACCTGTCCGTGCCGCTCGGTCACCCAAAAGCTATCGGGAATGCGTTGCAGGCGCAGGGCAAAGGCGGCGGCAGTCGCTGCCTCTTCTGGGGTGAAGCAGGCGTTTTCAATGGCGAGCAGTTGCGGCAAGTCCTGCGGTGTAGCGGGGCGCAGCAGCAGCTCTGACGGGGTGGCAAGGTTCAACGTATCAGGCATGGCGGTGATTGTGCATTTGAAGGCAGGGCTTGCATGTATGGGTTAGATGGAAATAAAAAAACTTCTAACGCTTATCTATCAAACGTTAGAAGCTATTTTTTGGTGAAAAGGAGCCCCGAAAGGCTCCCTTCCCCACACACCTTAGAAAGTGTGACGCAGACCCACCTGCAAGCCATGCTGCTTGCCGCTGTCGCTCAGCAGTGCTGCAGGCTCCAGGCTCAGACCGCCGATGGCTGCGTTGTAGTCTTTGTTCTTCAGGAATGAGTAGGTGCCGTACAGCGCTGTGCGCTTGGACAGGTTGTACTCATAGCCCAGAGAAAGCTGGTCGGCTTTGAGCTTGGTCGCGACTCCCACTGGCTGGTAGCGGTAGTGGTTATACGAGGCTTTCACCACACCGGCGGCACCCACGGGCAGGGCTGTGCCCAGCGAGTAAGTTTCGCTCTTGACGGTCGACAAGCCTGCTGGCGTGTTACGTGCTTGGCGGTACGCGCCCGTCAGCTTGAAGTTGCCAAAGTCATAGCTGCTGCCCAGCGAGTACGCACGTTGGCGGATGTTGGCACCAGTGAAGTCAACGTTGTTTTGCTGCTCCATTGCCAAGCTGGCAGACCAAGGCCCCTGGTCGTACGAGACAGCTGCGTCGTAGTAAGCCTTGGTTTTCCAGGTGCTGTGGTTGGTTTCACCGAAAGCGTAGTTGGCAGAGAGAGTCACACCGCCAAAGCTGGGCGAGGCATAGCTGATCAGGTTGTCTTTGCGCTTGTCGTCATTGTTGCCAACGCCCCAGGCTTGCGAGCCGCCGATGCCTGAGTGGTTGAACACGTCGTAGCGCTTCATGGCTTTGTAGGCTGCGGTTTCGTCCCGGCCCAAGTTCACTTCACCAAAATTGCCTTTCAGGCCGATGGTGGAGCGACGCTTGAAGTCCAGGCCATCGCCGGAGTCACCAGAGCCAGAGTCAGCGTTGATGCCGGATTCCAGCCAGAACTGGGCTTTGAGGCCACCGCCCAGATCTTCCACCCCGCGCAGGCCAAAGTAGCTGTCTTTGTTGCCGCCAGATTTCAGGCCAGACCATGTGTTTTGCCCATCGATCACCGTGGCAGCAGCATCCACATTACCGAACAGTGTGAGGGAGGATTGTGCAAATGCAGTGCCCGTTGCAGCTGCAGCCAGAAAGGGCAGGGAAGCGATGAGTTTTTTCTTCATTGTCTTCATCTATGAACTCCAATCTGAGAGGTTAACTTGCAGATTTTTTGTGTTTTCTGGAAATTTGAAGTTCATTGATTTAACATATTGTTGCAGTTTTTTGCATGCTGTTAATGATCTTCCATTGAGTTTTGAGAGCGGCTTGGGCTGCAGGCGGGCATAAAAAAAGCTGCCCTGAGGCAGCTTTTGCGGGGTTGCGGTCGTGCTGGATTTACATCAGCAGGTGTTCACCCGCGTTGTCACCGCCCAGGATGACGTAGTTGACCTTGCGGATGTCCATCAACTTGGTGCCGCCGGAGTAGCTAATGGAAGACTGCACATCCTGCTCCATCTCGATCAGCGTATTCATCAGCGGGCCCTTGACGGGTTCCAGAATGCGCTTGCCTTCGACGTGCTTGTACTCGCCCTTGTTGAAGTCGGATGCCGAGCCGTAGTACTCCTTGAACAGCTCGCCATTCACTTCCACGGTCTTGCCGGGCGATTCTTCATGGCCTGCAAACAGCGAGCCAATCATCACCATGGTGGCACCAAAGCGGATGCTCTTGGCAATGTCACCGTGGCTGCGGATGCCGCCGTCAGCAATGATGGGCTTTGTAGCCACGCGTGCACACCACTTCAGGGCCGACAGCTGCCAGCCGCCTGTGCCAAAGCCGGTCTTGAGCTTGGTGATGCACACCTTGCCGGGGCCTACGCCCACCTTGGTGGCGTCAGCGCCCCATGCTTCCAGGTCGATCACGGCTTCAGGGGTGGCCACGTTGCCAGCAATCACGAAGGCTGCGGGGATCTTGGCCTTGATGTACTGAATCATGTTCCTCACGCTGTCGGCATGGCCGTGGGCGATGTCGATGGTGATGTACTCGGGGCAGATGTCGTCGGCCACAAAGCGGTCAACGATGGCGTAGTCCGCTGGTTTGACGCCCAGAGAGATCGACGCGAACAGGCCTTGCGACTGCATGGCCTTGGTGAACAGCACGTTGTCGATGTCAAAGCGGTGCATCACGTAGAAATAGCCGTGCTGCGCCAAGAATTTGCAGATCTTCTCGTCCAACACGGTTTTCATGTTGGCGGGTACGACGGGCAGGCGGAAGGTGCGGCCACCCAGCTCAACGCTGGCATCGCATTCCGAGCGGCTTTCCACGCGGCACTTGCGGGGCAACAGCAGTACGTTGTCGTAGTCGAAGATTTCCATGATTTCCAAGCTCCAGAAAGGTCACGGCGGGAATCTCACCCGCCTCAATTTTCAAAGTAGGCGCTTGGTCTGGAGGCCGGTTTTTTGGCAGGCAAGCAAATTGCGGCCAAAAAAAACCGGACCACAAAAACTTGGGCCCGGTGATTGATTCTATATGTGCTGGCATACCCTTGGTAGATGCATGTTCGAATGAGCGGTATATGCGCAGACATATACCGTTGTGTGCCGGGATGCACTTGTCCGTGCCTGGGGTGGTTCACACTTCCTACAATGGGAGGATGTTCCCAATCGACCTGCTTGACGGTGCCCATGGTGGCACGCCTTCTTCTCTGAATTCGCCCCTGCTGCAGGGGTTGAATGACGAACAGCGTGCTGCTGTGACGTTGCCACAGGGCCATGCACTGGTGCTGGCAGGCGCTGGTTCGGGCAAGACCCGGGTGCTGACTACGCGCATTGCATGGCTGCTGCAAACGGGGCAAGTCTCACCCGGCGGCATCATGGCCGTGACGTTTACAAACAAGGCGGCCAAGGAGATGACGGCGCGACTGTCTGCCATGCTGCCTTACAACGTGCGCGGCATGTGGATTGGTACCTTCCACGGGCTGTGCAATCGTTTGCTGCGTGCCCACCACGTGGCTGCAGGCCTGCCAGCCACGTTTCAGATTCTGGATACGCAAGACCAGCTGTCTGCGGTCAAACGCCTGTGCAAGCAGTATGGTGTAGACGACGAGCGCTTTCCGCCCAAGCAGTTGACGTGGTTCATTGCTGGCTGCAAGGAAGAGGGCATGCGCCCCCAAGACGTACCGGTGGCCGACCCAGATACGAAAAAGAAGGTAGAGCTGTACGCGCTGTACGAGGCGCAATGCCAGCGTGAAGGCGTGGTGGATTTTGGCGAGCTGATGCTGCGCAGTTTTGAGCTGTTGCGCGATGACGCCGCGCTGCGCGCCCATTACCAGCAGCGTTTCCGGTTTTTGCTGGTGGACGAGTTTCAGGACACCAACAAGCTGCAGTACGCATGGCTCAAGCAGCTGGCAGGCGAATTTGTCAACGGCAAGATGCAGTCCACCAGCAGCGTGCTGGCCGTGGGCGACGATGACCAGAGCATCTATGCGTTCCGTGGTGCGCGTGTTGGCAATATGAGCGACTTTGTGCGCGAGTTTGATGTGCAGCACCAGATCAAGCTGGAGCAGAACTACCGCAGCTACGGCAATATTCTGGACAGCGCCAATGCGTTGATTGAGCACAACAGCCAGCGTCTGGGCAAGAACCTGCGTACCGATCAGGGTGCGGGCGAGCCGGTGCGTGTGATGGAGTCGCCCACCGATCTGGATGAAGCCAGCTGGATCGTGGGAGAGATCAAGGATCTGGTGCGCAACGACGGCTACAGCCGCCAGGAAATCGCCATTTTGTACCGCAGCAATGCGCAAAGCCGGGTGATTGAAAGCAAGCTGTTCAACGCAGGCATTCCTTACCGGGTGTATGGCGGTCAGCGGTTTTTTGAGCGCGCTGAAATCAAGCATGCACTGGCCTATTTGCGGCTGATTGAAAATCCACACGACGACACCAGCTTTATGCGCGTGGTGAACTTCCCGGCGCGTGGTATTGGCGCTCGCAGCGTAGAGACGTTGCAGGAAACCGCACGTACTGCTGGGTGCTCGCTGAACGACGCAGTAACGGCTGTAGGCGGTGCAGCAGGCACCAAACTGCAAGGCTTTGTGGCCAAGATGGATGTGTTGCGTGAAGAAGCCGAAGGCAAGACGTTGCGCCAGACCATTGAGCGCATGCTGGAAGTCAGCGGTCTGATTGACCACTACGGCACAGAAAAAGAAGGCCAGGACCGCATTGAAAACTTGAAGGAGTTGATCAACGCGGCCGAAAGCTTTGTGACGCAAGAAGGTTTTGGCAAGGATGCGGTGGCGCTGCCCATTGATGAAACGGGTGCCCCGCTGACGCAAAGCCCTGCCAGCCAAGGCCTGGATACCAGCTTGCCGGTGCTGGACCTGCCCCTGAATGGCACGGATGCAGAGACGGGCGAAACTCTCTCGCCGCTGCAAGCCTTCCTGGTGCATGCGGCGCTGGAGGCCGGTGATAACCAGGCCCAAGCTGGTCAGGATGCGGTGCAAATGATGACGGTACACGCCAGCAAGGGGCTGGAGTTTGATGTGGTGTTCATTGGTGGCCTGGAAGAAGGCCTGTTTCCCCACGAAAACGCCATGAGTGACCGCGGTGGTCTGGAAGAAGAGCGCCGCCTGATGTACGTTGCCATCACCCGGGCACGCAAGCGCCTGTATCTGAGCCATTCACAAAGCCGCATGCTGCATGGGCGCACCACGTTCAATCTGCCCAGCCGATTTATTGACGAGCTGCCCGAGAGCGCACTCAAGTGGATCAGCGCCAAGGGTGGTTTTGGCAGTTTTGCGCCGAAGAACGCAGCGGGCAGCGGCTGGCAGTCGGGTGCCAGAGGTCAATTTGGTGCATATAGCCCCAAAGGCCCTGAAGTGTTTGCCAACCCGGTGGTGCCCGCACAGAAGGCGGCCCCTGTGCACGGCATTGCCAAGGGCCTGACGGTGTTTCACACCAAGTTTGGTGAAGGCAAGGTACTGGCTGTAGAAGGTACGGGTGATGATGCGCGGGCGCATATCAACTTCCCGCGCCATGGTGCCAAGTGGCTGGCGTTGGCCATTGCCAAGCTGACCATCGTTGATTAAGACATCATCTCCAATGCAAATCAAAGATTTGCTCGGTGGTGTTAGCAGCACTATCGATGCAGGCAGATAAAGCCATAAAAAAGGGACGCTCAAAGCGTCCCTTTTTTTGTGGCTTGTGCCGCTTATTTGTAGTCGTAGGTCACGTCGTCCACGTGCAAAGTGCGCTCTTCGTCTGGTGGCGAGAAGCAGTCACGGAAAGTGAACACGGCAGAGGTCAGGAACATGGTGACCAAGGCCATGCCCAGCATGACGGTCAGAATATTGGCCGCCAATGCCACTGCAGAGCCCAGCAGCAGGGACAGCACCACGGTGATCAGCGACAGTGCAAGACCTGCGCCAATAGCCAGACCCAGCCAGCCAATGGCATAGATGAAAAAAGCGCGGAAATTGCGCACGCAGGCGACAACACTGAAGAACACCGCTTTGACGGGAGACACGCCATGCCACTGCACCAGAGCGGGCGCATGCCACATCAGCATGGCCAGCAGATTGTACAGAAAAAAGCCGCCCCACAAGGCAATGTGAAAGCCGGGCTGCTGCACCAGCTCTTCAGCCATTTCGGGGGTAATGGGCTCGTTGCTCAGAGACAGGCGGGCCAGACTGCCGTCGTCAAACAGCGAAGTCAGCGCCACGATCAGCATGATGCCCACAGCGTAGAAAACGCCCAGAATGGCCAAAGCCTTGGTGCGCGGGTTGTCTCCACGAAAGGGGGCAATGACCAGGCTGGGGCGTGGAATACGGTCTTGAGAGGCCTCAGCTGCGCCCAGCATCATGATCAGAAATACCGATGGCATGAGAACGAGAGCAATGTAAGGGCCAATGATGGGCAACATGCCAATCAGCGACACGGCCGCCATGCTGAGAAACAGCAGCGCAGTCAGTGCCATGGGCTGGCGCCAGAAGGTTTGCATGCCCAGCTTGACCCATTGCAGGCCAGTGCTGGCAGGAACGATATGAAGTTTCATGTCTGTGTGATGTGCAAGGAAAAAGCCACTGAAAGCAGCGCTTGCAATCTGCTGAACTGTACCCCACACCTCACCAGCAGAGTGTGGCGTGGGGCTGCTGTGGCTTGAGCTTAGAGCGTGTTTACGGTCTCTACGCAGGCGCGTTGGAGTGCAATCGGGAGGAGTTTGAGTCGATGGGGTGCAGCTTGCACCAGTGTGCAAGCCAGCCACAGCGCGAAGAAATCGCCCGATTTCACTTTAACCCTTGGGGCCAGTGGCTTTGCGGGCGGTCTGCATCGTTGCAAATCCTCGCAATAGCCGAGCTATTGCTGTGGTATTGCGCCTCGCATCCCATCCCGCAAAAACACTGGCGCGCCGCGAGGAGATCGTAAACACGCTCTTAGACCGTAAGTGGGTGGGCCAGCGTTGCAGGGTAGGCCACGCGCTGGCGCAGCACACGCTCAAAGTGGGTGGGGTCGTGGGGCACCAGCATGGCGGCTTCACGAGGCAGATAAAAGTCCCACAGGCGCGAAATCCAAAACCGCAGTGCGCCAGCGCGCAGCATGGCGTTGAACAACTGGCGCTCAGCAGCTTGCAGCGGGCGCACGGCCTGATAGGCATCCAGCATGGCCTGTGCTTTGGTGGCATCGTGCGCACCGGTGGCATGGTCAATGCACCAGTCGTTCAGGCACACGCACAGGTCAAACAAGAAAGAATCTACGCCGGCAAAGTAGAAGTCGAAAAAGCCGGTGAGCGTTTCACCTTCAAACATGACGTTGTCGCGAAACAGGTCGGCGTGTACAGGGCCACGGGGCAGGGCCTGGTAGGCGCTGGATGCAGCCGTGTGGTTCTGAAAGGCCAGCTCGGACTGCAGCAGCTCGGCAGTTGCGGGCTCCAGGTGCGGCAAAACCACGGGCGCTGTCTCGTTCCACCAGGGTAGTCCGCGAAGATTGGGTTGCTCGCGGTCGTAGTCGCGCCCAGCCAGGTGCATGCGCGCCAGCATGTCGCCCACCGCAGCGCAGTGCACGGGCAGGGGTTGCAGCTGACTTTTGCCACGCAGCTTTTGCACGATAGCGGCGGGTTTGCCACAGACCTTGTGCAGGATATCGCCACTCTTGCCGTCTGCCTGTGGGTCGGGCACCGGAATGCCTGCGTGGGCCAGGTGCTTC
>Ga0233380_1001259_pt1 | contig 11637 bp, 12 predicted proteins | sample ElkDunMinimDraft_9_FD_191541 | JGI IMG/M metagenome (GOLD analysis project Ga0233380, IMG submission 191541) | Fecal eukaryotic communites from dung pellets of Tule Elk in California, USA - Elk Dung F36 | ecosystem: Host-associated > Mammals > Digestive system > Large intestine > Fecal | place... | reverse complement strand
TAGATGTTGTTATAGGTACAAATTCAAATTGTGATGCAACCTTGAAAAGTTGTACAGATGGTGTTTCGGATACTTATGCTAAAACTTTAAAAATGCTAAAGGATGATGACTCATCTAATAAACATGTTGCGGCAAATAATGCAGAGGCCGCATATAATAGTGGTATGAAAAAATGTAAAGACGATCATAAAACTTGTAGAGGTTTAAATTAATAAATATAAATGTAATAAATTATGAAAAAAATTCTTTTATTATGTATTCTTTCATTAGGTTTAAGTTGTAGTAATGCTGATTCAGATACACAAATTAACGAAAAAAATAGTTCTACAACTAATAACCAAGCAAAAGGCGCGCCTTCAATAGAAGATGATATAGATCAACTTTTTTATAACTTTGTAAATTCTTATGAATATTTAGAATCTAAAAAACTAGTATTAAACTTTAATAATAAGTTTAATGTAAGTATTTCTGAAAGTGATTTCACAAATGCTGAAGAAATGATATCATGGATAGAAAATAACATTGATAAAACTAGTTTTTCGTCTTTAAATGAAGCAAAATTAGAATGGAATAGTATAGTAAGTCTTACAGAGCAAAAAATTGTAAATCACCCACAACTTTTTGAGTTCATAAAAATAACTGATGCAAAAATCACCAAAAAGTATTTTGAAAAGTGGATTGTAATTTCTCCTATAACTTTTAATGATGATTGTGATAGAGAGCGTAAAGATTGTGAAGGTAGAGTTTTATCAAATTATTTAACTGATTGTTTACAAGCGGGTTTTTATACTGGAAGTGCTAGAGCAATGGTGATGGCATATGCTGATTTATCATTTGATCGCGGTATGGCAGCATGTGGAAGTAGTTATAGAAGTTGTATGGGTTTATAAATTTCAAGTTTAAATTTAATTGATTATGAAAAAGAGTTTTTTAATATTACTAGTTTCATTATTTTCTTGTTTTGCTTTTTCGCAAACTACAGAAGAAAATATTTTAAAAGACGAAGAATTTATTAAGTTAAAAAAAGAGTCTATTACTTATTATACATCAGATTTTTATATAAATTATGTAAAAGATAATAAAGATTTTAAAGACAAATTACCTGAAAAGTATTACACAGACGATCATACAAATTTTGAAAATTGGGTGAAGAAAAATATCAAGTTGACAAAATTTAAATCTGTAGAAGAGGCTTTAGAACTTTACAAACAAGATGTTGATAGATTTGTAAGTAACAAAGAGGGCGAAGCCGAGATAAATAATTTATTTTTTAAGCTAGAAAAAAAATATGGTAGAGATGTTTTTAACTCGGTTTATAGAGAATATGTTTTTACTGAATTTTATAAAGTTTGGCAAGAAAAAGGTTTAAAGTAAAAATAAAGCGATTCAGAAATGAATCGCTTTTTTAGTAATAAAACATAAAACATTTTGATTTATAGATTAGTTTTAAGAATTTTACATTTCAATAAAATAAATTATGTCTACAACTTATTATATAAGTAACAATACGTTGAGTTTAGAAGAGTTAAACACAATAATTGTAACAAATCAAACCTTGGCTTTATCAGAAGAAGCCATTGCAAACATTAATAAATGCCGTGAATATTTAGATAATAAAATGCAGACCGAGACCAATCCTATTTATGGAATAAACACTGGTTTTGGATCGTTATACAGCGTTAAAATTTCAACTGAAGATCTAACAACGTTACAAGAAAACTTAATGAAATCGCATGCGTGTGGTACAGGTGACGAAACACCCCACGATATTGTGAAAATAATGTTACTTTTAAAGATAAAATCATTGTGCTACGGCAATTCGGGCGTGCAATTAGTAACAGTTGAACGTTTAATCGATTTTTACAATCACAACATTTTACCGGTTGTTTATACACAAGGTTCGTTAGGCGCATCGGGCGATTTATCTCCGTTGGCGCATTTATGTTTGCCGTTAATTGGCGAGGGAGAAGTTTTTATGAACGGAAACCGTATTACTGCAAAACAAATGTTAGATGAAAAGGGCTGGGAAACCATAACGTTAAAATCTAAAGAAGGTTTAGCATTGTTGAATGGTACGCAGTTTATGAGTGCTTATGGAGTTTATATGCTTATAAAATCTTTAAAATTATCAAAACTTGCCGATGTTATCGGAGCTGTTTCTTTAGAAGGTTTTGATGGTAGAATCGATCCGTTCAACAATTTAATACACATTGTTCGTCCGCACAAAGGTCAGGTGAATACTGCCGTTCGTATCACTGAAATTTTAGAAGGATCGGAATTGATCAAACAACCAAAAAAACACGTACAAGATCCATATTCGTTCCGTTGTATTCCGCAGGTTCACGGAGCTTCAAAAGATGCTATTGAATATGTAGAAAAGGTTTTTAAAACCGAAATTAATTCAGTAACCGATAATCCGAATATTTTTGTTGATGAAGATTTAATTGTTTCAGGCGGAAATTTCCACGGGCAACCATTGGCATTGGCTTTAGATTTCTTGGGAATTGCCTTGGCAGAATTAGGAAGCATTTCAGAACGCAGAACTTATCAGTTAATATCGGGCTTGCGCAATTTGCCTCCGTTTTTGGTAAATAATCCGGGCTTGAATTCAGGTTTCATGATTCCGCAATACACTGCAGCAAGTATCGTTAGTCAGAACAAACAATTAGCAACGCCGGCAAGTATCGACAGTATTGTATCGAGCAACGGACAAGAAGATCATGTAAGTATGGGCGCAAATGCAGCTACAAAAACATTGAAAATTGTCGAAAATTTAGAACGAATTCTTGCAATTGAGTTGTTTAATGCGGCACAGGCTTTAGAATTCCGTCGACCTGGAAAATCGAGTAATTTTATAGAAAACTTTGTAAGCGATTACCGAAAAGTTGTTCCAACTGTAGAAGAAGACCGTATTTTACATTACGATATTCAAAACAGTATTCAGTTTTTAAGCAATTATAAATTCAATTAATTATACAAAATGCACTTTTAGTTATACAAAAGTGCATTTTTCTTTTGTGAAAATAGTTATATTTGCCTGATATTTCAGCAACAAAAATAGTTTTGACATCAGCAAATAAATTAAAAATTTTAAACGATCCTATTTATGGCTTCATAACCATACCTGCAACATTGTTGTACGATTTAATTCAGCATCCGTATTTTCAGCGTTTGCGCAGAATTAAGCAAATGGGGTTGTCTTCTTTAGTTTATCCGGGTGCCGAACATACACGTTTTCATCACGCTTTAGGCTGTATGCACATGATGCAGAAAGCCGTTCAAGTATTGCGTTTTAAAAATGTTGAAATATCAAAAGAAGAAGAAGAGGCGCTTTATATTGCCATTTTATTGCACGATATTGGTCACGGACCTTTTTCGCACGCAATGGAACACAGCATTGTAGAAAATATTCATCACGAAGAAATTTCGTTGCTTTTTATGGAAGCTTTGAATGAAGAATTTGAAGGAAAACTTTCATTGGCGATCGAGATTTTTAAAGGAAATTATCCGCGTAAATTTTTAATTCAGTTAATATCTTCTCAAATGGATATGGATCGAATGGATTATTTAAAGCGTGATAGTTTTTACAGCGGTGTTGCCGAAGGAAACATTAATTCCGAACGATTGGTACAAATGATCAACGTTCATAACGATGTTTTGGTAGTTGAAGAAAAAGGTATATATTCGGTAGAAAAATTTTTGGTAGCACGCCGTTTAATGTATTGGCAGTGCTATTTGCATAAAACAAGTGTTGGTGCAGAATTGTTATTGTCAAAAATATTAAAACGCGCCAAACAGTTAACGTTGCAAGGTGTAGATTTACCGGCAAGCAATGCACTGAAGTTTTTCTTGGAGAACAATGTTTTAAAAGCCGATTTTAATAAAGAAGTTTTAAACAATTTTGCCTTGTTAGATGATGCTGATATTTACACCGCATTAAAAAACTGGCAGTTTCATACCGATAAGGTTTTGTCTTATTTAAGCAACGCCATCGTAAACAGAAAATTGTTTCATGTGCAGTTGGTTTATAAAGATGATTTACCTTCAAAATTAAGTTATTACCAAGGTTTATGTAAAGAAGAACTTGAGGTAAATGAAGAATTGGATTATTTTGTTTTTGGCGATAAACTGAAAAATCAGGCGTACGATTTAAAGGCAGATCCAATTAGAATTTTTACAAAGAACAAAGAAATTATCGATGTGTTGGAAGCATCAGATCAATACAATTTAAAGGCTTTGTCAGAGCCTGTTTATAAATACTTTATATGCTATCCAAAAAGCATTCATAAAGTTGGTTAAAAATTAATATTTTTGTATTCAATGAAGATTACAGCAGAGCAAATTGCCGAAGTTTTAAATGGAAATATTGTGGGCGATTCTACGGTTGAGGTTTTTAAGTTAGCCAAGATCGAAGAAGGCGAAGAAGGTTCTATTACCTTTTTGTCAAACTCAAAATACAACCATTTTTTATACACAACCAAGGCATCAATTGTCATTGTTAATAAAGATTTTCAACCGTTGCACGATGTAAAGGCAACCATGATTCAGGTTGATGATTCGTATCAGGCATTTACAAAAATATTAGAATATGCCAACCAGATCAAGTTAATGAAATCGGGTATCGAACAACCTTCGGTATTATCAGAAGGTGTTGAATATGGTTCAGATTTATATTTGGGAAGTTTCTGTTACATTGGTAAAAACACAAAAATCGGGAACAATGTAAAAATTTATCCTAATTCTTTTGTTGGCGATAACGTAACAATTGGTGATAATACGATACTTTTTGCTGGAGCACGAATTTATTCTGAAACAATTATCGGTAAAAACTGCGTGATTCATTCAGGAACAATTGTTGGGTCAGACGGATTTGGATTTGCTCCAAACACAGACGGAACATATGCTAAAATTCCGCAAATTGGAAACGTAATCATTGAAGACGATGTAGAAATAGGATCATGTACAACTATTGACCGCGCCACATTAGGATCAACAATTATAAGAAAAGGTGTGAAATTAGATAATCAAATTCAAATTGCACATAATGTAGAGGTTGGCGAAAATACCGTAATTGCGTCACAAACCGGTGTTGCAGGTTCTGCCAAAATTGGTAAAAACTGTGTTATTGGTGGGCAGGTTGGTATTGTAGGTCATATTGTAATTGGCGATAATGTGCGTATTCAGGCGCAATCAGGTGTTGGTAAAAGCGTTAAAGACGGTGAAATTATTCAAGGTTCGCCGGCAATGACGTACAACGATTTTTCAAAATCATATGTGTATTTTAGAAAATTACCCAATATTGTTAAGGATATCGATCAGTTAAAAAAATCAAATAACGAAATATAAGTAAAAAATAGTTATGGTTAAACAGAAAACCATCGCCCAAGAAGTAACAATTAATGGAGTGGGTTTGCATACAGGTCAACAAGTTGTTATGACTTTAAAACCTGCGCCTGTAAATAATGGTTTTACTTTTGTGCGAGTAGATTTACCGGGAAGTCCTGTTATTGAAGCAGATGCAAATTATGTTGTTTCTACAGAACGTGGAACAAATTTAGAGCATAAAGGCGTTCAATTACATACTACAGAGCATGTTTTGGCTGCTTTTGTAGGGTGTGATTTAGATAATGTAATTATCGAGTTAAATACTTCAGAACCACCAATTATGGATGGTTCATCTAAATTTTTTGTTCAAGCTGTAGAAGAAGCTGGTATTGTAGAACAAGATGCAGAACGTAGTGAATATATCGTTAAAGAAGTAATATCTTATGTTGATGAAAGAACAGGCAGCGAAATAATTGTTATGCCTGCTGATGAATATCAGGTTACTACAATGGTAGATTTTGGTACTAAAGTTTTAGGTACACAAAATGCTACGTTGAAAAACATGAACGATTTTAAAGAAGAGATTTCAGAAGCAAGAACATTTAGTTTTTTACATGAAATTGAAACTTTATTGGCACATGGTTTAATTAAAGGCGGCGATTTAAATAATGCAATTGTTTATGTTGATAAAGAAATATCAGACGAAACATTACAGAATTTAAAAGTTGCTTTTGGTAAAGATAATATCGCGGTTAAACCAAACGGAATTTTAGATAATTTAACGTTACATTATCCTAACGAAGCTGCCAGACACAAGTTATTAGATGTTATTGGCGATTTAGCTTTAATTGGCACTCGTATTCGTGGAAAGGTTATCGCAAACAAACCAGGGCATTTTGTAAACACACAGTTTGCTAAGAAAATGTCGAAAATTATAAAGGCAGAACGTAGAAATCAAGTCCCTGTTTTCGATTTGACAAAAGAGCCTTTAATGGACATCAACAAAATTATGGCAGTTTTGCCACATAGGTTTCCTATGCTTTTGGTTGATCGTATTATGGAATTGTCTGATTCTCATGTAGTAGGTATGAAAAATGTAACTATGAACGAAGAGTTTTTTCAAGGACATTTCCCTGGCGCACCTGTAATGCCTGGTGTGTTAATTATAGAAGCAATGGCGCAAACAGGTGGTATATTAGCGTTAAGTACCGTTCCTGATCCGGAAAACTACTTAACCTATTTCATGAAAATTGATAATGTACGTTTTAAACAACAAGTTTTACCAGGCGATACATTAATTTTTAAATTAGATTTGATAAGCCCTATTCGTAGAGGAATTTGTCACATGCAGGCTGTTGCTTATGCTAATGGTAAAATTGTTACCGAAGCAGAATTAATGGCGCAAATAGTTAAAGCAAAATAGTAATTAATAATTAGTTAGAATGAATCAACCATTAGCATACGTTCATCCAGGAGCAAAAATTGCTAAAAATGTGGTAATAGAACCTTTTACAACCATTCATAACAACGTTGAAATAGGCGAAGGTACTTGGATAGGGTCAAACGTTACCATCATGGAAGGAGCACGAATAGGAAAAAATTGTCGTATTTTTCCTGGCGCAGTTATTTCAGCTGAACCTCAAGACTTAAAATTCGAAGGCGAAGAAACTACTGCAGAAATAGGAGATAATACTACAATTAGAGAGTGTGTTACCATAAACAGAGGTACAAAAGACAGATACCGTACAGCTATTGGTAAAAATTGTTTAATACAAGCATACAGCCACATTGCACACGATTGTATAGTGGGCGATAATTGTATCTTTTCAAACTTAAGCACATTAGCAGGGCATGTAACTGTTGGTGATCATGTTGTTTTAGCAGGTATGGTAGCGGTGCATCAGTTTGTAACTATAGGGTCGCATTCATTTATAACAGGTGGTACACTTGTTCGTAAAGATGTTCCACCTTATATTAAAGCTGCACGTGAACCAATTTCTTATGTAGGAATAAATTCTGTTGGATTAAGAAGAAGAGGCATCGATTCGGAAAAAATAAAAGAGATACAAAATATTTACCGCGTATTGTATCAAAAGAATTACAATAATTCACAAGCAATAGAAATTTTAGAAACCGAAATGGAAGCAACTCCAGAACGCGACGAAATTATTCAGTTTGTACGTAATTCAACCCGTGGTATCATGAAAGGTTATACCGGAATTTATTAATAAATAAAAATAAAGCATATTTATGGCAAGTACATCAGACATTAGAAACGGTTTATGTATTAAATTTAACAACGATATTTATAAAATTGTAGAGTTCTTACACGTAAAACCTGGTAAAGGACCAGCGTTTGTAAGAACAAAAATGAAAAGTGTAACTTCTGGTAAAACATTAGATAATACTTTTTCTGCAGGTCATAAAATCGATGTAGTTCGTGTAGAAACACATACTTTTCAGTATTTATACAACGAAGGAAACGATTACCATTTTATGAATAACGAAACATTTGAACAAATTACCTTAGAGAAAAATATCTTAGATGCTCCAGGATTATTAAAAGAAGGAACAAACGTAATGGTTCAAATTAATGCAGAAACAGAATCTCCATTATCTGTAGATATGCCTGCATCTATCGTTTTAGAAGTAACGTATACAGAACCAGGTGTAAAAGGTAATACAGCAACAAATGCTACAAAACCTGCTACAGTAGAAACTGGTGCGCAAGTTAACGTACCTTTGTTTATCAACGAAGGCGATAAAATTAAAATTGATACCGCTTCAGGAAGTTATATAGAACGCATAAAAGAGTAATTGATCAATGAGATTTCCTAAAACGTATCATTTAGAAAATATAGCAGAAATAATTGGGTGCAACTTTGTAGGTGCGCCTAATTTTCCTGTTTTAGGAATGAACGAAATTCATGTGGTGCAACCAGGTGAAATTGTTTTTGTAGATCACCCCAAATATTACGATAAAGCATTAAACTCAAACGCAACAATCATTTTAATTAATAAAGATGTTGAGTGTCCTGAAGGAAAAGCTTTGCTGATTTCAGATGATCCTTTTCGTGATTTCAATAAACTATCGGTTTATTTTCGTCCGTTTCAGGCTTCATCAAATGCAATATCAGAAACAGCTCAAATAGGCGAGGGAACCATAATTCAACCGAATGTTTTTGTAGGTAATAATGTAAAAATCGGTAAAAACTGTATCATTCATGCAAATGTTGTATTGAACGATTATACGGTAATTGGCGATAACGTAGTTATTCACGCAGGAACCGTTTTAGGTGCCGATGCTTTTTATTTTAAGAAACGAACTGGTTTTTTTGACCCTTTGGTTTCTTGTGGTTCTGTTGTTATAGAAGACAATGTAACGTTAGGCGCTTCGTGTACGATAGACCGTGGTGTAACTGGCGAAACCCGTATTAAAAAAGGAACAAAAATTGACAATCAGGTACACGTTGGGCACGATACCGTAATTGGCGAAATGTGCTTAATAGCAGCGCAATGTGGTATTGCAGGTTGTGTAATTATAGAAGATAACGTAACTTTATGGGGACAAGCAGGAACTACCAGTGGAATTACTATTGAAGCAGGTGCGGTGATATCTGCAAAATCAGGAGTTTCAAAAAGTTTAAAAGGCAATAAGGTGTATTTTGGTACACCGGCAGAAGAAGCCCGCGAATATTACAAGCACGTTGCAAAAGTTAAAAATTTAGTAAAGTAGGTAATAATGGAAAGTGCATTAGAAATAGTTAAAAAGTTTTATGAATCGGCGGGTATTTTAAACAAAACCTATTGTTTAGAGGTTTTTCATGAAGATATTCAGCTAGAATGGTACAGTTCTAAAGGACATTTGTTTTTAGAACATGCCGATCTTTTAGCGCTTTCTAAAGATTTAAAGCTTTCTTATTTTAACTTGCGTGCCGAAATTCACGATATAATAAGTGAAGACGATAAAGTAATGATTCGATACACTTATTATGTTAGAACATTTGAAAATCCTGAGGAAGAAATGATTCTTGCTACCTTTTTTACCGTTTGGGAATTAAAAGAAGGCAAACTGTTTAAGGGCGTTCAAATGAGTCAACTATCAAATTAATAAAAATTTAAAGCAAAAAATTTTAATATTATTCATTAAAACTTATTTTTGTAAAATATTTCAAAAAACGATAATTATAAAAAATCATGAGTGTATTAGTAAACAAAGATTCTAAGATAATAGTTCAAGGATTTACAGGAAGCGAAGGAACATTCCACGCCTCTCAAATGATTGAATATGGTACAAACGTTGTAGGTGGTGTTACTCCAGGTAAAGGCGGAACTATGCATTTAGATCGTCCTGTATTTAATACAGTAAAAGATGCTGTTGAAAAAGCAGGTGCAGATACATCTATTATTTTCGTACCGCCAGCATTTGCTGCCGATGCGATTATGGAAGCTGCAGAAGCAGGTATTAAAGTAATTATCTGTATTACAGAAGGTATTCCAGTTGCAGAAATGGTTACTGCATACAACTATGTAAAAAACAAAGGAAATTGTCGTTTGGTTGGTCCTAACTGTCCAGGTGTAATTACTCCAGGTGAAGCTAAAGTTGGTATTATGCCAGGTTTCGTTTTCAAAAAAGGAACAGTAGGTATCGTTTCTAAATCAGGAACATTAACGTACGAAGCTGCAGACCAAGTTGTAAAACAAGGTTTAGGTATTACAACAGCTATTGGTATTGGTGGAGATCCAATTATTGGAACAACAACTAAAGAAGCAGTTGAATTATTAATGAACGATCCAGAAACAGAAGCAATTATTATGATTGGTGAAATTGGTGGACAATTAGAAGCAGACGCTGCACGTTGGATTAAAGAAAACGGAAACAAAAAACCAGTTATCGGATTCATCGCAGGTGAAACAGCTCCTAAAGGACGTACAATGGGTCACGCAGGTGCAATTGTTGGTGGTGCTGATGATACAGCAGAAGCTAAAAAACGCATCATGGCAGAATGTGGTATCCACGTTGTTGATTCTCCAGCAGAAATTGGTAAAAAAGTAAAAGAAGTTTTAGGATAATTTCTTTTCTATATACAAACAAAAAGCGATGATTTATAGTCATCGCTTTTTTTGTTTTACAGAAGTCTTTTTTTTGAGATCTGGAGTATCATACTAATGTTTACATATAAACAAATTACCTCTTAACCGCCTTTGGAACCAATAAACTGTAATCGCCATTATTACGAATAAAATCTCGCACAATGCTAGAGCTGATAAACGATGTATCTACAGCGGTTAATAAGAAAACCGTTTCAATACCCGAAACCAATCGGTTGGCGTGCGCAATAGCTTTTTCAAACTCAAAATCGGCTGGGTTGCGCAAACCGCGCAGTAAAAAATCTGCATTTTGTTCTTTGCAGTAATCAATAGTCAAACCTTGGTAAAGATCAACTTTAACTTTGGGTTCGTTGGCAAAAGTTTCTTCAATAAAACGTTTACGTTCGTCTAAACTAAACATGTATTTTTTATCGGCATTGGTACCAATGGCAATAATAATTTCATCGAACAAAGGTAAAGCTCGGGTAATAACATCTACGTGTCCGTTTGTTATAGGATCAAACGAACCTGGAAAAACTGCTTTTTTCATTAAAAATGTGTACGGTTTAAAGCTAATTCAATAGCGTTGTCAAATAATTGGTTTAACGAAATTCCTGCAACATTTGCTTGTTGAGGTAAAATACTTTCGGTAGTTAAACCGGGTACGGTATTCATTTCCAATAAAAAAGGTTCACCATTCACCAAAATAAATTCAGATCGCGAAAAACCATCCATTTTTAAAATGGTATAAATGCGTTTGGCAACATCTTCTACTTTTACTTTTTCTTCTTCGGATATTCTTGCCGGAGTAATCTCGCTCGATTTTCCTTCGTATTTCGCTTCGTAATCAAAAAAGTCGTTTTCAGAAACAATTTCGGTCATTGGCAACACAATGGTTTCATTTTGATATTTTATAACACCAACCGAAACTTCTGTTCCTTTTAAATAACTTTCAATAATAATTTCATCGTCTTCAGCATACGCTTTTTCAATCGCAGGTAACAATTGTTCACTGTCTTTTACCATCGAAATTCCAAAACTAGAACCCGATTTGTTTGGCTTTACAAAACAAGGCAATCCAACACGCTGAATAATTTGATCTTCTGCAATAACATCGCCTTGATTCAGGTAATATGAAATAGCCGTTTTAATCCCGTAAGGTTTCAACACAGAAAGCATATCACGCTTGTTGAATGTTAAAGCCGATTGATAATAATCGCA
>Ga0233380_1001258_pt1 | contig 11645 bp, 7 predicted proteins | sample ElkDunMinimDraft_9_FD_191541 | JGI IMG/M metagenome (GOLD analysis project Ga0233380, IMG submission 191541) | Fecal eukaryotic communites from dung pellets of Tule Elk in California, USA - Elk Dung F36 | ecosystem: Host-associated > Mammals > Digestive system > Large intestine > Fecal | place... | reverse complement strand
CATGGATTTGCCAGTCCAGGATCGCGCCTTCGGCAATGATCCGGAGCCGTGGTTCGCACAAGCGCGCCAGCGGCATCCGTGGCTTGCCAAGTTCGCGCACGGCTACCTTGTCTACGGACACCATGAGATCCGCGACCTCATCCAGATGGACGATCGGCTGCACATCGCGACCGATGACGTGGTTGAGATCATGGGCGCGTCGGACAAGCCCTGGGGCGATTTCATGAAGGCGCTCCTGATCAGCCGCCACGGCGAGGATCATCGACGCATGCGCGACGCGCTAAAGCCCTTCTTCAAGCCGCGTCGGATCGCGGAACACGTGGGTCTGATCAAGGAAGTGGTCTCCACGCTTCTCGATGAGTGGGCGCCCAAAGGGAAGTTCGACTTCACAGAATTCGCCAGCAATTTTCCCGTTGCGGTCATGTTCGGCCTCATCGGTGCCGATCCGGCGGATCTGCCGAAGATCAAGTGGGCGCTCGAAGCACAAGGGCTCAGCTACAGCCTGGATCCGACGCTGCTTCCCGAGCTGGAGGAAGCCCACCGGGTGATGATGGAGTTCAACTCGGAGCTGGTGACCGCGCGGCGGGCCAGCGGCGAAGTGCGTGAGGACTTGCTGCAGGAATTGATTCGGGCAGAGGACACGGGCGTGCTCACACACCAGGAAGTGTGCGAGCAGTTGTTCTTCCTGTTCGCCGCCGGGTACGACACGTCTAAGAACCAGCTTGGAATGGCCGCTCTACTGCTGTTGGAAAAGCCGGAACTGTGGGAGCGTTGCGCCAGCGACCGCGAGTTCTGCACGCGCGCCATCGAGGAGGCTATGCGCCACTCAAGCCCCAGCAGCCCGCCAAGGATCGCATTGGAAGACTTTGTCTACGACGACGTGCTGATCCCTAAGGGCACGCACCTGATGTTCCTGCTCAACATCTCAGGTCGGGACCCGCGGGCGTTCGACAATCCCATGGAGTATCGTCCGGGCCGGGAGTCGGCCAAGCACCACCTTGCATTTGGAAAAGGGGCTCACGTCTGCCTGGGGCTGCACTTGGCTCGGTTCCAGATGGAGGAGGGCCTGCACCTTATCGCGCAGCGGCTGAAGAACCCGCAGCTCGCTGGCGATGTCAGGTGGCGCCGCTTCCCCGGCGTGTGGGGCCTGGAGGCCATGCCCATCCATTTCACCCCTGCATAAACTACAGCGGGCAAGGTCACCCGTACCCACCGCTATTCAAGTTCGATGTCGACCGGTTGCAGCGTGGAGCGGATGATCAGGACATCGATCAGCTTGACGACATTTCCGACCGGGTAATTCGGCGGTTGGCGCAGCCACCACGACAGAATCTCGAACAAGCCGCTGACGACAAAGGCGGTGGCCAGCTCGGACGGCATCCAAGGGTTGGAACGTTCCCGGGACTTGCGGATCTCATCCGAGATGCGCGTGAACTCGGCGCGCATGGCGGCTGCTGCGCCGCCGGTCAGCAAGGCCGTCCACAAGGCTCTATGGCCGTTAACATAGTCGCACATCTCGAACAGGTTCTGCTCGATGTTGGGCGAGGTCAGCGCCCTGTTCGTACGGCCCAACAGATTGCGGACTTCGCCGGCGGCGATATCTTCCAGAAGTTCTTCCTTGCTGTTGAACTGGCGGAAGAACACCGGATAGCTGACGCCGGCGCGTTCGGTGATCTCCTTGATCGCGATCTGCTCGAACGGCTTTGTCTCGACCAGCGCCAGGAGGGCGCCCCGCAAGGCTTCCCGCGAGCGCACAGCCCGGGCGTCCTGCGGGCGGCGGATCCGCGATTTCGCAGGGGTGGGAAGTTCGGGGTCGGTCATCGACGGGGTGGTAGCCGATGAGCGATCGCAGACAAGCCGGGAAAGAATGCCGCCGTCCCGGCAATTGGAACGGCGGCGAACTGATGTGTCAGCTGCCGAACCTGTAGCGCAGCCGCAGGCCGTACATGCGCGGCTCCCCCAGGTTGACGTATTCCGCACCCGAAAGCCCGATGCCCGGAGAGTTGGTGACGTACTTCTTGTTGGTCACGTTGGTTCCGAACGCGGCAAGGTCGATCGGAAGCCCCGCGACATCGGTCCAGTTCAGGTTGAGGTTCAAAAGCCCGAAGCTGGGGATTCGACCATAGTCCACGCCCCCATAGGCGGCGAGCAGGCCAGGCTCCTGGTATGCATAGGAAGTCAGGTAGCTTGCCGAGTACGAATAAGTCGCGCCCAGTGTGACTTGACCGACTTCGTCGCCCAGCGGCAGGGTGTAGCGGCCCGTGACCGAGAACTTGTGCTTGGGAGAATAGGTGAGGCGGGAACCTGCGGCGATTTGCTGTGAAGCGATGTAGTTGGGGTCGGTGACGACGATCGGCGCGACGTTCTGCAGCTTGGTGTTGAGGTAGGCGTAGCTGCCGTCGACCGTGAAGCCGGTGAAGGGCGTGATCGACGCGTCGATGTCCGCGCCGTAAATGCGCGAGCGGCCCACATTGAGCACGCCGGTGGTGTTCGGCACGACGGCACCCGGGGCGGGCGAGAAGCCTGCGCGCAGCTGCTGATCGCTGAACTTGTTGTAGAACCCCGCCACGTTGAAGAAGCCGCTGACGGCGCCGCTGAAGCTCGCCTTCAAGCCCGCTTCGTACGCATCGAGCTTTTCCGGCTCGAAAGTACGGAAGCCGACCGGGGCGGTCACCGCGACACCGCCGGTGCGATAGCCCCTGGCGTACTTGGCGTAGACAAGCAGGTCGCGCGTGGGGGTGTAATCCAGGTTAATAAGCCAGGTGGGCGCATCCGAGCGCTGGTTTAACGTCTCCGTGCACGAGGGAGCGGTCAGTGGATCGGAGCAGCGGGTCAGGGTTGCTCCGGTGAAAGGCGGCAGCACCGGATAGACGGTAGTGGTGCGCAGCGTCGTGGCGCGCGAACGATCCCAGGTGTAGCGAAGCCCGCCCGTGACCTTGAAGACATCGTTCAGCTTGTAGGTCGCCTGAGTTGAAAGGCCGTAATCGCGGTACGACACCATGCTCGAGCTCACGCCAGCGCCGCCAACCTGGATCGGCCGCGTGAATCCGGTCTGGGCGCTGGCGCCGATCCCCAGCACGTCCAGGCACTGCGGCGGCTGAGAGGAGATATTCGAGCAGGCGAGCAAGGTTGGCACCTGGTTGCCGGCGGGTCCTAAGGGGTTCGTCACCTCCATATAGGCACCGGCCTGGTACGTGAGGCGATCACCAAACGAACCCTGGATCTGCAATTCCTCGGTGATGGTCTCCGCATCGGCGGTCTTGGTGTTCGGCGCCGGGACCAGCGCGTTGAATATGATCCGCTGCTCGGGAATACCAAGGGGTGCGATGCCAAGGCGAAAGTCGCTGCCGAACAGCACCGTGCGGTTGGTATTCTGCAACTGCGCGTAGCTGACGATGTTCTTGAGCGTGAGATTGTCGGTCAGCCGCCAGGTCGTGGTGTTGATGAGTTGCCACTGTGTAAGCTTCGACCGCGCGTTCGGAAGCACGCTCTGCACGTCGAAGAAGCCGGCGCCTTCCGCTTCGTTGCGGGCCAACTGAGGACAGGCCAGCGAAGCGCCGACCCCGATAGCGGGCGAACAGGCTGCGAGCTTTTGAACCGAGCCGTTCGTGTCCGACTGCATGTACGATGCGATCGTGTAGTTCTCTAGATCGGGCGTGAGATCGACCACCAGGCTTGCGCGCAGGGCGATGTAGTCCACATCGCCGAAATCGCGAGGGCCGATCCCGCTGGTGTTCTTCATCCAGCCGTCCCGCTTCATATGGTCTGCCGCGATACGCATGCGCGCGCTATCGCCGAGCGGGAGGTTGATCGCTCCTTGGAGCCGCCTGGCATCGTAATTGCCATAAGTGCCTTCCAGATAGCCCTCCAGATCGCTGGTTGGCTTCTGCGGCACGAACAGCACGGCGCCGCCGGTGGTATTCCTGCCAAACAGGGTTCCCTGCGGGCCTTTCAAAACCTGGACGTTCTGAAGATCGAAGAACGATCCCGGCCCGGCGCCGTCCCCGGCCTGGGTGGTTCCGGTGGGGCCGCGCGGCGCCACGACATCCGCGAAGTAGACGCCCACGGTCGGGGCCGTGGCGATGTCCTGCACGAATCCGCGGATCGCGTAAGTCGAGTTTTCGCTGCCGAAGTTAGCATTTGATGTGAGCGCGGGGGTGTACGTCGCCAGGTCCGTCGCGTTGACGAGGTTGCGATTGGTGATCTGTTCCTGATTGAAGACAGTTATCGAGATCGGCACGTCCTGCAGGCGTTCTTCCACGCGGCGGGCGGTGACGATGATGTCTTCACCGGCAGCCTGCGCTTGCGCGTGGACCGGAAGGTAAGCCGCCATCGCGGTGCTGGCCGCCAGCAGGTACTTCTTGTGCTTGTCTTTCACGCGTCATCCTCCCTCTCGCCGATCGTTGCCGGCGTTAGCTTGTCGTTGGCCTCACATCCGTATTCGCCCTGGCCCGCCAACTTGCTTGCTCCTGCACAAGCTGCGAACCATTTTTCGTTATTCGGTGGAACGTAGTCAGCTTGAGGAGCCACGGTCAAGCGGGCATCGCGATGCGGTTCGTATCATCGCCGCTGCACACCATCATTCTTGCGGCTTGCATTTTACGTTATAAGGTGTGACGTAAGTAGGCGTGCTGTCACGTCGCCATAGAGCGACAGGTCGGGAGAAGAGCGATGAGTGAGGCTGTTGATCGCCTCGTCGGGTTGATGCCGGGAGGCAAAGGGTTCGACCTGTCCTACGATGAAGTCCGTGATTTACAGGTCGCCGCCATCAATGAACGGTTCCAGGATCGCGTGGGGGGGATCAAGATGGTCAAACACCGCGCCGAGGAAGCCGGCATCAGCGAGATTCGCAGCCTGGAGGATGTGGTCCCGCTGTTGCTCCCGCACACCGCGTACAAGAGCTATCCCGAGAGCTTCATTGCCGACAAGCGCTGGGACCGGCTGACGAAGTGGCTGGGAACCGTATCTTCCTACCCCGTCGACAATATCGACCTCTCGGGCGTGCAGGACATCGACGGCTGGATCGAGGCATGCCAGGCGGCCGGGCACTTCGTGTCCTGCTCCAGTGGCACAACCGGCAAGCCGGCCATGCTGCCCGCCACTCAGGCCGATCTCGATTTCGCGGGCCAGGAAGGCGTGGAAGCGGTGCAGTGGGGTTCGGATATCCGCCCAGGCGACCTGCGCACGATGGCAGGCTACGGCACCGTGGCGCAGACGGCGCGCAATGCAGCGAGCGGCGGCGCGCTGATGCAGGCCTTTGCCGATGTCTCCAAGATCCGTCCCGGCAAGGGACCTGCGATCACCATTGGATCAATCATCCGGATGATCGAGATGCGAAAGGCGATCTCGGGCGGGAGCGCGCGGCCGGAAGAGATCGCGGAGTACGAGCGGGAGAGCGCCGCGCGCCAGCACGTGCTGGACGGCGCCTTCTCGGCGGCGGTCGATAACCTCATCGAGAATCGGGCGGACCGGCTGCTGATCATGGCCATGTGGGGGCCGCTCTATCAGCTTGCCGCAGAAGTGCGGGAACGGGGCTATGGCAGGGAGGACTTCCATCCCGAGAACGCCGTCTTTCTGGGCGGCGGCCTCAAGGGTGCGACGGTGCCCGCGAATTACAAGGAATACATCTACGAAACGTTCAACCTGCAACCGCGCTTCATCTACCAGATGTACGGCATGCAGGAGACGCAGACGTCGATGGCCCGCTGCGCCACGGGGGGGCGCTATCACATCCCTGCCTGGATGGTGTGCCTGCCGCTCGACAAGGACGGCAGCAATTTGCTGCCGATCGGCGCGGAGCCGGTGGAGGGTCGCGCGGCGTTCTTCGACCTTTCGGTCGATGGGCGCTGGGGCGGGATCATCTCCGGTGACAGAATCGAGGTGGATTATCGCCCTTGCGCTTGCGGCTCGCGCTCGCCGTCGATTGCCGACAACGTGGTGCGCTACGCCGATATCGAGGGCGACGACAAGATCGCCTGTTCCGGCACCATCGACGCTTACGTGCGCGGCGTGTCCTGAGCCGATCGCCCGAACTGAAAGACATCGACATGAACGACATGGGTATCGCCCAATCCGCCACGCCGGACCGCCAGATCGATAGTGCTCCCTTCTTCGTCAAAGGGGCAGTGATCGAGGGGGCGGACGTGATCCACCGGTCTCGCGACCTCGGTGTCGATTTCGCTACCCCGCAGGTGGATCTCGACAGTCTGGTGCACCCGCGCACGGAACTGCCACCCCTGCTCAACACGCCCCTGGCCGAGATCATAGACTTCCTGGCGGAGGCCGGGCAGCGGCTGGCGCGCCCCGGGAACGAGCATGTCGAGGCCTGCATCGAGCGGATGAGCAAGGTCAGCCTGCAACCCGTGCAGGCGATCCGCTATCTGTTTGCGAACGCGCTCGAGTATCTTGATCGCAAGGTTCTGTGGGAGGTGGTCGAGAAGAACTTTCCCAACCCCAAGGCGCTGGACGAGTGGGTGCCGCAGACCGACCATACCGGGCGCCGCAGCTACGTCCGTGCCTACGCCCCGCGCCTAGTCCACGTCTTGCCGGGCAACGCTCCGGCTCAGGGTATCCGCTCCATCGCGCAGAGCGCGCTCGTGAAGTCGGTGAGCCTGTTCAAGATGGCCTCGGCGGACCCGTTCTCGACCGTTGCCTTCCTGCGCAGCATCGCCGAAGTGGACCCGACCCACCCGCTCGCGCGGTCGATGTCGGCCATATACTGGCGCGGCGGGGATGAAGCGGTCGAACGGATCATCTATCGCCCGCAATACTTCGACAAGCTGGTCGCGTGGGGTGGCGGCGATGCCATCAACAACGTGATGAAGTACGTGGGTCCCGGCTTCCAGCTTGTCTCGTTCGATCCCAAGACCTCGATATCGATGGTGGGGCGCGAGGCCTTCGCTTCCGAGGACACACTTGCCGAGGCTGCCCGTCGCAACGCCGTGGACGTGTCGATCGCCGATCAGGAAGCCTGCGTATGCAGCCGCTTTACCTTCATCGAGGCGACACCCGAGCAGGCAGACCGATATTGCGAGATCCTGGCCCATGAGATCCGCGTGGACCGCTTCGGCGACACGATCCCGCGGTCGCTCGATCCCGAACTGAAGGAGCAGATCGACGTCCTGCGTATGCTGGACGATGAATTTGCGGTGTTCGGCAAGAGCGATGGTCGCGGGGTTGCCATCCGGTCCGACACGCCGGTCGATTTTCATCCCTTGCAGAAGACGGCAAATGTCGTCTGCGTGGACGATCTGCGGAACGCGATGAAGTACGTGAACGTTGCCACGCAGACCGTCGGCGTCTACCCCTTCGATCGCATGGCCGGCTTGCGGGATCACCTCGCAAGCGGCGGTGCCCAGCGGGTCGTGCGCCTGGGTGAAGCAGGTCCCGGCACCATCGGTGCGCCGCACGATGCGATGTACCCGCTTCACCGCTTCGTGCACTGGATGGTGAACGAAGATGGCTGCGTCGGCGAAGGATGATGCCGCGACACGCACGGCGCTGTGACTCGCGGGCTGGACGGGGCGCATGGTGATTGATGCCCCGCCCGGCGGCGGCACCATGGGCACCGCGGTGATCACCGGCACGGGCGGATTGGGGTACGAAGCAGCACTGGCGCTCGCGCGGCGCGGCTTCACGATCATCCTTGCTGGCCGTAACGCCGGGAAGGGCGTGGCGGCGGTCGCATCACTGGCGAGCGAAGTGCCCGCGTGCAGTGCCCGCTTCGAATTGCTCGATCTTGCAAGCCTGGCATCGGTTCGTTCCTTCAGCGAACGGATGGCGGAGCAGCAACAGCGCATCGACTTGCTGATCAACAATGCGGGCATCATGTCGCCGCCACGGCGCAAGGTGACGGCGGACGGCCACGAACTGCAGTTCGGCGTGAACTACCTAGGCCATTTTGCGCTGACGGCTCGGTTGCTGCCGCTGCTGACAGATCGCGCTCGTGTGGTGAACGTGACGAGCCTTGCCCAACACTATGCCAAGCTGGATCTGGACGACCTCCAGAGCGAGCGGCGCTACAATCCGGGACGAGCCTATTGCTCCTCCAAGCTGCTGCAGGCCATCTTCGCCGCCGAGCTTCAGCGCCGAAGCGATGCTCACTCTTGGGGCATCACCAGCTTGGCCGCCCATCCGGGCTTTGCCACCACCAACCTTTTTGAGGAGGGCAGGGGGACCTTCAGCAGCATGCTTGCGACCCGCATTATCGGCCCGTTGTTCGGCCAGTCCGCAGCCGTCGGAGCGTCCTCGCTGGTCCACGCAGCCACCGCCCCCGAAGTCGTGGGTGGAGCACTTTACGGCCCTTCCGGTCGTTTGCAGATGAAAGGGCAGCCGGGCCGCAGCCGCTATGCGGCAGTTGTGAATAACCGCGAACTCGCCGCACGTATCTGGACCTTGTCCGCCAATCTGGCAGCGGTTTCCTTCACTAATTAGCCGGGGCAGATACAGGGTATGTGATCTTGATGGCTTAACGGGCCAGGTCTGCTGCTGGCAACAGCCGTGGCTCGGGGTGAGAGCCCGGAACGGCACCAATGTCCCACGGACTACCGAACGTCGTCGACCACCTCTAGTCGTTCACAGCCGCTTCGGTAAACGTCCGATCTTGCCGGAAGCGGTCCTTGTGCCAGCTAGTCCGAGATAGGTGGTCGCCTGTGCGCAGTGATTGTGATCCCCAGCCCGCCCGACAAGTGCTGCATCCTGGGGATAGCATCGCGACCACATCTGTGACTGTCTCGTGCAGACCTGAGGCGTGCCGTACGGCCTTGGCTACAATGGCGGTCAGCACCAGTGCCGCGATCAGCCAGCCGTGACCGTTCCAGCTGAAAGCCAGCCGGTCCGCCGCAGGTGGAAATTCGCAGTAGCTGCTTGGCGCCTGCGCCATGTTCCCTGTTCAGAACCTTATCAGCAACGTGTCGGCTTCTGCGGAGGCAAATGCGCGGATGTTCCCGCACAAACCTGCACAGTGTTGATTGCAGAGGCTTTCTCTGCTGAACATGGGCGCCATGCATCAACTGCGCGCCTTCGCCGATCCGCGCATCTGCGTCGTCACGGGCGCGTCCGGCACCGGCAAGTCCACTGTCGGTCATGCGCTGGCAGCCCGTCTGAGCTGGCCGTTCATGGAAGGAGACGATCTCCACCCGCGGGAGAATATCAGCAAGATGCGATCGGGGAGTCCCCTGACCGATGCTGATCGGGCGCCGTGGCTGGGGCGAGTCCGGAACTGGATCGCCGGTCAGCTGGAAAGCGGCATGCCTGGCATCATAACTTGCTCGGCGCTGAAGCGCCGTTATCGCGACGACCTGCGCGCGGGTCTGCCGGGCATCTCCTTTGTCGTGCTTGACGCTGACCGGAATGGGCTGCGGCAGCGGCTGAGCGAGCGCTCGGGCCATTTCATGCCCGCGTCGCTTCTGGAAAGCCAGCTAGCAGACTATGAACGCTTTGGCGCCGACGAGCCGGGGATTACGGTTCCCTCCCACCTTGGGTTGGGACGCCAGATCGACATGATCGTAGCTACCTTGCGCCTGCGCTGACCAGACCCAGGCAGCTCCGATCACAACGGCGCTCCGGCCAGATTGGAGGCCGCCTGTATCAGAGCAAGGTGCGTGAGCCCCTGCGGCAGATTGCCGAGATATTCCGCGCTCCGGGGATCGATCATCTCAGGATAGATGCCGGTCCCGCCGCCCAGTCCGGCGATGGCCGCATTGAAACATCGATTGGCTTCGGCTTCGTCGCCCAGCAGGGCCTTGGCCTCGGCAACCCAGAATGTGCAAGCGAGGAAGCACCCTTCCTCCTTGTCCATGCCGGTGTACCGATAGTGGAAGGCGCCGGCACCCAGTTCGCGGTCGATAGCCTTTATCGTCAATGCCAGGCGATCCTCGCTGCAGAACCGAAATCGCGCCGCCAGAGCCATGGATGCGTCAATCCCGTCGGCATTCGGATGGGCGAGAAAGGTTTGCCGTTCTTCAGACCAGCAATGCGCGTTGATCCATGCGGCGATGCGATCACGCTCGCGCGCCCATCGCTCCTTGCGGGCTGCGGGCAGCTGCCCCTGGTCAGCCAGTTCGACCGCGCGGGCGAGCGCCTGCCAGCAACTCAGCTTAGAATTGGTGAAATGCTGTTCCTCGGGCAGTTCCCAGATCCCACTGTCCTTTTCCCGCCAGTGGTCGGCACAGCGATCAGCCAGCCGCGCCAGCATTTCCCCCGCCCGCGGATTGAGGATGTTGCCACAAGCGACGAACCGCTCGACCGTCTCGAAGATGTCGCCATATATGGCATGCTGGTGCTGATGGGACGCGTTGTTGCCCACCCGCACCGGCCCGGTTCTGCGCCAGCCGTCGACGTTGATCCTTGTCTCCGCCGGCGCAACACGGCCATCCAGCGTGAACATGACCTTCGGCCCATGCGCATCGAGCCGTTCCAGCAGCCATGTCAGCGCCGCTTTCGCTTCCATCTCCGAGCCGATGCGCAGGAACGCCTTGATGGTGTAGCCTGCATCCCTGACCCATGCGTATCGGTAGTCATAGTTCTTTTCGCCGTCGACAGCTTCGGGCAGAGAGGTCGTCGCCGCCGCCGCGATGGCGCCGCTGGGCGAATAGAGCAGCAACTTGAGCGCCAGGGCGCTGCGTACAACCAGCTCGTGATGAGGCCCGTCATAGCCGATGCGGTCAGCCCATTCCCGCCACTCCGCGTCTGAGATGTCGATACGGCGGTCCACATCAGCTACAGCCGGGACCACCAGCGGCTCGTCTTCCCCGGCGATCAGTCCGAAGACGCGACGCTCGCCGCTGCTAACCTCGAACCATCCCTCCACCGACCTATCATCACGGGCGGTGATTTCGATCGCGTCCGAGTGGCGAAAAAGCACCATTAGGTCGCCGATGTGAAAGACCGGCCCGGCAATCGTCTCGACGCAGTAGGGCGATCGGCTGTCCGCCATCGTCCCCAGCCGCAGGTGGAAGCGAAACCGGAGGCATCCTTCGATGCCTTCAACCCGGCGGCCCAGTTCGCACCACGGTAGCCGGCCTGCCGAACCGCTGTTGAGCGATTCGGTCAATCGTGCGGTCCCGCTCTGGGTTGTGAATAGGGTCTCGTGAACGTTGCTACTGTCGCGGTAACGTTGTTCAGCTGCGAACGGACCCTCCGGAACGATGGAGAAGAAACCGCCATTCTCCGGCGACAGGAGCCGGTCGAACAGCGGCGGCGAATCCATGTTGGGTACGCACCACCAGTCGATGGATCCGTCGGCACCGGACAGCGCGACAGACCGGCCGTCTCCTAACGCGGCATAATCCTTCAGATCCAGATATCCGTCGGTGCGCTTCCCCTTGCGTTTCTTGGTAGGTGCGGTGACCAGCGGTCGATCTTCCAGCTTCACCGACGACCGCCTGCCGCACGCCGCAACAGCAGGCTGGCCAGGGCCAGACCGGCGCTGGAAACGGCCAGCATTGCGCCGTTACGATGCCGACTGGTGAAAATCTGGCCTGCGGCCGACGTCACGTCCGCGCGCCATGGACCGTCGATGGCGGCGGGGCCGGCGGGCGCGATATCGAGGTTCCCCGCCTTCGGCGGCTCTGCCGCGCCCTGCTGATCCTCCTTGAAGCCACTGGCCTTGCGGTCGGAGAAAGTGGGAAGCAGCTTCTGCCCCA
>Ga0233380_1001256_pt1 | contig 11649 bp, 8 predicted proteins | sample ElkDunMinimDraft_9_FD_191541 | JGI IMG/M metagenome (GOLD analysis project Ga0233380, IMG submission 191541) | Fecal eukaryotic communites from dung pellets of Tule Elk in California, USA - Elk Dung F36 | ecosystem: Host-associated > Mammals > Digestive system > Large intestine > Fecal | place... | reverse complement strand
GTCGACCAATATCTTCAATGTCGCGCCCGACTCCTATGGCACGGCGGACGACTGCATCAATTATGTGACGCAGCTGTTCGATGCGGGCGCCGACGAAATCCTCTTCATGTTCCAGATGGGCGACATCCCGCACGCCGTCATCATGGAAACGATCCGCAACATCGGCGAAAAGGTGATCCCGCACTTTCGGGCACAGGCGGCGATCGCCGCCGAATAGCCGAACCGGTCTCTCTCCTGCCCCGCGAGCGTGCCGTCAGGCATCCTCGCGGGGCTTTTTTTCGTCATAGCTCGGTCGAGGTCGGCACGACCAGCTTGCGCATCCGCCGCTCGCGCCAGACGACATAGCATCCCGCGCTGGCGATCAGCGCCGCTCCAACTATGCTGGCGCTGGAGGGCAGCACGTCGAACAGCACATAGCCCCACACCGTCGCCCACACGATCTGGAGATAGTCGAACGGCGCGAGTACCGACACCGGCGCATAGCGCACGGCCGACGTCAGCATGATCTGCGCGATCCCCCCCGTAACGCCACCCACCGCCAGGGCGAACCAGACCGGCCACACATGGCTCTGGAAAATGAATGGCATCGGCACCGCGGTGACGATGACCGACGCGATGTTGAACCAGAATACGGTCGCCACCGCGCTTTCGGTGGCGCCGATCTGGCGCAGCGTGATCACCACGCCGGCCGTGCCCAGCGCCGACGCCAGTGCAATGGCCACGCCCAGCGGCGGCAGGGCCGATCCACCGGGCTGCACGATGATCAGCACGCCGATGAAGCCCACCAAAACGGCGCCCCAACGGTGCCACATCACGGTTTCGCGCAGCACGAGCGCGGACAGGATGGTGGCGAACAAGGGCGCGGAAAAGCTGATCGCCGTCGCCTCCGCCAGCGGCAGCATGGACAATGCGACGAAGGTGCCGAACATCACCACGAGACCGAGCGCGCTGCGGGTCGCATGGGCCGCCGGGCGCTGCGTCGCGACGGCCGAGGCACCGCCGGACAGCAAGACCCAGGCAATGATCGTCGGCAGGGAAAAGAAATTGCGGTAAAAAATGATCTCGACCGGTCCGACGCCTGCGCTCGCGCTGTATTTCAGCGCGGCCAGCATCATGCCGAATGCCGTGATCGCCCCGATGCGCAGCGCGATGCCGCGACCGCGCTGCTCGATCGGAAAACCCGCTGTCGATGCTGAATCGCCTGTCATCCGCCCGGTACGCACCCCTGTTTCACGCCGCGCCCCTGCCCTAGCGCCGCGCGGAGCACGCCACAGCCGTTCAGGCGATCTTTGCGGATACGAGGAACGGGCGCAGATAGGCGTCCATGCCCTCCGTGCCGCCTTCCGATCCCATGCCGCTGTCGCCGATGCCGCCAAAGGGCGTCTCGGGCATCGCCATGACGAAATGGTTGATGCCCAGCATCCCGCTGTCGATACCGGTGACGATCTTGCGCTCGGTGCTCATGCTGTTGGTGAAGGCATAGGAGGCAAGGCCCACGGGCAGCCGGTTGGCTTCGGCCAGCGCCGCGTCGATATCGTCGACCGGCATCACCAGCATCAGCGGTCCGAACGGCTCCTCGTTCATCGCCTGCATCTGCGGCGTCATGCCCGAAAGGATGGTCGGCTCAAAGAAATAGCCGGCATTGCCGATCCGCGATCCGCCGGTTTCGACCTTGGCGCCATGCTGTACCGCGTCAGCAGCCAAGGCTTCGATCTTGGACATCTGGCCCGCAGTGGTGAGCGGTCCCATCTGCGTGTCGGCATCCATGCCGTTGCCAACCCGCAGCTTGTTCGCCGCCTCCGTCACGCCGGCAACGAAATCGGCATAGACCGGCCGTTCGACGACGAAGCGCGTCGGGGACACACAGACCTGTCCCGCATTGCGGAATTTGAACTCGGCCGACAGGGCGATCGCGGCGTCCAGATCGGCGTCGCGCGCGATAATGACCGGGGCGTGACCGCCCAGCTCCATCGTCATCTTCTTGAGATGCCGGCCTGCCGCCTCGGCAATCAGGCGGCCGACCCGGGTCGATCCGGTCAGCGTCACCTTGTGGATTTCCGGCGCCTCGCACAGGGCAGCGGAGATCGCGGCCGGATCACCCCAGATGACGCTGAGCGTTTTCCCCGGGACGCCGGCGCCCAGCAGTGCGCGAGCTATACGCCAGCCCGAACTTGGCGTCTCCTCCGCGGGCTTGAGCACCACTGAACAGCCGGCAGCCAATGCGGGCGCCACCTTCTGCATCACCGTCCAGGCGGGGAAGTTCCAGGGCGTGAAGGCCGCGACCGGGCCGACCGGCCGGCGATGCACGGCCCAGCGCATGTCGGGCGCGCGGGTCGGGATCAGACGGCCATAGGCCCGGCGTCCTTCTTCCGCATACCAGTCGAGCAGATCAGCGGACGCCAGCCACTCGCCGCGCGCCTGAGCCAGCGGCTTGCCATTTTCGCGCGTCATTTCCGCAGCGGCATCATCCGCCTCCGCCCGCATCTGCTCGGCGGCCCGGCGCATGATTTTGGCGCGATCGAACGGCGCCATGGCAGACCAGATCTCGAAACCTTCGACCGACAGCCGAGCCGCCTCAGCCGCCTCTTCCACGCCGCAACAGGGCAGTTCGGCAATGGTCTCGCCGGTCGCGGGGTTGATCAGCGTCCGGGTGCCGAGCGAACCGTTCAGCCGGTCCTGGCCGTCAATGATCGGGCATGGCAAGGTCTGGGTCATCGCTGAAGTCGTCCTCTTGTCGGGGGCAGCCGTGCGGCGCGCGGAATGCCTACAGTCGTTGTCATGCCCGGCCCTATCCGTTGATGCTGCTGGTGGGCAACCGATTCCTCATGCCCCGCCGGCCACGATCGCGCGAGCGACCATGCCCGGCGTCAGCGGCTCGGTCCATTCGCGCAGCACATTGTCGATCCACACGATCGCGCTGCGCAGACCAGTTTCGGCCAGTCTCGGATCGTTCAGATCGGTAAAGGAGCGACACAGTTCCTCCGGCAGGCCATCGACGATGTCCGCCAGGATCGACACGAACAGGCTGATCGCCGTGGAATAAAGCGAAGCCTTGTACTGGCGATGCAAGGTCTCGCGATCGAGCACCGGCCCGCCATGCGCCGCATAGTCGGTGACGAACCGGTCGATCATCCGGTGGACGAGGCCGAGGTGTGCGTCAGGCTCGGGCATCATCAGCATCCCGCTCAACGCCTGCGCGATCGGCATCTGACCGGCCCCGCCCCAGTCGAGCAGGCCAGCGTGAAGCCGGCCACCATCGTCGCGCCAATACCAGGCATTGTCGATATTGAGATTGGGGTGGCACAAGGCGGTATAATCGACATCGGCGAGCAGATGCTGGACCAGCGCCTCCCGGTGGGTCAGGCCGAACAGCAGGTCATCGCGCCATCGCGCCATGAAGTCGCGGTCGCGCACCTGCTGCGCGAACAGCTGCGGCGCGGTGGTGCCGACGAAGCGGACAAGCTTGTCCACCTGGGGAGCCGAATCGCCGACCGTCACATAATCGCGCGTCGCCCGGGCGAACGGCAGCATATCCTCCACCTCATCGCCCAGCGCGCCGGTGCGATGCGCGGCGGCGAGACTGGCGAGCGCACTGACGAGAGCGTCATAATGGGCCGGCGGATCTGAAACGAGGTGATCATAGCCCTTGCGATGCGCGGGCTCCAGCCCGCCCTGCCCGAAGGCGATGCGCTGCGTGATCAGCAGATAGGCGGAGGTGTCCGCGCAGCAGTCGGCAAAATAGCATTTTGCGACCGGAAAGGGCAACGCCTGCCGCTGCGACAGGCGCATCATCTCGATCTCGCCATTGGGGAAATGCAACTGGCGAAATGCGTGCATCGTGTCGGCGGCGGGGAATTTCACGAACAGGTCGGTGTCCAGTCCGGGCTCGTCCCTTGCGTAAGCGACCGTCAGCAGCGCATTGTCGGACGCGCCGCGCACGTCGAGCGGGTCGAGCGCGACGATCCGAATAACCTGATTGTCCGGCGCGATCGTCCCGGCCGCGCGGAAGGCTGCGGTCAGGAACTCTGGCCCTGCCGCCTGCAGCGCTTCCATGTTGCCAGGCAATAACAGCCCATGATGATCGCCTGGCGCGGGATAATGCTGACGCGCCGCGAAGTTCGTGTAGTCGAGCATCGCGGGCAGCGGTGGAGGCGCATGAAGGGCGGACGCATCGACCCAGCCCTGCGGTGCGGCGATCCGCGCGCGGACACTGCCGTCTGCCGAGGAGGCAACTTCGGCGCAGACGACGGTGCGCCCCTGCGCAAGCCGCCTGCTCTCTCCCGGGTCCCGATCTGCTGCCCGCGACAGCAGCGCGCCCCCAACGGCGCCGACGCTATATCGCTGCCCCGCGACGACGCCGGCATGGCTTCCATGCATCGCCTGTCCCCCCTCAGCCGCGCGACTGGCTGAGCTGGACAACATGTCCTTCGGGATCGCGGATGAACGCCAACCGCCCGGCGCCGGGCAAGTCAAGCGTCTCGACGATCTCGCCACCTGCCGCCTTTGCCCGTTCCATGGCCGCGTCGATATCCTTCGCCGCGAAGCCTAGGATCAGTTCCTGTTCGGCCGGCGTGCCACTGTCGTGGAAATGGGCGAGGATAAGGAGCGGCCCGCCAGCATAGGTCGGCTTGTAGCAGATTTCGCTGACCTTGCGGCCCATGATCTCCGCCTCGATCCGTTGCAGTTCGACGAGACCAAACACATCGGCGTAGAATCCCGCACATAATTCGAGATCGTGGACGACCAGCTTGGTGAACATGAAGTTCACGTCTAGCCGGCTTTCAAACGGAACCTGGCTTGCCATCTGCATCACACTCCTGCGCTAAATCACCTATACGGCGTTGTCGGCAGGGTTGCAGGTACAACAATCGTTGTAAAGAAAAAGAGCGGACTTGCGGCCATCCGTGGCCACAAGCCCGCCCCTTCCAAGCGAGATTTGTTGTTGTAGACCGCTGGCCACCCCTATCCGGAGCGGCCGGCGGCCCTCGATCGCTCAGCGTGCGCCGAAGCTGTAGCGCAGCTTAAGGCCGTACATGCGCGGCTCGCCATAGAGCGAGCTCTGCACGAAGCTGCTGCTCGAGACGTTGTTCGCGCTGACCCGGTACAGCTTGTTGGTCAGGTTGTTGACGAAGAAGGACAGGTCGAAGCCGCTCTGCGCGACATTCTTCCATCCGAGCGACGCGTTGACCAGATTGTAGCTCTGAAGCAGCGCACCCGGTTCAACCGGACGCGGCGCCGTCCACTGCGACCCTACATGCGAGTAGCTGACGAACAGCGACACATCGCCCATGCTCTCGGAGACCGGAAGCTTGATCGTGGTGAAGATGTTGTACAGCCACGGCGTCACATATTGGAAGCGCGAGCAGGACAGGTCGAGCGTTCCGCCGGCCGCGACCGGGCCCTGGCAACCCACGCCGCCCAGCGGTGCGGGCACGGTATACTCCTTGTAATCCGCGTCCGTGTGGCTGAGCACACCGCCGATCTCGACCCCGTCCACGGGACGCAGCGACGATTCCAGCTCTAGACCCTGAATGGTGGCGCTGGCCTGGTAGATCGCCGCACCGGCGCGCGGCAGGTCGATATCGCCCGCCGACCGCTGGATGTTGCTGTAGTCGGAATAATAATAGGTGGCGTTGAAGCGGAACGGCACGGAGCCCAGGTTCCAGTCCGACTTGAAGCCCGCCTCATAGCTGGTCAGCCGCTCCGGATCGAAGGTGACGGTCGACGGCCGGATCGAGAAGGAGTTGAACCCGCCCGACTTGTACCCCCGGCTGATCTTTCCGTACAGTAGGAGGTTGCGCATCGGCTTGTAATCGAGGCCGATGGTCCAGGTTCCCGCGCTGCTCTTCAGGTTGGCGCCAAACCGGCACAGATCCAGGCCGCTTGCCGTATCGAGATGATAGTTGAGGGCCGGCGTGCCGAACAGGCACTGGATATCGTCGCCATCCGTGTCGGGGTCGGCGATCGGGTTGGTAGCCGAGACCGTCCCCGGCGCGTCGGTGATAGACCAGGACGAGCTGAACCCGTTGATCTTATCCCACGTGTATCGATAGCCGGCGGTAAGCCGCAGGCTATCGAGCGACGGGGACAGCGCGCCGAAATCCAGCGTGCCCTGCGCGTACAACGCCTTGGAGCTCGAGCGGATGCCCGAATAGCCGTCTGACGGGATACAGCCGACGATATTCTGGCCGGTCGCCGCCGCGCGGCAACCGTTGATCGTGCGCGAACGCCACAGTTCGACCGGCTTGCTGCTGAAGTAGAAGCCACCCACCGAATAGGTCAGGTGGTTGTCCAGCGCCGAACCCTGCAACTGGAGTTCCTCGGTAAACTGCTTGATATTGTCGCGCGGCAGATCGAACTTGCCGGTGCCGTTCAGATAGACGTTGCCGGGCGTCGCCGGCAGGCCGAACTCATCGGTGAAGCCCGGGATCGGGAAATCGGGCAGTGTGGCGTCCTGCGTCTGCTGATATTGCTGGAGCGGCGTGCCGTCGGCGTCGTTGCCGTAATCGACCCGGATCTTCTGGTAGCTGATGATGTTGCGCAGCGTCAGCGTATCGCTGAGCTCGAACGAGGTGTTGTTCATGACGCCCCAGGTGTCGATGTCGCTGAACGCGTCCGCCGACAGGCGGTTGCGGCGCGGACCGATCTGCTGCGCGATCTCGGTCTGGCGCGCATAGACGGCGCACGATGCGACGGTCGCCGTCGGCGTGCCGTTGGTGCACAGGCCACGGCCGGCAAGGCCGGCGAGGTTGAAGGACCCGTGAATCTGGCCGGCGCCGTTGGTCGACGACGTGCTGCCATAGGCCATCAGATAGTTTTCGATCGTTTCGGTCGGACGGAACAGCACGCCGATGCGGCCGGAATAATAGTGCACGTCGTCACGCCACTTGTTCCAGACCAGGTCCTTGGTGAAGCCACGGCGATCCCTGAACGCGCCAGCGACTCGGACGAGCAGCTTGTCCTCGACCACCGGAATGTTGATGGCGCCTTCGATGCCGCGCAGATCGTAGTTGCCGATGCTGCCTTCGACATAGCCTTCGAAATTGTTGGTCGGCTTGCGGCTCTGGAACAGCACCGCGCCGCCGGTGGTGTTGCGGCCGAACAGGGTGCCCTGCGGGCCGGACAGGACCTGCACATTCTCAAGATCGAAGAACATGCCGACACCACCCTGCATCGGCAGGCTGATGATCGCCGGCAGCGGCACTTCGTTGAAATATTGCACCACGGCCGGCGATGCCAGGAAGCTGGTCGCCTGACCGCGGATGGTGAGGGTCTGGGATTCACGGGTGGCAGTCCCCGCATTGCCGACCGCGAGCGATGGCACGTTGCCGTAAAGGTCCTGCAACTCCGACACGTTGAGCTGTTCCAGCTTCTCCGGCGAGAAGGCGGTCACCACCACCGGCACGTCCTGCGATCGTTCCTCGCGGCGCTGCGCCGTCACGATGATGTCGGAAACGCCCGCGCCCGGTTCTGCGGTCTGCGCCTGGGCCATGCCCTGCGGCAGCGTCACGATCGCCACGCCGGCCAGCAGCATTCCTATGGTCTTTGAATCCCTCATACCCTCTCCTCCCAATATTATGGTTTGCCGATTTCTCGGTCGGAGAGTGTCATAACGCAGAAATCAATTATGCATGTCGCAACCGTATTGCTTCCGGCTGGGCGGAATCGGGCATCTGCGACAGCAAGGGACGGGAAATGAATCAGGCGGCGCGGATGAAATCCGCCGTCGGAATCGTTGGCGCCGCCAAGCGGCGCTCGCCCAGCGCCCGGGCCCAATAGCCCTCCGATCCGTCCGCCAGCCGCCAGGCGTGCAGGCGGCGGGTCAGCAGTTGGAGATCATATTCCTCGCTGATGCCGATGGCGCCATGAACGGCGTGGGCGATCGCCGCAACCTGACCCGCCGCGAGGCTGGCACCATGCTTGGCGACGGCCGCATCGAACAGGCTTGGGGTCAGGCCGCCTCGCGCACCGATCGCGGCGGCGATGCGGGCGGCGACGGCCTGTTCGGCGAGCACGGACAGCTGTTGCTGCACCGCCTGCTGCTTGCCGATGGGCTTGCCGAACTGGACCCGCTCGTTGGCATAGGCGACCGTCATTTCCAGCACGCGGCCAGCCGCACCCGAAATCAGCAGCGCGCGCAGCACCGCCCCGACCGGGCGCAGCGCAGCGCCGTCCGGGGCCGCCACATAGGCGTCGATATCATGATGCGCGCCGGTGGACTGGCCCGCCCCGCCGGTCAGCACGGGCGATCCGGCTGTCCCCGACACGATATGCGCGGCGACGATGCCGAACGGCACCGGTCCGCTACCGGTCGCAAGCGCGATCGGCCCGACGGGCGCCTCCATCCCGGCAGCGGCCAGCAGTGCGCGCGCGATCATGGTGTCGCCCACGGGCAGGGGCACGGCATGTGCGCCCAGCAGCGCGATCAGCGGCGCCGCATCGGCGAGCGACAGCCCCGCCCCGCCCGTCTCTTCGGCGACCAGCGCGTCAAGAAAGCCGGACTGGGTGAAGGCGTCCCACATGGCCGCGGTGTCGCCGCCCTCCTCGATGGCACGGATCGCGGCGGGCGTGCACACATCCTCGATGAGGCGGGCGAACGGATCGATCAGTTCGGACATGTCCATGGCGGGTGCTTCCTTCAGCGCAGACCGAGGCCGCGGGCGATGATCCCGCGCAGAATTTCGCGCGTGCCTCCGCGCAGCGAGAAGCTGGGCGCGATATGGGTGACGTAAAGCAGGGTGCGATAGAGTTCGGGGTCCACCGGCTCATCGGGATGGGACGCCAGATCGTCCCCGATCAGCTGCGGCACCTCCTGCTCGAACCCGGTGCCGAGGTCCTTCATCAGCGATGCTTCCACCACCGGGCTTTCGCCCGCGACCAGCCGGGCGGTCACCGCAAGCGACATCTCGCGCAGCACCGATTGGCGCGCAGTGAGCGAACCCAGCAGCGCGAGCGTCGCGCTGTCCTTGCGCCCCGCCGCGTCGAGATGACGGACCCAAGCGTCGAGCAGCACGACGGACGAATAGATGCGCTCGGGCCCCGAGCGTTCGAAGGCGAGTTCGGCCGTGACCTGCTTCCACCCCTGCCCTTCCGCGCCGATCAGCGCATCGGGGGCCAGCCGCACATCCTCGAAGAACACTTCGGCGAAATGGGCGTCGCCGGTCAGGTCGACGATCGGGCGGATAGTGATGCCGGGCAGCTTGAGGTCGACGATGAGCTGCGACAGGCCCTGCTGCCGATCGGCGGCGGTGCCCGAAGTCCGCACGAGCGCGATCATGTAATCGCTGTGCATCGCGTTGGTGGTCCAGATCTTCTGCCCGTTGAGCAGCCAGCCACCGTCGGCCTGCGGCTCGGCGCGGGTGCGCACGCTGGCGAGGTCCGACCCCGATCCCGGCTCGCTCATGCCGATGCAGAACAGCGCCTGCCCCCTGGAGATGCGCGGCAGATAGAATTGGCGCTGTTTCTCGGTGCCATAATGCAGGATCAGCGGCCCGCTCTGGCGATCGGCGATCCAGTGCCCGGCGACGGGGGCGCCCGCCGACAGCAACTCCTCGACCACTACGAAGCGGGTGAAGGGGCCGCGCCCGACGCCGCCATAGGCTTCGGGCAGGGAGAGGCCGAGGAAGCCCGCCTCGCCCAGCGCGCGGCTGAACGCGGCGTCGAACCCCTGCCACGAACGGGCACGGCGGTGAGTCGGCGTCGCCGCGATGGCTTGCTCGATCAAGGCGCGCAGGCGTGGGCGCAGCGCCTCGTCCTCGGGCGGCAGGGCGGACAGGGTCAGGGTCTCGAACACGCCGAACCTTTCAGACTGGCAACAGTGACGGGCCGAACGCTTGTGCCGACTGGCAGCGCCTGTCCAATATCGATTTATGGCAAGCCGATAGTCATTGGATATCACGGGCGATCGCGGCGAAGTTGCTTGCGAGCGGATTGGCGATGCCGCGCGGCATCGCTACCCCGGTCTCGATCGGCAACCGCCGCGCCAACGGCACGAGGCGCACGCCGGCCGGCACCCAGCGAGCAGCGCGCGACGGGACAAGCGCGACGCCCAGCCCAGAACTGACAAGGGCGAGGATGGCGCTCAACTGCGCCGCCTCCTGCACGACATCGGGGACGAAACCCGCCGCATGGCAGGCGGTGATCGTGACCGAATGCAGCACGCTGACACCGCTTTGCAGAATGAAGGGCTGGCGCGAGCGACTCGAGCGACAGCCGCGTCTCGCGCGCCAACGGGCTGTGCGCGGGGAGCGCGGCGTGCAGTTCGTCGGCGTCGATCACTTGCGCGTCGATCGCGGCCACCTCCATCAGGGGCAGGCGTAGCAGTCCGACATCCAGCGTCCCGGCGATCAGCCCGCGCGCGATGTCCACGCTGGTCATTTCCTCCAGCACCAGGTCGACGGCGGGGTAGCGGCGTCGATATTCCGGCACGATGCGCGGCAGCAATTCGAAGGTCGCCGATCCGACATAGCCGACCGTCAGCCGGCCGCGCGCGCCCGTCGCCCCCTCGCGCGCCGCCTCGCGGAAGCGTTCAGCCTGCGCCAGCGTCGCGCGGGCAGCGTCCACCGCTGCGCGGCCGGCCGGCGTCAGCGTGACACCGCGCGTTCCCCGTTCGAACAGCGGAGCGCCCAGTTCCTGCTCCAGCTTGCGGATCGCGACGGTGAGCGGGGGCTGCGACATGTGCAGCCGCTCGGCCGCACGGCGGAAGTTGCGGGTTTCAGCGAGGGTGATGAAATAGCGCAGCTGGCGCAGCTCCATGATAGTTTCCGAATATCGTTTGAACCCAAATCAATATTAGCGCCTATCGCCGCGCGCGCCTAGCGTCCGCTCGCCCGGCACAAATTGCCAGCAGTCAGGGCCAGCAATCAGGGCCAGTAATCAGGGAGTGTCCAAACGTGCAGCCGTTCCTCCAGGTAGAGCGCGAAGGCCTGGTGGTGGTCGCCCGCTTCAACCGCCCCGACGATCGCAACACCATCACCGAGGTCGCGCAGAGCGAGGAAATCGTCGATTTCTGCCTGGATATGACGCGCGACACAAGCGTGCGCGCGATCGTGCTGACCGGCAACGGCAAAGCGTTCAGCGCGGGCGGGAACGTCAAATATATGGCGGAGCGCAGCGGCATGTTCGGCGGCACGCCCTATGAGATCCGCAACAGCTACCGCACCAGCGTCCAGCGGATCGGCCCGGCGATCAACGAGCTGGAGGTGCCGCTGATCGCCGCGATCAACGGTCCGGCGATCGGCCTTGGGCTCGACATCGCCTGCATGTGCGACATTCGCCTGATGTCCGAAACTGCGATCGTCGCCGAAAGCTATGTGAAGCTGGGCATCATCCCCGGCGGCGGCGGCGGCTGGCTGCTGCCGCGCCTGATCGGGCCGCAGCGCGCCAGCATCATGACGCTGACCGGCGACGCGATCAACGCGGCGACGGCGCTCGATTATGGGCTGGTCGCCGAAGTGCTGCCCGCCGACGCGCTGATGGACCGGGCGCTGGAGCTGGCGCGGTCGATCGCGGCCAATCCCGGCCACGCCACTCGCATGGCCAAGCGCCTGATGCGCGAGGGCGCGCACATGAAGCTGCCGACGCTGCTGGAAATGGCCGCCGCTTATCAGGCCGCGGCGCATTATACGCAGGATCACCAGGAGGCGATCG
>Ga0233380_1001255_pt1 | contig 11650 bp, 9 predicted proteins | sample ElkDunMinimDraft_9_FD_191541 | JGI IMG/M metagenome (GOLD analysis project Ga0233380, IMG submission 191541) | Fecal eukaryotic communites from dung pellets of Tule Elk in California, USA - Elk Dung F36 | ecosystem: Host-associated > Mammals > Digestive system > Large intestine > Fecal | place... | reverse complement strand
CGCCTGCGTCGTCCAGCGCGATTGCACCCAAGCCAGCGTCGCCGCCACCGGCCAAGGCCCTTGCCGCGAAGGCACCGGCCGCCACGCCGGCGCCGCCCCGCCGCCCCGCCGCCCCTGCCGCTACCGGCCCGTGGCGGGTCCAGTTGGGGGCCTTCGGCGTTCCCGGCAACGCCGAGGCGTTGTGGAAGCGGGTGAAGGGCCGCCCCGAGCTTGCCGGGCACCCTCGCATCCTGATCCCTTCCGGCAAGGTCACGCGCCTCCTGGCCGGCGGCTTTGCCAGTTCGCAAGCGGCCAGTGCGGCCTGTTCGCGCCTCCAGGCCAGCGGCTTCGCCTGCCTCGCCACCCGCGATTGACGACGGGGACTGGCCCCGCATCGTGCGTGTCGCATCGCTCGACCTTATCCGGGGGATCGCCGTCTGCGGCATCCTGGCGATCAACATCGCCGGGTTTGCCGGGCCGTCCATAGGGACGCGCACGCCCAACCTGCCGGTTCCGGCCGGTCCGCTCGACCAGGCGCTCTTCGCGATCGGCTTCGTGGTGTTCGAAGGCAAGATGCGCGCCCTTTTCGCGATCCTGTTCGGCGCCAGCTTGTCGCTCTTCATCGCGCGGGCGGACGAACGCGGCCAGGAAGGCGGGCGGCTGCAGTTGAAGCGGCTTGGCTGGCTCCTGCTGTTCGGCGCCATGCATTACTACCTGCTCTGGTGGGGGGACATCCTGTTCGCTTATGCCGCTTGCGGGTTCCTGGTGGTGATGCTGCACCGGGCGCCGCCGGCGCTGCTCGCGGCCGGCGCGGCAACGCTCTTCGTGGCGATCCATGCCGAAGGCGCCCTTGCGATGTGGCCAATGGCCCAGGCCGAGGAAGCGGTACGCCTGGGGCTCGCCACGCCGGCCCAGGCGGGCGAGTACTGGCAGTACCGCGACTACATCGACGCTGCCGTCGCCGGGGAACTGGAGCAGTATCGCGGCAGCTTCGTCTCTATCGCCGCCACGAAGCTGCGCGATCACCCGTTCTGGCCTCTGGCGGGCGTACGCGATGGTGTCGGCGAATACCTTCCCCTGATGCTGATCGGCGTGGTCCTGCAACGCACCGGGTTTTTCGCCGGAGACTGGCCACGGCGGACCGTACTGTGGCTCGGCGGGGTGACGATGGCGATCGGGCTGGCGATGACCCTGGGCGCGCTCGCCTGGCTGGCCCCCCGTGGCTTCCCGGTCGCCGCGTCCGATGCGGCCATGCGCTATGCCCTTGCGGTACCCCATCTGATGATGGCCTTGGGCTATGCCGCGATCCTTGTGCTGGTCACGCCCCGGCTCGCTTCCACCGCTCTGGGACGGCGGCTTTCCGCTGCGGGAAGGATGGCGTTCTCCAATTACATCGGCACCAGCCTGCTCATGACCGCGATCTTCTACGGCTGGGGCCTGGGACTGTTCGGCAAGATCGGCCCGGCAGGGCAATGGGGCTTCGTGGTGCTGGGATGGGGGCTTATCCTGGCATGGAGCGCGCCGTGGCTGTCGCATTTTCGCCACGGTCCGTTGGAAATCATCTGGCGAAGGCTCAGCACCCCGCGTCGGATCTCGGCCGCAAATTAGTGCTATTGCGATCCATTCGCACATCGCTATACTGCGATTCGAGAGGAGCGCCATGTACGTCTGCATCTGCAACGCGATACGGGAAACCGACCTGCGAAAAGCCGCGATGACTTGCCGCGGCGACGCCGAAACGCTTTACGTTGGCATGGGCCGGCCGCCGCAGTGCCGCCAATGCATCGAAGAAGCAGAAGAGATCGTCGAAGAAGAACGCTCTTCCTCGCTTCTGCCAGCCATTATCAAGAAAGAGCCCGCTCGCCCGTCTTTCCACGCCTGAAACCCAGGCGTCACTCCCGGCGTTGCCAGCCCTGTCCCGCGGCTTCATAAGCCGCGCCCATAAGGGACGCGCCCTTGCACCGAGGGCAGGCAAAACAGGAGTTCACGCCATGCAGGGCGACCGGCAGGTCATCGACTTTCTCAACAAGGCTCTGCTGAACGAGCTGACCGCGATCAACCAGTACTGGCTGCACTACCGCATGCTGTCGCACTGGGGCGTGGACAAGCTGGCGGAGTACGAGCGCCACGAATCCATCGACGAGATGAAGCACGCCGACACGCTGTCGGAGCGCATCCTGTTCCTGGACGGCCTCCCCAACTTCCAGGCTCTCGGCAAGCTGCGCATCGGCGAGAGCGTCGAGGAGATCCTCAAGGCCGACCTCGCGCTGGAGCATGAGGCGATCCCGCTGCTCAAGGAAGCGATCGCCCACTGCGAGGCAGTGCGCGACTACATCAGCCGCGAGATCCTCGAGCGCATCCTCGAAAGCGAGGAAGAGCACGTCGACTTCCTGGAAAAGCAGTTCGACCTCATCAAGCTGATGGGCATCGAGAACTACATTCAGCTCCAGACCAAGCCTGCCGGCGACAGCTGAGGCTTCTGGGCGATACCCCCTGGGACCGCAAAGGACCCGGGGGGCATCGCCGAAATAGACCGGGGCGCCGGCGAAACGCGATGGCCCTGATCAGGCCTGCAACAGTTCGGGCAGCTGGCCCGAGACCCCGCGGGCCTCGTCCATGAAGAACCCCTTCAACAAGGGGACCCGCTGAACCGCGCCCATGCCGAGGCGTCGTGCCGCGGAAGGCAAGCGCCCGGGGACGCCGAACAGGCGGTTCAGTCCATCTGTCACCGACATGACCATGAACGTGTCCAGGCTGCGCCACTTCTCGTAGCGCGCCAGCAGCTGTGCATCGCCCGGCTCCAGCCCCAGCCGCATGCCTTCGCTCAGGACCTCTACCAGCGCACCGACATCGCGCAGCCCAAGGTTCAGGCCCTGTCCCGCGATCGGGTGCATCCCATGCGCCGCATCGCCGATTACCGCCAGGCGAACGTCAGTCAGCTTGCCTGAATGGTGGAAGCGCAGCGGATAGGACATGCGCGGCGCGGCCAAGGCGATGTCACCGAAAATCCCGTGCATCTTCGCCGCGACTTCGCTGCGGAACACAGCATCGGGCAGCTTCGTCACTGCCGCGGCATCCTTCTCGGCCACGGTCCAGACCAGCGCGGAGCGATGCTTCCCATCCGCCGTATCGAGCAGCGGGAGCAACGCGAACGGGCCATCGGGATAGAATATCTCCCAGGCCACGCCTTCGTGCGGCTTCTCGTGCGTCAGCCCCGTCACGATGGCGCGGTGGCTGTAGTCCCACCGCGCCAAGGCAAAGCCGGCCTCGTCGCGGGTGGGGGACTGGCGCCCCTCCGACGCGATGAGAAGGCTGCCCTTCAGCAGTCGTCCGTCCGAAAGCTCCACTTCCACACCGTATGGCCCGCGCTCGCGCCGCTTGGCCTCCACCCGGGTGTGCCATGCGATTTCGGGCACGCCGCGGGCGGCCTCGAACAAGGCCAGCCGCAGATCACGATTGGCAAACATCCGGCCCAGCGAGCCTTCCTCCGGGTCGGGGCGGAAGTCGATGCGGCCCGGCTTCATCCCGTCCGTGACCGCGATCGCCTCGATCGGACAGCCCAGCGGCTCCAGCCGCCGGGACAGCCCGATGTTGTCGAACAGGTTCCAGCTCGCGGTGGAAATGGCCGAGGCGCGCCCGTCCGCGCCTTCAGCGGTCAGTTCGGCCGGGTCGGCGCGGTCCACCACATGGCTGGTCAGGCCCGCCTTGGCAGCGGCGAGCGCCAGCGTCATGCCGACAAGCCCCCCGCCCAGGATGATCAGGTCGCGGCGTTCGCCGGGTTTCGGGTTCGATTCATCTGCGTTCATCGGGTGCAGGTATCGACCGCCGAGCCGTCGATGTCGAGACAGCGTCCGTCCCAAGTGCCCGCAGGTGCACGCAGGCCGATCACCGCCGCCAGGGTCGGCGCGATATCGACCGTCTCCACCGGGTCCGGCTGCTCAAGGCCAGCCAGCCCCTTGCGCCAGAACAGCATCGGCACGCGGCGGTCGTAGTCCCACGCGCTGCCGTGCGTGGCGGCATAGCCAGGCTGGGGATCGCCGGGCACGACGCCCCGGCGGGTCAGCAGCAGCACCTCGCCCGAACGCTCCGGATCATAGGAAGCGCGCAAGCGCTGCGGCAGCGACCAGTCCTGCGGCGCCCCCTGAGGCACCGGCAGCTTGGCAATGTCCTCGGCCCGATAGACCCCCGCCACTTGCGGGTGAGCGGAAAGCCGCTCGACAAGCGCATCCTGCACCTTGCGGCGCTGTCCCTTGGTCAGCTTGGGCGAGAGCCAGATGTCGCCGGACACCCCCGAGCGCACGAAGATCGGCCCTGCCGCCTCGGCAATCCCAAGGTCCTTCGCCAGCTTGGGCGCCATCGCCTCGTCACTCAGGTGCGGATCGACACGCTGGGCCGAAGGAAAGCCCTGCAGGCGCAGCCGTTCGGGCGCGTCGATCCCGCCATGATCCGCCGTCAGGACGGCGACGTAGTCTATCCCGCGTTCGTCGAGAGCCGCGAAGAGCTGGCCGAGCGCCGCATCGAGCTGCGCCAGCTGGATGCACATCTCCACACCCTGCGTGCCGTAGGCGTGGCCCACATAGTCCGTGGCCGAGAAGCTGACTGACAGCACATCGGTCACCGCATCGCGCCCCAGACCCATCTCGTCCACCAGCCGGACCGCCAGGTCTCCCACCGCCGCGTCGATCCGCGGGCTGCGCGAGAACGCCCGGTAATCGCCCGCCTGCAGCGGAAAGCGGTAAGTCCCGATCGTGAAGTCCTTCACCGGCACCGCACGATCCACCTTGCTGCACCAGGCGGGGACCGGCAGCGCTTGGGCCCCGGCCTGCACCGCCTGGCGGACCTGCGCATTCACCGCCTTTGCCGCCGGCGCTACGCGGCGCCCCTGATAGGTGACGAACCCGTCGTTCACCCACCAGTAGACCGCGTCGGCGTCATGGCCGCTCATCATCACCGCCGATCGGTCCTTGGCCGAGACGGCCACGTTCAGCGCCGCCGGATCTGCCCGCTTCATCAGGTCGCCCAGCGTCGGCACCTTGAGGTGGACGGGCGAGACGACCGGCCTGCGCACACTGCTGGCCGGATCACGGGGATCTTCGGCGCAGTACACCTCGCGTCCCAGCTTCACGTCGTACCAATCGTTGGCGATGATGCCGGTCCGCGAGGGACGCGCGCCCGTCAGCAGCGTAGAATGGCCAGGGCACGTCTCCGTCGCCGCGTGCGATTGATAGCCTTGCGGGAAAACCGCGCCTGCCATCAGCCGCGTGAACCCGCCGGTGAAGTGGCCGCGATACTGCGCGAAGAGGTCGGCGGAGAACTGATCGACCGAAATCGCCAGCACCAGCGGCGGCGGCGCCTGCTCGACGGTGGCAGCGCGGGAACTGTCGCCTTCTTCGGCGGCCAGGGCAGCAGGGGACATCAGCCCGGCGGCGAGGGAAATGAGCGGGGCCAGGATACGGTGCGCTGAACGCATGTGAGGTTCCTTGAAAAGTCCTGGCGGAAGGCGCTACTGGCGTCGATGATCGCAATGCCGCCGACGCGCAAGCCTCTGTCCGCACGGGACCGTTTAGCGAGATGACCCGCCGCTACCGCCTGGTTGTTGCGATGCTGTGGCAGATGGCGTTGCTGCTCCTCGCCGCGACGGCGCAAGCGGCTCCCACTCACATCGCGGCAGAGCTGGTGGCCCCGCCGAGCATCGCCCCCGGCGCCGAATCGCAGCTTGCCCTGCGCATGCGCCCTGAAGCGGGGTGGCACGGGTACTGGAGCAATCCCGGCGATGCTGGCCTGGGCATGCAGCTCGACTGGCAGCTTCCGCCTGGTGCGAGAACCGGCGAGCCCCAATACCCGGTGCCAGGGACCCTACTGGTCTCCGGCCTGATGAACCACATCTACGAGCGCGAATACGCCGTGCTCGTGCCCTTCACCGCCCCTGCAGGAGCAAAGCCGGGCACGCGCCTGCCGGTGCGGGTGAAAGCCCAGTGGCTCGCCTGCACGGACGAGCTCTGCGTGCCGGAAAGCGCGGAACTGGCAACCGAGGTCACCATCGGGGTCGCGACACAGGCATCGCCTTCGTTCGAGGAGTGGACGCGCCACCTGCCCGCCCCGCTCGGCGCGCAAGCCACATTCGCCCTCTCCGGCGAACACGTGCGCTTGGCAATTCCCTTGCCCGCCGGAGCGCCCCTGGCCCGCCCGCACGTGTTCCTGGTGCAGGACAAAGTGGTCGACTACGCCGCCGCCCAGTCCTTTGCGCGCCTTGGCAATACGCTGCTGGTGACGATCCCCCGTGCCAAATTCCAGCCCTCATCGCCGCAGACCCTGGATGCGGTCCTGCGGCTCGATGCGGAAGGGAACGGGGTCTCCTTTAGCGCCCGGCCCGGAACCGTGCCCAGCGGCGGGACGCCGATCGCGGGCCCCGCCGAACCCGAGGCGCCGCTGTCCCTTCCCTCGCTGCCGCTTCTTCTCCTGGGCGCGCTGGTCGGCGGGCTGCTGCTGAACGTGATGCCCTGCGTGTTCCCGATCCTCAGCCTCAAGGCACTCAGCCTCGCCCGTGCCGGCGAGAGCGAGGCGCAAGCGCGAGCTGAGGGCTTTGCGTACACCGCCGGTGTGGTGGTGGCCTGCCTTGGGCTTGGCGCCCTGCTGCTGGCACTGCGCGCGGCCGGGGAGCAAGTGGGCTGGGCATTCCAGCTTCAGGAGCCCGCCGTGGTGGCCGCGCTTCTGCTGCTGGCCTGTGCGATCACCGCCAACCTGCTCGGCCTGTTCGAATTCGTGGTGCCGGGTTTTGCTGATACTGGCTCCCCCCAGGGCGCCTTCGCCACCGGCTTGCTCGCCGCTTTCGTGGCGACACCCTGCACAGGGCCGTTCATGGCAACGGCCATGGGCGCGGCGCTGCTCCTCCCGCTCATACCCGCGCTGGCGCTGTTCGCGGCGCTGGGCCTTGGCATCGCCCTGCCCTTCCTGGCGATCGCCCTGATCCCCGCCCTTCGTCGCCGCATGCCTGCGCCGGGCGCCTGGATGAACACCTTCCGTCGCTGGATGGCGCTGCCGATGGGCCTGACCGCCCTCGCCCTGCTCTGGCTGGCAAGCCGCATCGGCGGCGTCTGGTTCGCGCTTGGGGCGCTGGCGCTCGCGACGTTGCTGGTGCTCCTGCTGGCCTTCGCCGGCCGGCGCCAGCGTCAGGGCCGCCCGGCGATCCGCCCGACCGCTGCCGGACTGCTGATCATCGGCCTCGTCGGCCTGGGGGGCCTGCCGTTGCTGGAGCGGGACCCGGCGACGCAGGCAATCCGCAGCCTGCTCGACCCCGCCCCCTTCTCCGAGGCAGCGCTGGCCGATGCCCGCGCCTCAGGCAGGCCGGTCTTCGTCTGGCTCACCGCCGACTGGTGCCTCACGTGCAAGGTCAACGAGGAAGTGGCGATCGAACGGGAGGAAACACGCGCGGCTTTTGCCAAGGCAGGCGTCGTCGTCCTGCGGGGTGACTGGACCCGGCGCGATCCGGCGATCACGCGCTACCTGACCAGCCAGGGCGCCGCAGGCGTCCCGCTATACGTCTGGTATCCGCGCGGGCGGGGCGCCCCGGAGCAGCTGCCCCAGGTCCTGACACCGGCGATCCTGGCGCAATACGCCCGGCGCTAGAGCCTTCCCTGTTTAAAAGGCACGCCTGAAGCGGGCCAAGGCGGCAGCGGCGCCCAGCGATCAGCCTGCGAGCGCCTCTGCATCCAGCGCGTACAGCAGGGCTGCGCCCGCCCGCACTTGTGCAGCCAAGCCCAAGGCCTCCGTGACCAGGGCGCTTTCGAAGTACCGCGCAACCACTTGCTTCGCCTTGGCCTGAGGCGTTCCGGCGGCATTGGCGTCAAGCCAGCGGGACTGGCGCAGAAGCTGCCATGCCGCGACCGCGGTGGCGGCCATGTCCAGGAACGGATAGCTACCGGCAAGACGATCATCGATTGTCGCCGCCGCCATTTCCTCGCCCAGGGCCGCGCATGTCCGCGCGAGCTCCGCCAGCGCCGGCATCTCAGCCGCGCAATCCTGCGCGATTTCCTGCATGAGTGTGGCCAGGACCGCACCGCCCTCCATGCCGAGCTTGCGAGTCACGAAATCCGCCGCCTGGATGCCGTTAGTGCCCTCGTAGATCGGCGCGATCCGCGCGTCTCGCAGGTGCTGGGCGGCGCCCGTTTCCTCGATAAAGCCCATGCCGCCGTGGATCTGAATGCCCAGCGAGGCGACCTCGACGCCGATGTCGGTTCCCCATGCCTTCAGCAACGGAACCAGCAGCTCCCCACGGCGCATCGCGGCTTTGTCTCCGGCGGTACCGCGATCAAGCTGCCCGGCGGTGTAATAGAGCAGCGCGCGAGCGCCTTCCGTCAGCGCCCGCATGCGCAGCAGCATCCGGCGCACGTCCGGGTGCTCGATGATCGCGACCGGAGTACGATCCGGCGAGCCGGCGCGGGCCGACTGCACGCGCTCCGAGGCGTACCGCGCGGCCTGCTGGTAAGCGCGCTCGGCGATCTGGACGCCCTCGTTGCCGACATTGACCCGGGCGGAGTTCATCATCGTGAACATCGCCTTGAGGCCTTCGTTCTCACGCCCCACCAGCTCGCCGATGCACTCGGCCTCATCGCCAAAGCTCATCACACAAGTGGGCGAGGCGTGAATGCCGAGCTTGTGCTCGAGGCTGACCACGCGCACGCCGTTGCGCGGGCCGATAGTGCCTTCAGCGTCGACAAGGTACTTGGGCACCAGGAACAACGAGATTCCCCGCGAGCCGGCCGGCGCACCGGGCAAGCGGGCCAGGACCAGATGGATCACGTTCTCGGCAAGGTCGTGCTCGCCCCAGGTGATGAAGATCTTGCCGCCGGTGATCCGGTACTTGCCCGCATGCTCGCCGGTCTCGATCGGCTCGGCGCTCGCCCGCAGCGCACCGAGGTCCGACCCGGCCTGAGGCTCTGTCAGGTTCATCGTCCCCGACCACTGGCCCGTCGCCATGCGCGGCAGGTAGAGCTCCTTCTGCGCCTCGCTGCCGTGATGGACCAGCGCATCGATCGCGCCCAGCGTCAGCATCGGCAGAAGGGTGAAGGCCATGTTGGCGCTGCCCAGGTTCTCCAGCACGCAGCAGCCCAGGGTGAACGGCAGCCCCTGGCCACCATATTCCGCCGGCGCGGCGATCGCGTTCCACCCGGCGTCCACGTATTCGCGATAAGCCTGCGCGAAGCCTTCGGGCAGCACGACGCGGCCGTTCTCGATGCGCGCGCCCTCGGTATCACCGATGCGGTTGAGCGGCGCGAACGTGCCCTGCGCGAAGGAGCCCACGGCATCCACGATGGCCGCGATCATGCCGTCGTCGCCCTCTTCGCCGGGAACGAGCGCGTCGATACCGGCATTAACGCGCAACGCGAGGAGCTGATCTGCGGAGGCTGGCTGGAACTGCATGATCGGTCTTTCCTTCGAGGAAACCGGATAGCGACTGACCCATATAGGTCGTGAAATGCCATCGTGACACCGGGGGTCATCGCACAGCGGATGATCGCCACGCCAGAGCGAGGCGAATCTAGGGCCAGTGCTAGCCATCACCGTGCTACAAGACGGAGCAACGCCGCTAGCGAACTGGAGAGGAACCGGAATGACACAAGCGGACAACCAGGCCCTCTATCACGCCAAGCGAGTCTCCGCCGCCGAGGCCGCAGCGATGATCCCGTCGGGCGCCAAGGTCACCATGGCGCTAGGCGCCGGGCAACCGCCCGCCATCCTCGACGCACTGGCAGAGCGGGCACGCGCCGGTCAGATCAACGACGTGCGGCTCTACTACCTGCTGTGCACGGGTATCGCCGGTGGCAGCATCTTCGACTTCGCGCTGCGCGACCGGCTTCGACCGGTCAGTTACTTCCACGGCACCGTGGAACGTGCGCTGGACAAGCTGCACCAGGCCGAAGGCCTGCCGGCGGTGGACATTGTTCCGTGCCACTTCAGCCAGGTCCCACGTTCCATGGTGGAGCATGTGGGAGTGGACACCCTGGTCGCCACGGTCTCGCCGATGGACGCGCAGGGGCGGTTCAGCCTGGGCGCCAGCACGGACTATTCGCTGGCGGTAGCGCGCAAGCCCGGCGTCCGGCTGATCCTGGAGGTCAACGCCAACATGCCTTACGTGCATGGCGACTGCATGATCCCGCTGGCCGATGTCACCGCGCTGGTCGAGAATGACGCCCCGCTACCCACGCTCCCCTCTGCTCCGCCCAATCCCATCGACAATGCCATAGGCACCACCATTGCCGGACTGGTCAGCGACGGCGCTTGCCTGCAAATGGGCATCGGCGCCTTGCCCGATGCGGTCTGCGCCGCCTTGGCGAACCACCGCCACCTGGGCATCCATACAGAGCTGATGACCCCCGGCCTCGCGGCCCTCGTCCATTCGGGCGTGGTCGACAACAGTCGCAAGCAGATCCACGCCGGCCGCTCGGTCTTCACATTCGCGCTGGGCGACAGGCCGCTCTACGACTTCCTGCACGACAACCCGGAGGTCGAAGCGCACCCCGTCGAGCATGTGAACGATCCGGCGATCATCGCCCGCAACGACAATGTCGTGTCGGTCAACGCCACTCTGCAGATCGACCTCGGCGGTGCCTGCAATTCGGAATTCATGAACGGTCGCCAGTTCAGCGGCACCGGCGGGCAGGTCGACTTCGTTCGCGGTGCCTATGGCTCACGCGGCGGACGCTCGATCATTGCCTGCCATTCCACGGCCGCTCGCGGCACGATCTCTCGCATCACCCCGGCGCTGAGCGGACCCACGACCACGCTACGCACGGACACGCATATCGTCGTGACGGAGTATGGCTGGACTTGCCTGAAGGGCAAGACGATGGCGGAACGGGCCCGCGCACTGATCGCGATCGCTCACCCCGACTTTCGCGAGGGGCTGGACCGGGCGGCGTACGAGGCGGGGCTTTACGCACCCGCCTGACGCATCAGGTTCAGATGAACTCGATCTTCTCGACGACGAAGAACTTGTCGCCCGCGGGCACGGTCACTTCGATTTCCTCGTCCACCTTGCGGCCGATCAGCGCCTTGCCCAGCGGCGAGTTGTAGCTGATGCGGCCAAGCTTGGCGTCTGCCTCGTAAGGGCCGACAATCTGGTACTTCACCGGCTTGTCGTCATCATCGAGCAAGGTCACGGTCGCGCCGAAGATGATCTTGTCGCCCGACAGCGTGGCCGGGTCGATGATCTGCGCGCGGCTGATCTTGTCCTCCAGGTCGGCGATCGTCGCCTCGACCTGGCCCTGACGCTCCTTGGCGGCGTGGTACTCGGCGTTTTCCGACAAGTCGCCGTGAGCGCGCGCCTCCTCGATCGCATCGACGATGCGCGGACGTTCCTCCCGCAGCGCCTTGAGATCGGCGGTCAGCCTCTCATAGCCCTCCGCGAGCATCGGCAACTTCTCGACACTGGCCATCGCTTCGCTTTCTTCCTTTTCGCTCACCGCGCCCTGCTGCGACTAGTTCGCTGTCCCGCTCCGCCAGGGAGCGAGCCAGCCACTAACAATGTCGGGAAGGCAGGATCGGTTTCAGCTATAGTAATCTTGTAGCGAGCGCACTTCAAGCTGGCTGCCGCGCATCGCCGCGATCGCCTCGGCCGCGGCGCGGCTCGCTGCTGCCGTGGTGAAGTACGGCACCTTCTCGGTCAGCGCCG
>Ga0233380_1001254_pt1 | contig 11666 bp, 8 predicted proteins | sample ElkDunMinimDraft_9_FD_191541 | JGI IMG/M metagenome (GOLD analysis project Ga0233380, IMG submission 191541) | Fecal eukaryotic communites from dung pellets of Tule Elk in California, USA - Elk Dung F36 | ecosystem: Host-associated > Mammals > Digestive system > Large intestine > Fecal | place... | reverse complement strand
CGGCCTCGAACAGCGAAGAGACCCGCTTCACCTTTCGCATGCCGGTCGAGGGCAACCTGGCCTCGGGCGCCATCCGCGAGTCCTGAGCCGGGCGCCGAGCCCCTGAACGCAGCCATCGATCTTGAACGGTCCGGCGAAGCACTTGTTATGCCCCCCCCCCCCGCGGGAATTTCCGCCGCTTGCAGGCCAAGCGTGCCGAAACCTCAAGGCCGGTCAAGAGAACAAAAAAAACTCGCCGCGCGAGAAACTTGGCCTCCGTTTGCTCGTTCCCCGAGCGAACACGCTAAACGGGGCACTCGGCATGCGGCGACTTGCGCTTTTCCTCGCACTCTATTCGGCGAGCGCGCTCGCGCAGCAGCCGGGCAGCGTGGGCGGCCGCACAGTCGAACCCCAGGGCCAGACCCTGCCCGATCCCAAGGCCGCGAACGTCCGCGTGCCGGGCTTCGTCCTCGAACCGCGCAGCGTCAAGCCCGACGATTCCACCCTGGCGACGCTGCTCGCTCCGCCCGGCTTCAAGGTCGCGGTCTTTGCCGAGGATCTCGGCAATGCCCGCCTGCTGGCCGTCTCGGATGATGGCACGGTTTATCTGACGCGGCGCGCGGAAGGCGACGTGGTGATGCTGCGCGATGCCGACGGCGATGGCCGCGCCGATGTCCGCAAGGTCGTCGCGCGGCGCCCCGGCATGCACGGCATCACGATCGCCGGCCGCACCGCCTATCTGGTCGCGCAAAAGGAAGTGCTGCGCGCCGCCATCGCCGCCGATGGAAGCTTCGGCCCGCTCGAAGTGCTGACCGCCGATCTGCCCGACGCTGGCCAGCACAGCGCGCGCTCGATCGCGATCGGCCCGGACGGGATGCTCTACCTGGGCGTGGGCTCGACCTGCAATGCCTGCACCGAGACCAGCCCCGAGAGCGCGACCATTCTGCGCATGACGCCCGACGGCAAGAGCCGAACGATCTACGCCTCTGGGCTCAGGCATACGATCGGGATGGATTGGCAGCCGCGCAGCGGCCAGCTCTGGGGCATGGACCACGGCATCGATTGGCTCGGCGACGAACAGCAGCCCGAGGAGCTCAACCGCATCGAGCGCGGCAAAGGCTATGGCTGGCCTTACATCTACGGCATGGGCGGCGAGAACCCGCAGGACGATCCGCCGAACGAGCTGACCATGGCCGAGCTCAATGCCGCGGCCACGCGGCCGGTGCTCGGCTATACCGCCCATGCCGCGCCGATGCAGCTCGCGTTCTACCGCGGCGCGATGTTCCCGCGCGCCTACCAGGGGGACGCCTTCGTGACCTTTCGCGGTTCGTGGAACCGCTCGAAGCCTTCGGGCTACGAGGTCGTGCGCCTGCGCTTCGACCCCGCGGGCAACCCGACCAGCTTCGAGCCGTTCGTCCGCGGGTTCCTCGCGCTCGGCGGCGACGGTCCGAGCCAGTCGGGCCGCCCGGTCGGGCTGGCAGTGGCCAAGGATGGCGCGCTGCTGTTCACCGACGACGTGGGCGGCGTCATCTACCGGGTCAGCTACACCGGCCGCGACGTGGCCGGCGCCCCGCTCGCGCCAGTGGCCCGGCGCGCGCCCGATAGCGAGCCGCGTCCCAAGGGTTCGGCGCTGGCGCTGGCCCGCGATGAAACGCGTAGCGCGGGCAAGCTTGGCGTCGCCAGCCCGGCATTCGCTGCGAACGGGCGCATCGCGCCCAGGTTCAGCGCTTACGGCGAGGACGTGTCGCCGGCCCTGCGCTGGTCGGGGCTGCCGGCGGGTGCCAGCCATCTTGCGATCCTGATGGAAGATCCCGATGCCGCGACGGGCCTGCCCTTCGTGCACTGGGTCGCCTGGAACGTTCCGGCAAGCCTTGGCCTATTGCCCGAGAGCCTGCCGAAGGAGCTGCAGCTCGCCGACCCCAGGGGCATGCGCCAGGGCCGCAACACGCGCGGCTCGATCGGCTATTTCGGACCGCGCCCGCCGATCGGCAACCCCCCGCACCACTATCATGTCCAGCTGTTCGCGCTGTCGGGCCCGCTCGACCTCAAGGTCGGGGCGACGCGCGAAGAGCTGCTGGCGGCCATGGCGGGCAAGGTCCTCGCGCGCGGCGAAGTGGTCGGCACCTATGCGCAGCCGGCGCCGCCGCAAAAGCGGTAGCACACCGGTATGGCGGTGGTTGCATATGGGGGCCCGGCGCCGGCAATGACCGAAGACCGGCCTGAAACTCGCCGATCTTGCGCCGTGTTTTCAGCCCTCTATCCTTGCGCTCTTGCCAATGGGGAGCCCGCCAGCCTCGATGTCGCCCGCTAGCGCCTTGAACTTCCTGAACGACGGCGGCGACATGGGTCGGCGCATGCGCGCGTTCGCCTGGTCCAAGCATCCGCTCGGCGATCCCGGCGCCTGGCCTCAGGCGCTGCGCACGGTCGTCGGACTGATGCTGACGACCCAGCATCCGATGATGATCTTCTGGGGGAAGGCGCTCTACTGCTTCTACAACGACGCCTTCGCGCAGTCGCTGGGGCCCGAGAAGCACCCGGCGATGCTCGGCGCCGAAGGCCGGACGATGTGGGCGGAGGTCTGGCCGGTGGTCGGCAAGAGTCTCGAGCACGTGCTGGCCGGGCGCGGCGCGGTGTTCAGCGAGAACCAGAAGGTGCCGATCATCCGGCACGGCGTGCTCGAAGACGTCTACTGGACCTACAGCTACAGCCCGATCGAGGACGCGGGCGCGGTCGGCGGCATCCTCGTGCTCTGCACCGAAACCACCGCGATGGTGCTCAACGACCACCAGCGCCAGGCCGCGCAGGATCGCCAGCAGCGATTGTTCGAGCAGGCGCCCGGGTTCATCATCATCATGCGCGGGCCCGAGCATGTCGTCGAATTCGTCAACGATGCCCACAAGCGCGTCTTCGCGAGCGACGACTGGCAGGGCAAGACGATCCGCGAGGCCTTTCCCAGCATCGAGGGCCAGGGCTTCTTCGAGGCGCTCGACGAAGTCTATGCGACGGGTGAGACCTACGAAGCGAACGCGGTCAACGTGCGCTTCCAGCGCAAGCCGCACCTGGCCGCCGAGACCCGCGCGCTGACCTTCATCTATGCGCCGCTCTACGACGAGCTAGGCGCGATCACCGGCATCTTTTGCGAAGGCTTCGACGTTTCGGCGGGGCGCCACGCGCAGGTGCGCAATGCCGCGCTCAGCGAGCTTGCCGACAAGCTGCGCGAGATCGAAGACCCCGAGGCGATCGCCTTCGCCGCGGCCGAGATCCTCGGGCGCATGCTGGGTGTCAGCCGCGCTGGCTATGGCACGATCGACCGGCGCAGCGAGACCATCGCGATTGAGCGCGACTGGAATGCACCCGGCATCGCCAGCCTCGCCGGGGTCCTGCATTTCCGCGACTACGGCAGCTACATCGATGACCTCAAGGCCGGTCGCACCGTGGTCATCCCCGATGCCGAACACGATCCGCGCACCGCCGCCGGGGCCGATGCGCTTAAGGCGATCAGCGCGCACTCGCTCGTCAACATGCCGGTCACCGAGCAAGGTGACGCGGTCGCGCTGCTGTTCCTGAACCATGCCGAGCCGCGCGAATGGCTCGACGACGAGATCGAGTTGATGCGCGAATTTGCCGAGCGCACGCGGACCGCGGTCCAGCGGCGGCGGGCCGAGCTCGGGCTGCGGGCCAATGCCCGGCGGCTGACCTTTCTCGACGAACTGGGCCGGGCGACGGCAGCGGCGACGGATGCCGACGCCGTCCTCGGGATCACGACGCGCATGGTCGCCGAGCACCTGCAGCTGTCTAACTGCGCCTATGCCGACATGGACGCCGACCAGGACGGCTTTACCATCCGCGGCGACTGGGCGGCGCCGGGCTCGCCGAGCATCGTCGGCCACTACAGCCTCGCCGATTTCGGCACCCTGGCGGTTCGCGAACTCGGCGCGGCTCGCCCGCTGATCATCAACGACAATCGCGCCGAGCTGCTGCCGCACGAAGCGAAGACCTTCCAGGATATCGGCATCGCCGCGACGATCTGCATGCCGCTGGTCAAGGAAGGCCGTCTCACCGCATTGATGGCGATCCACGACAAGGCGCCGCGGTCCTGGTCCGACTACGACCGCGCGCTGATCCGCGAAGTCACCGAGCGCTCCTGGGCCCATGTCGAGCGCGTCCGCTCCGAGGCGCAGCTGCGCGACAACGCGGCAGCGCTCGCCGAGCTCAACGAGACGCTCGAGCAGCGCGTCGCCGAGCGCAGCGAACAGCTCATCGCCGCCGAGGAAGCATTGCGCCAGTCGCAGAAGATGGAAGCAGTCGGACAGCTGACCGGCGGTCTCGCGCACGATTTCAACAATCTGCTTGCCGGCATCAGCGGCAGTTTCGAAATGATCGGGAACCGGGTCGCGCAGGGCCGCCTCGCCGATGTCGAGCGCTACCTGACCGCCGGACACGGGGCGGTGAAGCGGGCGGCCTCGGTCACCCACCGCCTGCTCGCCTTTTCACGCCGCCAGACGCTCGATCCCAAGCCCACCAACATCAATTCTCTGGTACGCGGGATAGAAGAGCTCGTGCGCCGCACCGTGGGTCCCTCGGTCGATGTCGAGCTGATCGGCGCTGCGAGCCTGTGGCCGACGCTGGTCGATCCCAACCAGCTCGAAAACGCGCTGCTCAACCTGTGCATCAACGCCCGCGACGCGATGCCCGAAGGGGGCAGGCTGACGATCGAGACGGCCAACAAATGGCTCGATGCGCGCGCGGCGAGGGAGCAGGATCTGCCCGAGGGGCAATATATCTCGCTCTGCGTGACCGATACCGGCATTGGCATGACCGAAGACGTCAAGACCAAGGCGTTCGACCCGTTCTTCACGACCAAACCGCTCGGCGAAGGCACGGGCCTCGGGCTATCGATGATCTACGGGTTCGCGCGGCAATCGGGCGGACAGGTCCGCATTTACAGCGAGGTCGGACAAGGCACGACGATGTGCATCTACCTGCCGCGCTACGACGGCGCGGCGCCGCTCGATTCGGGCGGGCCCGCCACGAGCGACCTGGACCTCGACGGCCAGGGCCAGACCGTCCTCGTCATCGACGATGAGCCGACCATCCGGATGCTCGTCGCCGACGTGCTCGCCGAAGCCGGCTTCGCCGCGATCGAGGCGGCCGACGGCCCCTCGGGTCTCAAGATCCTCGAGTCCAACGCCAGGATCGATCTCCTGATCACCGATATCGGCCTGCCCGGCGGGCTCAACGGCCGTCAGGTCGCCGATGCCGCGCGCGCGATCCGCCCCGATCTCAAGGTGCTCTTCATCACCGGCTATGCCGAGAATGCGGCGATGCGCGACGGTCGGCTGGAGCCGGGCATGTCGCTGATCACCAAGCCGTTCGAGATCGATCTGCTCGCGCGCAAGATCCAGGACGCTTTCGCCGGCTGATACCGGCGACGCGCGCTACTGGCGCAGGCTGTCGGGCACGACGCCGCCGTTCTCGGCGAGCTTGTCCATGACCGCCCGGTGGAGCGCGATGTTCTGCTCGGCCGAACCGGCGTCCGCGGCCTGGACGCCGAGTTCCTCGGCGAGCTCCTTGCGCGCCGACAGGCTGGAATCGAGATCGAGCAGCTTTAACAGGTCGACGATCGAGGTCTGATAGTTGCCGCCCCGGTCGTCCCTCATCGACGCCATCGCCGCAAGCACCGCGCCGACATCGACCGAGGCCGCCGGAGCGGACGCTGCCGCCGGGGTCTGTGCTGGCGCTGCGGGGGCGGCCTGGCTGGGGGCGGCGCCCGGCTGCGCCGGCGTTGCCGCCTGGGCGCGGTCGTGATGGAAAATCTTGTTCAAAATCGTGCCGAAGAGACCCATAGCGCAAACTCCTGCCGACCGGTCCCAGCCGGCCTTCGCCATGCTAAACGCACGGCGCCGGAAAAGGTCCGAACGCCAGGCGGCCGCGGTTTGATCGCAGCCGCCCGGCCCGGTCCCGGATCAGTTGCAGGATGTGAGGCTATCGCGTTCATCGACAGCGCGACTGGGGCGGATGGCGATGACTCTGCGGGCCGCGGTAGCCCGGCGCGCAGCTAAAGCACGTCTTCGATCAGCCCCAGCGCCTTGGCCTCGCCGGCTTCGATGTACCAGTTGGACGGCGCCTTGCGCAGCACTTCGTCCATCGTCACGCTCGACCCGCGGATGAGGTTTTCAAACCCTTCGTTCTGGATGGTGATCGAGGTGTTGATCTCGTTGAGCGTCGCCTGGAGCGAGGCGATGCAGGTGGTCAGCGGCCCTTCGAGCCGCAGTGTCTTGGCCAGCTTGCGCTCGTGGATCATCAGCCGGGTCCCGCGCGTCAGGTAGCGGTTCGGCTTGGCGAAAAAGCTCATGAAGGTGGTACCCGCGGAATAGATCGCGGCCTTGCCGAGAAAGACGATCCGCCGGCTCGGGTCGACCTCGCTGTGGAAGCGGATGTCCTCGCCCATCATCCGCGCCACTTCGGGATCACCGCCGAGCGTCGACAGCTCGACCGAGATCAAGCCTTCGGCCGGGAGTCTGTCGAGTTGCTCGCGGAAGCGCTTGTACATGTCGTAGTCGACGGTGCCCGACAGCAAGATCGACGGACAGCGAAAATCCTGGCTCGTCAGAGCCGTAGCTGAATCCATTGCAGTACCTCGTATGGTTGGAAGATGTCTGTTCGCGCGCGAACCAGCGACGTCAGTCGAGCGACCGCTCGGCCCGCAGCGGCGCCGCGAGACGCCGAGGTCGGCTGGGGCGCCGGCGTGGACGCGCAAGCTCGAGCGCGGCATGCGGCGTCGATCCACCAATCGTCAGCGCCGCCAGCTTTTCTGCCAGACGCAGCTCGGCCTGGATGCGGTGCTGCGCGAGCGCTCGGCACAGCAGGCCGTCGTCGCCGGATTTATGCCAAAAGCCGCAGATATCGGCCAAGGCGACGCGCAGGGCTTCGGCCGCTTCTCGGTCGGCATCGGTGATAGGCATGGCGCGTTTCCTGTTTGTCACGGGCTGCCTGAAAACGCCGAAGCCGCTGCGGAGTTCCGCACGTCGACCGCCAACCGCTTGATGGAACAGCGTAAAAACAAGTGTGGGTGTTCGGGCCCGCTCCGCCTCAGGCCGCGATCCGCGAGGGGTAGAAAAGCGATCGGGACAAGCCCGCAAATACGGCGCTGTTAGGGGCGATCCCGCGAAACTTGCGGCCGTTCGCCTCAGCTAGGCATGGGTGGCCACCGCCCCCTGCCGCGCCCTGCGATAACCATGCCCCACCTCTAAGCTTGCGCACCGGCGTGCGAAAAATCGCATTAATCCAGGTTAATTTGACCTCAAGGCCGCGTCTTTTAGGCCCGCGCCGCGTTTCCCTCCCACCAAGGCTCCCTCCTCGGGAGACTCACGCGGAGATAGACCATGGCCACCACCAAGACGGCAACGGCGACCAAACCGGCGACCAAGTCCAAGACAGCCCGGCCCGCTTCGAAGGCGGCGCGCAAGTCGCAGCGGACGGCGGCGAAGCCGGCAGATGCGATCAAGCTGCTGAAGGACGACCACAAGGAAGTGAAGACCTTCTTCAAGCAATACGAGACGCTCGAAGACGATGGCGAGAAGCGCGCGCTGGCCGACAAGATTTGCCTGGCGCTCACAGTCCATGCCCAGATCGAGGAAGAGATCTTCTACCCGGCGGCACGCGAGGCGATCGACGACGATGACCTGCTCGACGAAGCCGAAGTCGAGCACGCCAGCGCCAAGCAATTGATCGCCGAAATCCAGGCCATGGATGTCGGCGACCGGCTGTTCGACGCCAAGGTCACCGTGCTCGGCGAATATATCGACCACCACGTCCAGGAAGAAGAGACCGAGATGTTTCCCGAAAGCCGTGAGAGCGATCTCGATCTCAAGGCGCTCGGAGCGCAGCTCGCCGAACGCAAGGCGGCCTTGATGCAGCAGCTCGCGCGATAGGCGAACGCGCAAACGACACGCGCCAAGCCCAGATTAAAGGCTTTCGGCGCGCGCCAATATCCAGCCTGGCCGGTTCGGGAGAGCGATGCGTCAAGGGTGCGCGCCCGCGGGCGTGCCTGCACTCGAGCGCAATCTGCACCCGATAGGCCGGCCGGCACGCGGCCGGCGTGCGGGGTCAGTCCGGCTTCGGAGATCTCATGCAAAATCCGTCATCCCGCACGCGTGCGGCAAGCTTTCACGACCATTTCCATCGCGGCGACCGGATCCGGGTTGCGCGGTGGCGCGCCGAGAGCGCGCCAGCAGCGCGGCCGCTGCTGTTCTTCAGCGGCATCGGCGCCAACATCGAGCTGCTCGCGCCGTTCCTCGAGGAGCTGCGCGCGCGCGATGTCATCACGCTGGACATGCCCGGGCTCGGCGGTTCGTCCGAAAGCCGCCGGCCCTATCGCCTGTCGGCCATGGCCGATGCCGCGGCGCAGATCGTCACCGAACTCGGCTACGATGATCTCGACGTGATGGGGGTGAGTTGGGGCGGCATGCTCGCGCAGGAGTTCGCCTACCGCCACCAGCGCAGGGTGAAGCGGCTCGTTCTGGCCGCAACCTCGGCTGGAATGCCGATGATCCCGGGCAAGCTGTCGTCGCTGGTCAAGATGGCGCTGCCGCGGCGCTACGGCGCTTCGGGCGCGATCGAGATCTTTCTGCAGGGTCTTTACGGCGGCAGCAGCGAGGGGCTTGGCGACTACGCCGCGCGGATCCGCCCGCCAACCGCGCAAGGCTATCTTCATCAGCTTCTCGCCATCGTCGGCTGGACCAGCGTCAGGAAGCTCACGCGCGTCACGGCCGAGGCGCTGATCCTGATGGGCGCGGAGGATCGGCTGGTGCCGCCGGCGAACGGACATGTCCTCAAATTTCTGCTCCCCAGCGGCCGGCTCGAAGTGATCGGCCACGGCGGCCACCTGTTTCTGCTCACCCACCGCGGCGAGATAGCGAGCATGATCGAGCGCTTCCTGGACGGCGCGGTTTTGCCGTCGATCACGCCGCCGCGCGCCGATCGGTTGGGCTTAATGCCCGCCGGCGCAGCCGCGTGAACAGCTTGGGGGAGGATCAGGACCTCGGTTCCCAACCGGGTCCGCGCCCGTTCGCTCGACCCGCGGGAACGGCTAATCGGGTCATGGGTTTGTCGTCGGACAGGTCGTCCGGGCGGGGAGCGCAGCCCGAGCGCGACTGACTTTTCGGCGCGTGAGATCCGTAGGACTAGGGGGGAGGACATGTTGGCAGACCTTGCGGGCTGGATCGCACCGATCGCGACGATGATCGCTGCGATGATGACCGCCGCCAACCTCGGCGCGCGAGTCACCGGCTGGGGCTTCGTCGTCTTCACAGTCGGCTCGATCGGTTGGTCGCTCGTCGGCCTTTCCACGGGCCAGACCAACCTCGTTGCGACCAACGGCTTCCTGACGCTGGTCAACGCGGTCGGTATCTGGCGCTGGCTCGGACGACAACGCGCCTATGAAGACGGCGGCGCCTCGGCCAAAGCGGCCAGCCGTCATTCGTCCTCGGCCAGTCTGTTCACGGCGACCGGCCTCGGCGGCATGCCGGTCATCGACATGGCCGGCGAGCCCGTCGGGCAGGCGGTCGAGGCGCTGCTAGTCTGCGACAGCGCCGAGATCGCCTATGTCGTCGTCGCCTCGGGCGGGCTCGGCGGGATCGACGAAACGCTGCGCGCCGTCGCGCGCCAAGACCTGCGCTTCGGCTGCGATCGTCTCGAGCTGGTGATCACGCCCGAGGCTTTCGCGCGTCTCGTGCCGCTCGCACCCGGGGACTGGCCGGCCGAAGCGCCGCCAGCCAGCGCGCAGCCAGCAGGCCGGGACCCCTCATGAGCGAGCTGAACCTGGCGGCGACCGCCTTCGCCATCGCGCAAGAGCTCGCGTCGCGCACGATAATCTACCTGTGCGACGACGAGCAGCAGGCGCAGGCGCTGGCCGGTGCGGTCGAGGCCCTGGCGACGGACGCGCCGGTGGTGTTCCTGCCCTCGAGCGATGCACTTCCCGGCGATGTCGCGCCGGCCTCGCCGGGCAATGTCGGACGCAGGACCGCGGCGCTGCGGCGGCTGCGCCGGCATGCGCACGAGCACCCCGACCGTCCCCTCGCCTGCATCCTGAGCGGAGAGGCGGCCGGCCAGCGCTATGCGACGCCGGCCGACTACGAGCGCGCGCCGCCCTTGGTCGAGGTGGGGGATGCAATCGCGGCCGAGCCGTTCGCCGCGATGCTGTTCGAGATCGGCTATTTCGCCGATGACCGGGTCGACGAACCCGGCGAAGTCGCGGTTCGCGGCGATGTCATCGACATCTTTCCGGCCGATGCCGACCATCCGGCAAGGCTCGAGATCGCCGACGGCCAGATCGCCGCCATTCGCGACTACGATCCGATCACGCAGCGTAGCGTTGGCGACCGCGAAACGCTCGCGATCGGGCGCGCGGCCGAGCCCACGGCCAGCGACCACGTCAGCTTTCTCGCCCATCTCGCGCCGGGTGCGATCGGCATGAGCGCCCAGGCCGATGCGCGGCGCAAACGTTTCATCGCCCTCGCTGCGGACGCGGCGGAACGCGTCGGCGGGGCTCTCGAGGCGATCGACGATGAGGCCTGGCAGTCCGCGCTGCGCGGCTGGAGCGCCGTGACCTTGCCGAGCGGCGATATCCAAGGCTTGCCGCGGTTCGCCGAGCAGCGTTCGCCGCTCGCCGCCTGCGCGAAGTTCCTGGGCCCGCTCATCACCGAAGGCCGGACGCTGTTGCTGGTCGGCAGCGCGCGCGACCTGCGCTTCGCGCGCCCGCGGCTGGAAAAGCGGCTCGGCCTGAGCTTCGCCCGCTGCTGCGAATGGACCGACATCTCCGCTCTCGCCCAAGGCGGCGCTGGCAGCCTGGAAATGCCTGTCGAGCGCGGGTTCGTCGACGCGGCGCGCGTCGTCCTCGCAGCCGGAGACCTTCTCGGCAGTCGCGCACGAGTCGGGGAGGCCGGCGAGACCTCAGGCACACTGGCGCTGAGCGGTGAGGATCTGCGCATCGGCGATGTCGTCGTGCACGAAGATCACGGGGTCGGCTGCATCGCCGGGCTCGAGCCGGCGCCGGGCGCGAACGGCGAGGAGATGATCGCGCTCGTCTATGCCGGCGGCAACCGCCGGCTCGTCGCGCCGCAGGACGCGCACCGGCTCTGGCGCTACGGCGCCGACCCCGATGCTGTCACGCTTGACCGGCTCGATGGTCGCACGTGGCAAAAGCGCCGCGCGGCCATCGCGGCGGCGGTCGCCGAAAGCGCGCGAAGCCTGACCGCGCTGTCCAAGGAGCGTCGGCGCCTGACCGGACCCGAGCTCGCTCCCGACGCAGCGGCTTACGAGCGCTTCGTCGCCGGTTTCGCCTTCAACGAGACCGCCGATCAGGCGCGGGCGATCGCCGCGGTGCGCGACGATCTGGCGAGCGGCAAACCGATGGACCGGCTCGTCATCGGCGACGTCGGCTACGGCAAGACCGAGGTAGCGCTCCGCGCCGCGGCGCTGGCCGCGCTCGCCGGGTATCAGGTCATCGTCGCGGCGCCGACCACCGTCCTCGTGCGCCAGCATATCGAGACCTTCGCGCGCCGCTTCGCCGGGACCGGCATCCGCGTCGCCGGGCTCTCGCGCCTGACCGGCCCCGCGGACAAGAAGACGGTGAAGGCGGGCCTGGCCGATGGCTCGATCGGCGTCGTCGTCGGCACCGGAGCGGT
>Ga0233380_1001253_pt1 | contig 11669 bp, 16 predicted proteins | sample ElkDunMinimDraft_9_FD_191541 | JGI IMG/M metagenome (GOLD analysis project Ga0233380, IMG submission 191541) | Fecal eukaryotic communites from dung pellets of Tule Elk in California, USA - Elk Dung F36 | ecosystem: Host-associated > Mammals > Digestive system > Large intestine > Fecal | place... | reverse complement strand
CACCGGCTCGTTCTGCATCAGCGCCTACCACGAGCGCTCCAAGACCTACACCGCCGAGAACCCCCTCACCTACGACTCCACCGCCGGCGGCGTCGGCAGGCACGGCCAGGCCTGCACCACCAACACCCCCGTGCCCTTGCCCTCCGGGCCCGGCCTGATCGGCCACGGCAACCTGCCCGTCGGCGCCCTGCAGCCCGACCCCTGGTGCCCGACCACCTGCCCGCCCACTCCCCCGCTGGGCCCCGGCGCACCGAACGTTCTGCCCAACTCCGCCGTCGACCCCGGCCTCCCGCTGACGACGAACCACTACTACGACGCTCGCCGCACGATCATCGCTGCGCCGAACCCGCTGGGCGAGCACGCACTGCAGGTGACCACCTACAACCCGAGCCAGTACCAGGGCTTCATCGTGTGGCCCCGGCAGGAACTGCGCCCGCAGAAGTTCACCGTCGGCGAGACGTGGTCCGCCTCGATGTACGTCAAGGGGCCGGCTGACCGCCAGATCCGCCTCGGCTTCCGCTGGAACCAGGCCGGCTCATCTAACCTCCTGAGTGAGGCGAACTGCACCGCACGCCTGACAGGCGAGTGGCAGCGGCTGACCTGCATCAGCACCATCAGCCAAAAGACGGCGGACAAGGGAGTCCTGATCGGTGTGCAGGTGACCATGCGCATGGGCGAGGGCGAGTCGTTCTTGGCGACAGGCTGGCAGCTCGAGCGCGCGGACCGGCCCGGGGTCTTCCAGCCCACTCGCTGAGCAGCCGCCCCGGGAGCCGACCCCGCTGGATCGCCCACACAGCTCCCCGAGGAAGCACGCGAACAACGCAGAGCGGTCTCGTGTTCGCGCTGGCGTGCACTCCGGCGGCCAGTTCCGCACCGAGCCGCGGTCCGAATCGGACGTCACGCTGACGCCTACCTGGGCACTGAAACGACGCGCACGAGACCGATGCCTACTGATGGGCCGGCGGGACACCGAGGGCGAGCAGCCCCTCGCGCTGTGCGGTGAGGTCTTGTTCGGCGGTCGAGACGCGGGCGTAGCCGATGCTGATGCCAGCAACGGATTGAGTGTTGCAGTTAGGGGGGCGATCACCGCGCATTTCATCGTGCGGGTGTTACGTGCATCGCTGATCCGCGGGCCAGCAGCGACGGCGGCGCGGCCGGTGCGTGCACGGTGAGGGACCCCCTATCGGGGCGGTGCGGTGGTGTCTGTTGCGCGCGGACTTTCAGCCGGTTGTGCGACCCGCGTCCGAAGGAGGTTGAGGGCCAGCAGAGGTTGATCAACAATCGCTCGGCCCGTAGCGGGATGCTTGCGTCTGAGGGCGTGGCGCGTGAGGCTGTGCTGGACCGGCACTGCATGGGGTTGTCTACGAAGGAGTCTGATGAAGGTCACCGTGCTGGGAGCACCGAGCAGCGCTGGTGCGTACTGCGTCGGCGTGGAGGGAGCTCCAGCTGCGTTGCGGGATGCGGGCCTGGTCGAGGCTCTGCACGCAGCGGGCGCGGACATCACCGACGCGGGCGACCTGACAACGCGGGTGTGGCGACCCGATCAAGAGAACCCGTTCGCGCAGAACCTAGGCGAGGAGGTGGAGGCGGTGGCCGAGCTGGCTTCCGCGGCAACGGGGCTACTGGCAGATGGCGAGCGACTGCTAGTGCTCGGTGGCAGCTGTACCGTCGCCGTCGGCCTGTGCGCCGCCGTCGCCGATGCTGGTGAGCGCCCGCGCATGGTCTACATCGACCGGCACCTCGACCTCAACACTCCCCACTCGACCACGGAAGGCTCGCTCAGCTGGATGGGCATGGCGCACGCGCTAGCTCTTCCCGGCGCAGCCCCCGAACTGTCAAACGCAACGGGGCATGCGCCGCTACTGCATACCTCAGACCTCGTCTATCTCGGGGCTGACGCGACCCGGGAGACCACTGACTGGGAGCGAAAGCAGGTCACCGATCTCGGTCTGACGGTAGTCGATCAAGCCGCGCTGTGTGGTGAACCCCGGGGCGCTGCCCGCCAGGCGCTCAACGCCTTAACCGCAGGCCCGTTCGTCGTTCATCTCGACGTCGACGTTCTCGACTTCCTGGACGCCCCGATCGCGGAGGACGTGAACGGGCGCAACAGCGGGCCCACGATCGCTCAACTTGGGCAGGCTCTCACCGAGCTCCTGCAGGAACCCACCTGCTGGGGCCTGTCAATCGGACAACTCGACCCGAACCACGCCAGCGCAGACCCCAGCGCCTTACCCAGGCTCGTCTCCGCACTCGCCTCGGCGCTCACCTCTACCAACCCGTAGGACCGATGTCCGCGCTCCGTGCCACCGTAAGCGCATGAAGAGGTTGTTGTTCACTTCGTGCGCCCGCAACCTCCGCAGCTGCGGCGGGAAGCGAACCCGACGTTACGTCGGCGCACGCTGAGGGATCCTTCAACGTGCGTGCTCGGGCCCCGCTTTCAGCGGAAGAGGTCGCTGCCTTCGTTGCCGGTCGGGTCTCCGGATAGCAGGTCCTCGTGGAGGCCGTGGACGGCGCCGGTCGCGCCCAGCTCGTCCAGATCTTCTTCGCTCGTGAGGACGAGGAGAGTTTGGAACGTCGCCTCGTAGGCCGCCGCCGTCATCGCCAGCACGACGTCGTCTGTGTGGGCGCCGGCGTCAATCGCTCGGGCTGCCGCTGGGAAGTTGCGGATGTTCTCTGCGTTGAGTTCCCGGATGTGGCTCCACAGTCCGGCGATGATCCGCTCGCGATCGTCCATCGCTGGACCGTAGCGCGGCTGAACGTCAGCTGTCGATGAACTGCCAAGTGGCCTGCTGCAATCGTCGCTGGCGCTCGTAAACCGATCCCTCTGCGTACGTCGGCGAGCCCTCGGCAATCAGTTGTCCCGACCGAGTTCGTTTGCCAACTTGACGACGTCCAGCAACGGACCCTCGTCGAAAACAGACAGCCACTCGATCGCCTCGGCGGCGGGAAGAACGTGGACCGAGGTGACTTGCTCGCCGTCCAACGGGTTGGTCGGCTCCCGCACGAGCTCTAGGTCTGCGATGACGTAGGCCCAGTAGGAGATCGGGTAGGGCAGGTGCGGGCGATGCGGTCCGACCGCACTGTGGTCGACTCGGAACGCGCCGACCCACGTGAGCTCACCGACGATCTGGCCGCCGACCTCTTCCCGGGCTTCGCGATCGGCCGCAGCACGCAGGCTCTCCCCAGGCTCGCGGGTACCTCCAGGAATACTGCGCCAGCCCTGGTCGGTCTCGAACACCACGATCCCGTGGTCGCAGCGTCCGATGACCTTCACGTTGCTGATCAGCTCATCGGCCGGCTCGGACCGAGAGAAGTGGATCTGCAGCCGAGCATCGGCGATACCACCCCAGGTGAAGGGCTGTTCTCGGAACAGACGCGGAAACCGCTCGGACCACCGGCGGTCCTCGAGGCTTAGCCCATTCGTCATGGATATGAGTGTGCCCGACGCTGACCCGGGCATGGCGGTAGTTGACGTCAAGCGTCCCGCCCGGTTGGCCATCGGCTTGCGGGCACTGTGCTTGGCGGGAAGTGCTAGTCCGTGCGATCCGCGATCACCCTGACAAGAGGGGCAGCAACGAGAACACGAGCTGGCGCCTCCGCCAGTACCTCGGCAAGGGCGAAGACCTGCGACAGGTGCGTTGACCGGTTGAGAACGCCACCGATTCCGCTCAGGTTCTTGCCCCGGCCCGCTCCGCCTTCGTACCGTGACCCGGTAGCCATCCCCAGGGAAGGGGACATCTGGGAGGGGGAACCAGCATGCGTGGATGGCAGATCGACCCGGTCGGTGTCGACCGGGTGCTGCACACCGCGGGCGAGGATGCCCGTGACCTGCTCGACAGCTTCGCCCGTGGCCGGCTTGAACGGGTCGACGACGACCTCGCCCAAACCGGGCCTGTCGGCGCCCACCCCAGAGCCGCGGTGCAACAGTTGCTCGCCGCACAGGCCAGGCTGCTCGCCACCGCTGCGCAGGATGCAAGCACCGGCATCCGCGGGGTCGCCGCCGCGGCGGCCAGCTATGCCCACGGCCAAGATGAGATGGCTGCCGACACCCCCTCACCGATGGTGGGGCCTGGCCCCGGGGCGGCGCTGTGAAGGCGATCGCCGCCGACGGGCCCGACGGGCTGATCAACCCCGCCGCATGGCCGGTCCGGGCCGAGGACCTCGCCGACACCACCGGGTACGAGCACGCCGCCAGCACGCTGCGACGCATCACCGCCCAAGTCGAGACCCACGCCGTCGATCTGGGCGCCACCTGGAAGGCCCTGCCCGGCCCCTATCAAGCTCCCGAGCTCGAGCAGGCGTTGGCGATAATGCCACCGGTGGTGGAGGCCGCCACCAACGTGGGGCCTCGACCTCGCCGCCGCTGCCGAAGCCCTCGACGGGCTCGCGACCACCCTGCAAGGCCTGCACCCGCGCCTGGCCGACCTGCAAGCACGCGCACAGGCGTTCCGGGCCGAGGTCGCCGGCGGGGTCATGGTCGACGTCGTCTCCGGTTTCGGGCTCACCATGGAGATGGCCGCCGACACCTCCTTCCTCGACCTCGCGCTCTCCGTGCTGCCTGGGGTCCCGGAACCGCAGCGGCTGGTGCCGTGGAACCAGCACCGGCCCAGCGTGGAACGCAACGCCGAGCTGTGCGCCGAGTACGCGATCCTGTACGAGCAGGTCACCACCGCGATCGCTGACTGCGTCAACACGATCAACGGCCGCAACGCCGACCACACCGGCGCCCCGTTGGAACCGGTCGCTGCACAGTGGTTGCTGGATCCTGACCAGCCGATGCCCTGGGGTGCGCCCGTCGCCGAAGACCGGTACTGGATCGAGGACATCCTCGCCGCCGGCCGCGACTTCAACTTCGCCACCATCGACAGCTCCGCACGGATCGGGTTCGGGTACGACATCACCACCGGTGATCGCTCCACCCGGATTGCCAACGAGGCCGGCTGGGAGATGATCTCCGCCCTGGGGTCCATGGGTATCGCCCTCAGCATGGCCGTAGGACGGGGCCTGAATCCCAGCGCCTTCGACACGATGTGGCGGGTAGCCCCGAGCTGGGCCACCGGCTGGGCCGCGGACCGGGAACGGGACGGCACGACGTCGCTGGCGGGGATCATCGGCATCGACTACACCGCCCACACCACCGGTGGTGACGGACTGCACCGGTGGCGTGAAGACGGCGTCTACACCGCCGCCTCGACCACCCTGAACGTCGGGTCCTTCGCCGCCCCGTCCGCGCTCGGAGCCGCCGTCGGCCTCGGACGCCTCTCGCGTCTCGCGCACCTCGCCGACACCACCACCGAGGCGATCCATGCCGGCCGGGTCACCGACGGCAACGGGCTGATGTGGCGCGACCCTGACGCCCCAGCGCCTCACACCCCAGCCGAACGCGCCACCCCCACCCCCGGCGACGGAGAGGTCGTCTTCAACCCCCGCGCCCGGCACTTCCCCCCAGCCGAACTCGCTCAACTCATCCGCTATACCGACACCATGAACGACATCCGCCTCGATGGCGAGCTCTCACCCACCGGCCGCCTCAGCACCGCCGGTGAGCTCGGATCGGCCGCTCAGTTCGCTCGTGACACCGAACGCCTCGCCGCGCACAGCTCCGGCGTCCCGTACCAGGGAGTCGCCGGGCATGCCTCTGACACCACCTGGACCGGGCGACCTGTCCCACGAGAGTGGCACGATCAGACGTTGCGCATGAACTCCAGCCTCGGCGGCACAGCCAGCACCTACCCCGTGGGGTACAAGCCCACGATCTTCCGGGCGCTGCTGCACGACGGGTCGTTCCACCCACCGAAGGAAGGATGAGCAGATGGACCCGATCCGCTGGGACGCGCTGATCGCCCACCTTGCTTCAGCGCGGCGCGACCTCTCCCAGGTCGCGCCCGACGTCTACCCGTTGACGATCCCGCACCTGGCTGCCACACCCGACCAGCTCACAGCCGCCGAAGCAAGGCTCGGGCACCCCTTGGACCCGCTCTACCGGGAACTGCTCGGCTACGGCAACGGGTGGCCGCAGCTGGTCTTCACCGGCGACATGCTCGGCACCGACGACCTCGGTCAGGGACCGCGGTGGGACCAGGGCCAGGAGCTGCTCGACATGTACTACGAGAACTGCGACACCAGCGAGCTACCCGAGCGTGACCAGCTCTACCCGATCTACGCCTCCCAGCACGACCTGAACGTCATGGCTCTGCGCAAGGACGGGCCCGTGACCAACGGCGGCCACGAGGTCATCTGGCTCTACACCGAGATCAACGGCCGGTGGGACAACACCCTCCAGTGGTGGCTCGCGTGCATTGAGATCGTCAACAACGCCAAGGACTACTTCGAGAACCCCGCGACGCCGAGATGAGCGAACACCTGACGGTCGGGCAGCTCGCGGCCGAGCTCGCCCTGTACGACCCGGACGCCCCGGTCGAGGTGTACGTGCCCGACGGCGCAGGCGGCTACCGGGTGCTGCCGATCGTGGGTGCCGGCGTCGGTGACGTCGTGCCGGATGAGGTGTTCGGGTCGACGCTGCCGCTGCGAGCCCGGTTCCCGATGGAGCGCCCGCGCTCCTGAGCCAGCCTCGCTGAGACCGCCGGGGCCGAGCTGGTCAGGTCACGGCCCGCGGGCTGTACGACCCGTGCAGCCTGCAGGTCACGAAGCCCGGCCGTCGCGGTCGATGTGCGCCCGCTCCAACGTCGCCGTCGGCGCCCACAGCACCCGCGCCAGATCCGCGAGCAGGTAGGAGACCAGGCCGGCGGCCGGCACCAGCAGCAGACCCCGGGTGCCGGTCAGCGCCCCGAACCCGGCGAACAGCAGCCCGAACCCCATCATCAGCCGGGTGGCCTCGCGGGTGCCGAGTCGGTTCGGGCCCGAGGCCAGCACGGCGTGCACACGCCACAGCCAGCCACGATCGCTCGTGCCGCGACCACAGGCGGGGCACCCGGTGACGTCGGCGGGTAGGTGACCGCGCACCAGGCAACGGATGTCGCGCAGGACCTGCGCCGGGCTCACGACGCGGTGCGCTCCGCCTGCTGGGCGAGGTCGGCGAAGATGACCCGCTCACCGGGCTCGAACGGCATCGGCTCCAGGCCGACGGCCCGGCCCCACCCCTTGTCCTCGAGCAGGACCTGGACGACACGGCCGGTCAGCTTCTCCCAGGAGTCCACGCCCGCAGCACGCAGCACCGCCTTGATGAACGCGGCGCCGAAGCCAGTGTCCCCGCTGAGGTTGTAGCCGCCCACACCCTGACCGGAGCCGCCGTAATCGACGGTCAGCTGCGCGGTGAAGATGCCGTGGTCCTCGAAGCCGAGGAACGTCCTGACGATCTTGGCGGGCTGGGCGTGCATGGTCGACTCCACGGGTACGGGGACGCGCACGGTGCGCGCCGCTCCCTCTCCGATGTGCGGCACCGGGCGCCACCGTGCAGTGCGGTTGCCGCACATCCGGAACCCATGGACATCAACCCGAACATCCCGCGTGAACTGAGGCAGGCCGAGCTGGACGCGATCGCCGCGGCGCAGGCCTTCCTCGAGACCGCACCCTCGGGAGTCATCGTCACCGACAACGGTGACGGCTGGCCCTGGGTGAAGGTCGCCACCGGTGGGTGGATGCGGCAGGGCCTGGCCCGGGCGCTCAACGCCGCCGAGGTCGTGCAGTGGCACACAGAGGCGCTACTGGACCCCGATGACGACACCGATGCGGTGTTCGCACCGGTGCTGATGGTTCCGGCCGCGTCCCAGCCGCAGGGGCAGGCGGCATGAGCGCCATGACTCTGGAGCGGACCTGCATGCGGTGCGGGATCAGCGAGCTCGACCACCCCGTGAAGTACGACCAGAACATCTGCCTGCTGATGACCGATGCGATGACGGTCAGCTGGCCGCAGGCGCGGGACCGGTACGAGGCGGGCCTGTGGCCGGCGCCCATGTGGGAGGCCTACCAGCGCGGGCACGCCCACACCCGGGACCGCTACTGGGGTGCCCCGGTCGCAGCCGTGACGCAATGGATGGAGCGGCTCGAGCGCGCGTGTCGCGAGCCGCTCGCCGGAGCCCTGTACCAGCATCCGGTCCCGATGTTCTGAGCCTAAGACCTCGAAAGCCCCGTCACCTTCCCGGTGGCGGGGGGTCTCTCGTCTCGACGGTCCGGCTCGGCCCGGCGGCGCAGCTCGTCCGGGCGCGCTCAGGGATCCTCGGCCATGCGGGTCAGGAGAGCAAAGACCGCGTCTCGCTCCGCCGAGCCACGGAAGAATGCGTGGTCGGCCCTCTTGTCGCGCAGGAAGCGCTTGATCGGCGACCGGTCACCGTTGCGAATCCCCTCCAGGACGCTCTGCGGGTCCTGCAGCGCGATCTCGGCGAGGACCGCGATGTCCTGACCGTGGCGCTCCTTGTCCCGGCTATCCGCGACGTAGGCGTGGGCCTTGACCACGATCGCTCCGAGCAGGTTCGGCCGGCGGACGTGCCCGCTGCCAGCGTCGACAGTCAGGGGCACCCGCTCGGTCCTGGACAGCGCCTGGTTCGCTCCCGGCAGTCCGAGGCCGTGACGCCCGGACGCCGTCGTCGGGCGCTCCTTCTGGCGCTCCAGCCCCTCGGGCACGATGACGTCGATGATGACGAGGTTCGGATCCTCGTCCCGCACGTGGCGGTAGCCGTAGCCGTCGCTGGTGCTGAGCTCTCGGAACCCATGCTCGACCAGGAACCGGCTCGTGCGCCGCAGCGCGTCGCGGCGCGTCCAGACCCCCACGACGATGTCGCCGTCGTCCGTGGCCCGCTGCTGTGGGAAGCCGTTCTCCAGGCAGTGCAGCGTCGTCATCTGGCCGCCGACCAGCGACCACGGTTGCTCGAGCTTCTCGAACGCGAGCAGCGTCTTCCACATCGCGGCCAGGTGCGGCGGCAACGGGTCGGGGAAGGTCACGGGGGACCTGTCGAGGGTCGGAACGTGCTCGGGGGTGTGCCGCAGCAGCTGATCCAACGCCTCGAGACCGTGGCGTGTCACCTGCAGGGCGTCGTTCGCAATGAGGTGGTCGAGCTTGTGCTGGAGCCGCTTGCGTTCGGCGGTGTCCAGGGCCGGGGCGAGCCCGACACGGCTCTTGACCCTCGCCACGAACTGGGCGGTGTCCTCGTGGCCAGCCAGGCCGAGATCGGGCGCAGCCGAGTGGGCCTTGGCGTCGCGGAAGTCGGCCTCGGTGTCGGCAAGGTTCTGCCCGGTGATCGCTGCGATCGCATCGAGGACCTCGAGGTGTCCGCTGTTAGCACCCGCCGACATCAGCGGACCGCCCTTCTGGCCAGCACGTCGGTGAGGAGGTCGAGCCCGGTCTGGCGGGTGCGTGCGTCGGTGTCGTCGAGGAGGTCGGCAGCGACGAGGAGCCGCGGCGCGACCACGGTGCCGTCGCCGGTTCGCCTGCCGGTGCGGTGGGAGTAGTCCTCCTGCGTGGTGCGGACGGTCAGGTTGCCGGCGGCGCTCTGGATGAGGAAGTGGTCGCGGGCGAGCTGGTCCAGGAGGTCGGCGTGGACGTAGATGTCAGCGGCGCCTCCGGTGCCGAGCCCGAGCCTGAGGGGGACGGCGGCGCTGACACCGGTGGCAATGACCCCGTCGACAGTCAGCAGCCGCTCGATGGCGCGCGCCCCGGCCCGCCAGGTGCTGACCTGGGTGTGCCGGTTGCGCAGCCACCGGCGGGCGGTGTCGACGCCGTCGAGCTCATGCAGGAGGCGTGCCCTGAGCCGCCACCGGTCCTTGGGGCTCAGCCAGCTCGCGTCGCCGTGGTCGAGCAGGTCGCCGGCAGCCCAGGCGATGCGCTGGGCGAGGCCGCGCCCGCCGCGGGATCCGGACGCGATCGCGGCCTGCCGGTCGATGCTGTCGCCCTCGACGAGCCACACGCCTGCGACGCGGCGGGCGTCGAGGTCGCCGGCCGCGATGAGCGCACGCACCCGGGCCTGCGTCACACCGAGCGCGCGGGCGGCTTCTGCGGTCGGAACCTCCATGTCCACAACTATATCGCTTCCGCTACAGTTGTGGACATCGCTCTGCGTCAGAGCTCCATCATCCGGTTCCAGGCCGCGGCCACGGTGACCTCCTCCAGGCGGACCCTGCCGGCGTAGCGGTGGGCATCGGTCAGGCGGCGAACGTAGCCCGGTCCGCCGACCTCGCGCAGCCGGTCCGCCTCGGCGAGGTCCGCGGCATGCTCCGGCCCAGCAAGGTGGGCGCGCACATGCTCCTGGGCAGCGGTCCGGGTCTCGTGCACCACCACCCCGTACGGCGGTCGCAGCCCCGCTCCGTCGGTCTCGAACGCGACCGGTCGCCACGCCGGGATGAACGTCGCCCACTGCGACCTCTCGCGGAAGACGTGGATGCGGTCCAGGTCACGATCGGGGTGGTCCAGGTAGTGGGCGGGCTGCCCGGCGTGGCCCGGCGCGCGGCGCTTGCTGCGCGGGCGTGGCACAGGTGGGAACAAGGTGGGCAGCTCCATGACTCCTCCGGGACGGTCTCCTGCCCGTATGTGCGGCACCCGGATCAGCCGGCCAGCGCGGCCGTGGTCCCGGCTGTCACGTTCCTGCCAGCGCCTCCCGGCTGGTGCTGTCAGCGGTCATCGTCGCAGCTCCGTCACGATGTTCGCCGCGTCCTCGACCAGATCGGCGTAGTGCCCACCCTGTGCGAGGCGCATCAGCGCCTGGTCGAGGCGGTCAGCTACGTCGGACTGCCGCTTGGCGATCTCGGTATCGAGTGCCCGATCGAAAGCTTCGCGGCGCGCGGGGCGCTCGCTCTCCATGCCCTCGTGCAACAGGAGCCCATCGCAGAAGAGCTCACGTACCCGATCCATGCTCGGCGTGTGTTCAGTCACCGTCGGGTCCTTTCTCACCAGCCATCCGGACCGTTGCGACCCGCCAACCATCTGCTGCTCGCTCATGACCTCCGGATGTGCGGCGCCGGCCGGTGTGCCGCACATCTGAACCTGGACCGCACTTCCCTACCCCCCTCTGGAGGGCTGTCCGTGGACCACTCCGAACGCGCCCGTGCCTGCTCCTACGCACTGCTCAAGGCCTACACGCTGGCGCGCACCCTGCCCGTGGTCGTCACGAGCCGCAACATCGGCACCCTCGATGCGCCGCTGTGGGTCTTCGACTTCGAGGACGAGGACGCCACCGTGGTGATCGCCGACCTGACCGGTCCGCTGCTGCTGTCCAAGACGCTGGACTGGAAGTCGGCGGCCGAGCACGTCCAGGCCGGTCACCGCACCAGCCCCGAAGGACTAGGCGATGCCTCGGCGTGCACGGTGTGTGCCGCTGCGACCTCATCAGCGGTGACGGCGAAGTCCTTCACCCACCCCGACTACGTGGAGCCGCAGCCCGAGCCCGAGGAGCGGGACGCGGCCTGACCCAGACCCGAACACACGAACGGCCCGGCGCTCACCACGAGCTCGCCGGGCCTTCGTGTTGACCTGGTGTCAGTGGGCAGCGTGGTAAGCCTCGAGCACCGTCTGCGCGACGCGGCCACGCTCTGAGACGTTGTGCCCGTTGCTCTTGGCCCACTCACGGACCAGGGCCAGATCCGGCTTGCTGCCCGTGCCGCTGCCGCTGCCGCTGCCGCTGCCGCTGCCGCTGCCGCTGCCGCTGCTGGTGCCGCTGCCGCTGCCGCTGCTGGTGCCGCTGCTGGTGCCGCTGCTGGTGCCGCTGCTGGTGCCGCTGCTG
>Ga0233380_1001248_pt1 | contig 11730 bp, 9 predicted proteins | sample ElkDunMinimDraft_9_FD_191541 | JGI IMG/M metagenome (GOLD analysis project Ga0233380, IMG submission 191541) | Fecal eukaryotic communites from dung pellets of Tule Elk in California, USA - Elk Dung F36 | ecosystem: Host-associated > Mammals > Digestive system > Large intestine > Fecal | place... | reverse complement strand
GTGTAAAGTAATCGATCCCGCCGAGCAGTGTGTGTTCGATTGAGCCGGTCGTGAATTTGGCCTGCAAGTTGTTGTCGATGGCGATCCCGTCCGCCTCGCCATCGCCCTGCACGGCGCGTCGTCCGATGGTCTGCCCCCCAATGCAGCCGGTATAGGCCGCAGGGTAAAGCGCTACGCGCTGTGTGCATTGCGCTGGCGTCAACGTATCGCCCGACAAGACGGTAACGCGGTACAGGGAACTCAGATGGGTGTAACGGACGTTGTTCCGGAACGTGACGTGATCGTTCAGGTTTGCCTGAAAGAAGGACGCAACGAGAATCTGGTCGCGATCGAATACGTTCCAGTCAGGCTCGCCCAGATATTCGTCCAGCGCGATGCGGCGGCCATTGCTGGGAACAAGCGTGCCGGTCATGGGAAGGAACTGGTAGGTCGAGCCGCCTTCGTCGCGCTGGTACTGGCCCAGTACGGTCCATGACACGTCACTGGTGGGTGCCCATGTTAGTGAGGGCGAAATGTAATAGCGGCTGTTGCTGGTTTCTTTGACCTGAGTATCACCGTCACGCACAAGTCCGACCAATCGGGCTGACAACGTTCCCGAAGCGTTTAGAGCGCCGCCGATATCGCCTGCAGCCTGGTACTGCCAGCGACCCAGGTCGGTAAATCCCGCGGCTTGCAACATCACTTCGCCGCTGAACTTGGACGTGGGCCGCTTGGTGACCATGTTGACGATACCGCCCGGCGCGGTCTGGCCATACAATACGCTCGACGGTCCTTTCATCACTTCGAGTTGCTGTAGCGCAAACGGATCAAATTGCGTGCGGGTCCACTGTCCGCCCGAAGGCAGGCGAAGCCCATCGACGAAATTGTTGTTCGATGAAAAACCACCCGCTCCAAATCCGCGAACGACAATTTCGTCCGTCCGGCTGTCGATGCCAGACGATTCAACATTCACGCCGGCGGTATAGGCCAGCGCGTCGCTAACCGTGCTGACGGCGCGCACATCCATTTCTTCCCGGCTGATGACTGAGACCGTCTGGACCGATTCAATGATGGGCGTCTGGGCCTTTGTGGCAGAGGTCGCTTCGGTCAGGCCGGTAGCAACGACGACGATTTCTCGGCCATCAGTTCGCGCATCGTCTGCGGCATCCTGGGCCATCGCTGGCGCGGAGAAGGCTACTGTCAACAACAGAGCGCGGCGTGCCCCCCTAGTACGCTTCATCAAGAAATCTTCCATTTTGCCAAAGTGCAGATCGAATATGTCTTCGCGCTAGTGCGAGTCATTTGCAAAAGCAATATGCAAAAAAGGAAACGACTTCAGCGGCGTGCATTCGGCTGTCCTCCGGCGGGACTCTGCGGAGCGCGTTCTCTATTGGCCATGTCAGCCATCGGAGAAGCAGCTAAAAACAGCCAAAGAAGTGACGGAAGCTGGGGGCAACGGCATGCTGTGCGCTGCGGCTATTCCGACGATGAACAGGCCGGGGCGATGATCGAACGGGTGATCGCGGAACAGGGCCAGCGATATTATCGACATTCTGATCATCAAAGGGCCCGCTTAAAGCCGTTCAACAACCGCTATGGCGGCGAACTGAGCGTCGAAAGGTGGGCGGTGGGAGCCGGACACACGCCGCGACGAAAACGATGATGGAGAAAGTCTTGCATGCGTCTCGCCCGCGGGAGAGTTTCCTTCCTAACGCCGACGCACATGATTTGCAGCGGCACGGCGTACCGACCGGCGAGGAGTCGTTTCTTCGTGGTGGCGCTTGCTGGGTAAACGCTGAAGATGCCAGTGATCTTCCGCTTGGATCTGGATGTGTCGGCCAACATACCCGGCGGGGCTATCAGACCAAGATCAATCGGGTGCTTCGCCAACACACATTAGCCCCACTGATGCGTCAGGACGAGCATGGCGGTTAGAACAGCAAACGACAGGATAAGGCTTGTTGCGACGTAGCCGATGGCCAGGCTAATCTCGCCGTTTTCCCAGAGCGTTACCGCATCCAATGAGAAGGTCGACTAGGTAGTAAACCCACCAAGAATCCCGGTCGTCGCGAACAAACGCAGTTCCGCGTTATCGATGCTTTTTGCAGCGAACAGGCCGGTCAAGAGCCCCATGAGCGCCGCGCCGACGACATTCGCGACGAGGGTTTCCCACGGAAAGGCGGGTCCCATCAACGAAGCGCCACGAGCCCGACCGGCATCTGGAACAGCGCGGATGAAGGATTCGGGGAGGGGCGCGCACAACATCGGCCAACATCGTGCCCACGGTGAATGCTGGTTATATGTGCTATTTCAACCGCAACTGAGTGACAATCAGCGGCACCGGAAGGGCAGCATCTAGCTGCGCGGCAGAGAATCACCGGGGTGTTCATCCACCCATTTGTCACACAAATTTATCGCGCAGTGACCGATATTTTTGATCTAAGTGACAGAAAGTAAGGGAAATATGAGAATTGGCTGGGGCGGCAGGATTCGAACCTGCGAATGCCGGTACCAAAAACCGGTGCCTTACCACTTGGCGACGCCCCAACGGGAGGGAGGCCGATAGCGGCAGATGAACGCGAAGGGAAGGGGGGTTGCAGTTCTCCGGCAAATGAACGAGCATCACCTTGAAAATATAAGAACAGACGAAGGATGCGCCGAAGGGAAGCATAAGCTTCCAAGGTTAAAATGGGGAGAGGGACACGTGAGATCCGCACTGATCAAGGCTGCGTATGCAGCTACGAGCGCGCTTACTTTGATAACGCCAGCAATGGCGCAGAACACTGCATCCACAGGCGGCAGTGACATCATCGTCACGGCTCGGCGTACCGAAGAACGACTTCAGGACGTGCCTATTTCGATAACGGTTTTCAGCCAGGAACAGCTTGCGAACCGCAATATCGTCGATGGCACCGACCTGGCGACATTCACCCCTTCGCTTCAGGCCAACTCGCGCTTTGGTGCTGAAACCGCGATGTTCGCCATCCGCGGCTTTACGCAGGAGAATTTCACCTCTCCATCGGTGGGCACCTACTTTGCGGACGTTATCGGCCCGCGCGCCAATGGCGGCACACCAGGCGGCAACGGTGCCGGCGTTGGCCAGTTTTTCGATCTGCAGAATGTGCAGGTGCTGAAGGGGCCGCAGGGCACGCTTTTTGGTCGTAACACGACGGGCGGTGCGGTTCTGATCGTGCCGAAGAAGCCTACTGATGAGCTTGGCGGATACCTCGAAGGCTCTCTGGGCAACTACGATATGTACCGCTTGCAAGGCGTACTGAACGTGCCGCTGGCCGACACCTTCAAGGCGCGCATTGGCTTTGATCGGATGAAGCGCGACGGGTATCTTCGCAACCGCTCGGGCATCGGTCCTGACCGGATGGCGGACACCGATTACTGGGCCGTCCGCGCGAGCGTACTGGCGGAACTGACACCGGACCTCGAAAACTACACGATCGCCCGCTATAGCCGCTCGAAGACCACGGGGCTTTATGCGCGGACTATCGCCGCTAACGCGCCCGGCTGCCGTGATGGTGTCGATCCAGCGCAATACCCGCTGCCCGGCAACCCGCAGTTCACTCTGCCTGGCAGCGTACCGGCGAATACAGCTTCGTTCCTTGCGCCGATCGCCTGCGCGGGCACGCTCGCTCGTGCGAAGGCTAACAACTATGGCTTCTGGGACATTGAGAATGGCAATCCTGACCCTATGCTAAAGATTGAGCAGTGGGGCTTGATCAACACTACGACCTGGAATGCCAGCGATACCATCACACTGAAAAATATCGCCAGTTACCAGCAGTTCAGCCAGTCGCAGAGTCTGTATATCGGCAACGACAATTTCACGTTTCCTGCAAGCCCTAATCCGGCCTGGACTGGGCTTCCGTTTACATGGGTCGGCCTTAATCCGGCGGCGAACCTTGAGAACGTCGAGCAGCAGACCTTCACCGAGGAGTTCCAGGTTCAGGGACGCACGGCCGATGGACGGTTGGACTATGTGGTCGGGGGCTATTACGAAAAGGCAAGCCCGATGAGCCCCTTCCAGGGGTCATACTCACCGATCAGCTTCGTGAACTCGATACCGGCACCTGCGGGCCTTCCGCTTCCGCCGGGCACACAACTGCCGTTCCTGGCCACATTGAGTTGCCCTGACGTGGCCACGCTGAACTGCCAGCCGATCAATACCCTTGGCTCGCCGCTTATTCCTTCACTGCTGCAGAACTCGCTGACGCGTTATTGGTACGAAAATATCGGCTTTTTTGCGCAGGGCACCTACGACATTACCCAGCAGATCGCATTAACCGGTGGCATCCGATACACGATCGACAAGACTAAAGCGCAAGGCGGCACGCGCCAGCTGTTCTTTGTCGCACCTGGTCAGTACAATGCTGTTTGCGCAGCCAATAACGCGGTTCCCGCCGCAAGCGGAGAGGATTGCGTAAACGCAGTTTGGACAAGCACGGCCAAGCAGAAGTCCGAGAAGCCGACATGGCTTATCAACCTTGATTACAAGCCTACCGACGACATTCTGCTCTACGGAAAATATGCCCGTGGCTATCGTCAGGGCAATATCAATGCCTCAAACACCATTCCTCAGGGTTGGGGGCCGGAGAAAGTGGATACGTTCGAACTCGGCGCGAAATTCTCCTTCCGCGGCGACTTCAACGGCTACTTCAACACAGCGGCGTTCTATAACGATTTCAGCGATCAGCAGCTCGCCGCTTCGCTGATACCGGGAGTGGGGTCGACTGCATCACCAGCGCAGGCGATCGTCAACGCAGGCAAATCGCGGATCATGGGCCTGGAAGTCGACAGTCTGTTCAACTATTCACTCTTTAGCCTGGGGATTGGCTATACCTATCTCGACACCAAGCTGAAAAGCTTCGTGCCTGTGAACTTCCCTGGCTATCTGCCTGCAGTACCTAATGCCGATGTTGGCGGGCCTCTGCCGCTGTCACCGAAGCACAAGCTGTCGATCAACCCATCGGTTAATATCCCGGTTGATGAAAGCGTGGGAAGAATAACGTTCGGCGGCTCGTACCTCTATACGTCGAGCCAGGTATCGTCGGCCGCTGCGGTGACGCCATTCGGTAAAATACCATCGCATGAGATCGTAAATCTTTATCTCAACTGGGATTCGGTGGCCGATTCGCCAGTTGATCTGTCTCTGTTCGCGACCAACCTGTTCAACGAGAAGTACTATAACTTCGTCGGTGGCGGCTGGCAGTCCAGCGGGATCGAATACGGCACCGTCGGAATGCCGCGTATGTATGGCGCCCGTCTGCGGTTCCGCTTCGGCGGGGAAGGCAACTGATTTTCTGAAACCTACCGCCGGCCTCTCCCATCGGGGAGGGGCCGGCGTTCATTTGTCAGGAATCGTGGCTCGCCACAGTTACCCCGACCCTCAGCTTTTCATGACAGCATCGATATCGGCGGCTGAGTGCCTGTCACGGATGTACCCGTCGCCTTCCCGGTTGACGCGCAGGCCGCGCTGGATGCCTTCACGCTGTTCCAGTTCACGGCACCAGCGATCGATGTTTGTGTAGCTTAGGAAATCGAGGAATTCGGCGCCGCCCTCATAGGCCTCGCCGCGATGGAAATAGCCGAACCATCCATAGATCGCGATGTCGGCGATAGAGAATTGGTCGCCAGCGAAATAGCGCGCCTCTGCCAGTCGCTTGTCGGCCACGTCGAAGATGCGCTTGGTTTCCATGGCATAGCGGTTGATGGGATACTCCCACTTCTCGGGTGCCATGCGAAAGAAGTGGCCGAAACCGCCGCCGATTACCGGCGCGGTCGACATTTGCCACATCAGCCAGGAAAGGCATTCCGCGCGCGCCTTTGCCCCTTTGGGGATGAAGGCTCCGAACTTCTCGGCAAGGTGCAGCAGGATTGCGCCAGATTCAAAGACACGGAGTGGCTCTGATCCTGAGCGATCGAGCAGGGCAGGGATCTTCGAATTGGGGTTGAGCGATACAAAGCCGCTGGAAAACTGGTCGCCGTCCATGATCGAGATGAACCACGCGTCATACTCCGCACCCGTATGTCCGGCAGCGAGCAATTCTTCGAGCAGCATCGTCACTTTCTGGCCGTTGGGCGTGCCAAGCGAATAGAGCTGCAGCGGATGCTGGCCGACGGGCAGGTCCTTGTTATGCGTCGCACCAGAGACGGGACGGTTCAAATTGGCAAACGTGCCGCCATTGGGTTTGTCCCATGTCCACACGCGCGGCGGTATGTATTCGGATTCAGACATCGGCAGGTATCTCCGGATCAATCGTCGTGCGCGTGAAGATGCGCGCCGTAGTGCTGCCCTGCAAGTGGGTGGGAGAAGGGTGCGCCAGCGGCCCATCACTGCGCCAGGCATCAGCGTAAACCTCCAAAGCTCATGCTGGCTATCCTTGTGACAGTGCCTGTTCTTGCCGCGGTTATACGGCAGCGACGAACGGATACAATGTGAGAGCCGGGAGCTTGGCTTGTGCGAGCGCAGGCAGAACGCCGGATTTCTGCGCAGGCATGAGGGACGATCAGTCAAGCGAGAACAATTGACGGGCCGCTCCGAATTGCGCTGCAATGGCGGCAACGAAAAGGATCGCGGGAGAGTGCGATGGTAGAGACCAGAAGCCTGGCGGAACGGATTCAGGAAGCAATCGGTGAAAAGGGTGTGCAGGTGGTGCGCGGGCAGCACCACAAGTTCATGCTGATCCCGATTATGGAGCATCACGCGACCTACTTTGACGGTGGGCCGGTGTGCATTGCGGTAGAGGCGCGGGCGCTGGGAAGCAGCCGGGAAAAGATGGTGCGCGGACCGAGCATCCATATCTTCAGCGCTGACCGGCAGAAGGAATTTCTTCGCTTCGATCTGTTCGGTGGGGAACTGCACTATCACTACATCCACGATGCCCAGCAGCATAACACCGTCTGGGGCTATGATGCGGATGCCAACGGGCCGATGCTTGAATGGGTTATCCGTTCGCTTGCGGATCGCCTGCCAGCGATGCTGCGGGGCGCGGGCGAGGGGGAACTGGCTGCGCGGATCGAACAGGAAGGCTGGAACAGCTCGGTTCTTACTCAGGTCGAACAGGCCGCGCGCGATGCGGATCGGGAAACCGAAGATGAACTGGAACGTGCCCGCGAAGGCATCGAATGGATGCTGGACTGGAAGAAAAAACGACCGGAATTCAACACGGTGGATTACTGATTTGAAGCGCCCCCCAGCGGGCGCTATGCGATGGTTATCAGTTTGCCATCTTCCGCCGTCTCAAAACGGGCGCGATCGGGATGGCGGAGCATGTCATCGCTCATATGCGTCAGCACAAGCCGTTTGGGGCGCAACCGATCAAGGTTCGCTTCGATGGTGTTGAGGCTGAGATGGGTGGCGATGGCCTTCTCCCGAAAATAGGCCTCAGCAATGAACAGGTCGGCATCTTGTGCAGCCGGGATCAGCGCGGGGGTCCATTCGGTGTCGCCGGTGTAGGCAATTGAACGCCCTTCAGCTTCGATCCTGATCGCCAAATAGGGCCCGTCTGCTGGGCCGTGGACGGCCTGATAGGCGCTGACCTTTATGCGGTTCACGTCTTTCGATGTGCCGGCTGTGATTTCCACAAGACGCAGATCAAACTTCTGCGGGGCCTGCGAAGAGCCGGGGAAGGCCGTTTCCATCACACGCTCGTACCAGCCCTGAAGGCCGACCGGGCCCAGGATGGTCAGCGGATCGCGGCGCTTGCTGAAGAACTGTGCATCAAGAATGAAGAACGGAATGCCGCCAAAGTGATCTGCGTGGAAATGCGTGATGACGATCGTATCAATCGCATTCCGGTCTATTCCCAATTGCTTCATCGCCACCAGCGACGTCGCGCCGCAATCGATCAGCAGGTTTGTTCGAGGCCCAACAAGATGAAAGCAGGTGTTAAATCTGCCGCCAGAACCGAAGGCGTCACCGCTTCCTATAAATTGCAGTGAAAGCGACATGACGCGCCCGTGGATGATCAGTTCAGTGTCATTACCCAGCCGTGCGGATCCGGTGCCGTGCCGCGCTGGATAGAGACCAGGCGGTCCTTCAGCTTTTGGGTGAGTTGACCGGGGCCGCCGCTGCCGATGGTGAAGTCTTCGTCATGGCCGGCCACGCGGCCGACCGGCGTGACGACCGCTGCCGTGCCGCATGCGAAGCATTCTACAAGCCGGCCCGACGCCGCGTCTTCGCGCCACTGGTCGATGGAATAACGCTCCTCGCGGACGGTCAGCCCTTCATCGCGGGCTAGCGTTAGCAGGCTATCGCGGGTGATACCGGGCAGAATTGTACCCGTCAGTGGCGGGGTCAGCAGTGTTCCATCATCGAATGCATAATACAGGTTCATGCCGCCCAGTTCTTCGACCCAGCGATGCTCTGCAGCATCAAGGAACACCACCTGGTCATGCCCGCGCGCGATGGCCTCGCCCTGTGGGACAAGGCTTGCGGCATAGTTGCCGCCGCACTTGGCAGCGCCCGTACCGCCGGGTGCCGCGCGGGTGTAAGGGCTTACCCAAATCGACACCGCCGGAGCGCCGGACTTGAAGTAATTTCCTGCCGGGCTGGCGATGACGAGGAATTTGTACTGCTTGGCCGGACGCACGCCGAGGAAGGCTTCGGTCGCGATCATGAAGGGCCGCAGGTAAAGCGAGCCGCCATCGACCGTAGGGAACCAGTCGCGGTCAGCGGCGACAAGCTGCTTCACGGATTCGACGAAGACGTCCTCCGGCAGCGTCGGCATGGCCAGACGCTCTGCCGATTGGTTGAATCGCGCCGCGTTGGATTGCGGGCGAAACAGGGCAATGCCGCCGTCCGGCTGGCGATAGGCCTTCAGTCCTTCGAAAATTTCCTGCGCATAGTGCAATACTGCCGCTGCCGGATCGAGCGCAATCGGCTGGCGCGGGCCGATCGTGGCATCATGCCAGCCGCGTCCCTCGGTCCAGTCAATGGACACCATGTGGTCTGAAAAATTCGTGCCAAAACCGGGGTTTGCCAAAATTTCCTTGCGCACTTCAGCAGGAACCGGCGCGACGAGGGGCTGGCGGGTGAAATTCAAAATCGGTTCGGCGACAGACGCCATGGGTAGGGCTCCTTCGAACTAAAGCAACCGCTTTTGAACGAAAATTACGTCAATGGCGGATTAAAGGAAACAAATGAGAAGTGCTTTGTTGAAACCCGGATAGGGTGAAATGGCGTCCGATGGAAGAGGGAAGCGGTAATTCGCCTGATCGCGGCGAAGGGGGGCGGGCCTGCCCGGATTTCCCGGCGGCGATCCCTGCGGTCAAGCGCATCAGAGGCAGATGGATTTTGCCCGCGTAAACGTCGGACATGAGAAAGGCCGCCCCGGCAAACCGGAAGCGGCCTTTCCATGGTCAGCGGCCGGAAGTGCCGCCCACAAAGCCTCTATCGCTCAAGAGATTTGCTTAGCGATAATGCTCAGTGTTGCGGATTGCCGACCTCTCTGCTGAACCATGAGACATCGGTCACCTCCTTTCGCGCTGTTTGAGCCAGTTGCACCGCATTTCCGCGGCTGGACCGTTTCGGCGCTTTGCGACCCGGCCTTGGGTCAATTTGTGAATAAAAGCGGGGCTGACCACAAGACTTGCATTGTTTTATTTTGGCGTCAGAATTGGGGCTTCGCGCTGCATTAATCGGCCGACGAAAAACCTAGCGACAGTCTTCAATTACGCGGCTGACCTCTGGCCGGCTGGGTACGTAAAGCGTGGCCAGGCCCGAAGTTTCCACAGCGAATCGACCACGCGAAAAGGCCATTGCGTCCAGAACGCCGTCACTGGCGGGGAGCGTAACGGCAATGGTGGCCGGAGAGCTGGCAATCGGAGTCCCGGCAAGCGGCCGGGAGCTGTTGGCCGTCAGTATCATGATCGGCACGGGCCCCTGCGCAGTTCCCAGCCGGGATAGCGTTACCGTGCGTGTCGCAGGGTCGCAGGATAGTACCAGCGTATTCCCGCCGAATCGCGCGACTGACCGGGTGCCTTCCTTGCTCCAGTCCCAATCGCCGGGGGTCTGCGGCGCATCGCGCCAGTCGCCCGCATGCGGCTTTGGCGGGGGGGCGGGGGCGGGTGTCGGGGCTTGTGCCGGTGGTGGTGGTGGCGGTATTGCCGTGCACGATGCCAACAGCGCTGCGCTAGCAAGCGCCAGAAATTTCAATGAATGGTGATTTGCCCGCATTTCCCACCTATGGGATGAGCGGACGCGATGCTCAACCCCTACAGTAGCCATGAACACCCCTGAAAAGAAACGCCCTGCCGCCAAGGTCCGTGCCGACCAATTGCTTGTCCAGCGTGAACTGGTGGAAAGCCGCGCGCGTGCGCAGGCTCTGATTCTGGCCGGGTTGGTGTTTTCGGGCGAGACGCGGATCGCCAAGGCCGGACAGCTGATTCCCGAAAACGCGCCACTAGACGTGCGAGGCCGCGATCACCCCTGGGTATCGCGTGGGGGGGTAAAGTTGGCGCATGCGCTGACCCATTTCGGCCTGGACCCCTCCGGAGCGACAGCCATGGACATCGGCAGTTCGACAGGCGGCTTCACCGACGTTCTGCTTACGCATGGCGCAACGCGTGTCTTCGCGGTGGATTCAGGGACGAACCAACTCGCGTGGAAGCTGCGTCAGGATCCGCGCGTAACGGTTCTGGAACAGACCAGCGCCCGTATCTTGACGCCGGCACTTGTTGACGCACCGTGCAACTGGGTTGTTTGTGACGCGAGTTTTATTGGTCTTTCCAAAGTGTTGGATGTTCCTCTTAAACTTGCGGCAGAGAAGTGTCAGCTTGTTGCGTTGATCAAGCCGCAGTTCGAAGTGGGCAAGGGCGAAGTGGGCAAGGGGGGCGTGGTTCGCGATCCGGTCCTGCATGCGCGGGTCTGTGATGAAGTGCGCAGTTGGCTGGATGCAGGCGGCTGGCAGGTGCAGGGAATCACCGAAAGTCCGATCACCGGGCCCGAAGGAAATGTCGAATTTCTCATTTCGGCACAAAGGGGATAGCGCGTCTGCGCATTGCCACAACGGATCTTCCCCGTCATCAAAGGGACCTCGTCTTCGGCGATTCGGGGGGAAACGCCAAATGAGTGCGCTCGCTTCAACATCACAGCTTCGTGCTGCACAATGGCGCTGGACCTTGTTCCTTGCGCCCTTGATCCTTTTGCTTGGCTTTATTTCGGGGCAGTTGGCAGGCAGCGGGGCAGATAATCCCTGGCTCGCAACGCTGGAAAAACCGGCGCTTTATCCGCCACCCATTATCTTTCCGATCATGTGGTCGGTGCTCTATCTGCTGATGGGCATTGCGCTGGCTGCCGTTGTTACGGCTAGGGGTGCGCGGGGCCGCGCGGTGGCGATTGGCGCATTCGTTGTGCAGTTGGCTCTGAACCTTGCATGGAGTCCGCTGTTCTTCGGCGGCCACCAGATTGCGCTGGCCCTGGGCCTGATACTGCTGCTCGTTCTGGCTGTGCTGATCACGATTCTGCTGTTTGCGCGGGTGCGGGGCATCGCGGCGTGGCTGATGCTGCCGTATCTCGTCTGGATACTGTTTGCGACCTATCTGACGTTTGAGCTGTATACGCTCAATCCCGACGCAGACGGCCGCGAGGTGTCGGGCGCTGTATCGCGGATAGAGCTTTAGCCCTTGCCTGCTGCGCGCGCCTTGCCCATTTAGCGACGATGCAAAGCGAAAACCCATTGATCGCCGATCTTGCCAAGCTGATGAACAGCGCTGCCGGTACGTTTGCCGGCGTGACGC
>Ga0233380_1001247_pt1 | contig 11737 bp, 9 predicted proteins | sample ElkDunMinimDraft_9_FD_191541 | JGI IMG/M metagenome (GOLD analysis project Ga0233380, IMG submission 191541) | Fecal eukaryotic communites from dung pellets of Tule Elk in California, USA - Elk Dung F36 | ecosystem: Host-associated > Mammals > Digestive system > Large intestine > Fecal | place... | reverse complement strand
AATGCCGGCATCACCGAAGAGGACTTCTCGCAGCAGTATCAGGACCGCAACAGCGAGGCCTATCGGGAACGGGTGGCCGCCATAGAAAGGCAGATTTCCGAATTACCCCTCTACAGCCAGGGACCTCATAGCCGCAGCACACCCTGACCCGGAGAGCAACCGCCGACTGGTCCGCCGTCGTCAGGTCCGATATACTTCGGGCCCTCCGATTCCGACTCGCCAAGGCTCCACTTGCGCGGCAGCAGCATCCCTACCCGATGCAAGGAACATCCCAGATGAGCACCAAAGGTTTCGATACCCGCAATCTGCACTCCGATCGCAGTGACAAGCCTGAGCACGGCAGTCTACACAAACCGATCCATACCTCGATTGCGTTCGAATACAGCGATGCACGGGTGCTGGCCGAGGTGTTCCAGGGCAAGCGCGGCGGCTACAACTATGGACGCCAGCAGAACCCCACCGTGGCGGCGCTGCAGAATCGCATTACCCGCATGGAAGACGGCCTTGCCAGCGTGGCCTTCGCCACCGGCATGGCGGCCATCGGCTCCATCTTCTTTTCGCTGTTGCGGACTGGAGATCACGTGATATCCAGCACCTTTCTGTTTGGCAATACCAACAGCCTGTTCAATACCTTTGCCCGCTTCGGCGTGGATGTCACCTTCGTCGATGCCACCGATGTCAGCGCCGTCGCCGCAGCCCGGCGCGATAACACCCGGATGGTATTCCTGGAGACGATCGCCAACCCGGCTACCCAGATCACGGACCTGGAGGGCATCGGCAAGCTGTGTCGTCAGCACAACATTGTCTACGTCGTGGATAACACGATGACGACACCCTGGCTGTTCCAGCCGAAGGACGTGGGCGCCTCGCTGATCGTCAACTCGCTGTCCAAGTACATTGGTGGGCACGGTGACGCGCTCGGCGGCATGGTGACGGAGACGGGGCTGTTCGACTGGTCGACCTATCCCAACCTGTATGACAACTACAAGGTGGGGCCGGTCAGCGAGTGGGGCATGCTGCAGATCAAGAAGAAGGGGTTGCGGGACTTCGGTGCCACCCTGGGGCCGGAAGCCGCCCACCACCTGGCCGTGGGCTCGGAAACACTGTCCCTGCGCATGGACAAGGCTGCCAGCAACGCCCTCTCCCTCGCCCGTCTTCTGGAGCAGCACCCGAGCATCAGCCGCGTGTGCTATCCGGGGCTGGAGAGCCATCCCCAGCACGCACGTGCCCGCAAGCTGTTCCGCAACTTCGGGGCACTGATGAGCATCGAGCTGGTGGACGAGGTGAACTGTTTCGATTTCCTCAATCGGCTGCAGAACGTGGTGCTCTCCAGCAATCTGGGGGACACCCGTACGCTGGCGATTCCCGTTGCCCATACGATCTTCTTCGAAATGGGGGCAGAACGGCGTGCCTCCATGGGCATCGGCGACTCCTTGATCCGGCTTGCCGTTGGCATCGAGAACACCGACGATCTGCTGGCAGATTTCACCCAGGCGTTGGCCTGAATCCGCCTCCTATCAGGAGAAGTACAGGAGAAGTAGAGTGATTACCCTGTGTCACGTGGATGATATCGAGGAAGGAACGTCCAAGGGATTCGACATCGGCAAAAAGTCGATTTTTGTTGTCAAGAAAGATGACCAGATGTTCCTTTATTACAATTATTGTCCCCACCTGGGCACGCCGCTGGAGTGGCAGGAAGACCGTTTCCTGGACAGCGATGAGGCACTGATCCAGTGCTCCACCCACGGCGCCCTCTTCCTCATCGAAAATGGCTCCTGCATCCAGGGCCCCTGCAAGGGCAAGCGGCTGCACCCGATCCCCTTCGTCATCGGCAACGGCTTCCTGATGGTGGAGGAAGACTACGTGTTGCGGCTGGGGAGAATCTGACCCGCACGAGAATTAGGGAGCGTCTATAGCCGCACTGGCATCTGCTGGTGCAGCGCGATGCCGTCATCCTCAAACTGCACCCCCATGGCCAGAATTTCGACGCCCTCTGCAGCCGCCGTGCGCAGGAGTGCGCCATACTGCGGATGAATATGGTCGGCCGGCTGCACGTGCCGGATGCCACTGTGCTGAACGCAGAACAGCAGCATGGCGCGGTGGCCCTGCCGACGCATTTCGATGAGTTCGCGCAGATGCCTGATCCCCCGCGCGGTGACCGCATCGGGAAAGGCGCCGCAGCCGTTCTCCAGCAGCAACGTGACGCTCTTCACCTCGACATAGCAGTCCGGTTCGCCAACGGCGGAGTCGCTCAAGCGAAAATCGATACGACTGTTCTCCACCCCGTAGCGCACTTCCGCCTGAATTGTTCGATACGGGTCCAGAGAAGGGATCAGACCCTTCTCCAGCGCCTCCCGCACCAGGCCATTGGCCCGTCCGGTGTTGATGCCGATACGATGGCCCGCGGCGGTCTCCACGATCTCCCAGGTGCAGGGATATTTGCGGCTGGCATTATTGCTGGTCGAGAACCACACCCGGCTGCCGGGCTCGGCACAATTGGTCATGGCACCGGTGTTAGGACAATGCAGGGTAATGATGCTGCCGTCGGCCAGCTGCACGTCGGCCAGAAAACGCTTGTAACGTTGCAGCAGAACACCCTCTCCCAACGCGGAGGTGAACTTCATCGCGCCAGCCTGCCAGAAGCCAGCGCGTGCTGCAGCCTCTCGACAGCCAGCGCCAGTTGGTCCATGCCGGTAGTGAAGGCAAAGCGCACATGGCGCTCACTCTGGAACTCGCCGAAATCAGTGCCAGGTGTCACAGCCACACCGAAGTGCTCAAGCAAGGTCTGGCAGAAGTGTTCGCTGCTATCGCTGACGGCCTGAATGCCCGCGTAGATGTAGAACGCGCCTTCGGGCTCCACGTCCACCGAAAGGCCCAACCGGGGAAGCGCATCGAGCAGATAGCGGCGTCGCTCGGCAAAGGCGTTGCGACGCTGTTCGAAGATCGCGATGGCATCGTCGTCGAACGCTCGCAGTGCCGCATGCTGGGCGATGGTGGAGGCGGCGATGAACAGGTTCTGGGCGAGAATATTACTGGGCCGCACCAGTTCCTCCGGCACCACGAACCAGCCCAGGCGCCAACCGGTCATGCCAAAGTATTTGGAGAAGCTGTTGACGACGATAGCGTTCGGAGACACTTCCAATGCACTGGGCAGGCCACCAACATAATCCAGGCCATGATAGATCTCATCCACCAGCAGATGGATGCCGCGCGCATCGCACCAGTCGCTCACCGCACGCAGTCCGCTCCTGTCCAGCACCGCGCCGGTCGGATTGGAAGGCGATGCCAGCCAGACTGCACGGGTCGCTGCGGTAGCATGGGCGTCCAGCAGTTGCGGGGTCAGCTGATAATGACTCGCGGAATCGACCGGCACCAGCTGTGCCTGCGCCCCTGCCAGGCGCACGTAGTTACGGTTACAGGGATAGCCAGGGTCGGTCATCATCACACCGTCGCCGGGGTTCAGCAGCATCTGGGCCAGCAACACCAGCGCCCCGCTGGCGCCGGGAGTGACGAAGATGCGCTGGGGATCGATATTCAGCCCATGTCGTTGCTGATAGTAATCCGCGATGCGCTGCCGCAGCTGTGGCAGGCCGGCGGCCGGTGTGTAGCCGGTGAAACCCTGCGCCAGCGCAAGGCGTCCCGCCTCGAGTATCGGAGGCGCGGTGACGAAGTCCGGCTCGCCCACCTCCAGATGGACGATCTGCCGCCCCTGCGCTTCGAGGGCCCTGGCCCGCTCCAGCACCGTCATGACCCGGAAAGGATTGATGCCCTGCAGACGGTCTGCTGTCTGAAGGAGGATTCTGTCCGTCGTCATTGATATGGCTCCTGCGATCGAGGTGTGGCGGAAGAAAAAGTTTCCAGCGTGTTGGCAACAGTCACGAAAAATACATTATATAGCTCTATCTCCAGTCAGGAGTAATTTTACGAGAGCGATCATCAGGCATTCCGCGAACCCCTCCGGAAGAGGGATACTTTAATGTAGCGCCAGGCGAAATATTCTGGTAGCTTACCGGGCTTTCTCACGTTCCGGTGAGTCAACGATTGCGTGTGATCAACTTGGACAAGCCCGATACGGGCGATGAGGCATAGTGAACCATGTCTAAACAGCAAGCCCCTGCCGCACCTGTGCTGAAGAGCTTTACGCCCTACAAGGAAAAGAAGGGCGAAGAGTACATGAACGACAAGCAGAAGGAGCACTTCAAGAGCATCCTCAACCACTGGCGCAACCAGTTGATGGAGGAAGTCGACCGCACCGTGCATCACATGCAGGATGAAGCGGCCAATTATCCGGACCCTGCCGATCGTGCTACCCAGGAAGAGGAGTTCAGCCTGGAGCTGCGTACCCGCGACCGCGAGCGCAAACTGATCAAGAAGATCGACAGCACCATCGAGTTGATAGCCCAGGACGATTACGGTTACTGCGAGTCCTGCGGCATCGAAATTGGTATCCGTCGTCTGGAAGCACGTCCGACCGCCAACAAGTGCATCGACTGCAAGACGCTTGACGAAATCAAGGAAAAACAGTGGGGTGCCTGATTGGCGCCCCCTCTTCTACAACCCGGGCTTCCACAACCCAGGCCCTACATAGGCCGTTTTGCGCCTTCCCCCAGCGGCCCTCTCCATTTCGGCTCTCTTGTCGCCGCCCTCGCCAGTTATCTTGACGCCCGCGCCCATGGCGGGCGTTGGTTATTGCGCATGGAAGACCTGGACCCTGCGCGCGAACCACCCGAAGCGGCGTCGCAGATCCTGCGCGCCCTGGAGCTGTTCGGTCTGCACTGGGACGGCCCCGTGCTCTACCAGAGCCTGCGCCTTGAGGCCTACGCCGAGGCCTTCTCCTCCCTGAGTACTCAAGGGTTGATCTATGCCTGTGACTGTTCGCGGCAACAGATCCAGTCGCTGGGCGGGGTCTACGACAACCGCTGCCGCATCCGCGTACCAGCGCTCACCACGGGAGCGTGGCGACTGAAGGTGGCTGGCAACATCCGGTTCAGCGACGTCATCCAGGGCGACCAGGAGCAGGATCTGCTGCGGGAATGCGGCGATTTCACACTGCTGCGCAAGGACGGCCTGTTTGCCTACCAACTGGCGGTGGTGGTGGATGACGGCTACCAGCGCATCACCGACGTGGTTCGGGGTGGGGACCTGCTGGAATCGACCCCTCGCCAGATCTACCTGCAGCGGCTGCTGGGACTGCCAACGCCGCGCTACGCCCATGTCCCTGTCGCCGTTAATGAAGAAGGCCAGAAGCTGAGCAAGCAGCACTTCGCTGCGCCACTGCCCGTCGACAGGCCTGCCCGGGAATTGACCAGCGCACTGCGCTTCCTGGGGCAGCAGACGGACGCGGGGCTGGAGAAGGCCAGCGTTGCGGAACTGCTGTCATGGGCAACACAGCACTGGGATATACAGGCAGTGCCGAATTTAGCTAATATTATTAGCTACTATCATTAGCTACTGCTATCAACTAGCAGCTGGCACCACATACTCCACTGATACTCACCATCGACGCGGGCCCACCTTGTACATTACACGCTCCACATTGCTGCTGATGGTGTTCAGCTACCTCATCTTCCTGCTGAGTGTGGACTGGCTCGCCCAGCCCGAAGGCGCCTGGTATCGCCCGTTCATTGTCGGCTTGCTGGTCATAGGAATCGCAGCGCTGTGCCACCGGGAACAGACCGATGACATTTGATCTGAGCACGCTGTTCATCCTCGGCGTCAGCTATCTGATGATGCTGTTCCTGATCGCACTGGCCACCGACAAGGGCTGGATTCCCCAGCGCATCACCCGCCACCCTCTGGTTTACGTGCTGGCTCTGGGGGTGTTCTCCAGTGTCTGGTCCTACTACACCATTACCGGCAGCGCCTATCGCGAGGGCTTCGGCTACCTGGCGCCCTTTATCGGGCTGTCGTTGGCCTTCCTGTTCTCGCCGCTGATGCTGAAGCCGCTGCTGGACATCACCAAGAGCTACCAGCTGAGCTCCCTGGCCGACCTGCTGGCGTTCCGCTATCGCAGCCCCGTGGCCGGCACCATTACCACGATCGTCATGCTGGTTGGGGTGACGCCGTTGCTGTCCCTGCAGATTCAGGCTGTCGCCAACAGCGTCGCAATCCTGGCTCCCGGCACCAGCCAATCTACCCTGGCCATCGCCTTCTGCGTCCTCATCACCCTTTTCGCCATCTTTTTCGGCACCGGCAGGGGAGCGGGACGCGAAAAGCATGAAGGGCTGGTGGTCGCCATCGCCTTCGAATCTCTGGTAAAGCTGCTGGTCATGCTGACGCTTGGCTGGTTCGCCATCTACAAGGGCTTCGGGGGCTTCGGTGCGATGGAAGAGTGGCTGCAGAGCCGGCCCGAGCTGCTGGCAGCGATCAAGCAGCCTTCCACGGCCGGCTCATTTCATGTGACCGCGATACTGTTCTTCTCTGCGGCCGTGGCCACTCCCCACATGTTCTACATGATCTTCCACGAGAACAACAACCCGAAAGCACTGACCATGGCCAGCTGGGCGCTGCCGTTGTACTTCCTGATCTTGATGGCACCGGTTCTGCCTATCCTGTGGGCGGGACTGCAGGCAGGCACCACCACGCCCATCGAGTACTTCCCATTGGGGCTGGGCACGAGCTATGGTTCCGATCTGGTGACACTGGTGGGTTTCCTGGGCGGCATCTCGGCAGCCAGTGGGCTTATCATCGTGATCACCCTGGCGCTGTCCAACATGTGCCTCAACCACCTGGTGCTGCCGATCTATCAGCCCACAGCGCGCAACGACATCTACCGCTGGCTGCTATGGAAGCGACGCGCCCTGATCGCTGCGCTGATCTGGATCGGTTTCTTCTTCTACTACATCCCCGACGATGTCATGCGGGTGCGCCCGGCCGGCAACGCCTCCTACATTGCCAGCCTGCAGTTTTTGCCTGCCATTCTGGCCCTGCTGTACTGGCCACGAGGCAACAAGCAGGGGTTCATGGCCGGGCTGGTAACGGGCGTGATGATCTGGGTCATCTTCCTGATGCTGCCGGCGAACGCTGGTATCGATCTAGTGCCGTTCATCGATCTCAACACCCGGGAAGTCATCGCCCTCTCGCTGGTCAGTAACATCATCGTCTTTGTCCTCACCTCGCTGGCGACCCGCACGTCGGAAGACGAACTGGCCTCGGCGGACGTCTGCGCCCTGGACACCATCCGGCGCCGCAACCGCACCGGTCTGGTAGCACGGTCTCCCGACGAGTTCATCGCCAAGTTGACCAAGCCTCTGGGTGAGCGCACGGCCACCCGGGAAGTGCTGCAGGCCATGCGGGACCTCAAGATTGACAAGAACGAGAAGCGGCCTCACACCATGCGGTTGCTACGCGGTCGCCTGGAGGCCAACCTGTCCGGGCTGCTGGGACCCGCCATTGCCCACGACCTGATCGACCGCTTCCTGCCCTACACGGTCGAGTCCGACAACGGCGCCTCCGACGTCAACATCATCGAAAACCGCATCGAAGCCTATCGCAGCAACCTCTCCGGCATGGCCGAGGATCTGGACAACCTGCGTCGCTATCACCGCCAGGTGCTGCTGGAGCTGCCGCTGGGGGTGTGTTCGCTGGGCGAGCAGAACCAGATCGTCATGTGGAACCACGCGCTGGAAAAAATGACGGGCATTTCCGGCCAGGACGTCCTCGGCTTCCAGCTCAGCGAGATCGCCGAACCCTGGGCCACCCTGATCCACGACTTTACCGTCGGCGGCGTCGCGCATGTGCACAAGCGGGTCGTGCAGGTGAAAACCTCGCGGCGCTTCATCAGCCTGCACAAGGCGATCATCGAGAAGTCGGCGGCCCACAAGATCAAGCAGGACGGTATCGTGGTATTGCTGGAGGACCTTACCGAAACCGAATTGCTGGAAGAGGAGCTCACCCACAGCGAACGACTGGCCTCCATCGGACGACTGGCAGCGGGCGTGGCACACGAGATCGGCAACCCGATCACCGGCATCGCCTGCCTCGCCCAGAACATCCGCGACGAGACTGCGGACGACGAACTGCGCTCCATGGCCCGTCAGATCATCGAGCAGACCGACCGCTCCTCGCGCATCGTCCAGTCGCTGGTCAACTTCGCCCACAGCGGCAGTAACAAGGCTGATCACCACAGCGAAGTGGTCAACGTGGCGGAATGCATCCACGAGGCCATTGCCCTGATCTCGCTGGATAAGAAGCGCAAGGAGATCAGCTACGTGGTCAACTGCAAATCACATCTGCAGATCCTCGGTGACACCCAGCGTCTGCTGCAGGTGCTGGTCAACCTCATCAACAACGCCCACGACGCCAGCCCGGCGCAAAGCAAAATCACCATCTCCTGCAAGCTGGTATCGGGCGCCGTACAGATCTCCGTCATCGATGAGGGCAGCGGCATTCCGGAAGAGATCCGTGACCGCGTCTTCGACCCTTTCTTTACCACGAAAGAGCCGGGAGAAGGCACGGGACTGGGGCTGTCACTGGTTTACAGCATCGTTGAAAACCTTAACGGTCACATTGATATAATGAGTGCCTCAACGCGCAAGCAGAATCCGGGGACGCGGGTAATTCTGACATTTCCCTGCTATGATGGTCCGGTTGTGGCAGATGCGATCCCCACTCAATCCAGTGAGTCTGTCTGAAGTCATGCAGGATCAGTACATTTGAGTAACACGATGACAGCACAGCACAAAGTATTGGTAGTTGAAGACGAACCGGTGATTCGTACCGCCCTGCGCCGGCTGCTGGAACGACACGATTACCAGGTTGCCGAAGCAGGCAGCGTGAAAGAAGCTGTCGAGCAGCACAAGATGGACGAATTCGACATCGTCGTCAGTGACCTGCGGCTTCCGGGCGCGCCGGGCACCGACCTCATCAAGGCTACCCGCACCCCTGTGCTGATCATGACCAGCTACTCCAGCCTGCGCTCGGCCATCGACTCCATGAAAATGGGCGCTGTCGACTATATCTCCAAGCCCTTCGAGCATGAGGAAATGCTCGAAACCGTGGCCCACATCATCAAGGAACGCGCTGTCAGCGCACGGCCTGAAAAAAGCTCCCAGCCGACGGAAGAACCCCCCGTCCCGGGCATGATCGGCAGCTGTCCGCAGATGATGGAGCTGTTCCGGCGCATCCGCAAAGTCGCCATGACCAACTCCACGGTACTGATCAATGGCGAGTCCGGTACTGGCAAGGAACTGGTTGCCCAGGCCATCCACAGGCTCAGCGATCGCCATGATCAGGAGATGATCTCCGTGAACTGTGCGGCGATTCCGGAAAACCTCATTGAGTCCGAGCTGTTCGGACACGAAAAAGGCGCCTTTACCGGTGCCACCGCCACGCGCACGGGCCTGGTGGAGGCTGCCAGTGGCAGCACCCTCTTCCTCGACGAGATTGGCGAGCTCCCCCTGGAAGCCCAGGCTCGCCTGTTGCGGGTGCTGCAGGAGAACGAAATTCGCAAGGTGGGCTCGGTCCAGTCGAAGAAGGTGGATGTGCGACTGATGGTGGCAACGCACCGGGACCTGAAGCAGTTGGTCATTGACGGTGACTTCCGCGAAGACCTCTACTATCGCATCAACGTCATGACGCTCGTCATTCCTCCCCTGCGGGAGCGCGGCAACGACATCCTGGAGCTGGCAGACGCCATCCTGGAGAAGACCTGCAAACGCCTCAAGTCCCCCATGCTGCACTTCAGTCCAGAGGCCACCCAGGCCATTACGACCTATCAGTGGCCGGGAAACGTGCGGGAACTCGAGAACGCGATCGAAAGGGCCGTGGTATTGGCCGAGACAGAAACCATCGGGGCGGAGTTGCTGGCCATCGACATGAGCGGGAAATCGCAGTTAAGACCGATTGCCGAGCGCGAGTCCCAGGCAATTACCGTGCATGACGATCCCATGGAAGAACTGTCACTGGAGGATTACTTCCAGCGCTTCGTCCTGGAACACCAGGACCAGATGAACGAAACCCAGCTTGCCAGCAAGCTTGGGATCAGCCGCAAGTGTCTGTGGGAACGACGCCAGCGTTTTGGGCTGCCACGCAAGAAAAAGCAGGCCTGAATCGTCGGCATTCCCTTCTGTGTCACCCATCACACTTTGTTACCGATACCCATCTACACACTTTATCCAGCACTTTCGTAACACCACCCCACCTCATTTCCTGTTATACAGCCCCCCAATAAACACAACTCGTTGATAAGCAAGATATATTACAAACTGGCACAGTTCCTGCTCTCTATGCATCACAATAACAATAAATAATAACAACGATATGGAATAATAATAAAAGCTTGCATTGGCTCATGTGATGCCAGACACAACAATAATAATGACCTGGGTTTTCAGTTTATACATCAGCCGAATTGCTGGTGGTCTGGGAGTACCAGATCAAAAAATGCTTTGCGGTGCTGTATTTGGTGCCTCGTTAGTATAATAAAAATAACAAAACTAAATTACCTTCCTTGCAGGGGGGTGGAATCGCCCCCCAGAGCATTTCCCCTGCTAATTTCTCTCTTTTCAGTGTATTATCCGCTCGAATCTCCTCTCTGTCGGCTTCTGCTCAGCAGCAGGACCACGCCGCGTTACGGATCATGAAATATCGATGTTGAGAAAGCTGACCAAGGTTCTTTTTGGTAAACGCTCCAGAGCCCAGGACGTGACCGATCAATCATCCAGGTTAAACGAAGGCCCTGAAGACTCCCCTCGCCAGGAGAGGCCTCCTGCCGGCCGCGCGCAACTGGGGGATCTGGACCTGTCCGACGCCGAGATCGTGGAACGGGAAGACCACTGCATCACCCGCAGGAATATCTCCCCGAACGCGCTCAAGGTGCTCTATCGCCTCAATGACGCCGGCTACCACGCCTTTCTGGTGGGCGGTGGCGTCCGCGACCTGCTGCTGGGTGATACCCCAAAAGACTTCGACATCTCCACCGATGCCACCCCCGAGCAGATCAAGCAACTGTTCCGCAACGCCCTGATCATCGGTCGTCGCTTCCGCATCGTGCACCTGCGCTTCGGCAGGGAAATCATTGAGGCGACGACCTTCCGCGCCCATCACGGGCCAAGCAACGAGTTCCAGAACGACACCTCCAGCCGTCAGATCAAGGGCCTGGATTCCGCCTACGCCAGCTCGGGCCTGATCCTGCGTGACAATGTCTATGGCGACATCAACGAAGATGCGCTGCGTCGGGACTTCACCGTCAACGCTCTTTACTACACGATCGACGGCTTCCGCATCATCGATTTTGTCGGGGGGCTGGACGATATCGACCGGCGCCTGCTGCGCATCATCGGCGATCCCGAAACCCGCTATCGGGAAGACCCGGTAAGACTGCTGCGCGCCGTGCGTTTCGCCAGCAAGCTCGATTTCGATATCGAGAAGAACACCCGTGCCCCCATGGACGATCTGGCCCATCTGCTGGAATCGATTTCTCCGGCGCGCCTGTTTGACGAAAGCCTGAAGCTGCTGGCGGGTGGCCACGCCGAGCGTACCTTCGCGATGCTGCGCCGGTTCAAGGTGGGCGAGTTCATGTTCCGCAGCACCATGGCCTGTACCCGCGACGCGAATCATCCCTGGTATCAGTTGGTGAACCTGGCCCTGCGTAATACGGACGCACGACTGGCCGATGGTCGCACGGTAACACCCGCCTTCCTCTATGCGGCGCTGCTATGGCCGCCGCTGCAGAAGGAGCTGGAGAAATATGGCAACGAGCGCGCCAGCCTCACCAGCCAGCAGGAAGCCGCCAACC
>Ga0233380_1001244_pt1 | contig 11751 bp, 4 predicted proteins | sample ElkDunMinimDraft_9_FD_191541 | JGI IMG/M metagenome (GOLD analysis project Ga0233380, IMG submission 191541) | Fecal eukaryotic communites from dung pellets of Tule Elk in California, USA - Elk Dung F36 | ecosystem: Host-associated > Mammals > Digestive system > Large intestine > Fecal | place... | reverse complement strand
GCTACATCGACTTGGCAACCGTATACATGGTCTGTCAACAACGTTGCTTTGGCCGAAAATCTGCAAGCATCATTGGCATATTGGCAATCAGGACGAAGTGATGAAGCTTTTCACTTGTGGAAAAGTAATGTAATAGAAAGTATGTACCACGGAATAAGTCCAGGTAATTTTCAACAATTATCACATTATGACGCTTACAGAAGTGAATTATACCGTGATTTTGCAGATCCGATAGGAGTAGCTTCTCGTACACTTACTGAAGGATTATTTGGGTATTTACCAAAATTATTAGATGGCTATGTATCTATTAAACCTGGATTTCCAGCGGATTGGGATTTTGCTGAGCTAATAACTCCGCATTGGAGTTACAACTTCAAAAAGGAGAATAATACCAATAAGTATACTATTAAAACTAAGTATGCTTCTCCAATTGCACTACACTTAGAAATTCCAGTTTACAAAACTATTGTAAAACGTGTCCTTATTAATGGTAAGGAAGTTTCCTGGACGTTAAAAGAAGAGTCAATAGGAAATCCAATTATACTTTTTAAGACAGAAAAATCTCAAGATTTTCATATTGAAGTAGAATATGCAGGATCTGATATTATTTTTGATACATCAGTTATTCAGCATGCATTCTCAGATGAATTTAAAATAAATTTACCTGCCGGATTTAGTGTAATTGAAGTATTCGATCCTCAAAAAATAGTAAAAAACCATACAGGGACAATATTCAATTTCTCAGCTAAAGAACACAAAGGAACTTTTTTTGTAAAAGGGAAAAAAGATAATATAGCATGCTGGTTTCCGATCAATGTAGATTTAATACAGCCAATAGCGCATTCTTATCACGTCAATGATAATAGCGTGGAGCTGACGTTGCATAATGTTTCTGCTTCTTCAAAATCAATTTACCTGAGTAAAGGAACATTTAAGTTGGATAAAATCTTACAAGCAGGCGCAAAGGAAAAAATAAATCTTCCTTTCTCAATTTTAACGAAAGGAACAAACATTTTCAATTTAAAATCAAACAATAGTGTTTCAAAAATTTCAATAACCAATTGGGATATACCTAATGAAGGGGAGTATACTTCTATCGATTTGTCTTCGAAGTACAACGATCGTGTTATAAATATTTTCCAACAAAAATATCTGTCACCTCGTCCTGAAGTTCCAACACTACAATTACCTACACAAGGTATTGGCAATTGGTGTTATCCTTTGGTAACAGCAAATATCGATGATACAGGTTTCTTGGCGAGTCGTAAAAATGATTTAGTTAATTATTTAGGGATTCCATTTTTAATTAAAGGAAATGATAAGAACATCATTTTTACAAGTCGATGGGACAATTATCCTACTGAGGTAGATATTGTATTGAGTGGTAATGCTTCTAAAGCTTACTTCATAGTTGCAGGATCAACAAATCCGATGCAGTCTCATATGGTGAATGCCAAAATCATAGTGAAGTATCATGATGGATCTTCTGATACTTTAAATATGAAAAATCCAACCAATTGGTGGCCAATAGAACAAGATTTTCTTGATGATAATTATGCTTTTGAAATAGCTGATGATTTAATTCCTTATCGTATAAAATTAAATTCAGGTGAATTGTATAAAGGTGGTTCACTCAAGAAGTACGATGAGATTAAAGGTTTCACGTCAAGAGCAATCAATGGAGGAGCAGCTACTCTATTGGACTTACCATTGGATAAAACTAGATCACTTAAATCATTGAAATTATTAACAGAAACCAATGAAGTTGTTGTTGGACTGATGGGGTTGACCCTGCTTAAATAATACTAATCAGATACCATGAAAATATACCAATTAATTAAACTAGCAATAGCTTTGCTGTTATTACAATCTTTTCAAGTCTCCAAAATTGACCGTAAAAAAGTTGTCCAACGTCATAATGTTGTTAATACTAAAGTAGATATTTTGAACTCATTGACAGTCGGAAATGGAACATTTGCCTATACTGTGGATGTGACTGGAATGCAATCTTTTCCAGAGTATTATAGACCAGGGGTTTCGTTGGGCACGCAATCAGAATGGGCATGGGACAGTTTTAAAAACCCTAATAATTATAAGTTTGAGGAAACATTAAAATCATATGATTTTAATAATGAAGGTAGAAATGCATTATACAGTATTCAGCATAAAGATGAAGGCCGTCAAAAAGAAGCTACGGATTATTTTAGGGCAAATCCACATCGCTTACAGATGGGGAATGTAGGTCTTGAATTGTATTTAAAGGATGGTAGACGTGCAGAAGTAAATGATATAACTAACATAGCACAAAGGTTAGATCTTTGGTCTGGTATTATTACTAGCTCATTTGAGATTGAAGGTGTACCAGTTAAAGTACAGACAGCTTCTTATCAAAAACTCGATAAAATAGGGGTTAAGATAGAATCAAAATTGTTGGCACAGAACCGTATAAAATTTTTCATACGTTATCCGTATCCTACAGGAGTGTTTTTGGATGAAGGAGCAAATTATACAAATGATGATTTACATACCTCAACTGTAGTAACACAAAGTAAATCCAATGCCGTGTTAAAGCATACTTTGCAAGGTTCTGAATATTTCACGTCTTTGAAATTTTCAAAAGCTAATATCACGGAAGCAAAGTCTCATTATTTTGTCGTAGAACCATCTTCATCAAATTCAACTTTCGATTTTTCATTTGAATTTAGTGATGAGAATAAATTTGATAATAATGGGTTGTATAATGAAGCTGCAAAAGAAAGTACTGTTGCGTGGAATAAGTATTGGCAATCTGGGGCTGCTGTTGATTTTGAAGGAAGTACAGATCCTAGAGCGCATGAGCTAGAACGAAGAGTTGTCTTATCGCAATACTTAACACGAGTTCAGTGTTTGGGGGATAACCCACCACAGGAGACAGGGTTAACATTTAATAGTTGGTTCGGTAAACCTCATACTGAGATGCATTGGTGGCATGGGGTTCACTTCGCACTGTGGGGTAGACCCGAGTTGATGGAAGGGACATTGGATTATTATTTCAGAACATTTGAAAAAGCTAAGAAATTAGCTGAACGTCAAGGGTATAAAGGAGTTCGCTGGATTAAGATGACAAGTAATGACGGGGATGAAAGTCCTTCTTCAGTTGCGGCATTTTTAATTTGGCAGCAACCTCATTTGATCTATATGGCGGAGCTCCTATACCGACATAATCCAAATACTGAAGTCTTAAATAAATACAAATCCTTAATTCATGAGACAGCAGAATTTATGGTAGACTTTACGTACTATAATAAAGAAAAAAATCAATATGATTTAGGATATGGACTGATTCCTTCACAAGAGGTCTTCAGAGCGGCAGAGACCAAAAATCCTCCTTATGAAGTTGCATATTGGGATTGGGCCTTACGTGTGGCGCAACAATGGAAGGAGCGCCTTGGAGAACCAAGAGATAAAAAGTGGGATGATGTTATAACAAAGTTAGCACCCCTACCTATACAAGATAACGTATATCTTTCTACCGAGACAGCCAAGGACTCTTACACATTTGAAAAATGGATGACAGATCATCCTTCAGTTCTTGGTGCCTTGGGAATGGTGCCTGAGTCTCCAAAGTTAGATAAGAGTATAATGAAAAACACCTTGGATACAGTGTGGGATAGGTGGTTATGGAATGAAACATGGGGATGGGATTTTCCAATGACAGCGATGAATGCCGCAAGATTAGGTCTTCCAAATAAAGCGTTGGATGCTCTTTTTATGGATATTAAAACCAATACATATCTTAAAAATGGACATAATTATCAAGACGATAGATTGAGAATATACCTACCCGGAAATGGTGGTGTATTGACAACAGTGGCTATGATGCTTGAAGGTTGGGATAGCTCTGATTCTAATGCTCCTGGATTTCCAAAGGATGGCACTTGGAAGATTAAAAAAGAAGGATTTAAAAAGATGCCATAATGAATATGAAAAACATATTATTATTCATAAGTCTAGGCTGTAGTGCATTGACATTGTCTGCTCAGAATTTTACGACTCGGCAAGCTGTAATTAAAGATTTGCGCACAGCAAATGATTATTTTATGGCAAAATGGCCTGATCCGGTTAAGACTATTGTGACGAATAAAGAAAGGCCTGCTAATATATGGACGAGAGGGGTTTATTATGAAGGTTTGATGGCCTTCTACAAAATAGATAAACAAAAGCGTTACTATGATTATGCTGTGGAATGGGGTGAAAAGCATAATTGGAAACCTGTGCGAGGAGAGGTATATACTCGTCATGCAGATAATCAGAACTGTGGTATGACCTACATCGATTTATACCGTATTGATCCAAAGCCTGAACGAATTGATGCTATTAAAAAGAATATTGATTCTGTTATCAATAGTGATCGTTTTAACGATTGGACATGGATTGATGCTATACAAATGGCAATGCCAATTTTTGTAAAATTAGGTGTGACCTTCAATGATACAAAATATTTCGACTATATGTACAAAATGTATCATCATTGTAAGTATGTAGAAGGAGGTGGATTGTGGAATCCAACAGATCAATTGTGGTGGAGAGATAAGGATTTTGTTCCACCTTATCAAGAACCTAATGGTGAAGATTGTTATTGGTCTCGAGGTAACGGGTGGGTGATAGCTGCTTTAGCATTGGTATTACAAGAATTGCCAAAAACGGATCCACATTATGGAGAATATTTAGATGATTTTAAAAAAATGTCAGAGGCACTCATTCCATTACAACGTTCTGATGGATTTTGGAATGTAAGTTTACATGATCCAGATCACTATGGAGGTAAGGAAGCTTCTGGAACCGCATTATTTGTATATGGTATGGCATGGGGCGTCAACAACGGCTATTTGAATGATAAAATTTATAGGCCTGCGATAGAAAAGGGTTGGAAGGCGATTGTAAATGAGTCGCTTCAACCCAATGGGTTTTTAGGATATGTGCAATCCACCGGAAAAGAACCTAAGGATGGACAACCTGTAACTATTGAAAAACAACCTGATTTTGAAGATTACGGATTAGGATGTGTCCTATTAGCCGGAACAGAAATCTTCAAATTAATCAAATAAATTATTGTGCTAAAATAAAATTCTATGCATAGGATTCTATTTTAGTACAATAAAAGAATTGCCTTCATAACAGGATAGAGCAGGGCAGTTATATTCCTAATAATTCTGATATTTAAATAACCAGATAGAAGTATTTCGTATACTTCTAATATAAGCCAAAATTATGAGCAATTTAATTTATCAAGTACGTAAAAGTTCTTGGGCTGTTATTGTATTGTTAATTTTTATTACCAATGCATACGCTCAAGAGAATATTCTCGCTTTTCCTCAAGCTGAAGGTTTTGGCAGATTTGCTAAAGGTGCTCGAGGGCATTCTAATCCATCGATTTATTTTGTAACAAATTTGAATGATTCAGGCGAAGGTTCTTTTAGAGATGCGGTAAGTAAACCTGGCCGCTTTGTGCTTTTTAAAGTTTCGGGAATCATTTATTTGAAAACCAAATTAACAGTAGCATCTAATTTGACAATAGCCGGGCATACCGCTCCTGGAGATGGCGTTGTTTTATATGGTAGAACAGTATCTTTTAGCGGTGCAAATCATACTATAGCACGATATTTAAGAATAAGATTAGGGAAAAATGGTGATGCAAGTAAGAATGAAGATGCTTCAGGAATTTCTAATGGTCACGATATTATGCTTGATCACCTATCATTTAGTTGGGGCTTAGATGAAGTTTTTTCTGTGAATTGGGATAAAAAAGGTCCAGAAATTGATCGAATAACACTTCAGAATTGTATCATAGGACAAGGTTTACATTTTTATAATCATTCTGCGGGAAGTTTAATTCAGTCTTCTGGTAAAGTCTCTATTCTTAAAAGTTTATATATAAGTAACAAAACACGTAATCCAAAAGTAAAAGGTTACACTGAGTTTGTGAATAATGTGGTGTATAATTTTGGTAATGCTAATCGTACTAACTTGAATCATCAAATTTCTGCGAATGGATATATCTTGGCAGATTCTCAGTCAGAATCTAAAGCAGTTATTTTAAATAATTATTTTATAGCTGGACCATCAACTCCTAAGTCAATAACCACGCCTTTCTCAAGAGGTAATTCGTACTTTGATCTATTCGAAGGCGGAAATTATTTTGATAATAATTATGATGGTAAGTTGAATGGGAAATTGATAAAGAGTACTGCAGCATTTTATCCTGGATTAGAACCTAAAAATTTTAAACTTAAAAATGAGTTCAATGAATACCCCAGTATTAATCATGCTTTATCCGCAGCAGAGGCTTATTCATATGTTGTGAATAATGTTGGAGCAACTTTACCTAATCGTGATGAGGTAGATCAATTAATGATTAATGAGCTTATATCGTTGGGTAAAGAAGGGCAATTATTGCATGAAGAAAGTGAATTGAAATTGTCAAATGGGGGATTAGGAAACTATAGACCTGCTGATTCATTGAAAGATACAGATAACGATGGTATCCCAGATGATTGGGAAAAAATATTAAAACTCAATCCAAATGATTCTACTGACGCTTTGTTATTGAGTACGGATAATAAAAACAAAGGATATTTAAATATAGAAGTCTACTTAAACACACTTGGGAATAATATTAATTCGAATTAACTAACTAAAACTATAAAATATGATCGTGATAACACAAACCGACACTGCCTAGTCTATTATTGAATTTTCTAATTATGACATTTATTAAAACAAAAAGAAATTAAAATGAAAAATAGATTAGTTTTTATATTATATCTTTCTTTATTAGTAGTGATTAGTTCCTGTGCTAAGAAGGAGATAATAAGTCATTATGAGCGTCCAGATTGGCTAAGAGGAAATGCTTTTGAGATACTTCGAGAAAAGGGAAATTATAGCATTTTTTTAGAGGGAATAGAAAAGACAGGATTTAAAGATGTTCTTGACGGTAAAACGATTACAACAGTTTTTGCGCCCAATGATGAGGCTTTTATAGCTTATTTCAAAGAGAAAAACATAACATCGATTTCTCAAATTCACCAAAATGAATTGAAGAAATTGATAGGTTATCATCTAATTTATTATGCATATGGTAAGACGAGATTACAAAATTATCAACCTGAGGGTAGTGAAGGTTATGAACCTCTTTTAGCGGGGCTTTATTATAAGCATCGATCACGAAGTAGTGATTCTATTAGCTTAGAAACCGATTTTACCGATGGAAGATTGAAAAAAGTATTTCACAAAGACAGATTCCTGCCTGTTTTTTCACAGCAGCATTTTACAACTAAAGGTATTGAAGCCGTATCTAATTACGAATATTTCTATGGCACTGGGTCGTGGAAAGGTGGTCAAGGATTTAATGTGAGTAATGCGGGGGTAAGTGAGTATGCCATTCCAGCAGATAATGGGTATGTATATCTAGTGGATCAAGTTATTCAACCATTGAATACCGTGTATAAAGAGATAGCTAAAAATGATAAGTATAGTGATTTCATAAGAATATATGATATGTTTAAAACATTTTGGTATGATGAACAGACAACATTAAATTATGCAGCAGCTGGAGACTCATTATTCATTGTGAATCATGGAGTTTTGCCCCCTATAGCATCTGAGTGGTCATATAATGGTGAGTCTGGGATGCCGGATTATGCTAATTTAGGTCAACTCACCTATCGTGCATATAATGTATTTGCACCTAATAACGCAGCACTACAGAGTTTGTATCAGACATATTTTTCGCCTTATTACAACTCACTTTTGGAAGTTGATTTATTACCACTTTCATTGATTATGTATAATCACGTGTATCAAGGTAATATCGTGTTTCCTTCTGAAATAGGTAAGAATGAAAATATCAAATCTTCATATGGCACGCCTATAGTATTTAATCCTAATTTGGATGTGCAAGATAAAGCTATTGGATCCAATGGAGTTTATTATGGTCTCAATAAAGTACTTGTTCCAGACATGTTCAATAGTGTAACAGGTCCTGTTTTTGTGAATCCTAAATATAGAATGTTTATGCATATGCTTGTGAATACTGATTTATACCAGGTTTTATCAAGCAAAAACATTGAGTTTACGCTCTTAATACCTTCTGATGAAACACTTAAAAATACAATTGTAGGTGAGAGCTATCTTTTTTGGTCTGAAGGAAATCCTTTAGTGTATGGTGACGAAAACATAATGGTAGAAAATGAAAATGGTATATTGGTTCCTCTTTCTACTCGTCAACAAGAGATTTTAGTATCGGAACATATTATATATGGTAAGGTTGATAACTTAAATACTACAAAGGTTTTTCGTACACGTAACCCATTTTCTTATGTCTATACATTCGGAGGGAATTTGTATTCATCGACCAACTATAATACTGAAAATTCAGAACATGGTGTTATACGTTTGAACGGAAATTGGTATAATGGAAATGCCTATGAGCCTTCGTTAGCGTTTCAATCTGACGCTCGAACTATTAAAAGTACTATCCCTGGAGCTGAAACAATTAACAATCCTTTGAGGCAATTTTCCGAGTTTGCAAAATTGTTGGCTCGTGTAGGACACTTAGAGGTAGGTCGTACTTTACCTTTCATGTTTGGAAATAGGTTCATTTTGTTTGCTCCCGACAATCAAACGGTATTAGCAGGAATTAGTTCAGGTGCTATTCCATCTTCTAATACTGAACTCGCTGAATACCTAAAATCATATTTTGTGTCAGTCCCAGATAACTCATTATCGGATTATCCATTTGCAGGCTTTGGGGTTCAAGGTAAATGGAATACAGCCAAACTAATAGGATATAATTCATATAGAAAATTAGAATTAAAAGACAAATCTACACACTTAGAATTAGTAGATACTGATGGAACGATAATTCGAGTTTCAGATGAACTGCCTAAGTTATTTAGTGATGGTGCTGTATACAAAATCTCTGGATTACTTAAAAAATAAGGCATCAGATTATTAACCATTATAACAAAAATTAAATGAAGCTACATATAATTATATTACTATCATTTTTATGTATATCCAGTGCTGCATTTGCTCAAAAATCAAAAGTGTTATCAGGTATTGTAAGAGGTGAAAAAAATGCGCCATTGGTAGGTGCATCTGTTTTCGTCGAAAATAAAGATAATAGAAATTTGAAAGGTGCATCTACAGATAACCAAGGCCAATATAACATTGAGTTACCTGTTGAGGATAAATTGACAATCGTAATAGCTTGTATTGGCTATAAATCAATACGTATACCTTACAGTGGGCAGCAAACAATATCAATTACACTCCAAGAAGATCATCAAAGTATTGAAGAAGTATCCATAGTCTCCGAGGCAGCTAAGACTCGTAATGATATGGGAATTAGTTATAAAAATCAAGTTACTGCAACAGAACGATTTGAAATGAAACAGTTAGAGAGCATGACTGTCACTTCAATAGAGAGTGGATTGCAAGGACGATTAGCAAATGTGGATATCATAACTAGTGCTGATCCAGGGGCTAGGAGTTCTATTCGTATTCGAGGTACGACTTCATTGAATGCTAACTCCGAACCATTAATTGTAGTAGATGGTGTTCCATATCCAACGACTATAGCTGATGATTTTAACTTCTCGACAGCTAATGATGAGGATTTTGGTGCATTGATAAATATTTCACCGAACGATATAGAATCTATAGAAGTTTTAAAAGATGCGGCTGCAACAGCAATTTGGGGTTCTAGAGGAGCTAACGGTGTTTTATTATTTACGACAAAGAAGGGACGCCGTGGAAAAACACAATTCTCTTTTTCTTCCAAATTGAACCTGCGCAAAGAAGCGGAAACTATTCCTATGCTTGATGGAGGGCAATATGTATCAATGGTACAAGATGCGCTATGGAACACAGTTAATGATTTAGGATTTAAAAATGCAACATCATATCTCAATATGCTGTATAATACAAATGAAATAAAATATGATCCAGACTGGAACTACTTTAATGAATACAATCAAAACACAAATTGGTTAGATAAAGTGACGCAATTGGGGCATGTTGAGGACAATTCACTAGCGATTAGTGGGGGTGGTGATAAAGCAATATATCGTGTGTCATTAGGATATTTAAACGATGTTGGGACGACGAAAGGAATGAAGAGTCAGCGCTATAGTGCATTGATTAGTGTTAACTATAAGTTCTCAAACAAATTTAATATCAATGCGGATATGAATTATTCTAGAGCATCTAGAAATAGCAATTGGACAGGTTCGGGCGTAGCAGCTCCACGTGGAATGGCTATGCGTAAGATGCCAAATATGAGTCCGTTTGTGATTGATGAGGATGGAAATTATACAGATCAATATTTTACTCCAAGGATAAACTTCCAAGGATCATTCGCGGATAATAAAATGTATAACCCCGTGGCAATGGTCAACGAATCTGTTAATGAAACCTCAGAAGAGCAAGGCAGAGTTAATTTCAGGGGAACTTACGAGATTCAACCTTGGTTACGTTATATCGGAACTGTAGGCTTTTTAACCAAATTAAATAAGAATAATAAATTTTTACCACAATCTGTGACTGGGGTAATCTGGACAGATCCATTTTTTAACAGAGGTTCTGATTTAATTTCTGATGGACTTACATTGAATACAGAAAATAAATTCATCTTCAACAAAACATACAATCAAATTCATAATATCATAGGGACTCAAATTTTCCAAACCAATGAGTCTAGATCTTTTAGTTATAGTTCAGAGACTTCAGGTAATGCTTCAGAATCATTAAGTGATCCGACAGTAGGCTCGGCAGTAGTTGCTATGGGGTCTGGCAATTCATTGAGCCGTAGTGCTGGTACGATTACGAGTTTGTATTATGGTTTAAAGGATAAATATATTTTAAATGCTATCTACCGATGGGAAGCGAATACTAATATTTCAAAGCAACATAGATGGAAAGGATTTCCCGCTTTTGGTGTGGCTTGGCAGTTAGGGGAAGAAGATTTTATGAAGCAATTCTCTTTCTTAGACATGGCTAAATTAAGATTCAGTTGGGGACAAAGTGGCAATTCGCCGTCGGGTTCTTTTGCTTACTTAGGAGTTTTTCAGCCTATTGTACCTGGATACATGGATATGACAGCTATCCGACCTACACGTATCCAATTGGATAATTTGAAATGGGAAACTGTGACACAAACGGATATTGGTGTTGAATTATCATTCTTTAAAGATCGTTTGCATGTGATGGGGGAAATATACAATCGCTTAACATCGGATTTATTACAGAATGATATAACCTTACCTTCTTCTACTGGATTCGGATCAATGAGATTTTTCAATTCAGGAAAAATGGTTAACAAAGGTTGGGAACTGATATTTAGAGGAGATTTAATTCGTGCCAAGGATTTCAAATTGAGTGCAAATCTAAACTTCTCACGTAATCAAAATGAAATTCTTGAATTACCAGAAAACTTACAGTTCGAAAACTACAATTTCGGTAATGGAAACTACGCTTCAAAAGTTGTTGAAGGAAATCCTTTAGGCTCATTTTATGGTTATAAATATTTAGGTGTATACCAAAATGAGCAAGAAACCTTTGCACGCGATATGGAAAATAATATTATCCATGACTTAGATGGACAGCCTGTCCATGTGCAAAACGGTAATCGTAAAGTATATGCGGGAGATGCAAAATATCAAGATATGGATGGTAATGGTATCATCAATCAGTATGATATTGTTTACCTAG
>Ga0233380_1001243_pt1 | contig 11760 bp, 9 predicted proteins | sample ElkDunMinimDraft_9_FD_191541 | JGI IMG/M metagenome (GOLD analysis project Ga0233380, IMG submission 191541) | Fecal eukaryotic communites from dung pellets of Tule Elk in California, USA - Elk Dung F36 | ecosystem: Host-associated > Mammals > Digestive system > Large intestine > Fecal | place... | reverse complement strand
ATATCTCGCCGACCAATATGCCCGCGTCGAGCGCCATCGCCTCGCCGGGCTCCAGATAAAGCTCAAGCCCCGTCTGCGCCTTGCGGGCCTTCAAAAAGTCAATGAGCGCATCCCGCTGATAGTCGGCGCGGGTGATATGATGCCCACCGCCGAAGTTCAGCCATTTGAGGCCCGCGACATGCGGCATGACTCGGGATTCGATCGCGGCCCAGGTGCGCTCCAGCGGCAGGAAATCCTGCTCGCACAGGCTATGAAAATGCAGCCCGTCGACGCCGTCCAGATGCTCCGCTTTCAACTGATCGATCGGAAAGCCGAGGCGACTGTGCGGCTGGCACGGATCATATTTCGCGACCTCGCCTTCCGCATGCAGCGGATTGATCCGCAGCCCGATATCGAAGCGCAGCCCCTCTTGGCGCGCCGCCCCGATCTGCGGGCGAAAGCGCGCGATCTGGCCCGGACTGTTGAAGATCACATGGTCCGACAGCCGAAAGATCTCAGGCAGGTCCTGTGCCTTATAGGCCGCGCAATAGGTCGCCACCTCGCGGCTCCCGTCCCCGGCATATTCCTCGCGCCCCAGCCGCGCCTCAAACAGCCCCGACGCACACACCCCGTCGAGATATTCGGCGACCACCCCGCCCGGCGACCACATCGAAAAAGCCTTGAGCGCGCCCAGCACCTTGATGCCCGCCCGGTCCCGCACATCGGCCAATATGGCAAGGTTCCGCCGCACCGCCGCCTCGTCCACCACAAAGGCGGGAGAGGGCACGCGATACAGGTCGAAGCGGGCGAAGGCGGCGGGATCGCCGGCTTTGGTTTCCATGTCTTTGTCCAGTCATCGGGCCGAGGGCGACGCGTGCGCCGCCCTCGTTTCAAGAGGCAGCCGGTGTCTTAGAAGGGCAGCGGCCCGTCCAGTTCCTTCACCTGCCAGGGCAGGCCATGCTTGTTCAGCATGTCCATGAAAGGATCGGGGTCGAACTGCTCGATGTTGAACACGCCTTCGCCCGACCAGATGCCCTGCATCACCAGAGCCGCACCGATCATCGCCGGAACGCCCGTGGTATAGCTCACCGCCTGGTTGCCGGTCTCGGCATAGGCGTCCTCATGGTCGCAGATATTATAGACATAGACGGTCTTCGCCTGACCGTCCTTCTCGCCGGTCGCGATGTCGCCGATATTGGTCTTGCCCTTGGTCGTAGACCCCAGCGAAGACGGTTCGGGCAGCACGGCCTTGAGGAACTGGAGGGGCACGATCTCCTTGCCCTCATAGATGACCGGATCGATCCGGGTCATGCCGACATTCTGCAATACTTCCAGATGCTTGAGATACGCATCTCCGAACGTCATCCAGAACCGGATGCGCGTGATCTCGGGATAGAATTTGGCGAGGCTTTCCAGCTCCTCATGATACATGAGGTACATATTCTTCTCGCCAACGCCCTCGAAATCGAAGGCCTGTTTGTGGCTGAGCGCCGGCCCCTCGACCCACTGACCATTTTCCCAGTGACGCGACGGCGCGGTCACTTCGCGGATGTTGATCTCGGGATTGAAGTTGGTGGCGAAATGCTGGCCATGGTCGCCGCCATTGCAGTCGAGAATGTCCAGCGTGTCGATCCGGTCGAGCAGATGCTTCTTGATATAGCTTGCAAACACGCTGGTGACGCCGGGGTCGAAACCCGAACCCAGCAGCGCCATGATGCCGGCTTCCTTGAAGCGCTCCTGATAGGCCCACTGCCAGCCATATTCGAACTTGGGCGTGTCGCGCGGCTCGTAATTGGCGGTGTCGAGATAATGGGTCTTGGTCGCCAGGCACGCGTCCATGATCGCCAGGTCCTGATAGGGAAGCGCCAGATTGACGACCAGCTTGGGCTGCACCCGCTCGATCAGCGCGATCGTCTGCGCGACGTCATCGGCGTCGACCTGCGCGACGTCGATGGTGACGCCGGTGCGCGCCTTCACCGATTCGGCAACCTTCTCGCAGCTTGAAATGCGGCGGCTGGCGAGCGTGATATGCCCGAAGATGTCCAAGTTCATCGCCATCTTATGAACCGCGACAGACCCGACGCCGCCTGCGCCGATGACCAGAACCTTGCTCAATCTTATCTCCCTTGGGATATGCCGCGCCCGCGCGACCACGCGCCCATATAGGGATGCCGCGTTACAGCGCAAAGGCGCCGTGCGGCTTTCAGAAACTCGCGCCGTTCACGCGCTTGAGCGTCAGGCCGTCAATGTCGATCGACGGCACGCAGCGCAGGTTGATCGCATGCATCGTCCCGTCGGCGCTGTCGCCCTGGGCAAAGGGCTGCGTGCCGCAAGTCCGGCAGAATTGATGCGTGATCACATGTTTGTGGAATTGATAGTCGACCAGCGCATCCTGTCCGCTCGTCAGCGTGAACTGCGCGTCCGGCACGAATGTCAGGAGCAGCCCCTTGCGCCGGCAGTGCGAACAATTGCAGGACACTGCTTCGGTCGGGCGATCGCCCTCGACGCGAAACGTCACCGCGCCGCAATGGCAGCTTCCCTCATAGGCCATGGCTGGTCCTCCCTATCCGATCATCCTTCGCAGCGTGTCGATCCTGTCCGCCTCCGCCGCCGGCTTGTCGCGCCTGATCCGCGCGATCCGGGGAAAACGCATGGCCAGGCCCGACTTGTGCCGCTTGCTTTCATGGATGGAATCGAACGCGACTTCCAGCACAAGCGTCTTCTCGACCTCCCGCACCGGGCCGAAACGTTTCACCGTATTCTGTCGCACGAAGCGGTCGAGGCCCTTCAATTCCTCGTCGGTAAAGCCCGAATAGGCCTTGCCCACCGGCAACAGCTCGCCATCCTCGGTCCAGCAGCCAAAAGTATAGTCGGAATAAAAGGATGATCGCTTCCCATGCCCCCGCTGCGCATACATCATGACGCAGTCGGCGGTCAGCGGATCGCGCTTCCATTTATACCAGAGCGCCGCCTTGCGCCCCGCCACATAGGGGCTGTCACGGCGCTTGAGCATCACGCCCTCGATCGCCGCGTCGCGCGCTCCCGCACGAATTTCGGCCAGGCCCGAGAAATCCTCGGCCTCGATCACGCTGGACAGGTCGAATCGCGTCGCATCCAGCTGCGGCACGAATGCCTCCAGCCGCGCGCGCCGCTGCGTCCAGGGCAGGGCGCGCAGATCTTCCTCGCCATCGTAGAGAATGTCGTAAAGCCGCACGAAGGCGGGATAGTCCGCCATCATCTTCGCGCTCACCGCCTTGCGCCCCAGCCGTTGCTGCAGCGCGTTGAAGCTCGCCGCCTCGCCCCCCTGCGCCTCGCCGCGCACCAGCAGTTCGCCGTCCAACACGCCGCGCCCTGTAAAAGCCTCCGCAACCTCCGGGAACGTCCCGCTGATATCGTCGCCACCCCGGCTGTAGAGCCGCGTCTGCGACCCCACGCCGACGATCTGCACGCGGATGCCGTCCCATTTCCATTCGGCGGCATAATCCTTGAGGTCGACCGTCGCCTCCTCCAGCGGATGGGCGAGCATGAATGGCCGGAAAAAGGGCGTGCCCGAAGGGTCCGGCCGCTCCGACCGTCCCTCGGCCCAGTCGAACAATTCGGCATAGGGGGGCGCAAGCGCATGCCAGCATTCCTCGACCGCATCGACCTCCAGCCCGAACGCCTGGGCAAAGCCGGTCTTGGCGAGCCGCGCGGAAATGCCGACGCGCAGGCCCCCGGTCGCAAGCTTCAGGATCGCAAACCGCCCCGACGCATCGAGATGATCCATCATCGCCGCCAGCGCAGCAGGGGCGCCCGCACGACTCACCCCCTGCAATCGCTCGATCACCGCCGACAGGCTGAGCGATCCGTCATCGATCTCGGGCGGCTGATCCTCCCGCTTGGGCCAGAGCAGCGCGACCGTCTCGGCCAGATCGCCGACATAGTCCCGGCTCATCTCGAACAGCACCGGGTCCGTGCGGTCGCGGATCATCTCGCCAATGGCGGAGGATTTGACGGCCTTGAGGTCCAGATTGCCCGTCAGCGCCGCCAGCGCCCAGCCGCGATCGGGGTCGGGCGCCTGCCGCATATAGTCGGCAATCAGCTCCAGCTTGCCGTTGCGCGACCGCGTATAGACCAAGCCGTCGAGCAGCTGCGAAAAGCCCCTCACAGGGGGCGCTCCCTCGACGCGTCACGAGCGGCCCTCATCCTTCATCCCCCGTCTCATCGTCATCCTCGCGCCCGATCAGCGCCAGCGCCCGCGCCTTGATCTGCCGGGTCATGCACCAGTGCAGCAGCGCTTCTTCGCGCCCATGGGTGATCCACGTCTCGCGTGGGGCGATCTCGCGGATGGTATCGGTCAGCTCGTCCCAGTCGGCATGGTCGGAAATGACCAGCGGCAGCTCGACATTCTTCTGCCGCGCCCGCTGCCGCACCCGCATCCATCCTGATGCCATAGCGGTGATCGGGTTGGGCAGGCGGCGACTCCAGCGGTCGTTAAGTGCCGAGGGCGGCGCCATGACGATGGCCCCCCGCATTGCCTTTGCCGGCAGTCCCGCCGCCGGACGCAGTTCGCCAAGTTCGACGCCGAACTCCTGGTAAAGTCGACACATTTTTTCGAGCGCGCCATGAATATAGATGGGCTCATGATGCCCACGCGCGCGTAGCTCGGCCATCACCCGCTGCGCCTTGCCGAGCGCATAGGCTCCCACCAGCACGCAGCGATCCGGGTTGGCATGGAGCGCCGTCAGCAGCCGGTCCATCTCGCTCCCCGTATCGGGATGACGGAACACCGGCAGGCCAAAGGTCGCCTCGGTCACGAAGATGTCGCACGGCACCGGCTCGAACGGCTTGCAGGTCGGGTCGGGCCTGCGCTTATAGTCGCCCGTCACCACCACCCGCTCGCCGGCATGTTCCAGCACGATCTGCGCCGACCCCAGCACATGGCCCGCGGGCACATAGCTGATGGAGACGCCGCCCAACTTTATTTCCTCGCCATAGCCGACCGCCGTGCCGCTGGCCGTGCCATAGCGCAGCCCCATGATCGCCAGCGTCTCTTGCGTCGCCCAGACATGGCCATGACCGCCGCGCGCATGGTCGGCATGGCCATGCGTCACCAGCGCCCGTTCACGCGGGGTCGAAGGGTCGATCCAGGCGTCGGCCGGCCGCACATAGATTCCGGTGGGGTACGGCTCGATCCAATGGGGCATGGAGCAAAAAGAAGGGAATGGCCGTTTCGGTTCCGTGCCTATTCCTTAGGTGACGGGGAAGGCCTACTCGGCCAGCCGCATCGCCACGTCGTTCATGAAGCGGACGTCATCGCCCTTGGCCAGCCACTCTGCCTCCGCGCCGATGGCGCCCAGCATGTCCGACAAAGCGTCGATCTCGCTCTTGTGATAATTGCCCAGCACATAGCCATGCACCCGGTCCTTATGCCCCGGATGACCGATGCCGATCCGCACCCGGCGGAAATCCGCGCCGATATGTGCATCGGTCGAGCGCAGGCCGTTATGCCCGGCATTGCCGCCACCACGCTTCACCTTGACCTTCATCGGGGCCAGGTCGAGCTCGTCGTGAAAGACGGTCACATCCTCTGGGGTCAGCTTGTAGAAGCGCATCGCCTCGCCGACCGCGCGGCCGCTTTCGTTCATGAAGGTGGCGGGCTTTAAGAGGATGATCTTCTCCGGCCCGATCCGCCCTTCCTGGACCCAGCCTTGGAACTGCTTCTTGGCGGGCGAAAAACGATGCAGGTCGGCGATGACGTCCGCCGCCATGAAGCCGACATTGTGCCGGTGCATCGCATATTGCGTGCCCGGATTGCCGAGCCCCACCCAGATCTGCATGCCTCGTCCTCTAGAGCGATTTCCAGTCAGATGGAATCATCTGACGGTTAAGAAATCGCGGCCAACAAAAGGTTGAGAGCGGCGATCTGATGCAATCAGATCGAAAGCCGCTCTGAAAAACAAAACCCCGTCCGAGACTGGCCCGAACGGGGTTTTGCGAAAACCGTGACGGCTGAAAAGCGATTATTCGCCTTCGGCCGCGGCCTCTGCTTCCGCTTCGCCTTCGGCGCTCTTGAGCGCGGACGGGGCGACGACGGTCGCGATGCTGAAGTCGGCGTCGGCATGCAGAGCCTTCGAACCCTTGGGCAGGGTCACGGCGCTGATGTGGATCGAATCGCCAACGTCGAGACCCGTCAGGTCGACGACGACTTCGTCGGGGATTTCGGACGCGTCGACGACCAGTTCGATGTCATGCGCCACGACGTTCAGCACGCCGCCCTTCTTCAGGCCCGGCGAAGCGTCTTCGTTCTCGAAGCGCACCGGCACGTGAACGTTGACGGTGGCATGTTCGGACACGCGCAGGAAGTCAGCGTGCAGCGGACGGTCGCTCACGGGGTGGAAAGCCACATCCTTGGCGAGGGTACGGACGGACTTGCCGCCGACTTCGACCATGATGACCGAATTGAAGAAATGGCCGGTGCCGAGCAGCTTGTTGAGGAGCTTTTCCTCGACGTGGATCGACTGGGGTTCTTCATTCATTCCGTAGATGACGGCGGGTACGCGGCCCTCGCGGCGGAGAGCGCGGGAGGCTCCCTTGCCTGCCCGATCGCGTGCCTCGGCCGACAGCGTAAGCTGCTCGCTCATTGCGTGTCTCCAAAAGCTCGTTGATGTAAGTCCCGTCACGCCTCCAGGGATGACCATGAAGGGACCGCGCGCCTTTACCAGAAGCGCCTGGAAATGCAAGGGCAGGGGGCTATTGCACCCGCGTCACGGTAAAGCCCTTGGCCTTGAGCAGGTCGATCAGATTGTCGCGCCCCGTCAGATGCCCGGCGCCCACCGCGATGAACGGACGACCTTTCAGCGCCTCTATCGCCCCCACCCAATCGCGATTGCGCGCAATCAGGATCGCCTCCTCGACCTCGGGATCGGGCTGCACGCCCATTTTGTCTTCTTCCGCCAGCGCCGCCATGTCGCCCTTGGCCCAGGCCTTGAGGATACGGTCGTAAAGCCCGCGCATGTCCTTGGCTTCCTGCACCGTCTGCACCAGCAGCGCCCGCTGCGCCCGCTCGGGCAAGGTGTCGAACGCGCCGAACTGCCGCTCCACCGTCTCCAGCCCCCCGATCGGCTTGCCGGCCTTCTGGAAGACCGCGATCAGCGCCGGCTCGGCCCCGTCCGTCGCACTGATCCCCAACTTCGCTTGAGTCGCTGCCGACAGCAGCATCGCCGCCGCCCAGCTTTCATAGCCTGCATAAGCCTGCGCGCCCGTGCCGCTGTCCGCCAGCAGCTTCTCCAGCGCCGGCTTATCGCTCGCGGGCACCCGCGCCTCGACCGGCGGCAGGCCGGGGCTGCGCGCCATCTCCTCGAAAATAGCGAGCGTCTTGTCCTGGTCCTTGAGGTCGGCCGCCTCCAGTACCAGCGCATCCGCCTCGGCCATCGCCTGGGTGATCCGCTCCGACTGCCAGTTCATCTTGGGCGGCAGCACATGGATGGTGCCAAACAGCCACCCGTCCAGAGCGCCGCGCTTCACCTGCCAGAGCGCCGGACCTTCCTTCGTCTGCGGCGGCGCGACCGGGTCGCTGCCGCACGCCGCCAGCAGCGCAACCGCCACCAGCCCGCACAGCCGCTTCACCCAACCGACGCTCACTTCGTCACCCGCGCCGAAGCAATGCCAAGATCCCTGAGCTTGTCCTGCACGCTATTCTTGCCCGCCAGATGCCCGGCACCCACGGCCACGAACACCGTCCCCGGTTGCTCCAGCCGCGTCTTGATCCACTGCGCCCAGCGCGCATTGCGCTGATAGAGGAGGGTGTCGGCCAGTTCCGGCGTCGCTTCCATCGCCTCGTTCATCTGCTCGGCCAGCTTGTCGGGGTCGCCATTGCGCCAATGCGTCACCAGCGCGCCGAACTCCTGCTCCATCTCGGGCAGCCCATCGACCGTGCTGTTGAGGAAAGCGAGTTGCTGCGCCACCGGCAGGCCCGAGAAAAAGCCGAGCTGTTGCTCCGCCGTCTCCAGCGCCCCGATCCGCTTGGCCGAAGCCTTTGCCGCCCGCGTCAGCGTCTTTTCAGCACCAAGGTCGCCGCGATAGCCCAGCTTCTCCAGCGGCGCGACGGCCAGCATGATGCCGGGCAGCCAGGGGCTGAACGTCTCAAACGCCTGCCAGGGCAGGCCATTGGCGCTCATCGCCGCCTGATATTTCGTCCGCTGCTCGGCGGTCAGCCGATCGCTCAGCCTGACGCCATCGGTCGCGATCGCCTTCGCCCCCATGATCTGCGCCATCTCGGCCTGGTTTTCCGGCTCGATAATCTCCAGCACCAGCTCATCCGACTTGTCGAAAGCCGCCTTGGGCGCGCCCCGGAACCACTCGACGCCCTCCGGCAGCACATGGACGGTACCAAACAGATATACTGTAGTATCCGCATCCTTGACCGCCCATAGCGCGGGGCCAGTCTGCGGCGCCGACACGCTCGCCGGCCGCTCCTGCGTGCAGGCGCTGACCAGCAGCCCAGCCGACAGCAATAAAGATTTCGCCCATTTCATCGCGGCCCGTCTCCCATAGCGGCAAAGTCTCCCGTCGCGGCAACAGGCCCCCGTCATGGAGCCGCGCGCGTCTTGGATGCAAGCCTGTTAACCGCGTCGCCGACCCCAAAGTCTTGACCCGCACCCCCGCCATGCGCCAAGGGCCGGACCTATCCAACCCGCTCCATCGCACAAGGGACCGCCAGTGGCTGAAAGCTCGTCGCTTTCCTTTCAGGATCTGATCCTCACCCTCCATGCCTTCTGGAGCAAGCAGGGCTGCGCCATCCTGCAACCCTATGACATGCGCGTGGGGGCGGGCACCTTCCACCCCGCAACGACGCTGCGCGCGCTCGGCCCCGACAGCTGGAACGCCGCCTATGTGCAGCCCAGCCGCCGCCCGACCGACGGCCGCTATGGCGAGAACCCGAACAGGCTTCAGCATTATTACCAATATCAGGTAATCATGAAGCCTAACCCATCGAATTTGCAGGAACTTTACCTCGCATCGCTCGCCGAAATCGGCATCGATCCGCTGGTCCACGACATCCGCTTCGTCGAGGATGACTGGGAAAGCCCGACGCTTGGTGCCTGGGGCCTTGGCTGGGAAGTCTGGTGCGACGGCATGGAAGTCACCCAGTTCACCTATTTCCAGCAGATGGGCGGCTTCGACTGCAAGCCGGTCGCGGGCGAACTCACCTACGGCCTCGAACGCCTCGCCATGTATATTCAGGGCGTCGACAACGTCTACGACCTGCGCTTCAACGATGCCGGCGTCACCTATGGCGACGTCTTCCTCGAAAATGAGCGCGAGATGTCGAAATGGAATTTCGAGATCGCCGACACCGAAAAGCTGTTCCGCTGGTTCAAGGATGCGGAAGAGGAATGCAAAAGCTGCATCGAAAAGGGCGTTCCGCTCGCCGCCTATGACCAGGCGATCGAAGCGAGCCACGTCTTCAACCTGCTGCAAGCGCGCGGCGTAATTTCGGTGCAGGAACGCGCCAGCTATATCGGCCGCGTGCGCGAATTGGCCAAGGGCAGCTGCCAGGCATGGATGGAAAAGAACGGGTGGGCGGCATGAGCGACTTCATCCTCGAACTGCGCGGCGAAGAAATCCCCGCGCGCATGCAGCTCAAAGCGTCCGAAGATTTGGCGCGCCTCTTCACCGAAGAACTCAAGAAGGCCGGCATCGCCGTCGGTACGCTTGAAAGCTTCGTGACGCCGCGCCGCCTGGCCCTGATCGCCCGCGCCCTGCCGCTCGAAACCGCCGCGGTGAACGAAGAATTTAAAGGCCCGCGCACCTCCGCGCCGCCCCAGGCGCTCGAAGGCTTCCTGCGCAAGACCGGCCTTGCCCAAGATCAGCTCGAAGACCGCGACGGCGTCTGGTTCGGCACCGTCAACAAGCCTGGCCGCGCGACCAGCGACGTGCTGGCTGACGCGATCCCCGCGATCATCCGCGCCTTCCCCTGGCCCAAATCGATGCGCTGGGGCAGGGCCTCCAGTTCGACCGAAAGTCTGCGCTGGGTCCGCCCCTTGCAGGGCATCGTCGCGATCCTTGGCGAAGAGCTGGTCGACATCGAAATCGACGGCATCCACTCGGGCTATGCGACGCTTGGTCATCGCTTCCACCACCCCGATCAGATCACCATTGGTGGCGCGCACGACTATGTCGAGAAACTGCGCGCCTGCCATGTCATCGTCTCGCATCAGGAGCGACAGGCGATCATCGCGGAAAAGGCTGCGCAAGCCGCGTCCGCGCACGGCTACAGCCTGATCGAGGACAAAGGGCTGATCGCAGAAAATGCCGGCCTCACCGAATGGCCGGTGCCACTACTCGGACATTTCGACCCGGAATTTCTTGAGGTCCCGCCGGAGGTTATCCAGCTAACCCTCCGGATTAACCAGAAATATTTCGTGTTGCGCGATGCTGAGGGCAAGCTTGCCCCGGCCTTCGTCTGCACCGCGAACATCGAAGCCAAGGACGGCGGGGAAGCGATCATCGCCGGCAACCGCAAAGTCCTCGCCGCCCGCCTCTCCGACGCCCGCTTCTTCTGGGAGCAGGACAAGAAGACGGCACTCGCCGATCACGCCAAGAAGCTCGAACGCATCACCTTCCACGAAAAGCTTGGCACCGTCGCCGACAAGGTAGCCCGCGTCGCTGCGTTTGCAGAATGGCTAGCGAACACAGGTGTTGTGCCCAATTGCGATGCCGCATTGGCACGGCAAGCAGCCGAGCTGTGCAAAGCTGATCTTGTCACCGAAATGGTCGGAGAGTTCCCTGAACTTCAAGGTCTTATGGGCGGCTATTACGCCCACGCCGAAGATCTGCCTGAGGCCGTCGCCGAGGCGATCCGAGATCATTACAAGCCGGTCGGGCAGGGCGACGAGGTCCCCATCGCGCCAGTAACAGTGGCGGTGAGTTTGGCAGACAAGCTCGACACGGTGCTCGCTTTCTTTTTGATAAACGAAACGCCTACAGGATCGCGCGACCCCTTTGCTCTTCGTCGCGCAGCACTGGGATTACTTCGGATTATTGCCCTGCACAGCACTCGGCTTAAGCTGACTTCTGCGATAGACGGCTGGGACAACATCGCATTTCAATCGCTCGCTGGGAAAATCGAAGCTGACTCTATTAGAATGAAGGCAGCAAGTGCAGCGATAAAGACCCGGCTCAAGGAATCTGAATCAATAAAGGACAGGCCGGACATTGCCTTAAAGTTGCTCAGTGACCCAGAGGTTATTCATTTTCCCGAAGTTCCAGCGATGATGCCTGGTTTGATTAAAATCTACGAGGGCGACCGGGAGCTTAAGCAGGCGGTGCTCGACTTCTTCGCCGACCGCCTCAAGGTCCAGCAAAAGGAAGCCGGCGTCCGCCACGACCTGATCGACGCGGTGTTCGCGCTGGGCGGCGAGGACGATCTCGTCCGCCTGCTCGCCCGCGTAAAGGCGCTCCAATCCTTCATCGCCACCGACGACGGCGCCAACCTCCTTGCCGGCTACAAGCGCGCCGCGAACATTCTCAAGAAGGAAGGCGTGGAGTCCGCCGAGCAGAAAGCCCTGTCCTACACGCCGGAAAAGGATGAGGCTGCCCTCATCGCCGCGCTCGATGCGGCAGCCCCCCGTGCGGCTCAGGCGGTGGCGGCGGAGGATTTCGAAGGCGCGATGGCCGCGCTCGCGACGCTCCGTCCGCCGATCGACGCCTTCTTTGAAACCGTGACGGTCAATGACGCGGACCTCGACAAGCGCGCTGCCCGGCTCGCTTTGCTGCTGCGCGTGCGCGATGCGGTAG
>Ga0233380_1001242_pt1 | contig 11768 bp, 10 predicted proteins | sample ElkDunMinimDraft_9_FD_191541 | JGI IMG/M metagenome (GOLD analysis project Ga0233380, IMG submission 191541) | Fecal eukaryotic communites from dung pellets of Tule Elk in California, USA - Elk Dung F36 | ecosystem: Host-associated > Mammals > Digestive system > Large intestine > Fecal | place... | reverse complement strand
CTACGAACAACTCATGGAAGTGTTGATCGAGGACATGCAGCGCGCCACCGAAGGGGGAGCCAGGCCGTGACGCGGGATCCGCAACTCGTCCTGGGGGAAACCTGGGCGCGGTTCGCCGCGCACTGGACGGCCGCGTGCTTCGGCCATTTTCTGAAGCTGGTGCTGCCGCTGGTGGCGGAATGGCCGCACCCCCAGCTCACTCCGGACTTTCCGAGGTGGTGGACCGTGCTGGCCTTCGCTGCCTCGACCTCGCTGCTGGCCGCCGTGATCAACGCCAACTTGCCGGTAACCGCGCGCGAACTGTTGAAGAGCGTCGCCTTCGGCTTTGCCCTCAATGCGACCGGAGAGATCCTGAACCTGGCGTAGAGGCGCGCGGCGCGAGCGGACCAGACTACAGCGGGTGGGCCGGAGGAGTAATCATGGACGGGAAATTAGTTGCGGTCGGCCTGGTCGTAGGGGCTGCCATCGGCCTGGCCACGGACAGCCTCGCGCTCTCATTGGGCCTGGGCTTGATCATCGGGATCGTGGTGGGCACGCTCAAGGGCAAGGGAACCGGCCTCTAAGCGCCGACGCGCTCGCACTGTGGCTCGGTCGGTCACAAGTGGGCAGCGCGTGCCAGACAGGCCTTTAGCGGGACGTGGTGGAGAGCGGTCACTCAACCCCGCATCGCCAGTACGATACACATAGGATCATATCATCGTTGCACCGCCTTAGAGATTCTGCTCAACCAAGCTGGGAGGAGGCGGAAATGGCGAGGTGAAAGCTAGCCACGGGACCGCTCGAGCAATCACCCGAACTGCTCTCGCAGTATGAGGCGCAAAGATGACCGAGCTTAGTGCACAGACAACAGCTGCAGCGTCAGGTGATAGACCTGGCATGTACGTACCCGCTCGATTCATTCCTGTTCCGACGACCATCAGCCCTCAGGCTCAAGAGTTGCTCTCGCTGCCCAATCCATACGGCAACGATGTAGAACCCGATCCCTCGGATAAGGCGGCATGGGTCAAGCGTGTCAGTGAAGGTAGCGAGCAGTTCACGAAGATGCTCGAGCAGCGTTTCGCTCCGTACCGGCCCGAACGCCAGACCGAGCACGCCCTTTCGAACGCCGTCATGTATCAGATCGACCCCACATCCTCGGTGACAAATGGCCTTACGGGGAAGGTGATCTTCTACGTTCACGGCGGCGGGTTCACAACCGGAGGCGGCATAGCGGCTGCGTACGCTTGCTACCAGATCGCTTACATGTCCGGCCTCACCACCTTTTCAATAGATTATCGAATGCCCCCGCATTTCCCCTTTCCGGCCGGACTGGACGACTGCGTTGAAGCATATCGCACGCTTGTGGATCGCTACGGTGCCGAGAACATCGCTGCGTATGGGGCGTCGGCAGGGGCCGGCCTTCTGGCCTCTTGCCTGCTTAAAGCCCGTGACCTGGGGATCACCATGCCGAAGGCGTGCGTGCTGCAAAGTCCCGAATCGGACTTAACGGAGTCAGGCGACAGCTTCGAAACCAACCTCGGCGTCGACCAGGTTCTGAAACGCCTCACTAACTCTATCGCGCTCTACGCCGATGGACACGATTTGAAGGATCCGTATCTTTCACCTTTGTTCGGTGACTTCACCAAGGGCTTTCCGGACACGTACCTTTCTGCAGGCACTCGAGACCTGTTCCTGTCGAATACAATCCTGCTTCACCGTGCCTTGCGGCGGGCCAAAATTCCGGCAGACCTCAACATCTGGGAGGGGATGGGCCATGCTGGCTTCTTTGGCTTGGCTCCAGAAGATCAGGAATCCTTGACCGAACAGGTCGACTTCATCCGCGACCGACTGAAGTAGTCGCAGGGACTGCAATTATGCTCTGGTGCCGTGCTGCTTTTGCCCGCACTTGGGCGGAAGCTGCCCGCTCTGGCGCGCAACGCGGGATCGCTCTTAACGTTTCGCGTTCTCGCCGTCGGCACCCTCCGCCGCGGTGCAGGGGAACTGGTCCTTCAAGGAAAGCACGACCACCGAAGCCGCTTCGCCGCCTGCGGCCTGGGGATTGTTCTTCACATAGGCCAGGAATGCGCGCCGCAAGTCTGCCTGAGAGCTGAGAACGCGCGGGCAGAACTCCCGGAAGCGAAGCCACGTTTCGTAAGCGCGAACCGCGTCATGCACGCCGGTGATATAGGCGAAGCAGTAGGACACCATCGCCGGAACGCTCGATTCGCAACGCTCCCGCAAATTGCCCGCCGACAAGAAGCCCAGTTCCGGCCGGCTGGAGAGCGCAGGCGCCGATCGCCCGGCCGGACGCGCCGCCGGGGCGGGGGAAGCCGGGGGCGCAGGCTCTGCCACCACTGCCGGAGCTGCGACACGCTCGGAAGATGGCGAGGGAAGGTCGACCATCGGGGTCGAGACCGCAAGCAGAAGGGGCAACAGCATCAAGGAGCCTCTCAAGACGGGCAGCACACCCGCTCCGCCGTGAACCGGACACGGGGCGGCCGGATAGCACGGATTGGGCTGGCGGCGAAACGCCGCAAAGTATAATGCCGCAAGGCTCGACAAGACTTGCGGCAAGGGATTTCATCTAAGACACATGGCATCCAGCCCCGACATCTTGAACGAACTGCCGTGGTTGCTTCCTTCTCGCCGCAAAGTCCGCCGCGAACGCATTCTTCGCCACGGCCGCTCGACACTGTTGCTCGCCGCGTTCGGCGCGCCGGTGCTTCTGGCTAACGGTACCTTCGACTGGAATGGCAGTTCCGAGGCGGCCAGGCCCGCGAAGCCCGGCGTCGATCAGGCGGCACCTGCGCTGATCGCATCTCCGTTCGCACCCAAGGCACTGCGCCCGCTCTCGCCAGAAGAGGCGGAAAAGTGGAACCGTGCGGTCCCGCAGACGGCCTTTGCCATCTCCCCTGCCACGCCGCTTGCCGTGGGCACCGCCAATTCGCAGTCCTACGCGCGGTCGCTGCAGTGCATGACGCAGGCAATCTATTATGAGGCGGGCAATGAGCCCGTGGAGGGCCAGCGCGCCGTCGCCCAGGTGATCCTCAACCGGGTGCGCAGCCCGGTCTATCCCAGCTCCGTGTGCGGCGTGGTCTACCAGGGCTCCGAGCGCAAGACCGGGTGCCAGTTCACCTTCACTTGCGACGGGTCGCTGGCCAGGGCACCGTCAGCCCATGGCTGGGCGCGGGCCAGCGGGGTCGCGATGGCGGCGCTGGGGGGCTACGTTCACGCACCCGTAGGTTGGGCGACGCACTACCACGCCGACTACGTGGTGCCTTACTGGGCCCAGAGCCTCGACAAGCTGACGACGATCGGGCGCCACATCTTCTACAGGTGGAACGGCCGCAGCGGCACCGCCGCCGGCTTCACCGGCCGCTATGCCGGGACCGAGCCTGACATCGCGGGCCTTCTCGCCAAGGCCGGCCTCCCTGCCTCGGAAAACCAGGAAAGCGATCGCGGTCTCCTGCAGGTTCCGCAGACCGAAAGGCCCATGATCGCCCTGGCCGCGACGACAACCGGTGCGCACCGGCACGATCCCGAAGTGGCCGCGCACGCGGCGGCAAAGGATGGAGCGGGGGCTGCGGCGGCGGATGCGCCGACTTCCGCAACAGCTCCCCTTGCGGGCGCACGCTGGGTGATCGGAGCCCGCTTGTCGGGCGGTGAGGTAGCCCTCTCTGCGGCGGCTCCCGCGAAGGAAGCCCAGACCGCCCAATAAAGAGGGCTGGCGATCGAGCGACGAGGCGGCTCGCTTCCGGCTCTTCCCTGGGAAAGACTGGAACGCCGAGCCCGCAGGCCCGGCCTTCCCTCAGGCTTCCTTGGTGTAGCTGTAGTTGTAGTAATCGCTGTCGTCGGTGTAGCCGACCTTGCGGGCGTTGTACTTGGTGACAACGCAACCGATGACATTGCCGCGCGCGCGCACCAGACGCGACACCGCGGTGCGGGCCTGGCCGAAGTGCGCCGTGCCGGCTTCCACCACGAAGACCGTGGCCTCGGCCGAGGACGTCAGCTCGGCCGCATCAGCCAGCGCCATCACCGGCGGCCCGTCCAGCACGACTACGTCATACTTGGCGGCCAGGTCGGTCAGCAACTGGTCTACCGCGGTGCCGGCGAAGAGGTTCGCAGGATCGGGCGGCAGCGGGCCGCTCGACATGAAGGCGGGCATGCCATCGGTGGCGGGACGGATGACCTCTTCGGGTTGCGCCATCCGCGCGAGCACGCTCGAAAGGCCCGGCGTGCCGTTAGGCGCGTCGAAGTGGCGGTGCAGCGACGGACGCCGCAAGTCGGCATCGATCAGCAGCACGTTGCGGCCGAGCCGGGCAAGGTCGCGCGCCAGCACGAACGAGGTCGTCGACTTGCCCTCGCCCTTGTTGCTGCTGGTGATCAGCAGCGAGCCGGGCAACCCCTTGTTGGACGACAGCTCCACCGAGGAACGCACCGCGTAGTACGCCTCGGCCACGTCGGAGTACGGAGCCTCCAGCGCTTCCTGCAGGCTGCCTCCGGTAAACTCCGGGATGACGCCCAGCAGCGGCAGGTGCAGCTTGGCCTCCACGTCGCGCGGGTCGCGGATCGCATCGTCCAGCTGTTCACGACCGAAGGCATAGAGCAGCGCGAGGGCCACGCCCGCCACGAGCGCCAGCGCCATGTTCAGCAGCGGACGCGGCGAAGCCGGCTTGCGGGGCACTTCGGCCGTGTCGACGATGGTGATGTTGTTGTTCGTCACCCCCGCTTCGGCGCTCAGTTCCTTGAAGCGCTGGAGAAGGCTCTCATACATCTGCCGGTTGGTATCCACCTCGCGGCGCAGGATGTTGTAGCGCACTCCAAGGTCCTGCTCGGACAGGGTCGCGGTCTTGAGAGCGTTGACCTGACCGCCGATCGCACTCTCCTGGCGCTGTGCGGTCAGGAACTGGTTGCGGATCGAGTTGCGGATGCTTTCGCCGAGCGCGCGAGTCTGGTCCTCAAGCTCGTCGAGCTGGGCGTTGGCCCGCAGCACGGTCGGGTGGTCAGGCCGCATGTGCTGACGCAAGCGGCCAATGTCGGCCCGAAGCGCGGCGCGCTGCTGGAGCAGTTCCTGCATCGCCGGGTTCGACAGCACCTCGGGAAGCGTCGCGGCAGGCACGCCCTGCGCGTGCTCCCACCGCTGCTGCGCCTCGAGGCGGGCAGCCTTGGCATCGGCATAAGCGCGGTTGAGCTGCACGAGGTTGGCGGTGATGAGCGAGCGCGGCGCTTCCGCCTCGCCTCCGCCCTGGATGGTCGCGCCGTTGCTGGCATCGATCAGGCGCGACGCGCGCGCATAGCTGATGAGCGCGCGCTCCGATGCTTCAAGCCGATCCTTCGCCAGCGCCAGCTGGTTCTGCAGGAACTGCCGCGAATAATCGCTGGTCGAGAACTTGCGCTGGATGTTGCTCTGGATGAATTCTTCCGAATAGGTGTTCGCGACGCGCGCCGCGAGCCCCGGATCCTGGCTGCGGAAGAAGATGCCGACAACGCGCGAGTTGCGCGGCAGGTTGATGGCCAGGTTCTTCTGCAGGGTGTCCAGCACCTGCTCGTCACGCTCAGCCGGCGTGAGGTCGCTGAGCGACCCGCTGCCCATCGCGGCCAGGAAGTCGTCCGACTTGCCCAGACCAAGGCGGTCTGAGACCCGCTTTGCCATCGCCCGGCTTTCCAGCACGTCGACCTGGGTCTGCAGGAAGCGTTCGGTATCGCCCCCTGCGAGGAGCGGCTCGGTATCCTCGGTGCCCAGCACCTTGGTGGTCTGCTGATCGATCTGAACGCTGGCGACCGCCTGATAGACCCGCGGCATGAACAGGACCGACGCAAGGCCAAGCAGCAGGCAGGCGGCAATGATCAGGATGATCGCCAACCGGTTGCGGTAGAGCATCGCCCAGATGGCACGCAGATCGAACGCCGGGTTCTGCAGGTTCCCGAGCGAGGCCATTTCCTCTTCCGGGCCTGCCAGATCCCCCTCATCCAGTTCGTAGGGCCTGCCGGCCGCTATCCTTGCCTGACGCATGATGCCGCTTCCCGCCTAGAACTGAGTGAACACGTTGAGGAGCGGCGCTGCACGCAGCAGGTCGTGCCAGGCCTTCTTCGAATTCGAATGGCCCACGACGATCACGTCCCGGCCCCTCACCGCCGGATCGGGGTCGTCGCCGCGCCTAATGCGATTGACGTCGAACAGCGCGACCATGCGCTTGCCGTCGATATTGCGGATGACCACGACTTCGCGCAGCGCCGCGTTTTCGTCCTCGCCCTGGGCCAGCGCGATGGCATCAAGCAGCGTGGTGGGACCGCGCACGTCATAGATGCCCGGCTCCTTCACCTCGCCCTGCACGGTCACGCGCTGGGAGACCGAACTGGTCACGATCACGGTGATCTGGGGGTCGACGTAATAGCGCGAGTAACGCTGGCGCAGATCGTCCGCGAGGCTGGTCGCGGTGAGGCCACTGGCGCGGATGCGGCCGATCAGCGGCAGGGCAAGGTTGCCCGCCGCATCGACCGGCACGCCCTTGGACGTGATTTCGGGCTCGTTGAAGACATTGATGTCGATCGTGTCGAGCGGACCGATCACATAGTCCAGGACCGCGGTGTCCGAAGTGTGCGGCGGGATCAGGGCGTAAGCGCTTTCGCCCTGCCTGACCGCCGGACCTTTCAGACTCGGCGTGCAGGCCGACGTCGCCAGCAGGCAAACCAACACCAGTCGTGATGGCCGCATCATGCAGTCATATCCTCGCTCACCCCTGTCGCCCGAAGGGGCGCACCCCAACCATTCCAACCGGAATGGAACCAGCGTTCCGTTTCATGGAAAAGCCTTGGCCCGTCAAGCGCAGCCTACCGCAACCGCGTAATGGCGACACCGTCCACCCATACCGCGAAGCGCCGCCCGCCCTGCTCGGGAATGCTGAGCGAGAGCTCCAGAGCCGGGCAATCCGACGGCACTTCCAGTGAACCGCGACCGGTGCTCCACTCGTTGGCGACAGCAGACCAGGCGATGGGCACCGCAGCCGGCGCCCCGGGCGCTTCGCCGGGATGGACACGGGCGATCCGGGCCTGCAGGCCCCGCAGGATCGGGATGTCCGGCGCCAGCGCCGCGAGTTGGATGTTGTAACGCCCGGGCGCCAGGACGACCGTCTGCGCCAGCGCCGGGCCACGCGCGACGCCTTCGGAAGTCATGACCAACGCCTGGCCGCGTCGCGGCTTCACGGGTTCCGCCACTTCGACCCGCACACCCGAGAGCTGCGGGGCGCGCCAGCCATAAGGTGCTGCCCATATGGGAAGTTCGCCGGACTGCCCCTCGAACTCTCCATCGCCGACCAGGACGCGTTGGCCGCTCAATTGCCAGACCCGGCGGATCTGATCGAACTGCCCCTGTTCCGCGAGAACTGCGCGGATCAGCGCGGTTTCCGAAGGGGTTACCGGCTCACCAGCGCGGCGTAACTGGTCGGCCAGGGCCTGCAGATCGGAAAGTTCCCATGTGCGATCGCGCGCGAGCGTGTTGAAGAATGCGGCGCGCCACCCGGGCGCGAACGACAACTGCTCGGCCAGCGCCGCGCGTCCTTCGGCCTGAGTCAGGACGCCGGGCAGAAGCGGCAGCAGGTAATCTGCGAATTGGCCCTGACGCAGAAGCCCATCCACCCGCTGCACGGCAAAGCCGTAGGCATTGGCGGCCAGAGCCTGTTCAACGAGCCACAACTGCGTGAGCCGGTCCCGCCAGCCCAAGGTGGCGCCCAGGCTCATCAGCGCGGCGCCCTCCTCGCCGCGTCCGCGAACGATCTCGGCCATGCCCTGAGCGCGGACGGCGGCCGGATCCAGCGGCGAGATCGCCAGCGCGCGCCGTGCGGCGAGGGACGCTTCGGCGGCCGACCCATCCATCTGAAAGCGGGTAGCCGCGCTCGCCTGCGCACGCGATGACCACGGCGCGACCATGGTGGCGGCCGCCTCCTGCCGGGCGAGCACGAGGCGCTCACTCCAGAATGCCGAGGAGACCAGAACCGCCAGCACTGCTATCGGCGCCCAGACCCGCCAGCGCGCGACGCCCCCTGGTTCCTCGCGCCCGGCGGTGCCCTCGCTCTCGGCCGAGCGGCGCACAGGCAGCAGCAGCCCGACAAACAGGGCAACGGTCACCGAAACGGTCGTCATCCGCAGCGGGTAGTCGACCGCCGAGGCTCCGAGCGTGAGAACAAGCGCCACGGCGACCGCCAGCGGCGCTACCCGTTCAAAGCGCGAGACCGCCCCCTGACGCGCCCGCATGATGGTCCATACAAGGACACCGACCCAGGCTAGCATGAGGATCACACCGAGCACGCCGCCTTCCAGCGCGACTTCCAGCAGATCGCTATGCGCGTGGTTGACCACGTCGGGAGCGACCTCGGTCAAGGGCTCCATCGTGGGATAGATCAGCTGGAAGGTGCCGAAACCGGTCCCCCAAGGCAGGCTGTCCTTCGTGGCGGCCAGGGTATTGGCCCAGTATTCGAACCGCTTGTCCTCAGCCGCGGTCGCAAAACGGCCAAGCAGTGCAGCGACCGGAGGCGCATTGCGCAGCAGGAGCGCGGCGACTGCCGCTCCGCCCAGCACACCCAGAAGGATGCCCACGCGGATCCGCTTGCGCTGGCTGAGGAAAATGGCGGAAGCGAGCGCCACCGGAAGCAACGAACAGCCGGTTCTGGAGAGCGTTGCCAGCACGCCGAGCGAAAGCAGGGCCAGCGAACCGGCCCGCAGCCCCCACTCCATACCGCGCCCGGTCTCGTCCGCGGTTCTTGCCGCCAGCACACCCGGAAGCGCGGCGATCTGCATCGCCAGGAGGAGGAAGAGCGCGAGGTGGTTGCGGTTGACGAACAGCCCCACGCCATAGCCTCTATGCCGCGTCGAGAAGGCCACCGGCGCCGAGCCTGGCCCTGCGGCCAGCTGAACGATCGAGAGAACAGCGCTCACCAGCGCCACGATCAACACCAGGCGCAAAATCTTGCGGCGCTGATCCGACGGGGCCCGCGCCATGATCACCATCGCTGCCACGGGCGGCAGCCACGACAGCAGGCTGACCAGCGTACGGTCGGGGGCCAGGCTCCATGCCGTCCAGCCCCCGCCACCCACGGTGGACGCGATCTGAGCAGCCAACCCATGGCCGGCCATGCCTTCCCATATCGCGCGCGGCAGCGGCACCAATTGCACGATGAACAGCGCAACGCTCGCAGCCGTAACGCAGGCGACGGCCTTGGTCCGCGTATCCAGGGCCGACCATCGCATCCTCGGCGTGCGCCAGGCCAGCACGACCAGCGCAAGCATGGCCACCATCCAGAACGCCAGGGGATAGGAGTTGCCCGCGCCTCCCAACAAGAGCGCTGCCACCAAGAAGGCGAAAGGCAACCATTCGCCAAGACGGGTAGACAAACTCCCCCAGGATGCAGTCTCGACACGGCGAGTAGACCGCATCCGCCCCTTTTTTCGCGACTTCTTGCTGAGTACAAAGGCCATAATAGGGGGCCGGCCCTAGCCGACCTGTCGCCTTTAGACAATCGAGCAGCTAATGTTGCGGAATGTGGCCCCAGCATTTTTTCCCAAGCCCCGGCCAGCGGCGGCGCCCCTCCATGATCCTCGCGGCGCTCGCCATAGCTGCGGCGAAACCGGCTTTCGCCGCCACTCACGCTCCTCAGCCCGCGCCCTACCCCTCTGACACCTCGCCCGAGATGCGGGTAGCTACGACAGGCTATCGGCTTGCCGTCCGGAACCTGGATCATTGCCCACGCAAGGCGCCGCAACTCGGCCTGCTGCTGCATGAGCTGGGATCCTACGATAACGATAAGCGGGACTGGGCCAGGGCCACGTTCGGCCTGGGCACAGGTATCGGCGTCCTGGGGGTGGTGCCCGGGTCTGCCGCAGCTGACGCGGGCCTGGCACCTGGCGACGAAATAATCGCTCTGGCGGGTGCGTCCGTCCAAGCCGGGGCGGCACCCCTCGCGAGCCCGCGCGCTTCCTATGACCGGGTCGAGGCCTTCGTAAGCGCGCTGAAAGCTCGCCTGCAGGTGGGAGCAGCCGCCTTGGTCGTGCGGCATGGCACGCGGGAACGGACGGTGGAGCTACCCACGCGGCTAGGCTGCGCGGCAGAGTTCTCTATGATGCCCCAGAGCGATCTCGATGCCTGGTCGGATCAGCGCTATGTCGCCGTCACGAGGGGCCTTGCTCAAGTGGCCCCGGACGATGAACTGGCCTTCGTCATGGCGCATGAGCTGGCGCATATCGCCCTTGGCCATGGCGACAAGGGACGAGGCCTGCTCATCGGGTTGGGGATCGGGTCCCGTGGTGCCCGCCAGCGGGAGCGAGATGCCGACCGGTTGGGCCTGACGATGACGCGGGCGGCAGGATACTCAGCGGCAGGCGCCGAGGGGCTCTTGATGCGCCTCGCTCACGCGAGTGGCCCGCATATCAGCCTGACACATCCCTCATTTCGCAGCAGGATCGAGGCGATCAAGACGGCCCAGACAGCAGAGCCCAAGTAGAGCGAACCTTCCGCGGGCGCTTTCACTTGGATTGGCTCGACGAGTGGACCTGGGGCGTGATCTACGAATCGACCAAATCCCGCACGGGCTTCCGAATTGGCCATGCGCCTTCTTGGCCCGGTTGCCGGCCGAGATGCGCAAAGTTTGCACCAAGCGGAGCGGCCGTCGTGCTTTTTTAAGCCAGCGACCAGGCGATTCGAATCCGCTAACCGAATCGCAGGCGGCAGGAAGCAGCTGAATCGGCTTCAGCACCACGGCACCTGATGGCGCCCGAGCCCGCGAGAAGCGTTGCTTTGCAGCGGCCGGCTCCACCCTGCGCTGCCCCGCCTTCTCCTCAGACAGCAAAAGGCCTGCCGCACCAAAGTGCAGCAGGCCTTTTTGGTTTGCAAACCTGCAGGGATCAGTCGGGGCTGCCGTCGTCACCACCGGTGGTGGCCGCAACAACCAGGCCGAGCACGGCCAGGCCGCCACCGATAACCGCGACGAGGGGGATCGCGCCCTCAGCCTTGTTGCGCTTCACAACCGCGGGGCCAGCCGGAGCAACAGCCGTCGTGGTGGCCGCAGCCGGAGCACGGAACGCGAGATAGGTCGGACGCTGCTCACCCGCCATGGCAGCGGTGGAAATCAGGCTGGCGCCCAGCGCCACTCCGAGAGCTAACTTCTTCATGACCAATCTGCCTCCGCTTGATCTCGACAGCATGCTGTCTTTCGATTTTGCCTATGCCAGCATCGACCGGGTGTCAACTACGACTTACACCAGAGCTGTCACCCGACTATCCTATGACAAAGCGGGACGCTTCTGCAAGTTCCAAGAAAGCGTGAGCTACGGGAAAGAATCACTCCGCCCCGACGGCCAGGACTTCTTGCCGGTCTTCCTCCAGATACAGCGCGGTTAGCACCCCGTGGCAATAGGCCCCGGTATCGATCCCAATCCGATTCCGACCAAGCTGCACCTCGCGCTCAATCGTGTGCCCATGGACAATAACGGCGCCATGATTCGAATCGTCGTGAATGAAGTCCTCGCGAATCCACAGGAGGTCCGACTTGACTTGTCTTGCCAGGGGAACCCCCGGGCGGACCCCGGCGTGGCAGAAGTAATAGTCGCCCGACTGCGCCGTCAGCGGCAGCGATCGCAGCCAGCGCATCTGCTGGGCCGGGAGCGAGGATTGCAAGTAACGAATGTAGCGGCGAAGGTCGTCCTGCGGGCGCGGCAGGGTGAGGCCGTAGCTGGTGAGCGTCTCGGCGCCACCTACCGCAAGCCAGCGCTGCAGCACCCCCGCATCGCCATCGAGCGAG
>Ga0233380_1001240_pt1 | contig 11787 bp, 15 predicted proteins | sample ElkDunMinimDraft_9_FD_191541 | JGI IMG/M metagenome (GOLD analysis project Ga0233380, IMG submission 191541) | Fecal eukaryotic communites from dung pellets of Tule Elk in California, USA - Elk Dung F36 | ecosystem: Host-associated > Mammals > Digestive system > Large intestine > Fecal | place... | reverse complement strand
CGCCACTTTGAACTGCGAGGCGGCTTGGGCGGTCGAGGCGGCTTTATGCCCTTGCCGGGCCCATTGCCCGAATCGTGGCCGTAGTCTTCGGGCCGGGTCCAACGGCGCTTACGGCGGAATGGGATGATCTCGCCCATGGCCCTTCGCTAGGCGAGCAGCGCAAGCGGGGCAAGGGGGTCATGCCGTGCACCAGCTTTTGCGGCGCCCCTGCCACCGCTCAGCCAGTCCCTCTGCGACAAGTTGCTGGCCAAGGCTGTGCCCGTCGCGGGTAACGATTCGCAGCAGGCGCCCATAGCGGTCACGATCACGCGGGCCTGCCAAAAGTTCGATTGGCCCCTGATTCAGCAGCGTGGTCAGCCGCCGGGTGGCTGCAGCGCCGCGTACAGCTTCGGCATCGCAGGCGGGCCGTGAGGTTTCCGGAGCGTTGATATCGGCGATCCGCACCTTTTCGCCATGGAGCCAGAAGGTGTCTCCATCGACCACACATGCGGTGCGCACACCAGAATCGCAAAGAACGAAGGCTGCAGAGAGCAGCAATGAAGACATGACCATGCCGCATCACATGGGCGTTCGGCTTGGATGCGGCCATCGGGCGAAGTACGTGGTTTTCCTCCGATGTGGAGCTTCGCTATACGCAGTTCTGCGCAGTTGAGGGGGCGCCCCCTTCTGTAAAATGTATTGGCGGCGGGGCTCTAGCGGCCAGCGTTCAGGACCATCTCGGCCGCCTTTTCAGCGATCATCATCACCGGGGCATTGGTGTTGCCAGATGTGATAGTCGGCATCACAGACGCGTCAATCACGCGCAGGCCGTGCAACCCTTTCACCCGAAGCTGGGCATCCACCACGGTCCCCATCGCTGCCGTGCCCACCGGGTGGAAGATTGTTGTGCCGATTTCGCCCGCAGCACGGACCAGTTCATCTTCGGTCTGTAGTTGCGCACCGGGACGAACCTCTTGTGGGCGGTATGCCGCAAGCGCCGGCTGGGCGGCGATGCTACGCGTGATGCGAATCGCCTGCGCGGCAACGCGGCGGTCTTCTTCCGTGGCGAGATAGTTGGGCCGGATGCTGGGCGGCAGTGCCGGATCGGCGCCGGTTATGGCGGTTCGCCCGCGGCTTTCAGGTCGCAAATTGCACACGCTTGCAGTGAAGGCGGGGAAAGGATCCAGCCCGCCACCGAATGCTTCGAGGCTGAGCGGCTGGACGTGATATTCCAGGTTTGCCGTTGCCAGATGAGGGTCAGATCTTGCGAACATGCCAAGCTGGCTTGGTGCCATGGCCATTGGGCCGGTGCGACGCATCACATATTCCAGGCCGATCATCACCTTGCCCAGAAAATTCGATGCGCGGTGATTCAGGGTCGGAACGCCCGAAACCCTGAAGGCACAGCGCAGTTGCAAATGGTCCTGAAGGTTGCCGCCAACCTCGGCCCGGTCAACCAGCGGTGCTATGCCCAGTTCGGCAAGGCGCGCTGCGCTGCCTATGCCGCTGCGTTCAAGGATGGCGGGTGATCCGATTGCCCCTGCCGCGAGAAGAACTTCGCCGCGTGCCTTTGCGCTGTGCGTTTCGCCGCCGTGAGACCATGCAATGCCGATCGCGCGGCCATCCTCTATCAGCACGCGGTCTACCAGCGCCCCGGTCACCACTTTCAGATTCGCGCGGGTTCGCACCGGTTTCAGGAAGGCGTCCGCTGCGCTCCAGCGCCAACCCTTGCGCTGGGTTACGTCAAAGAAGCTTGAGCCGAAATTGTCGCCGGTGTTAAAGTCCGGCACCGCCGGGATGCCATATTCCGCTGCTGCCGTCTGGAACGCCTCAAGGATATCCCAGCGGAGCCGTTGGCGTTCAACGCGAATCTCGCCGCCCGCACCGTGAAAGGTGGTGGCGCCGGCGTAATGATCCTCGGCGCGCCGGAAATAGGGGAGGACGTCATCCCAGCCCCAACCGGACGCCCCCGCCTGCCGCCAGCCGTCGTAATCCGCCGCCTGCCCGCGCATATAGATCATGCCATTGATCGATGAACTGCCGCCCAAAACCTTGCCGCGCGGATAGGCCAGTGTGCGACCGTTCAACCGTTCTTCTGCATCCGTGCTCCAGCACCAATCCGTGCGCGGGTTGCCGATGCAATAGAGGTAGCCGACTGGCACCCGGACCCAGATGTAATTATCTTGCCCGCCAGCCTCCAGCAGCAGAACCCGATTGCGTGGATCGGCGCTGAGACGGTTTGCCAGCACGCAGCCGGCACTGCCGCCGCCGACGATGATGTAGTCAAATTCGTCCATGGGACTGCCGGGGAGAGGGCGCGTCAGGGAGCTGGCTTCATCAGTTCCCGCACAAACCCGATCAGCCCGTGCTGGCGAGAACGCCGTAGCCGCTCGGCGGCAAGGATCTGCACCACCTTGTCGAAGCAGGTGTCGATGTCGTCGTTGACAATGACATAGTCATAGCCGTCCCAGTGGCTGATTTCCGCCTGCGCGCGCTCCATCCGGTCGTTGATGACATCGGCACTGTCGGTGGCGCGTGAATTCAGGCGGCGGTGCAGTTCTTCAAGGCTGGGGGGCAGCAGGAAGACGCGTACCACGTCCACCTCGGCCTTCTGGTAAAGCTGCTGCGTGCCTTGCCAGTCGATGTCGAAAAGAAAGTCCTGCCCTTCGCGAAGTCCTGCCTTCACCTGCGCTTTTGGCGTGCCATAGCTGTGGTTGAAGACATGCGCCCATTCCAGGAAGCTGCCTTCTTGCACCATGCGATCAAATTCGGGCTGGGTGGTGAAGTGATAGTCTTTCCCGTCCACTTCGCCAGGTCGCATTGGCCGGGTGGTGACCGAAACCGACATGCGGATTTCCGGGTCATGGGCTAGCAGGCGTCGTGCGATGGTGGTTTTCCCCGCGCCAGAGGGCGAGGAAAGGATGAGCATCAGTCCGCGGCGGTGAAGGGTGTCTGTCGAAGCCATGCGCGCTGATGGCGCAAGGAGGCGGGGTGAATCAAGCGCCGCGATGCCGTGTCAGGCGTTGTTGGCCTGTTTCTGGATCGCGCTCTCGCCTTCGTTTGCGACTTCACCCTGTGCGGCATCGCGATCCCTGCGCAGATCATAAAGGGTTTTTGCCAGTAGTGCGCCGCCGATAAGGATCGCCCCCGGGACAGATCCCGTCGCCACCCGCGCCACTGCCGTGCCGACCAGCGTCTGCACCATGGAGCGGCTTTTGACGATCTGCTTCGCCTTGTCGGACGAATATTTCTTGCCCAGCACGCCGCGTTCAAGCGCGTGACGCGCTACGCGTGTCCCGGCACGCAGCACGAGATCCGCGATGATAAGGTTAGTCATCGGGTTCGGGCTAGGGCCGGGGATGATTGGCTTACGGGCAGGAGGGGCGGCGGAATCGCCGTCTGGATTTTGAGATGCCTTTGGCTGCGCTTTCATCCGGCTCTCTCCATCCCGTTGACCTTGCGGCTACTTTTTGCGGCCGAAGTCCACCGTGACGACATTCGATCCATCGCCGCCATCTTTGCCGTCCGGTTCATCACCGTGGTCCTGCATGTCGTTCTCAGCGATCTCATGCGGTTCCGGTTCCTCTTCCGACGTGGCAGATTGGAACTGAAGTCCGAAATCGACCGCAGGGTCGACGAAAGCGGTGATCGCGCTGAATGGGACATAAAGCTTTGACGGCACCTGATTGAAACTGAGACCGACAGAGAAAGCGCTTTCCTCCACGGTAAGATCCCAGAATTTGTTCTGTAGCACGATCGTCATTTCATCGGGAAAGCGTTCGCGCAGCCGATCTGGAATTGATACGCCGGGCGCGCCGGTCTTGAACGTGATGTAGAAGTGGTGGTGCCCCGGCAGATGGCCTCCAGAGGCCTCTACTTCGCCAAGGACCCGGCCTACAACGGCGCGCAGTGCCTCCTGGACGATTTCATCGTACGGGATCAGGCTGTCTTGCGGTGTATCATTCATCCTCTTTCAAGTGGCCCTGACAGACGGGCCGGTCAAGAGGTGAAACCGGCGATATGCGATTGATTCCCCCGCCTCGCGTTCTATAGGCCAGCCATGCGCACGGCCCGGATATCTCGCAAAACGAACGAAACCGACATTGCTGTCGAGGTAAACCTCGATGGTAGCGGAACGTATAAGGTTTCGACAGGCATCGGTTTTCTCGATCACATGATCGAACAATTCTCGCGCCATTCGCTGATCGACATCGAATGTGTGATCAAGGGCGACCTCCATGTCGACCAGCATCACACGACAGAGGACAGCGCCATTGCCATCGGTCAGGCGATTTCACAGGCTTTGGGCGACAAGGCCGGAATCGGGCGGTACGGCATGGCCTATTCCCCGATGGACGAGGCGTTGCTGCGCATCGCGCTGGATATTTCCGGCCGTCCTTGGCTTGTCTGGAAGGCCCAGTTCTCCCAGCCGCGGCTGGGAGAGATGGATACAGAGCTGTTCGAGCACTGGTTCCACTCAATCTCTCAGGCGGTTGGTATCACTCTGCATATCGAGCAGATGTACGGCAGCAATAACCACCACATCATTGAAGGCATCTTCAAGGGGTTTGCCCGCGCCATGCGGCAGGCGGTAGAGATCGACGTCCGCAAGGCCGGAGCGATTCCATCGACCAAGGGCGTGCTGGGTGGCTGAAGTCCTTGCGCTTGTCGATTACGGCGCGGGAAACCTGCACTCGGTAGCTAACGCGCTGAGGGTGGCGGGCGCTGAGGGAGTATCGGTAACCTGTGATCCCGACGTAGTCCGCGCCGCCGATCGGATTGTCCTGCCGGGCGTCGGTTCATTTCGCGCCTGTTCGGAAGGGCTGCTGGCCATTCCCGGATTGGTTGAGGCGATGCGCGAACGGGTATTCGTGGGCGGTGCGCCGTTTCTGGGTATTTGTGTGGGCATGCAGCTCCTCGCCAGTCGGGGAGTTGAGCATGGCGTAACGCCGGGGCTGAACTGGATACCGGGCGAAGTGCGCCGCATTGAGAGCACCGATTCGACAATCAAGATTCCGCACATGGGTTGGAACGATGTTGCCCTGCCGCCGCATTCGGCGGCGCGCGCATTGATCGATCCGGGCGAGGCCTATTTCCTGCACAGCTATCATTTCGTGCCTGACGAGGGCCGCGATATCGCGGCAATGACCGACCACGGCGGTGGCATTATTGCGGCGGTTGCGCGTGACAACATCGTCGGCGTGCAGTTCCATCCCGAGAAGAGCCAGGCTTACGGCCTTGCCCTTCTGTCGCGTTTTCTGGAGTGGAAGCCTTGATCGTATTTCCCGCTATCGACCTCAAGTCCGGACAGGTTGTGCGCCTGGCGGAAGGCGACATGTCGCGGGCAACCGTTTATGGTGACAACCCCGCGGCGCAAGCGGTGCTTTTCGCCGAGGCGGGGGCAGAGTTCCTGCATGTTGTGGACCTTGATGGCGCCTTTGCGGGTGCGGCTCAGAACCGTGACGCGATGGAAGCCATTATTGAGGTATTCCCCGGTCACATCCAGCTTGGCGGCGGCATCCGAACGCCTGAAGCGGTGGAAGGATGGTTCAACCTTGGCGTGTCGCGCATCGTAATCGGCACGGCTGCGTTGAAGAACCCGCAGTTCGTAAAGGACATGGCAAAGGCCTGGCCCAATGGCATCGTCGTAGCCGTGGACGCCCGCGATGGCATGGTGGCGACCGAGGGCTGGGCAGAGGTTTCGGACGTTTCCATCGTCGACATGGCGCGCCGGTTCGAAGATGCCGGAGTGGCCAGCCTGCTGTTCACCGATATTGGCCGCGATGGACTGCTTACCGGCTGCAATGTCGACGCCACTGTCGAGCTGGCTCGTCAGACGGAGCTGCCGGTGATCGCCAGCGGGGGCGTTAAGGGGTTGGATGACATCCGCCTGCTCGCCGTACATGCTCAGGACGGTATCGAAGGCGTGATTACGGGCCGTGCGCTTTATGACGGGCGGCTGGACCTTGCAGCTGCGATTGCCATGGCCGATCAGGTCTGAACGGATGCTCTCTCCCTTGGCAGGAAGCGGGCTTAGAGAAAGTAAACCATGACAGTACGCATCCGCGTCATTCCCTGCCTCGACGTTGCCAACGGCCGCGTTGTGAAGGGCGTGAACTTTGTGGACCTGCGGGATGCTGGTGATCCGGTGGAGCAGGCGCGAGCCTATGACGCAGCAGGTGCGGATGAGCTGTGCTTCCTTGATATTTCCGCCAGCCACGAAGGACGCGGTACGCTGCTGGACGTCGTGCGCCGCACGGCCGAAGTGTGCTTCATGCCGCTGACCGTCGGCGGTGGGGTACGCTCGGTAGAGGATGCGCGCGCGTTGCTGTTGGCGGGCGCGGACAAGGTTGCCGTCAATTCTGCCGCTGTCGATCGGCCGGAAGTGGTAGACGAAATTGCAGGAAAGTTCGGCAGCCAATGCGTTGTCGCATCGGTCGATGCGCGCCGGGTCGGTTCGGTAGGCCAGGGCAGCCGTTGGGAAATCTTTACCCATGGCGGACGCCGCGCAACCGGCATTGATGCCATTGCCCATGCGGTGAATCTTGCAAAATTGGGAGCGGGCGAGCTTCTCGTCACCTCCATGGATGGCGACGGCACGCAAGGTGGGTACGACCTGGAACTTACCCGCGCGATTGCGGATATTGTTTCTGTCCCGGTGATCGCTTCCGGTGGCGTGGGGTCCCTGGAGCATCTGGTGGACGGCGTGACCAAGGGACATGCCAGCGCGGTATTGGCTGCCTCGATCTTCCATTTCGGAAAGCACACCATTGCCGAAGCCCATGACGCGTTGCGCGCGGCGGGATTGCCCGCGCGCGGATAGTCCTATCGGCAGCGGATTTTCCACCGCTTGCAAAGGCGGTTACTCCCGGTAGCCTACTCCCCAGAAAAAGGGGAAGAGGATGCGCGAAAATCTGCCGAAACACGGCCTGCAGCTGCAATCGACACTTGATGCCGATGGCGCGCTAACGATTCGCCTTGCGAACGTGGAGGTCTTCCATCCCGGTCCGGGTGAGGTTTTGATCCGGATTGAGGCCGCGCCGATCAATCCATCAGATATGATGACCATGATGCCTGCCGCCGATCCGGCGCTGGCGCAGGTTTCAGGAAGCGCGCGCGCGCCCAGCCTGACGCTCCGGCTCTCGCGAGAAGCGGCTGACGCGCGCGGCGGGCGCTTCGGGCAGCCCCTTGCGATAGGCCTTGAAGGAGCAGGCACTGTAATCGCCGCAGGCGACGGTTCAGAACACCTGCTCGGCCAGCGTGTTGCGGCGCTGACGCTGTCGCGCGGCATGTTCGCACAATATGCAACGATCAGCGCAGCGGCATGCACACCTCTGCCGGAAGACGTGTCTGCGCGCGAAGGGGCCGGGCTGTTCTGCAATCCGCTGACGGCATTGGCCATTGCGGAGACGGTGCGGCTGGAAGGGAAGGGGGCGTTGATCCATACCGCCGCGGCGTCCAACCTTGGGCAGATGCTGGTTAAGATCTGTGCCGAGGACGGAATTCAGTTGGTCAATGTCGTGAGGCGGCCTGAACAGGCGGATCTGCTACGCAGCCTTGGTGCGACGCATATTGTCAATTCCTCAGAGCCCGGTTTCGAAGAGGCGTTGCTGGCCGCTGCCATTGATACCGGCGCGTTGATTGCCTTCGATGCTGTCGGGGGCGGAACCATGCCTGGCATGCTGCTGAAGGCGATGGAGGACGCAGCGCGTACGCGTATGACGCGATACGGTCCCTATGGCTCGGAGGAGCTGAAGCAGGTGTATGTGTACGGTCAACTGGATCGGTCGCCGACTGTGCTGCGGAACGAACACTACGGATTGTTCGACCTGCGGCACTGGGCAATGCCCTCTACGCTCGCCCGTGTCGGCCCGGTGCGCGCGGCTGAGATGCAGCAGCGGGTGATCGACGGGATCAAGACGACCTTCGCAAGTGATTTTTCCGAGGAGATATCCTTGGGCCAGATGCTCGACCCCGTTGTCGTGCGCGGTTACGCGGGAATGGCGACGGGACGAAAATACCTAATTAATCCTACGCTGTGACGCGTTGTTGACAAGCTTTTAGAGGCACTTATGATACACATAAGATCATAGTAATAGCGAGGGCTTGGGGTGTGACCGATTACGCTACCGCTGATTTCTACACCGACACTTCGCTGATCGATGATCCCCATTCCTATTTCGATTTTCTACGCAGTCAGGGCCCGGTAACGCGGTTGCCGCATCGCAATGTGGTTGCCGTCACGGGCTATGAAGAAACAATGCAGGTGATGCTCGATTCAGAGCATTTTTCGAGCGTGAATGCCGTAATGGGGCCGATCCCGCCGCTGCCATTTACGCCCGTTGGCGATGACATTACCGATCAGCTTGAAGCGCATCGCGGCCAGATTCCGTTTTCAGATCAGGTTGTTACTGAACAAGGCAAGCGGCACCTCGATCTGCGCTCGATCCTGTCCACGCTGTTCACGCCTAGGCGCTTGAAGGCACTGGAAGAATCCCTGCGGGACACTGCCGATTCGCTGATTGACGAATTCGTGGCGGACGGCCGGGTTGACCTTGTGGGCCAGTATGGCGGGCCTTACGCGACGCTGATTATTTCAGACCTGCTAGGAATCCCGCCGCAAGGCAGGCATAAGTTTCGGGCCTATCTAGGTTCAGCTGTTCCGGCGAAGATCGGGGCTTCAGATGATGTGAAAAACAATCCGATCTACAAGGTCGGCAAGCACATCTACCAGTATATCGCCCAGCGCCGCATGGCTAATCTGCCGCCGATCCGCGTTGTCCGGAAACTGCTGGGCAAGAACGCCGACAATGACATTCTGATGGAACTGGCGCTGGCGCGCTACCCTGATGGCAGCAAGCCGACGCTTGTTGACCTGACCGGCCTGGGCGCCTTTCTGTTCGGTGCCGGGCAAGACACCACCAACAGGCTACTTGCCAATGCGTTCCGCGTGATTGCCACGCGGCCCGAAATCCAGCAGGAACTGCGCGAGAATCCCGAGCGAATCCCCGACTTTGTCGAGGAACTGCTCCGCTTTGACGGTTCCGTGAAAAGCGGCGGACGTATGTGCCAGAAAACCATCACGCTGGGCGGTGTGGAGATCAAGGCCGGCACCACCATCCTGTTGTCGCATATGGCCGCCAACCGCGATCCACGCCGGTTTGAAAACCCGGGCGAATTCGACATGGATCGCAAGCGCGCCAAGGAACATCTGGCATTCGGGCGCGGTGCGCACACCTGTATTGGCGCTCCGCTTGCCCGCCGCGAAGTGGCGATCAGCATCGAGCGGCTGCTGGCACGGATGGGGAATATTCGCCTGTCGGAAGAGCACCATGGGCCGGAAGGCAGCCGTCGCTTCGACTACGAGCCGACCTACATCCTGCGCGCGATGAGGACGCTGCATCTTGAGTTCGATCCGATCTAGCGCTTGATCCACGGTGGCGCATCAGAGCTGTGCGTGAATCGGAATTCAATCGGCCTTTGGCACTGCGTCGTCAGCCTGCGGGCCCAGAAAAGCGACAAATTGGCCCTGTAGCTTGCCAACGGGAGCGTCGTGATAGGTCAAATTAGATTCGACCCCAATGCGCGCGCGTTTTTTTCGCGTGAGTGTTTTCAGAAACATGGGCCAACGCGAAGGTTCGCAAAGAGTGGATGCGGCCGTGAATGTTCCGCTGATCGGCCGGGAATACTCCATAACATTAGATTGAATGACGACCTCGCAGTGCAGCCCTTCTTCAACCAGCCGAAGATGAACAAGTGACCACGCGGCAAGAATCGCGACCGCGGAAGCGCTGCCGCCAAAAACAGTGCTCTTGTGATTGATGTTTGGTTCAAGCGGAGCGGAAAGAGTGACGGATTCTAATGTTGCGGCCTGCACCTGCACGCTCATCGCCGCCGACAATGGAATTTGCCTGTGCAGGTAGCGCTCAAGATCTTCCAATTTCATGCTTGCCTCCCGGACCGTCGCAAATCACCCAAGCGCCGCTGGGCCGAACGCATGGGGGATCAGCTTGGATAGCCGCATCTCAAGCACTTCATCCTCTCCCGCGCACCATACCAGCGGATCGGTGCCGCCGAGCTGTGCCAGTTCCATCAGCACCTGCCGGCATCGCCCGCATGGCGTGACGGGCTGTTCCGACCCGCCCACAACCGCCACTGCAACCAATCCTCCGCGTGCGCCGTCGTTCATGGCGCGGGCCACAGCAACGGTCTCTGCGCATAGCGACAGGCCGTAGCTGGCGTTTTCTACGTTGCTACCCGTGACAACGCTGCCATCGGCAAAACCCAGCGCCGCGCCGACGGAAAAGCGCGAATAGGGCGCGTACGCACCCGCAGCCGCTTGCCGGGCTGCTGCAATAAGCGATTCGCGAACAGTTTCGCCTGTGCCGATCATCAGGGTTGCACCACTACCCAGCGCAACGCGCCGCCGGTAGCTTCGTTGTCGAACGAGCTGTTGGCTGTCCACATGGCCCAGGGCCGCCCGCCATAGTCGGGCTGAAAACGGTTCCCCTCCAGCCACAGGTTGCGATCGATGGTGGCGGCAATGTGATAGCGCTTCTCGAAGTCGGAAGAGAGCTTCAGGATCGCGGCCTTGCCGGTATGCGTCTCTATCTGGTTTAGAAACGTGGTCAGTTCGCTCTGGATCGCGGCATCCGGCACGCGCACCGGGCAATCGTGGGCAAGCTGGGCAAGCTCTACCGCCGGGGGCAGCAAGCTGGCGTCGCGCGGGACCACGGTAACGAAATTGCCGGCCTGCTTTTCTGCGGGTTGGCAGGGATCAAAGCGATGGACGGCGCCGACGTGCAGCTTTGCCCCGCGGGCTGCATCGAAATTGCTGGCAAATGTATCGTCGCGGGCCAAGGTGCTGGTGCTTGCGTCAAGATAGACAAAGTCGGCTCCGATGGCCTTTACGGCTACAAAGTCGACCTGGCCGTCGCGATCGCCTACCTCGACGCCCTGAATCGGGAACGCCGCGCGATCAGGTTGCCAATGTATGTGGTGCCACCAGCCCCAGCCGCCGCCAAGTACTGCCAGAAGCAGTGCTGCACCAAGCAGCCGCAATGCCCAGCGGTTGCCCTTTCGATTTGCCATGATTGCCCCTGCGCCCCTTTATCATCCCCTGATATGCAGGACACAGATCAGCGTAAAGAGGCGGCGGGCGGTGACAAAATCGGTTTCCACCTTATCTTGCAATCTTTCCAGAAGCATTTCAGCGGCTTCGTTGTGAACGCCGCGTCGTGCCATGTCGATTGTCTCGATTTCCTGGGCGCTGGCCTTGCGGATGGCCTGATAATAGCTGTCACAAATGGCGAAATATTCACGAATCGGCCGCCGGAAACGTCCGAGGCCAAGAATTAGTGTTTCGAGGGGGGCGCCGTGTTCGTCGGCGATTTCCAGAGAGAGCCTGCCGTCCTGCACGGCTAGGCGCAGGCGATAGGGTCCCTCATGGCCCGCGCCATAAGCGCGCAGCGGTTTGAAGCTATTCTCTTCGATCAGATCGAAGATGGCGATTCGCCGTTCCTGTTCTATATCGGCGTTGCGCCACAGGATCGTCGCTTCGTCGAGCTCGATATGGATGATGCGCGGATTGGACATTGCGAACTAGTCCGCCTTTCGCAAATGCGGCAGCATCGGGCAAGCACGATCAGCCCCCAATGCTTGACTCGGCGGTGCGGCTCTACTAACGGCCCCAACCTTGGAGCGCGGCAATCCCGCGCCACGGATTAATTTTCGAGGTCTACGATGAAGCGCACATTTCAGCCCAGCCGCCTTGTTCGCGCTCGCCGCCATGGCTTCCGCGCCCGCGGT
>Ga0233380_1001239_pt1 | contig 11789 bp, 12 predicted proteins | sample ElkDunMinimDraft_9_FD_191541 | JGI IMG/M metagenome (GOLD analysis project Ga0233380, IMG submission 191541) | Fecal eukaryotic communites from dung pellets of Tule Elk in California, USA - Elk Dung F36 | ecosystem: Host-associated > Mammals > Digestive system > Large intestine > Fecal | place... | reverse complement strand
CGATGCGCTCCAGCGTCTCGACGTCGGAGTGCATGTAGCGCACCTTCACACCCTGTTCGTGCATGAACTCGGTGAGGTCCTCGGCCATGCGCTTGGTGAGGGTGGTGACGAGGGTGCGGTAGCCGGCCTGGGCCGTGCGCTTGCACTCCTCGATGCAGTCCTGCACCTGGTCCTCGACCGGGCGGATCTCGACCGGGGGGTCAATCAGGCCAGTCGGGCGGATCACCTGTTCGGCGAACACGCCGCCCGATTCCTCGATTTCCCACGAACCCGGCGTCGCTGAGACGGCGATGGTCTGCGGTCGCATCGCGTCCCACTCGTTGAAGCGCAACGGGCGGTTGTCGATGCAGCTGGGCAGGCGGAAACCGTATTCGGCCAGCGTGATCTTGCGCCGGTGGTCGCCCCTGGCCATCGCGCCGACTTGTGGCACGGTCTGGTGGCTTTCATCCACGAACAGCAGGGCGTTATCGGGCAGGTATTCGAACAAGGTCGGCGGCGGTTCGCCGGGGAGGCGGCCGGTGAGGAAGCGGCTGTAATTCTCGATCCCGTTGCACGAGCCGGTGGCGGCGATCATCTCCAGGTCGAAGTTTGTGCGCTGTTCCAGCCGCTGCGCTTCCAGCAGGCGGCCCTCGGCTTCCAGCTCTTTCAGACGCTCGGTCAGCTCGAAGCGGATCGCCTCGGTGGCCTGCTTCATCGTCGGGCCGGGGGTGACGTAGTGCGAATTGGCGTAGACCCGCACTTTGTCCAGGCTTGCCCCTTTCTTGCCGGTAAGCGGGTCGAACTCGGCGATCTCCTCGATCTCGTCGCCGAAGAACGAGATGCGCCAGGCGGTGTCCTCCAGGTGCGAGGGAAACAGCTCCAGATTGTCGCCCCGCACGCGAAAGTTGCCGCGGGCGAAGGCGGCATCGTTGCGCTTGTACTGCAGGGCCACCAGCTTGCGGATGATCTCGCGCTGGTCCTGCGTCTCGCCCGTCTTGAGGTCGAAGATCATGGCCGAATAGGTCTCGACCGAGCCGATGCCGTAGAGGCACGAAACCGAGGCGACGATGATCACGTCGTCCCGCTCCAGCAAGGCCCGCGTCGCCGAGTGGCGCATCCGGTCGATCGCCTCGTTCACCGAGCTTTCCTTCTCGATGTAGGTGTCGGAACGGGGAACGTAGGCTTCGGGCTGGTAATAGTCGTAGTACGAGACGAAATACTCGACCGCGTTGTCCGGGAAGAAGTCACGGAACTCGGCATAGAGCTGGGCGGCGAGGATCTTGTTGGGCGCCAGGATCAGGGCCGGGCGCTGCAGTTCCTCGATGACCTTGGCCATGGTGAAGGTCTTGCCCGAGCCGGTGACGCCGAGCAGCACCTGGGTCTTCTCGCCCTCGCGCGCGGCGGCGACAAGGTCGGCGATCGCCGTGGGCTGGTCCCCCGCCGGCTGGTACTCCGATTGGATGACGAAGCGCTTGCCGGGCAGCGACTTCTCGGGCCGCTGCGGCTTGTGGGGAACGAAGTTGCCGGAGGTGTCGGGCTCCTGGAGGCCGCGGCGAATGACGAGTTCGGGCATGGCGGAACATATGGGGTATGCAGCGGCGGGCCGCAATGGAGCCGCGCGCGCGATCAAGACAAGGCCCAATTGTCATGCGGGCGTGGCGCGGCGGGAGAAGATCGCGGTTGCAAGATTGACGATCATCGCCGTCTCCGCCGTCGATCAGGGCAGGAAAACAGCGGGCGCGGGGCCGGAGTCATGTCTGATGCGCGCGGATCGGTGACAGTTTGATGGCAGTCGCGCCGGTTCACGTGACGTTGTGCCGCGCGTGCGATAGCTAGAAACCTTCGCTCCCGGCCATACGTTGGGAAGCGGACGAAGGTGAGCTTGGCTAAGTGGCAACAACTGCGAACACGTTCTGGAAGCGCGCCGGCGAGCGGGCCCTTCGTGCGCGCGGGGAAATCGCCCGCCGGACCGCGCTGGCGCGCCAGCCTTGCCCGCAAGGCGTGAGCGGCCCGCCGCTACGCCTGATGCTGAGCGAGCTGCGTTCGCTGGGACCGGGCAGCGTGCCCACCCAGTGCCAGTCAGCGCTCCGCCCGCAGCCGGTGATGCTGCTGCCCGGCTTCGGCTCGCACCCCGCCCGCATGCGGCCGATGCGTGACGGCCTGGAGCGTGCCGGGCATGACGTTTACGAATGGGGCCTGGGTTTCAACCTGGGCCCGACGCCGGAGAACTTTGCCTTCCTGATGCGTCGCGTCGGGGCCTTGGCCAGGCGCCATGGCCAGGGGATCGCCCTGGTCGGCTGGAGCCTGGGTGGGCTGTTCGCGCGCGAGATCGCCCGGCGCCAGCCCGAGAACGTGGCGCGCGTGATCACTATGGGAACGCCGTTTTCGGGCGATCTGCGCGCCAATAACGCCTGGCGCGTCTATCAGGTCGTCACCGGGCATGCGGTGGACGAGCCGCCGGTGGAATGCGCCTTTCGCTGCAAGCCGCCGGTGCCGACGGTCGCCTTGTGGAGCCCGCGCGACGGCATCGTTCATCCCCGCTCCGCTTGCGGATGGCCGGACGAACGGGACCGTGCGGTGGCGCTGCGTTGCACGCACCTGGGCTTCGCGCGTGATCCCGAGGTGATCGCCGAAGTCCTGCGCCAGCTCGACCTACCCGATTGATTTCCCCGCCCCGGTCGCCAGAGTGCGGGCAGAAGCCGATCAACGGCGCGGGAGGGAAGATGCTGGAAATCTGGAGGGCCGGAGGGTCCAGTACAGGGGCGACGCCGGAGCTGGCGCGGGCGGTCGAGGCCGAGGGCTGGGACGGCCAGATGTTCATGGATTCGCAGTGCCTGAGCGCGGACCCCTATGCGCTGATGGCGGTATGGGCGTCCTCTACCGAGCGGATCAAACTCTCCACCGGCGTCACCAACCCGCTGTCCCGTAACCTCGCCGTGACCGCGGCGGCGGCGGCGACGATCCATGCCTTGTCGAACGGGCGGGCGACGCTGGGGATTGGCCGGGGCGATTCGGCGCTGGCCTATCTGGGGCATGCCCCCGTGCGCCTGCGGCGGTTCGAAGAGGCAATGCGCCATCTGCAGGTGCTGCTTTCGGGCGGGGAGATCCCGTTCGAAGAGTTCGGCGCGACGGGGGATGCCCCCTCGATCCACGAGCTTTCGCTGGGTGCGCGGCCTACCGGCGTGCGCTTGCGCTGGCTGCCGGCGGACTTGCCCAAGGTCCCGCTGGATGTCGCGGCGACGGGGCCCAAGGTGATCGCCATGGCCGCTCCGGTCGCCGAGCGGGTGACGTTCAGCGTCGGTGCGGAACCGGAGCGGATGCGCTGGGCGCTCGATGTCGCGCGGGACGCGCGCGGGCGAGCCGGGCTGGGGGACGAGGGTGTCTCTTACGGCGCGCAGCTGGTGGTCGTGTGCCACCCGGATGAGGCGACGGCGATGGAGGTGGCGATGCACATGGCGCCGCCGCTGGCACGCTTCCAGACGATGCAGGGCCAGGTTGGCCCGGCCGACGCCGACGCCACGGATAACCTCGCGCGCATTCGTGAGGGCTATGACATGACAGAGCACGGCAACGCCGCATCGAAGGAACGCATCGTCGGTGGCGCCTTGTCGCCCGAGTTCGTGAAGCGCTTTGCCGTCGTCGGGACCCCGGACCACTGCCATGCGCGCCTGCGCGAGCTGCTCTCGCTGGGTCTCGACCGCATGGTGATCGTCGGCCCCGGCTTCTACCCGGCGGAGTGGGGCGAGGCCGCCGGGCTGTTCGCGCGCGAGGTGATGCCGGCCTTGCGCGCCTGAAGCGCCGCAGCCCTCAGCGCGGGGCGGGGTTGGCGACCGCGTCCCCGGGGAAGATGCCCGCGCGCAGCAGAGTGGCGCTGAGCGTGGAGAGGGTGCCGAGAAGGTCGCCCACGGCCTCTTCCTGCACCATCAGTTGCAAGGTGTCGCGTGCGCTGGCGGGGCCGTGATCGCGCATGGCGACGACAAGGCCCAGGATCAGGGCTTCATGCTCCGACACCGTGCGGCAGGCGAGAGGCCGGAAACCGAAGGTCTCCAAGGCGTCGCGGTTGAACATCAGCATGGTGCGGTGGAACGACTGCAGGCCGCCGATCATCCGCCACTTGGCGAACGCGGGCGCCAGCGCGTGAGTCGGGCACGTCCGCTGGCCCATCGACGTGACCCACGCCCGCATCGACCAGACCAGGAAACGGCAGCCGGGATCGAGGGTGTCGAGATCGCGATCGACGAACTGATACATGGCGGTTCTCCCGATATCGCAAAAGGGCTTCCAATTGCGAATGAGTTGCATTAGCCATGCATACGCGGCTGGACCCCGCGGTCAAGCCCTTGCGGATCATCGTCAGTCATGGGGCGATGATCCGATTCTCCCCGCCTTCGGCCGGAGCAGCGCCCACCCGCTGCTTCGGCCGTTTTTTCCGGGAGGCCAGGGGACCGCCGAAGGGGCGAAGCGCCGGAGCGCGGGATCAGTCGATCCGGTAGTCGATCGGCTTGAAGCTTCCGCCATTGCTCGCATAGGCCGAGCACGCCGTGATGCCCACGATCAGGTCTCGCTCCGCACGCAAGGTGAGCGAATCGCCCGCCCGGCTGACTGGCGGCAGGACGCTCACGCGGCCGTTGTGATCAACCGGCACGTTCATGAAGCAGTTGAACGCCACGGGGATCGAATCGGCCTCGATGCCCCAGGGGGCGAGCGCCGCGACCAGATTGCCAAAGCAGCCGCGGTGCACCGGCTGGTCGGGATAGAAATACCGGAACGTATCCTCGCTGCACGGCGTAAGCAGGAAATCGTGCAGCCCCACGCTGTCCGCCTCGATCGTGAGGAGCACGTTGGAACGGTTGGACCAGATCCGGTTGCCGGTGGTGAGGCGGATGGTCTCTTCGTAATCGAAGGTACGCCCGTTGCTGATGACCTCGCGCGGGTCCTCTTGCGCAAAAGCCAGCAAGTCCGCCACTTGTATGCCTTCGGCATCGATTACGGTGACCGATTGTCCGGCATTGAGTTCGAAGGCGACTGCCGAGCGGGGCGGGATGCGCTGCACTGCGCTGCCGCTGGTCAGGCTGTGGGACGCTGGACCCGTCATTCAGCAGGTTCCACCTCGGGCTTTTCCGCCGAAGGCGATGCGGCGGAAGGAGAAGCGGCCGAAGGAGAAGCGATCAGGGGAGAAGCGGCTGAGGGTGATAAGCGCGGATCTGCAAAGGGGCAGCGCCATCCCTTGCCGACCAGGCGCCCGCTGTACTGCGCCGCCTCGCTGGAGTCGCCGTGGCGGGCGAGCATCGGGTTGATTGAGCCGGCGAGCTTCTCGTCCCGCTTGAGGATGGTTTCGCGAATACCCTCGTATTTGCCCTGGTCGCGCAACTGCTCGAACTGGTCGTGCAGATTGAACACCAGAACGGGTCGCTCGAACCGGCGAGCGGGCCGGCTGGCATTGGGGTGCAGGCCGACCACGAAGAAGCCCTCTCCCCCGAAGCTCAGCGAAAAGTGAGGGTCTTCGGGATCGCTGCTGACGCGAGGATCATAAGGCTGGTCTAGCCAGGCGTCCTTGTCGGCCAGCGACTGGATGCGTTCCCACATCGCCTTTTCGAAGCGCTCCTCCGACAAGGGTCCCGGCCGCGCGAAGATAAAGGCGATGCTGCGGAAAAGCCCCGGGTCCTCGCGGTAGTCGAACGCCCAGTCGAGCAGCTCGCGATGAATGCGAACGTCGTCCCAGCCGCTTTCGATCGACCAGCAAACCACGGTCTTGAGCGTGCCGTGCGCCAAGGCGGATTTCGCGCCGACGCAGGGAAATTGCTGGTCCTTTACGAATTCCTGAAATGCGGTGCGCAGCCGGTCTTCCACCGTCGCGGTTAGGTCTGGTCCCATCGTGCCTGTATCAATCGACTTGATCCTGAAACGGCGTCTGGCGCCGTCGGGACAATGTCACAGCGAGCGGATGGTTCCGGTCATGCCGCCAAGGGTTGGCGGATCGATGGGGCGGGATCGCCAGGTTCCGGCGTGCCCGGCGGGGGAAAAGCGACGGCTGAATGATCCACCGTCAACCGCAGACGCAGCCTGCAAGGCGCGGCGCGCAAGCCGGGACCGGGCCGCTCTGAGGCGACCCGGTCCGCCGGTGCATCAGCGGTATTCGAAGCCCGCCTTGGGCTGGATCTTGAGCGTGTTCTGCTGGAGCGCGGTCATCAGGTAGGACCCGACGAGCATGGGCACTTCCAGCATCTGCTGTTCGGAATAAGTCTTCGCCAGGGTATCCCAGGTCGCATCCGACATGCAGTGATCGGCCAGGAGCTCCTCCACGGCGCGCAGCAGCGCGGCCTCGTGCTCGGTCCAGCCCGGAGCGTCCGAACCCTCGATAACGCGATCGATCTCCTCGGCGGTGACACCGAAGGCCTTGCCGATGTCGACATGCTCGCACCATTCGAAGGGCGCGCGCGCCAGCAGGGCAAGGCGCAGGATCGCCAGCTCGCGCTCACGCGGGGGGATCGTGCCGCGCGCGGCGAGTTCGATGCCCAGCACCATCTGGCCCTTGAACATGCCGGGGTGGCGCAGGGTGATCAGGCTGACATCGGGGAAGGGGCGCGATTCAGGGATGTTGAAGGCGGTGCGGATATTGTCCACCTGCTCCTGCCCTTCGGGCGAGACGTCTTCCAGCTTGAGCGGGGCGTAGCGCGGTCCCCCGGCGACGACTTGCGCCTCGCGTGCCTTGGTGTCGAACTCGTACTTGCCGGTGATGGGCTCGCCCATGGTCATCCTCTCGCTTGTATACAACGCTGTTGTCTTAGCGTCTCCGCCGGGAGCGACAAGCCTCAGGCAGCCGCGCCAAACGGCGCCCAGCGCTCCATCTGCGCGACGTACGGAGCGAACCGCGCTCGGACGTCGCTCATGTCGAGTCCGAACAGCGCGGGATCGGGCTTGGTCGCACGCTCCCGCTCTTCGTTGCTGGCCCACCACTGTGCCATCGTGTCCGCGAACTCCGGCGAGACCGGCTCACCCAACCAGCGGTACAGGCCTTGAACCTGGCCGATCGGGTCCGCCTGCATGGCCTGGAAGTGGATGTCGTAGAAGCGCGCGTCGTTCCCGCCCCGCGCGCGGAAGGCCATGGCCCGCCGCATGCCTTCGTCCCACATCCGCACGTTGAGTTCGCCCAGGTAAGCGTGGTCGAGCTGGTCCGTGAACTTGCCCATGATGTCGGCGTAGACCACGCAGACCGACAGCAGCACGTCGGTCGGGTCGCGGTGCGTCATGACGAAGCGGGCATCGGGGAACACCTGATTCAGCGCATCGAGGTAGAGCAAGTGAGACGGGGCCTTGAGCCGCCAGGGCCGTGCCGGCGCGCCCCATTGCAGCAGCTTCAGCGCGCGCCTCTCGTAAGCGTAAGTGGCGGTGAGATCGGCGTTGAGCAGCCATTCGGCGTAACTGGGGACTTTCGCGAAGGCGAGGAAGATCTGGCTGGCCATGGTCAGGGCCATCAGGTCCTGACATTCCATGGCCCCGTCGATCCCGGTGGGCGTGCGATGACCGCCCTTGAGTTCGGCGTCGAGCGAGCCTGCCGCCTGGCCCCGGCGCGGATCGGGGCCCGTCACCGTCGCTGGCGGGGGGCAGGGCTGACTGCTCTCCCACACGCGCAAGTAGCGGATCGCGGGATCGCTCGAGAGCAGGAACGAGAGCGCGGAAGAGCCGGTGCGCGGCAGGCTGACGCCGAACAGCGGGCCGGCGATCGGCTCGTCCTCAATTTCCGGGTGGCGGCGGTACCAATCCTCGATCATCAGCCGCTGGCGCAGATGAAGCCCGATGCGGTCGTAGACGGCGTGCTCGCCCAGCGCATTGAGCTGCGCTTCATGTTCCAGCGAGTGGACCAGCCGTTCCAGGCCCTCGCGAAACTCGTCGCCCCCGAAGTTGTCCAGGCCCGTGTCGCGGCGGGCCTGCTCCATCAATTCGCGGTATCGCGCCATGGCGACTTCTCTCCCGTCCAGTTTGTCTGGTTCGGGGCGGGACTATGCGCGCGGGCGGGCGGGGCGCCAACCGCTCCGACGATCAGTCGCGCGCGGCTCGGACGGCTGCTCCGCCAGCGAAGGGCGTCACCGCCAGCAGCACCAGACTGACCGCCGCCGTCAGGGCAAGGCCGCTCTGCCCTCCGGTCGAAAGGCTGCCCGCCCCGAAGATCAGGAGGGGGACTCCCAGAGGTATCACCAGGAGCCCGGCCAAGGCGGCGCCGCCGCGCAGCCCGGCGGTGATCGCCGCGACCAGGACGCCGAGCGCAGCAAGGCCCGGGGTGCCCGCAAGCAGGCCCAGCTCGACGGTGGCCAAAGCCTGTCCATCAAGGCCCAGCAACGCCCCGGCGGGCAGGGCGGCGAGCATCAGCGGCGGGCCGAAGCTCAGCCAGTGCGAGAGCATCCGCACCGCCAGCACCCATTCCTCGCTGATGCCGCGCAGTGCCCACTGATCGAACAGGCCGCGATCAAGGTCCGGCTCGATCAGGCGGTCGAGCGGCAGGATCGCCGCCAGCAGTGCCGCCACCCAGATCACGCCGCCCCCGGTTCGCGCCAGCAGCGGCGCGTCGGGGCCGACCGCGAAGGGATAGATCATCGCGATCGCTAGGAAGAACAGGATGGGCAGGACCGCGCCGCCGCTCTGGCCCGCGCCGAGCAGGCGCGCCAGATCGCGCCGCAGCAGGGCGTAGAAGACGCGCATCATGCCGCGAAGTCCTCCAGGGCGAGCCGACGGAAGCGGGACGAGGCAAACGGCTGGTGCGAGGCGACCACGACAATGCCGCCGGCGGCAAGGTGGTCCTCGGTCAGACGCTCCACCAGGGCGACGGCGTTAATGTCCAGCCCGTTCAGCGGCTCGTCCAGCAGCCATATGGGCGCGTCCTGCGCCAGCAGCCGTGCCATCGCGGCACGCTTGCGCTGGCCGGTGGAAAGGTAGCGCACCGGCACTTCCAGCAAGCCGGCCAGGCCCAGGACTTCGATCCCCGCCGGAGCGCCGCCGCCGTCGATGCCGCTCCAGAATGCGAGAGCGCTGCCGAGCGTGGCCTCGGGATCAAGCGCAAGGCGCTCGTCCACCAGGCCAGCCGCCCCGCGCCGCTCCACCGCCCCGGCGAACGGACGCGCCAGGCCGCCCAGAAGGCGCAGCAAGCTGGACTTGCCGACCCCGTTGGCCCCGGTCACGTGCAGTGCCTCGCCCCTGCCGAGGGCAAGCGACACGCCCTTGAAAAGCAGGCGGTCACCACGCCGGCAGGCGAGATCCACGGCGGCGATACGGGCCCCTTGCATGGGCGTGGGTTGCATGGCCGTGGGCGATAGGGGAAACGATGGGAAGTTCCAAGGATGCTGGGCCGATCCCTGCGCGGTCCTGGAAGGGAGCGCCGATGACCATACCTCGTTTGTCCGATGCCGAGCGCGATGCCGCCTTGGCGCAACTGCCGGAGTGGCGTCTGCGCGAGGATGGGCTGGCGATTCACCGCACGCTGCGCTTCGCAGACTTCAACGCCGCCTTCGCCTTCATGGCCAGAGTGGCGATGCAGGCCGAGAAGGCGGACCATCATCCCGAATGGTGCAACGTCTACGACCGCGTGGACATCACCCTGACCACCCATGATGCCGGCGGTCTGAGCCTGAGGGACGTGGAGATGGCGCGCTTCGTCGACCGCGTGGCCGGCTAGCCGGGACCGAAGGCCGAGCCGTTCGTGATCACAAGGCGGCGTTGTTGTAGCAGTGCCAGGTGAGGATCGCGATCGCGCCCCGGTGGGGGCGCCAGGGCTCGGCAAGCGCGCGCGCTTCCTTTTCGCTGGGCCGCGCGGGCAGGCTCATGATCTTGTGCAGCCCGGCCTGAACGGCAAGGTCGCCGGCCGGCCAGATGTCCCGCCGCCCTTCGGCGAACAGCAGGTAGATCTCCGCCGACCACCGGCCGATGCCCTTGATCTGCACAAGCCGGGCGATCGCTTCCTCGTCGTCGGCCGGCAGGTTGTCGAAATCGAGCGTGCCCGCGATCACCAGTTCGCATAACGAACGGGCATAGCCCTGTTTCTGGCGGGACAAGCCGCAGCCCCGCAAGGCGTCGAACTCGGCGGCGAGCAGGGTTTCAGGCGCGATGCCGGGGCCCAGCAGGTTCTCCAGTCGTCCCCATACGGAAGCGGCCGCGGCGACGCTGACCTGCTGGCCGACGATCGTGCGCAGCAGCGTCGCATAGCCGCGCTCGCGAATGCGCGGTTCCGGATAGCCGGCGAGCGCCAGAGCGCGCGCGACGGCCGGCTCGCGCGCCGCCACCGCGTCGAGACTTTCGCGAAGCGCCTGCGCTGTCAGTCCCATGTTTGCTCGCCTTGCCAAATATCTATCCACCCACTAGCAGCCTTGACTGCCGGCTTGTATAGGGCCGTTCTATGATACATGGCGTATCATAAATTCGAACAAGAGGGGCTGGGACCGAAATGCCGCAGATCGTAGTCGTGAATCAGTCGGGCGAAGAATCGCAGGTTGAGGCGCCCGAAGGCCGCACGCTGATGGAAGTGATCCGCGACAACGGGTTCGATGAGCTTCTGGCGCTGTGCGGCGGTTGCTGCTCGTGCGCGACGTGCCATGTCCACATCGAGCCTGATTACTTCGCCAAGCTGCCCGCGATGAGCGAGGACGAGAACGACCTGCTCGACAGCTCCGAGCATCGTAACGAGTATTCGCGCCTTTCGTGCCAGATCCCGATCACTGATGTTCTGGATGGCTGCAAGGTCACCATCGCGCAGGAAGACTGATCGTCCGTGTCGCCCGCGAGGGGCTCGCCCGGCGCGTGTCGCCGGCGCGCGCTTCGCGGGCCATGCAGGAATAATGCGCGAGGAAAGGGTTTGCGCCTGCTCGCGTGACTTCCTAATTCCGGGCCATGACAGCGCCAGACGCCCGCAACTCCACTCTCGAACTCATCGGTAACACGCCGCTCGTCCTGTTGAAGGGGCCGAGCGAGGCGGCCGGCTGTGAAATCTGGGGCAAGTGCGAATTCGCCAACCCCGGAGCCTCGGTGAAGGACCGCGCCGCGCTTTGGATCGTCCGCGATGCCGAGGAAAAGGGCCTGCTGCAGCCCGGCGGCACGATCGTGGAGGGCACCGCGGGGAACACCGGAATCGGTCTTGCCCTGGTGGCCAACGCGCGCGGGTACAAGACCGTGATCGTCATGCCCGAGACGCAATCGCGCGAGAAGATGGACACGCTGCGCGCGCTCGGCGCCGAACTGGTGCTGGTTCCGGCGGCGCCCTTTTCCAACCCGGGGCACTTTGTCCATACCTCGCGCCGCCTGGCCGAGGAGACGGAAGGCGCGATCTGGGCGAACCAGTTCGACAATATCGCCAACCGCAAGGCGCACATCGAAAGCACTGCGCCGGAAATCTGGGCGCAGATGGACGGTCGGGTCGACGGTTTCATCTGCGCGGCAGGGACGGGCGGAACGATCGCGGGCGTGGGCCTGGGGCTGAAGTCGTTCGACGAGAAGATCACGGTCGGCCTGGCCGACCCGCACGGCGCCGCCTTGTACAATTACTATGCCCATGGCGAACTGAAGGCCGAAGGCTCCTCCGTGGCCGAAGGCATCGGCCAGGGGCGCATCACCGCCAATCTCGAAGGGGCGCCGATCGACACCCAGTTCCGCATCTCCGATGAGGAAGGGCTGGAGTGGGTCGGGCGCCTGCTTTCGGAGGAGGGGCTGTGCCTGGGGCTTTCCTCGGGCATCAACGTGGCGGGCGCGGTGGCGCTTGGGCGACAGCTGGGCGCGGGCTCGCGCGTGGCGACGATCCTGTGCGATACCGGCTTCCGCTATTTGTCCTC
>Ga0233380_1001237_pt1 | contig 11790 bp, 10 predicted proteins | sample ElkDunMinimDraft_9_FD_191541 | JGI IMG/M metagenome (GOLD analysis project Ga0233380, IMG submission 191541) | Fecal eukaryotic communites from dung pellets of Tule Elk in California, USA - Elk Dung F36 | ecosystem: Host-associated > Mammals > Digestive system > Large intestine > Fecal | place... | reverse complement strand
TTAGTGGCTTGTTGAACTTAGGTGGGCTGTTGGTTATCACCCTCAGGCATGGTCCTGATGAGGCGGAGCGATTCTATCCTGCAAACGCTGAAAATTTGGTCAGTCTGGCGCAGCAGAAAACGCTCGCATGCCGGATTTTTACTCGCACTCCCGATCTGTGGCGATCTGAAGTTGAATGGGATATTCTGACGTTTCAATCATCGCAGTCAGATGATCTTCGCGGGACCCTGACACCATGAGTTTGTTGTATTACGAAGAGCGGTTCTCCCGCCTGAACCCTAATAGATCAAATAACCATGTGAGTCCGCACAAGGTTGCGATGATGCTGTCTGTCATGGATTTAGTTGAGGCGGAAGCGATTACGGACAACCGCATCCCATTTGACGAAAGATTGCTGGGAGCTTTTACCCGAAGATTCAATGAACTCAGATCTGATTCTGATGGCAACAACCCACATCTACCTTTCTTTCATCTGCAAAGCGAGCGCTTTTGGCATATAGAACTTATCCCTGGGCGTGTGAAATCCTGGGAGGACTCCACAAGAAATGGAGTTTCCGCTCGAAAGATACGCGAGCACGTTCTGTATGCCTATCTCGATGATGAGCTTTTTGAGCTTCTTCGAAACCGTGTAGTACGTGAATTGCTCAGAACCGCACTTTATAGAAATCTTAGAATCACTGACTCGATTCGTCGAGAGTCTCTCAAGGTGGATGGCTGGGATTGGCTGGAATGTGAGGCGTGTGTGGCGGACTACTTCTCGATGCTTTCATTGGAGCTGAAGGGCAAAAAGTACAATAAATCGCGACACAGAAGTGCCCTCCTAGAAAAATTGAATGGGAGGAGTGAAGGCGCGATAGAGCGAAAGCATCAAAATGTCAGCGCCATTCTTATTCAGCTACGTTTGCCGTACATTTCTGGCTACAAGCCATTGCCAAATTACCAAAGCCAGCTAAAGGAGGTGGTTATTGCTCATTTGGCTGCTTTTCAGGGTGAATTGGCTCCTAGTACTTCTATTCAACTCGACACGCATCGGTATACGTCAGATTGGGGAGGTGTCCTCGATTCGGAGATCCCGGAGCGGCTTCCATATATCCCCAGGCCTGAGAGAAAGTTTGTCGCGCGGATGGGGGATTTTACGAAGCGGGAAGCTATCAATCGCCACCTGGGTGAATTGGGCGAACAATTCGTCATCGAATTCGAGAAATATAAACTCACCAAGGCTGGCCGAAGCGATCTGGCCAAGGAAGTCGAATGGAGCAGTAAAGAGAAAGGGGATGGATTGGGGTATGACGTGCGTTCATTCCTCGTCGATGAATCGAGTTTGAAAGAGGAAGAGCTCTTTATCGAAGTGAAAACCACCAGTTGTGGGAAATATCTGCCGTTCTACATAACAGATAATGAGTTGGCATTTTCAAAGAAATTCAGCGATAACTATCAGCTCTCCCGCGTTTACGATTTTCACAAGAAAGCCAGAATATTCCAGCTAACGGGATCAGTTGAAGAATATGTCAACTTGCACCCTGAGTTATACCGTGCCTCGTTTTCGGAGAGAGAGCCCAACACATAGAATTCCATCTTGTGCGTGATAGAACGCAAAACACAACAAGAAAGAACTACCCATGCCCATCCCCCACACCACCCTCAAATCCCGCCACCGCCAGGAACGCGACACCTGGCCCGCCGACACCTCGCTGCGCATCCACCGCTCCCTGAGCTGGCTCCACTGCGCGGAGTCCTGCCCCGACGAGGACGGCCGCTTCATCTTCCTGTGGATCGCCTTCAACGCGGCCTATGCCAGCGACGACGAGTCGATCCGGTTGGGGGAGGGCACGCGCTACACCGGGTTCCTCAAGCGGTTGGTGGCGCTGGACGGGTCCGGCTGCCTGGAGAGCCTGGTGTGGGATCAGTTCTCCGGGCCGTTCCGGGTGCTGCTGAATAACAGGTATGTGTTTCAGCCGTTCTGGGATCATGCCCGCAGGGCGACGGATGCCCCGGATTGGGAAGAGCGCTTCAACCGCGCCAATGCCTCCGCGCTGAAGGCCATCGCCAGACGGGACACGCCGCAGGTGCTGCGGACGGTGTTCTCGCGGCTCTATACCCTGCGCAACCAGCTGATCCACGGCGGCGCCACCTGGGGCAGCGCCACCAACCGTCAGCAACTGCGCGATGGGGTGCGCATCATGAGCGAGCTGGTGCCGGTGCTGATCCAGATCATGATGGGCAACCCGGCAGAGGCGTGGGGCGAGGTGTGCTATCCGGTGCAGCCGTAGGGGGCGTGAGCAGGGTCGCCAGTTGACTCCCTCCCGCCGACCTGTTCTACTCTGCCCCTAGCCTCTCCAGGGGAGTAGCCCGGGCCTCAGGGCCTTGTGGACGTCGTCAGCACGGAGTTTCTACATCAAAAGACTCCCGGCGCCACATCATGCAGTTTGCATGACGGCAAGACCGCGAAGGGCGTGACACGACGAGATCGAGCGGAACCCGCTCCGTGATCGCGTTGCCGTGCATCGTCTGAAATTCGCAGGTTTTTTGCCATGACTGGTACTCCATTAATGTGGTCGCTGTTTGCGGCCTTCGTCATCGTAGCCCTCTGTATCGACTTCTTTGCCCTGCATCGGCAGGGCGCGCATCGTGTCACCATCAAGGAAGCGGCCATCTGGTCACTGGTCTGGGTGGCGGTCAGCTTCATCTTCATGGGCTGTATGTGGTGGTATCTGGGCGGCGCCAGCGGGGAGCCGGCGCAGGTGGCCATCGCCAACGACAAGGCGCTGGAGTTTCTCACCGGGTATCTGGTGGAGAAGGCGCTGGCGGTCGATAACCTGTTCGTGTTCCTGATGCTGTTCACCTATTTTGCGGTGCCGCCGGAGTTCCAGAAGCGGGTACTGATGGTCGGTATCATGGGCGCGCTGCTGCTGCGGGCCGTCATGATCTTCATCGGCGCGTGGGCCATCAGCCGCTACGACTGGATCCTGTACTTCTTCGGCGCGTTCCTGATCTATACCGGCATCAAGATGTGGTGGGCGGCGGGGCAGGAGCCGGACCTGGAGTCCAACCCCGCGCTGCAGTGGGTGCGCAAGCGCATCCGCATCGCGCCCGATTACGACGGCGAGCGGCTGTTCACTATAGTTGACGGGGTGCGCATGGCCACGCCGCTGGCGGTGGTGATGATCCTGATCGGCATCGTGGACATCATCTTTGCGGTGGATTCCATTCCCGCGGTCTTCGCCATCACCACCGATACCTTCATCGTGCTCACCTCCAACGTCTTCGCCATCCTGGGCCTGCGGGCGATGTACTTCCTGCTGGAGGGCATGCACGAGCGCTTCCACCTGCTCTCATACGGCCTGGCGCTGGTGCTGGTGCTGATCGGCGCCAAGATGCTGATCGCGGACATCTACCACGTGCCGGTGGCCTGGTCGCTGGGCGTCACGGTGCTGATCCTGGCGGGCACGATGGTGCTGTCGCTGAAGATTCCGGCCAAGGGGGTGTCCGGAACTGCTTATCCGTTTGCGCCGAAGAAGAAGGAAGAGGAGAGGAGGGATGGGCGGTAACAAGTAAAAACCGCCCCCTCCTGAAATTGGGCAACAGGCCGTTGCCCAATTAATGCAGACTACTGCTCCTTCGCAAACTTCTGCACCCTTCGATTGATCACATCCGCAATAAACGCATTGCCCGCCGCATCCATCGTCAGCGCGTGGGCCTCGCCGAACTGTCCATTGCCGGTGCCGGGGCTGCCGATAGAACCCAGCACCGTGCCGTCCATGTCCACTTTCGCGAACTCGCCATCGAAGCCGGTGGTGATGTACATGAAGCCGTCGTCGTGCAGGAAAATCGCGCAGACCATGGCGTCGAAGCGCCATTCCCGCAGCAGCTCGCCGTTGGTGTCGAAGCGCTGGATGCGCATGTTCTCGCGGTCGGCCACGTAGAGCACGTCGTCCGCGTCGATCTCGATGGCGTGGGCTGCCACGAACTGCGCGGGGCCGTAACCGCGGCTGCCCCACTGGTGAATGAAGCTGCCGTCGGGGCCGAACTTGAGCACTCTTGGCGTGTTGCCGCCGTGACCCTGGGCGATGTAGATGTTGCCCTGGGAGTCGAGCGCCACGTCGTTGGGTTCGCTGAGCAATTGTGCATCCTCGCTCCACTCACCATCCTGGCCTTTGGTGCCGATGGTCATCAGCACGTTGGCGTCGCTGTCGAGCTTGTGCACCACGTGATCGGACACATCGGTCGCCCACATGTTGCCGTCATCGTCGATGTGCAGGCCATGGGCGCGGCGCAGCAGGTCGTCGGCGCCGAAGCCACGCACGAAGTTGCCGTCGGGATCGAATTCGAGGAAGGGCGGGGCGCTGCGGCTGAGCACGATGAGGTTGCCCTGGGGCGTCATCGCCACGCTGGCGTAGGAGGCGGTCTCCATGCCGGCGGGCAGCTTGAGCGCGTCGTGAACGTCCACGGGGGCGTAGTCCTGCAGGGTGTAGGCGCGCAGGGGCAGCAACGGGCGGATGGGGCGCTGGGCGTAGGACAGGTCGGGTAACAGGATCAGCATCAGGCAGACGAGGGCGGCGGGTCTCATTGTTATTCCTCCGGGGTTGGGAGGGAGTGTATGCCGATCGTGGGAATTTTCATAATCTAACCATCAGGGGAGGAGTGTATGTCGCAATTATTGGAAACTAACCTAATAGGTTAATGATGAAGATTTCGGGAGAGGATCTGTAAATCGACAATTCTCAGAAATTAACCTATTAGGTTAGTAATTCAAATTTGGGAGGGCTCCTCCTCCGCGCCGCTGCGTCCCGGCTGTTTTTCGGATAGAACGGCAATTTCCGGCCGTTTTTCTCATACTCCGGCCTGGTTTCTCAATTCTACGTCTTGGCGCGCATCGACTCCGACAACATCTCCATCGAATACATCACCAGCCCGTCGCCGTCCGGATACTGTTCGGACGGCACCGGCGAGCGGGTCATCATGATCACCCCGTGCAGCGCGCCCTGCAGGTAGAAGGCGGTCTGCAGCGGGTCGCGCACCTGCTGTGGGTCCAGCGAGCCATCGCGCAGGCCGTTCTGCAGCGCCTGCAGCATGAGCTCGGTGGCCTTCTGGCGACAGCAGCCCAGTTGCTGCATGTCCTCGTCGGTCTGCGCGGGCATGGGGAAGGTGCTCATGTCGGTCAGCACATCGAAGTAGTCCGAGGCGTCCTTCGAGAACGCATAGTAGGCGTAGCCGATGCCCTTGATCTGCTCCAGCCCGCTACTGCCCTGGGCGAGCGCGGCGGCGAATCGGCGCTCGAGTTCCTCGGCGGCGCGCAGCATCACGCCGCGCATGATGGCCGACTTGTCCTTGTAGTACACGTAGAGCAGCGAGCGGCTGAGCCCGGCCTTCTGGGCGATCTCGTCCATCGAGCTCTGGCTGAAGCCCTTGCTGAAAAACACCTGCTCCGCGGCGTCGAGGATGCTCTCCGCCCGTTCCTGCTTCTCCAGTGCCCGTCTGCTGCTGACTGCCATAAAGTGCCTTGCTGAGTGATGAATCGAAAAACTGAAAGCTAGCATGAAATAATTATTGACATGATGTCAAGAAATGACAGTATGTCAATGATTGACAGAGTGTCATCAAAATTCTTCTGCCCCGGAGCCCTCATCATGTCAGCGCGAATCCTAGCCATCCTCGCCGTTCTAATCCTGTTGCAGGCCTGCTCGCGGGCAGAGTCCCTGGATGGACCACCCGAGAGCGTCATCTCCGCTGTGCCCGTACGCGTGGCGCCGGTAGAGCTCAGGGCCGGCGACGAGGTCCTGCGCTTTGCCAGCGTCGCGCGGGTGCGACAGCGGGCCAATCTGACTTTTCAGGTGGCGGGGGTGATCGCCGGACGCGAGGTGGAGATCGGCCAGGAGGTGACTCAGGGCCAGGTGCTGGTGCGGCTGTACAACCCTCAGCTGCTGCCGGCGCGAGACGCGGCGCAGGCGCGGCTGGACCAGTTGCACAGTGAGTTGAAGCAGGCGCAGCGCGATCTGGAACGCACCCAGACGCTGAACGAGGAGGGCGTGCTGCCGATCCGCGATCTGGAGCAGCAGCGCAGCCGGGTGGAAGGGCTCGAGTCGGCGCTGGCCAACGCGCGGGCGAACCTGGACCAGGCGGAGCAGCTGAGTCAGGAGAGCAGTCTGCGCGCGCCCTTTGCCGGCCACATCGAGGAGGTGTTGCTGGAGACCGGCGAGTTTGTGCAGGCCGGCCAGCCGGTGCTGCGCCTGGCGGCTCGCGAGGGCCTGGAGACGGAGGTGCAGGTGCCCGCCCATCTGCTGACTGGCCTGAATGTGGGTGAGGTGGTACCAGTGTGGTCGACGCTGAACGGGGCGCAGTTCGAGGGCGTGGTGAGCGAGATTGCGATGGGCAGCTCCGGCAGCGGTGCGTTGTATCCGGTGCTGGTGAGCCTGTCGGGAGCGGCGCTGTCGACGCTGCGCACCGGCGATGCGCTGGAGGTGGGCATCAATCGTCAGCGCCAGGAGCAACTCTTGATCCCGCTCAATGCGGTCATGCGGTCGGCGGAGGGGCTGACGGTCTTCCGCGTGGTCGACGATCATGTCAGCCGGGTGCCGGTCACGGTGGGGCAGATACAGGGCGATTACGTGGTGGTGGAGCAGGGCACGCTGTCGCAGCACGATGCAGTGGTCTACGCGGGCCTCACCCGGCTGGCTGAGGGCGACCCGGTGGAGGTGCTGCGATGATTGATGGGCTGATCGACGCAATTGTACAGCGGCCCCGCCTGATCATGATGATGCTGGTCATGCTGTCGCTGGCCGGCCTCGCCTCATACGGCAACATGGCGCGGCAGGAGGATCCCCGCTTTCCGGACCGCAACGGACTGATCATGGTGATCTATCCGGGCACCACCGCGGAGACCATCGAACGGCTGATCCTGGAGCCCTTGCAGGACGAGCTGTCCCAGGTGGAAGAGGTGGTGGAGTTCATGGCCTCGGCGCGCACCGGCATCGCGCTGGTCAACATCGAGCTGCAGGATGTCATCTACGACACGGCGCCGGCCTGGGAGCGGGTGCGACTGGCCATGGAACGGGCACGCCTGCGCTTTCCCGATGGTGTGGGCGAAATGACGCTGGACGATCAGCTGGTGGAGCTGCCGGCAGTCGTTTTATCTATGGCAGGTGACCCGTCTGTGGTGCAGCTGTCGCTGGCGGCTGAGCAACTCAAGCGCACACTGATGGATCTGCCGGGCCTGTCGCGGATCGAACTCGACGGTGAGGTGGACGAGCAGATCACCGTCGCCGTGCAGGATGCCGAGCTGGCCAGGCTTGGGCTGAGTCCTGGCGCCATTGGCGCGGTGCTGGCGCAGCGCAATCAGGTGGCACCTGGCGGCTTCGTGGTGGTGGAGGGCAGGCGCATCAACCTGCTGTCGAACAATGAATTTGAAAACCTGGACACGCTGCGCGGTACCCAGATTGCGCTGCCCGGCGGCGGCAGTGTGCCGCTGTCTGCCATCGCGGAGGTCTGGCGCACGCCGGTGGAGCCGGTGCAGCCGGAGACCTGGCAGGACGGCGAGCGGGTGGTGGCGCTGAACCTGTATGCGCAGAGCAGCCAGGTGGATGCCGTCCAGTTCGGCCGGGACGTGCGCGCGCGGGTAGAGATGCTGCGCGCCGATTTTGCGCCGCTGGAGATTCGTGAGCTGTTCTTTCAGCCCGATCAGGTCAAGAGCCGCCTCGACGGACTGCAGCAGAGCCTGCTGGTGAGCATGCTGATCATCACTGTCGTCATATTTTACGGGATGGGCTGGCGCATGGGCCTGCTGGTCTCGGCGATGCTGCCCATCGTGACCCTGATCAGCCTGGGCATCTATGACCTGGGTGGCGGCGTGCTGCACCAGATCGCTGTCATCGGGGTGGTGATCGCGCTGGGCATCCTGATCGACAACGCCATCGTCATGGTGGAGAACATCCAGACGCGCATCACCGACGGCGAAGAGCGTTTTGCGGCGATGCGCGGCGCGCTTGGCGAACTGGCCGGGCCATTGGGCGCCGCGACCGCCACGACGCTGGCAGCCTTCACGCCGCTGCTGCTATCCAGGGGAGCGACGGCGGATTTCACCCGTGGCATCCCGGTGATGATCATGCTGACGCTGACCGTAAGCTATCTGCTGGCGATCAGCGTCGCGCCGCTGCTGGCGGCGTGGTTTCTGAAGCCCGCGGCAGCCAGGCGCACGGCGTGGGTGGAGAAGCTGGCCAACCTGTTTGCGGCAACCAGCGAGCGCTTTCCCCGTTTGGTCATCCTGGGTGGACTGCTGCTGGTGGCGTTGAGCGTCTCGCTGATGCCGCTGCTGGAGTTCCAGTTCTTCCCCAACGCGGACCGGGAGCAGGTGGTCGTGGAAGTGTTCCTGCCCGAAGGCACCGACCCGCAGCGCACCGCTGAAGCTTCTGCCGAACTGGAACGCCAGATCCGCACACGCGAGGAGGTCGTGTCGGTGCATCGCTTTGTCGGCTTCACCGGGCCGGGCTTCTACTACAACCTGCCCAACTCCACCCAGGCGCCCAATCGCGCCAGGCTGGTGGTCAACACCCGCAGTATGGAAGACACCGAGCCGGTGATCGAGTGGCTGCGCGAGCATGTGCAGACGCTGCCGGACATGGAGATTGTGGCCAGCCCGCTGGCGCAGGGACCGCCACGTGCCGCGCCGGTGGAGGTTCGCCTGTATCACGCCAACGACACACAGCGGCTGGCGGCGGCAGAGCAGGTGTTCCGGCTGCTGAAGACGATACCTGGCGCTGTCGACGTGATGCACAGCGTGGATCTGGGCACGCCGGTCCTGAAGCTGACAGTGGACGACGCCAGTGCAGAGCGCTATGGCGTGAGCCGCGCGGCCGTGGCGCAGACGCTGTTCGGGCAGAGCTTCGGCATTCCGGTGGAGCAGTACCGCCAGGAGCTGGACCCGATCCCCATCGTGCTGCGCTCGCGGGAGGGCACCGCGCTGGATATCTCCCGGGTGCTGTCGAGCTATGTCTATGCCAGCAACGGCGACGCCGTCCCCCTCAGCCTCATCGCCAGTGTGGAGGCGGATTGGCAGGCGGCGGGCATCGAGCATCGCAATGGCGTGCGGATGTACAGCGTCACTGCCGGGCTGGCATCCGGCTACAGTTTCAGCCAGATCCTCGACGTGCTGAACCAGCGACTGGCGCAGGAGCCATTGCCCGCAGGTACGCGCATGGAGCTGGGAGGCGATCTCGAGGGCTCCGGCGAGGCCAACCAGGCCATCGCCAGCACGGCGCCAGTTGGCATTCTGTTGCTGCTGTTGTTCCTGCTGATCCAGTTCAACTCGTTCCGGCGGGTGGGCATCGTCCTGCTGACGGTGCCGCTGGCGGCGGTCGGCATCTTTCCGGGGCTGGTGCTGACCGGCTCGGCGTTCGGTTTCCAGCCGCTGCTGGGCATCATCGCGCTGGTGGGCATCGTGGTGAACAACGCCATCGTGCTGATCGACCTGATCGATCAGCGCCTGGCCACCGGCGCCAGCATCAATGACGCCGTGAGTGATGCCGTGGTGCGGCGCACGCGGCCGATCCTGCTGACCACTGCGACTACCGTGGCTGGCCTGCTGCCGCTGGCGCTGTCGTCGTCCACGCTGTGGCCACCGATGGCCTGGGCGATCATCTCGGGCCTGATCGCCTCGACGGTGCAGACCCTGCTGGTGGTGCCGGCGGTGTGCCGGCTGACTCTGGGACGGGGAAGGCAGGGACGTGGAAAGGCAGGGACGGCTGCTGTTGCCATGCCGCAAACTAACCTGATAGGTTAGATTCTTCGCGGGGGCATACCTGCCGCCCTGACCGCAGAGGAGCACTTCCATGAACGGACCTCATCCCGGCACCAAGCACCCGATGACAGGCTTCCCGCAAGTCTGCTTCATCGGCAACACCGTCGATAATCCGAACATCATTATCGGCGACTACACCTACTACGACGATCCGGAAGACTCGGAGAACTTCGAGCGCAATGTCCTTTATCACTATCCCTTTCTCGGCGACAAACTGATCATCGGCAGGTTCTGCGCCATCGCCCGCGGCGCAAAATTCCTCATGAACGGCGCCAATCACAAAATGTCGGGCATATCGACCTATCCGTTCCAGATTTTTGGCAACGGCTGGGAGAAGGTCATGCCGTCGCCGGGCGATCTGCCTTACAAGGGTGATACGGTGATCGGCAACGACGTCTGGATCGGCTACGAGGCGATGATCATGCCGGGCGTGAAGATCGGCAACGGCGCCATTGTGTCGTCGCGCTCGGTGGTGGGGGCGGATGTGCCGGCCTACAGCATTGTCGGCGGCAATCCGGCCAGGGTGATCCGGCAGCGCTTCGAGCCGGAGACGGTGGCCGTGCTGGAATCCATCGCGTGGTGGGATTGGCCGATTGAGAAAATCACGCAACATCTGGAGCTGATCGCGGCTGGGGATGTGGAGCGGTTGCGTGTGGTGGGGCAAGGGAAGGGCTGAGGAGGGTGTATTACAATTTAGAAAAATTAACCTAATAGGTTAGTTTATTGTGCGAATTTTCCGAAAGCCTATTATTATATTCATTAAATAGTGTAATGACTAAAATTATAGGCTATTTCATGCCCAAACCACGTACCTATTCTCGCTACGCCCATGACGTAGCGGTCCTCATGGGAGAGCAGATCAAGCTTGGCCGCAAGCAGCGTGGCTGGACTGAACGCGATCTCGCGGAGCGGGCTGGCATGTCTCGGGCGACGCTGCAGAAGATCGAGAAAGGGGATATGGGTGTCGCCATTGGATCTGTTTTCGAGCTGGCCGCCCTCGTGGGAGTGAAACTGTTTGAACCGGACTCTGTGCCGCTCGTCAGACAAATCGAACACGCCCGCGATAAGATTGCCTTGCTGCCCCAACGCATCCGTGCCAGAACAAAGGAGTTATACGATGACTTCTAGAGGACACGACAGGCGCGGCATATGAACCCTCATATCCTTGGCAAAAAATACGACCGCATCGCCCAGTGGTGGCATGACCAGCACGTCAACTCCGCCTACGGAGTGAGCCAATTGGAAAAGGCCCTGGCTTTCGCCAGGCTTAAAGGCAATGCACTGGATGTCGGATGCGGCGCGGGCGGCCGATTAATTCGACTTCTACAGGATAATGAATATTCCATAACAGGCCTCGACGTGTCCGCGGAAATGGTCCGGCTTGCTCGCCAGAACCATCCGCAGCACAGCTTCATTCATCACGACATTTGCACGTGGAAAACCGACGAGACTTTCGACCTGATTGTCGCCTGGGATAGCCTGTTTCATCTTCCGTTCGACATGCATCAGCCCGTGCTGACGAAACTCAGTCGTGCGCTGGCCGAAGGAGGGATGCTGATGTATACCTTCGGCAACGCCTACGGCGAGCATACTGATTCCTGGCGCGACGACACCTTCTATTACAGCTCGATCGGCATTAACGAGAATATGCAGTTGCTGATCGACAACGGCTTGTCGATTCTGCATCTGGAGCTGGATCAGTATCCGCAGACCCATGTCTATGTCATTGCCTACAAACCCCCAGCGAAAGGAGAAAGAAAATGAAGACTGATGTAAAAGGCAGTTCGACCATCATTCCAACCCTGCGCTACAACGATGCAGTCTCCGCCATTGATTGGCTCTGCAAGGCATTCGGCTTTGAGAAGCACCTGGTTGTTCCCGACGAGGCTGGCGGCATTGCCCACGCCCAGCTGGTGTTGGGCAATGGCATGATCATGCTCGGGTCGGCAAGGGACGATGCTTTCGGCCAACTGCAGCAGCCGCTGCGCTCCATGGACGCG
>Ga0233380_1001234_pt1 | contig 11807 bp, 10 predicted proteins | sample ElkDunMinimDraft_9_FD_191541 | JGI IMG/M metagenome (GOLD analysis project Ga0233380, IMG submission 191541) | Fecal eukaryotic communites from dung pellets of Tule Elk in California, USA - Elk Dung F36 | ecosystem: Host-associated > Mammals > Digestive system > Large intestine > Fecal | place... | reverse complement strand
GAAGGATTCGTGCCACTGCGCATGACGCTGGCCCGAATTCAGCAAGGGATTTCCTACGATGACGACCTTCCCGCTCCCCCAGATCGATGAACTCAAACAACGCCTTCAGGACAAGGGCGTGAAATACGCCATGGCCAGCTACGTGGACCTGCATGGCGTGATCAAGGGCAAGTTCGTGCCCTTGGCGCATCTGGGGCAAATGCTTCGGGGCTCGGAGCTGTACACAGGCGCGGCACTGGATGGCGTGCCACAACAGATCAGCGACAACGAAGTGGCCGCCATGCCCGACCCGGCCAGCGCCACCCAGTGCAGCTGGAATCGCAGCCTGGCCTGGTTCGCCAGCGACCTCTATCTGGACGGCAAGCCCTTCGACGCCTGCTCGCGCGGCATCCTCAAGCGCCAGACCGAAGCCGCTGCCCAAATGGGTTACAGCTTCAACCTTGGCATCGAAACCGAATTCTTCCTCTACAAGGACACCCCAGACGGCGGCTTCGCCCCGCTCAGCGACCGCGACACCGCGGCCAAGCCCTGCTACGACCCGCGTTTGCTGATGGACAACCTGCCGGTGATCGACGAGCTGGTCGAAGCGATGAACGAGATGGGCTGGGGCGTCTACTCCTTCGACCACGAGGACGCCAACGGCCAGTTCGAAACCGACTTCAAGTACGCCGACGCGCTGACCATGGCCGACCGCTTCGTGTTCTTCCGCATGATGGCCAACGAGATCGCCCGCAAGCACGGCGCATTCGCCACCTTTATGCCCAAGCCATCGGCGCAACGCACCGGCAGCGGCGCGCACTACAACATGTCCCTGGCGGACCTGGCGACGGGCAAGAATCTGTTCGAGGTCGACGGCGAAGACCCTCACGGCTGCGGCGTCACGCCCCTCGCCTATCACTTCATCGCTGGCGTGCTGAAGCATGCCAAGGCCATCTGCGCGGTGATTGCGCCCACCGTCAACAGCTACAAGCGCCTGATTCGAAAAGGCGCCATGTCCGGCTCCACCTGGGCGCCGGTATTCGTCTGCTACGGCAACAACAACCGCACCAACATGCTACGCATCCCTTCCCAGGGCGCGCGGGTGGAATGTCGCGCGGCAGACATCGGCTGCAATCCCTATCTGGGCGCCGCGATGATCCTCGCCGCCGGGCTTGAGGGCATTCGCGACAAGCTCGATCCGGGCCAACCGCATCGCGAAAACATGTACGACTACAGCGAAAAGGACGTTGCTGCCATGGGCATCGAAACCCTGCCCCGCACCCTGTCCGAAGCGATCGACGCCTTCGAGGCCGATCCGCTGTCACGCCAGGTCTTCGGCGACGCCATGTACCAGGCCTTCGTCGACTTCAAACGCGACGAGTGGAACGCCTACCACACCCATGTTTCCGACTGGGAAATCCAGCGCTACCTGAAGTTCTTCTGATGATGAAAAGGAGATTCACCATGCAAGCCAACATCTTCAAGCGCGCACTTTGCGCGGGTGCCGTGGTCGTCGCCAGCCTTTCGCCCTTCGCGCAGGCCGAAGAGAAAAAGTCGTTCGACATCGCCTGGACCATCTACGCCGGCTGGATGCCGTGGCAATACGCCGACGAGTCGGGAATCATGAAGAAGTGGGCCGACAAGTACGGCATCGAGGTGAACATCACCCAGGTCAACGACTACGTCGAATCCATCAACCAGTACACCGCCGGCCAGTTCGATGGCGTGGTGGCCACCAGCATGGACGCCTTGTCCATTCCGGCCGCAGGCGGTGTCGACACCACCGCGCTGATCGTCGGGGATTACTCCAACGGCAATGACGGCATGGTGATGAAGGGCACCCACGACCTCAAGAGTCTCAAGGGCCAGCCCATTCACCTGGTCGAGTTGTCGGTGTCCCATTACCTGCTGGCCCAGGCGCTGGACAGCGTTGGCATGAGCGAGCGGGACGTGCAGGTAGTGAACACCTCCGATGCCGATCTGGTTGCGGCCTTCAGCACCCAAGACGTGCGCAATGTCGTGACCTGGAACCCGCTGCTGGATGAAGTCAGCGCCATGCCCGATGCGCACAAGGCCTTCGATTCGAGCCAAATCCCCGGCCATATCAAGGACTTGACCGTCGTCAATACCCAGACACTGGCGGACAACCCCGACTTTGGCAAAGCCGTCGTAGGTGCCTGGTATGAAGTGATGGCGATTCTTGAAAGCGACACCGAAGAAGGCGCCAAGGCGCGCGCCGCGCTGGGCCAGGCGTCCGGCACCGACCAGGCCGGATACGAGAGCCAGCTCAAGGGCATGAAGATGTTCTGGACGCCGGCCGACTCACTGGCCTTCATCGCCAGCGACGAGGCCTACCAGGCGATGGACAGCGTCCGCCGGTTCTCCTTCGATCACGGCCTGCTGGGCGATGGCGCCGACTCGGTGGATTTCATCGGCATCGCCATGCCAGGCGACAAGTTGCTGGGCTCGGAAGCGAACGTCAAACTGCGCTTCGATACCACCTACATGCAGCTGGCGGCTGACGGGAAGCTTTGAGTCGCAGGCCAGGGGCATGACGCGGGGTTCCCACGCATGGAGTGGGAACCCTCGTAACTGCAAGGATTACCGATGCGCCGCACCAAAGAAGACGCCGAACAGACCCGCCTGAAGATTATCGCCGCCGCACTGGCGTTGTTCAGCAAGAACGGCTACTCCCACACCACGCTGGCGATGATTGCCGATGAAGCGGGCTTCAGTCGTGGTCCCATCTACTGGCATTTCAAAAATAAAGATGAGCTTTATCAAGCAGTTATAGAGTTCTCCCAGAAACCCCTCGAACAGCTGGTCGAGCAATCCCGCGCCCTGGCCGAGCAGCCACTGGTCGCGTTCGAGCATTTCATCGGCGAATGGTTTCGCCTGTTGCTGGAGGATCGCTGGTACCGCCAGTCCTTCGAGATTCTGCTCAACAAGACCGAGTTCACCGAGCAGATCGCCGATACGCTCAAGCGTGAACGCAAGCTGACCCGCGACATCGTGCAGCTGCTGCAGCAGTTGATGGAGGCCGCCGGCCCGCTTGCCGACTCCGCAACGGGCGATCCCTACGCCCGCGCCCTCTTCGTCTACTCCAGCCTGATGGGTATCACCCATAGCTGGTTGTTCTCGCCCAGGCTGTTCAGCCTGAAAGCGCAGCAGCAAGCCTTCACCGACCAGCTGCTCACAGCCTTCCGGCAAGCATGAGCCGCTTCGAGGCGTCCCGTTGAAACAACAAGCGGCATTGCTCTGGACAATGTTGCCTTCTAGGCTCAAGGGAGTTGATTACCTGTCATAAGAACAATCATCAGGATCTCCTCATGCCCCAGCCCGATACCCTTCCGACGGTCAAACTCCTGATTGGCGGTGAATTTATCGAATCGACCACCAGCGAGTGGCGCAACATTACCAACCCCGCGACGCAGGAGGTGCTGGCCCGCGTGCCCTTCGCCACCGAAGCGGAAATGAATGCGGCGGTCGCCAGTGCCAAGGAAGCCTTCAAGACCTGGCGCAAGACACCCATCGGCGTGCGCTCGCGGATCTTCCTCAAGTACCAGCAACTGATCCGCGAGCACATGCAGGAGCTGGCGGCGATTCTCACCGCCGAACAGGGCAAGACCCTGCCCGATGCCGAAGGCGATGTGTTCCGCGGGCTGGAGGTGGTCGAACATGCCGCCGGCATTGGCAACCTGCAGCTCGGTGAGCTGGCCAACAACGTCGCCAGCGGAGTAGACACCTATACCCTGCTGCAGCCGCTGGGCGTGTGCGCCGGCATCACGCCCTTCAACTTCCCGGCGATGATTCCGCTGTGGATGTTCCCGATGGCCATCGCCACCGGCAATACCTTCGTACTCAAGCCCTCAGAGCAGGATCCGATGGTGACCATGCGCCTGGCCGAGCTGGCGATTGAGGCCGGCATGCCTCCGGGCGTACTCAACGTGGTGCACGGCGGCGCCGATGCGGTAAACCTGATCTGCGACCACCCGGATATCAAGGCCGTCTCCTTCGTCGGCTCGACCAGGGTCGGCACCCACGTCTACAACCGCGCCAGCCAGGCCGGCAAGCGCGTGCAATGCATGATGGGGGCGAAGAATCACGGCATCGTCCTACCCGACGCGGTCAAGGAACAGACGCTGAACAACCTGGTCGGTGCGGCCTTCGGTGCGGCGGGCCAGCGCTGCATGGCGCTGTCGGTGCTGATCCTGGTCGGTGAAGCGCAAAGCTGGCTGCCGGAGCTGGTGGCCAAGGCGAAAGCCCTCAAGGTCAACGCCGGCGTCGAAGAGGCCACCGATGTCGGCCCGGTGGTGTCCTGCGCGGCGCTGGAACGCATTCATTCGCTGATCGAGCGTGGTGTTGCCGAAGGCGCCGAGCTGGCGCTGGATGGCCGCCAGCCGCAGGTCGCTGGCTACGACAAGGGTAACTTCATCGCGCCGACCATCTTCTCCGGCGTCACTGCCGAAATGAGCATCTATCGCGAGGAAATCTTCGGCCCGGTGCTCTGCGTCATGCAGGCCGACACCCTCGACGAGGCCATCGCATTGATCAACGCCAACCCCAACGGCAACGGCACCGCCCTCTTCACCCGCTCCGGCGCGGCGGCCCGGCACTTCCAGGAGGAGATCGACGTGGGTCAGGTGGGCATCAACGTGCCGATTCCGGTGCCGGTGCCGATGTTCTCCTTCACCGGCTCACGCGGTTCGAAGCTCGGCGACCTGGGCCCCTACGGCAAGCAGGTGGTGCAGTTCTATACGCAGACAAAGACCGTCATCCAGCGTTGGTTCGACGAAGACGACGTCGGCGGCTCGGTCAACACCACCATCAATCTCAAGTGACCGCTGAACGCCGTCCCGAGGCGTCAGTCATTGCCAACGACAATAAGAAGGAACGGCCATGCACATAGGTTTTATCGGACTCGGCAACATGGGCGGGCCCATGGCCCACAACCTGCTTAAAGCCGGCCACCAACTCTATGGCTTTGATCTTTCGGCCACGGCGCTTGCCACTTTGTCAGCCGCCGGCGGGCAGGAGGCCACGTCCCCCGCCGCCATCGCCAAGGCCGATGTTGACTTGATCATCACCATGTTGCCGGCCGCCGCTCATGTGCGTGAGGTCTACCTGGGCGACGACGGCCTGCTCGCCCATGCGCGCAGCGGCGTATTGCTGATCGACTCATCCACCATCGATCCGATGACCGCGCGGCAGGTGGCCGCAGCCGCAGCGAATAACGGCAACCCGATGATCGACGCGCCCGTGTCCGGCGGCACCCAGGGTGCTGCTGCCGGGACGCTGACCTTCATGGTCGGCGGCAGCGAGGCGGACTTCCTGCAGGCCCAGCCGATTCTCGCAGTCATGGGCAAGAACATCGTCCACTGCGGCGGCAGCGGCAACGGTCAGGTGGCCAAGGTCGCCAACAACATGCTGCTGGGCATCTCGATGATTGGAGTGGCAGAAGCCATGTCCCTGGGTGTGGCGCTGGGGATGGATGCCAAGGTACTGGCCGGGGTTATCAATTCGTCGAGCGGTCGTTGCTGGAGTTCCGAGGTCTACAACCCCTACCCCGGCGTAGTGGAAAACAGCCCGGCGTCACGCGGCTACAGGGGCGGTTTCGGCACCGACCTGATGCTCAAGGACCTGGGGCTTGCCAGCGAAGCCGCCAAACAGGTACGCCAGCCGGTTATCCTCGGTGCTCTCGCGCAGCAGCTGTATCAGGCCTTCAGCATTCAGGGCCAGGGTGCGCTGGATTTCTCCGCGATCATCAAACTCTACCGCCAGGAGGAATGAACATGACCCAGGAAGAAACGCCGGTATTGATCGAAGTTCGCAACCGCGTCGGCTACCTCACCCTGAACCGCCCCGCGGGTCTGAACGCAGTGAACCTGCCCATGGTTCGAACCCTTCACCGGCAACTGCTGGACTGGGCCGACGATACGAGCGTGGTGGCCGTGGTATTGCGTGGCGCGGGCGAAAAAGCGTTTTGCGCTGGCGGCGACATCCGCTCGTTGTATGACAGCTATCGGAACGGTGACAGCCTGCACCTGGCCTTCTTCGAAGAGGAATACGCGCTCGACCAGTACATTCACGCCTACAGCAAACCGCTGCTGGCGTTGATGAACGGCTTCGTGCTTGGCGGCGGCATGGGGTTGGTCCAGGGCGCGGGCCTGCGGGTGATTTCCGAGCGCACGCGCATGGGCATGCCGGAAGTCGGCATCGGCTATTTCCCTGACGTGGGCGGCAGCTACTTCCTGCCGCGGTTGCCCGGGAACCTGGGCATCTATATGGGCGTGACCGGCAATCACGTGGGTTCGGCCGACGCGCTCCTTGCCGGACTCGCCGACTATTGCGTGCCCTACGAACGTTTTGCCGAACTGCAGCAGAAGCTCGACCAGCAGGACTGGCGCGGCCCTGTCGGCGAAACCCTGGCTGAACTGGCCGCCTCCATGGGCACTCAGGCGTTGCCGGATGCGCCTTTCGAGACGCTGCTGCCGGCGGTCGACGAACACTTCAGCCACGACTCTGTCGCCGCCATCCGCGACTCGCTGGCCAGCGAAAGTCGCCCGCAATACCTCGACTGGGCAGTCGAGACCCTGCGAGTCATCGATAGCCGTTCGCCGCTGGCTGTCTGCGTCACTCTGGAAATGCTCCGTCGCGGTCGTGAACTGTCGCTGGCCGAATGCTTTCGCATGGAGCTGCACCTGGATCGCCAGTGGTTCGACCAGGGCGACATTGTCGAGGGGGTTCGCGCACTGCTTGTCGACAAGGACAGGAACCCGCGTTGGAACCCGCCCACACTGGAAGAAGTGACGCCGCAACGCGTCGCCGGGTTCTTCGCCGGCATTTGAGCTCCAGCAGAGGTTGCCGCCATGCATGACATCGAACTGAGTGAAGAGCAGCGGATGGTTCGCGACATGGCGCGCGACTTCGCACGAAGCGAGATCGCCCCTAACGCCAAGACCTGGGAACAGGCCGGCTGGATCGATGACGCAACCGTTGCGCAATTGGGCGAGCTTGGCCTGCTCGGGATGATCGTGCCGGAACAATGGGGCGGAACCTATACCGACTACGTGGCCTACGCCTTGGCGGTCGAAGAGATTTCTGCCGGCGATGGCGCCATCGGCGCGCTGATGAGCATTCACAGCTCGGTCGGATGCGGGCCGATTCTGAAATACGGCACGCCTGAACAGCAGAACGCATGGCTGCCGGAACTTGCCTTGGGACGCGCCATTGGCTGCTTCGCACTCACCGAACCCCAAGCCGGCTCTGAAGCACACAACCTGCGCACTCGAGCGGTGCTGGAAAACGGCGAATGGGTGATCAACGGTGCCAAGCAGTTTGTCAGCAACGGCAAGCGGGCGAAGATCGCCATCGTGTTCGCCGTCACTGACCCGGACCTGGGCAAGAAAGGTCTCTCCGCATTTCTGGTGCCCACGGACAATCACGGCTTCATCGTCGATCGCATGGAACACAAGATGGGGCTGCGCGCCTCGGATACCTGTGGCGTCACGCTGCGCGACTGCCGCGTTCCCGAAGCCAACCTGCTGGGGCCGCGCGGCAAGGGGCTGGCCATTGCGCTGTCGAACCTAGAAGGTGGCCGCATCGGCATCGCCGCACAGGCGCTGGGCATCGCCCGTGCAGCCTTCGAAGCGGCATTGGGTTACGCACGCGAGCGGGTTCAGTTCGGCAAGCCGATCATCGAGCACCAGAGCGTGGCCAATATGCTGGCCGACATGCACACCCGACTCAACGCGGCGCGCCTGTTGATCCTGCATGCCGCACGTCTGCGCAGTGCCGAACTGCCGTGCCTGTCCGAGGCATCCCAGGCCAAGCTGTTCGCCTCGGAAATGGCCGAATTCGTCTGTTCCAAGGCGGTTCAGATCCACGGGGGCTATGGCTACTTGGAAGACTATTGCGTGGAGCGCTATTACCGCGACGCACGGATCACCCAGATATATGAAGGAACGAGCGAGATCCAGCGGCTGCTGATTGCTCGGGAACTGAACAATTATGGCATGTAGCAAGCTGCATCAGCGCCAATCATTCCCCCAGATTGCGCGCGATTACCAAGCGCTGAATATCGCTGGTGCCCTCGTAGATCTGGCACACGCGTACGTCGCGGTAGATACGCTCCAGCGGAAAATCGCGCAGGTAACCGTAGCCACCGAGCGTCTGGATTGCCGCCGAGCAGACCTTCTCGGCCATCTCTGAAGCAAACAGCTTGGCCATGGAAGCTTCCGCCAGCGCCGGTTGGCCCGCCTCGCGTAATGCCGCCGCGTGCAACACCATCTGCCGGGCCACGGCGATCTGGGTGGCCATGTCGGCCAGGCGAAAGGCGACTGCCTGATGCTCGATGATCGGCTTGCCAAAGGTCTCGCGCTCACGCGCGTAGTCGCGGGCCGCCTCGAACGCGGCGCGTGCCATCCCGACCGCCTGCGCGGCGATGCCGATGCGCCCGCCTTCCAGGTTCGCCAAGGCGATGCGGTAACCCTCGCCCTCTTCCCCCAGCCGCTGGGATTGGTGCACACGCATGTTTTCAAACGCCAGCTGGCAAGTATCAGATGCGCGTTGGCCGAGCTTGTCTTCGACGCGCACCACCTGATAACCCGGCGTATCGGTGGGGACGATGAAGGCGCTGATACCGCGCTTGTCAGCGTTCGGATCGGTCACCGCAAAGACGATTGCCGTGCTGGCATGCTGCCCCGAGGTGATGAACTGCTTGGCGCCGTTGATCACATAACCGTCGCCGTCACGCCGTGCGCGCGTGCGCAGGCTGCTGGCGTCCGAACCCGCCTGCGGCTCGGTGAGCGCGAAGGCGCCAATCTCAGCGCCGCTGGCCAATGGCGCCAGGTAGCGCTGCTTCTGCTCATCATCGCCAAACTTCAGGATCGGCACGCAGCCGACGGAGTTATGCACGCTCATGATGGTCGAGCAGGCGCCATCGCCAGCCGCGATTTCCTCGAGCGCCAGGGCGTAAGCGACGTAGCCGGTATCGCTGCCGCCCCACTGCTCCGGAACGAGCATGCCGAAGAAGCCAAGATCGGCCATCTCCGCAATCGCTTCTGCCGGGTAGCGATGTTCGCGGTCCCAGTCCGCGGCGAAGGGCTTGAGCCGCTCTCGGGCGAACTGCCGAGCCAAGTCGCGAATGATGGTCTGATCGTCATTGAGCAGCATGGCAAGTCCTCAGTCGGGCAGTTCGACGGCCATGGCAGTCGCTTCGCCACCGCCGATGCAGATGGCCGCGATGCCCTTGCGCAAGCCACGGTCGCGCAGCGCGGCAAGCAGCGTAACCAGAATCCTCGCACCCGATGCGCCGATGGGATGACCAAGCGCACAGGCACCACCGTTGACATTGACCTTGGCGGGATCAAGCCCAAGCTCGCGCATGGTGACCATGCTGACCACGGCGAAGGCTTCGTTGATTTCGAACAGATCCACGTCCTCGAGACGCCAGCCGGTGCGCTCCAGCAACGTGAGAATGGCACCGATGGGCGCCGTCGGGAACAGATTGGGCGCATCGGCGAATACCGCATGCCCGTGAATCACCGCTTGCGGCTTCAAACCGAGCTGTTCGGCCTGGGAGTGGCGAGTGAGTACCAGCGCGGCGGCGCCGTCTGAAATCGAGCTGGAGTTGGCTGCCGTGACGGTACCGCCTTCACGGAAGGCCGGCTTGAGCGTCGGGATTTTCTCCGGCATGGCCTTGGGCGGCTGTTCGTCGTCCTTGATAGTGCGAACCAGGTGTCCTTGAGGAACGTCAATGGGCACGATCTCGCTGGCGAAACGACCGCTGTTGATGGCGTCACGGGCGCGCTGCAGGGAGGCAAGCGCGTAGGCGTCCTGCTCTTCGCGGGTAAAGCCATGCTGCTGCGCGCAATCTTCGGCAAAGGTGCCCATCAGCCGGCCCTTTTCATAGGCATCCTCAAGGCCGTCGAGAAACATATGGTCGAAGACCTTGCCGTGGCCCATTCGATATCCGCCACGGGCCTTTTCCAGCAGATAGGGTGCGTTGGACATGCTTTCCATGCCGCCCGCCACCACCAGGTCGACACTGCCGGCGCGCAGTGCATCGTGGGCGACGATAGCGGCTTGCATGCCCGAGCCGCACATCTTGTTCAGCGTGGTACAAGCGGTCGCCTTACCCAGGCCGGCACTGAGCGCTGCCTGACGTGCCGGTGCCTGGCCCAGCCCGGCCGAAAGCACGCAGCCCATCAACACCTGCTGAACCTGATCGGCGGCGACACCGCTGCGCTCAACCGCTGCGCGAATTGCCGCGGCGCCTAACGCCGTCGCGCTGAGGCCTTTCAGATCGCCCTGAAAGCCGCCCATGGGTGTACGGGCTGAGCCCAGGATGACGATTGGATCAATCTTCATGTGCGTGCCTCCGATTATTTCGCGGCCATGCGCAGCGCGCCGTCGAGACGGATCACTTCGCCGTTGAGCATGTCGTTCTCGAGGATCTGCCGCACCAGCGCGGCGTATTCATTCGGGCGCCCCAGGCGCGGCGGAAACGGCACGCCGGCCGCCAGCGAGTCCCGTACCTCCTGCGCCATGCCGGCCATCATCGGGGTCTCGAACACGCCAGGGGCTATGGTCATCACCCGGATGCCGTGGCGTGCAAGTTCGCGCGCGGCCGGCAGCGTCATGGCCACTACGCCACCCTTGGATGCGGCATAGGCCGTCTGGCCGATCTGCCCGTCGTAGGCGGCGATGGACGCGGTATTGATGACCACGCCGCGATTGCCCTGTGCGTCCGGCTCGCCCTTGGCCATCGCTTCTGCGGCAAGGCGCAGCATATTGAAGGTCCCTATCAGGTTGAGGTTGATCACCCTGCTGAACGCGTCCAGCCCATGTGGGCCGTGCCGGCCAAGGATCTTCTCGCCACTGGCGACGCCGGCACAGTTGATCAAGCCGTGCAAACCGCCGAATTGCTCAAGCGCCATATTTACAGCGGCCTTGGCAGCCGCTTCGCTGCATACATCGGCGACTACGCCTCGCGCATCGGCGCCGAGGCGGTTGACCTGTTCAGCCAACAGCTCAGCATTTATATCGGCAAGCACGACGCGGGAACCAGCTGCGATCAGCTCCTCGGCGGCCGCCGCTCCAAGGCCGGATGCGCCGCCGGTTATCAGGAAAACCTTGTTTTGAATATCCACGGGAGATTCCTCGTCGTGAGCTGCAGATCAAGTGGCGTTGACAGTCAGCTCAGCACAGGCTTACGTTAACGTAAAGGTTACGTTCACTGCTGTCTATCGCCATGAGCCTGTCAGCGAGGGTCAGATGGCCGAGCGGTCGCTGACGGGTCGCGTGGCGTGCCGATCCACAACAATTACAAGATCCGCAGGTGTGTTCATGAGCTATTCGAGCCTCAACTTTGCCCTTGGCGAAACCATCGACATGCTGCGCGATCAGGTGCAGGCCTTCGTCGCCGCCGAGTTGGCACCCCGCGCGGCGGCGATCGACCAGGACAACCTGTTCCCGGCGGACATGTGGCGCAAGTTCGGCGAGATGGGCCTGCTCGGCGTGACCGTCTCGGAGGAATACGGCGGTGCCGGTCTCGGCTACTTGGCCCACGTGGTGGCGATGGAAGAAATCAGCCGTGGCTCTGCCTCGGTGGCGCTCTCCTACGGCGCGCATTCGAACCTGTGCGTCAACCAGATCAACCGCAACGGCACGGCTGCGCAGAAAGCGAAATACCTGCCCAAGCTGATCAGCGGCGAGCACGTAGGCGCGCTGGCGATGAGTGAGCCCAACGCCGGCTCCGACGTGGTCTCGATGAAGCTGCGGGCGGAAAAGCGCGGCGACCGCTACGTGCTCAACGGCAGCAAGAC
>Ga0233380_1001233_pt1 | contig 11808 bp, 10 predicted proteins | sample ElkDunMinimDraft_9_FD_191541 | JGI IMG/M metagenome (GOLD analysis project Ga0233380, IMG submission 191541) | Fecal eukaryotic communites from dung pellets of Tule Elk in California, USA - Elk Dung F36 | ecosystem: Host-associated > Mammals > Digestive system > Large intestine > Fecal | place... | reverse complement strand
TATCGGACCCCGATCGTCCTGCCAGACCGGGCTGGTCATGATGCTGCGGCCAAGCTTTACGCCCGCAGCCAGCGTGTCGATATCGGCGCGCTTCTCCAGGAAATTGAGGTCGATCTCCGGCGCGTCCAGGGCCGACGCGGTTGCCGGCCGGATCGTGCCCCGGCTCTCGGGCGTGATGCAGCATAAAGTGACCGAGAGGCCGTGGCGCTTGGTGTCGCCACCGTCGAGGCCCGCCGCGAGCAACGGCACGAATTGCAGTTGGAGGTCGGGCGCGTCGAGGCCCGGCTTAGACCGCGTAAAAATGTTGCCATCGAAATTGTGCCACGCGCCATAGCCCTGCCGCCGGAATGCCCATTGCAGGAAAATCCTGGCGCGTTCGGCAAAGGACATGCCGCTGAAGGTCAGGGGGCGATCCGTCTCATAGGTGATCAGCACCGAGGGATGGTCGTGCAGGTTCGCGCCGACACCGGGCAGGTGATGTTTGACGGCAATCCCCGCCCGTTCGAGGTCGCGCGCGTTGCCGATGCCCGATACCTGAAGCAGATGCGGCGATTTGAGCGCGCCTGCCGACAGGATGACCTCTTCAGCGGAGGCGACATGCTCCTTGCGTCCGTGCGTGAAGACGACGGCGCGCGCCCGGCCATTGTCGATTTCCAGTTGCTTGACCAACGCCCCGGTTCTGACTTCCAGATTGGGACGCTTCATCGCGGGTCGCAGGAAGGCGTCGGCGCTCGAGCAGCGCATGCCGTTGCGGATCGTCGCCTGCGTCCAGCCGACGCCTTCCGCATCGCCTGCGCAAAAATCCTGGGTGAACGGAATGCCATGGGCTTGCGCTGCGGCGACATAGCAGCGCATCAGGCTGTGATTGGGCAGATCGGGCGCATCCGACACCCAAAGCTCACCGCCGACGCCATGCGCGGCGCTTTCCCCGCGCGTCTGGTGCATGGTGCTGCGGAAATAGGGGAGGAGATCGTCGAAGCTCCATCCGTCATTGCCGGCCAGAGCCCAGTCGTCATAATCCTTTTTCGCGCCGCGTATGTAGAGCATCGCATTGACGCTGCTCGACCCGCCCAGCGTCTTGCCGGCATAGAGCATGATTTCGCGGTTGTTGAGATGCTGCTGCGGTACGGACTGATAGTGCCAATGGTGGCGCCCGGTCTTGAACAGCTCAAGCATGCCGGCGGGCATTTTGATGAACAGATGGCGGTCGGGCGGCCCTGCTTCGAGGAGGAGGACCTTCTTGCTCGGGTCGGCGCTCAGCCGATTGGCAAGGACGCAACCGGCTGAGCCCGCGCCGATGATGATATAGTCATAATGCGTCATGGCATGGGAACCTTGATACGGGGGATGTGCGGGGGCCGATCGCTCATCGGCCGGCCTCTTCGAGGCTGCGCAGGAGGCGGTGGGTACTGGTGAAAGCTTCGCGCGCGCGTTCCTCAAGTGAAGCGCCGCGCCGCTGCCGGGCAAGGCTGGGCACTTCGACACCGAGCGGCGTGTCGTCGGGAAGGGCGGCGAGGTAGGCGGCCAAAGGAAATGCACCCTCACCGGGATAGAGGCGATTGGCGGTTGCCTCGACGTCGACCTCCTCGGGGGAGAGTGTCGTCGGACCGTCGCAGATCTGGAAATAGCCGATCAGCTCGGGCGGGATGTCACGCAAAGCTTGGGGTGTGGTGCCGGTGCGGACGAGATGCACGGCATCCAGCACCAGTCGCGCTTCGACGCCCGCCGCGCGGATCAGTGCCGCTCCGTCCTGCGGCGTGCGGACATTGCCCATGGAGATTGGCTCGACCAGCGTCGACAGGCCGTGCTGTGTGCAAAGGACGGTGAATGCCGCCAAGCGCTGCGGCATGTCGTCGCGAGGCGTCCCATAATCGATTGCGGTCGCGGTCTTCGCGCCCAGTTCCGCGCCGAACGCCAGCATCGGCGCATAGGCCTCGACGCGATCGTCGCCGTTGAGGTTGAAGACCTCCAGATTGCCGATGCTGATCCCCGTTTCGGCAAGGGCGCGGCGGATCTGCTCTGCCATGTCTGGCGTGGCCAGCATGTTCGGCGCGATCGCCGGCGGCTGCACCCACAGGCTGACCGAGGCAAATCCTGCCGCGCCGGCGGCGTGGATCAGTTCGACCGGCGTGGCGTCCGGTAGCGTCAGGCAGTCGAGACTGAGCCCGCGTATCATTCAGGCGCTCGCAAACACCGAATAGACCTCGTCGATCGACGGATTACGCCGCAGGGTCTGGCCGCCGCTCACATGAACGACTTGTCCGGTGACGAAGCTCGCCTCGTCGCTGGCGAGCCACAGCGCCGCATTGGCGACGTCGGCGGCGACACCGGGACGCTGTAAAGGGATTTCGCGCATATAGAGGTCGCGCATGGCCGGGATCGTCATGCCGCCGCCCGACATCGGCGTATCGGCTATGCCGCCCGCCGCGATCGAGTTGGCGCGCACGCCTGCTGCGCCGAATTCATTGGCGATGCAGCGGACGACATGATCGATGCCCGCCTTGGTGCCCATATAGGCGGCGTGATTTTCGAACATGATCGTCGCGGTCACCGACGATATCTGGATGATCGATCCGCCCGCCGTCATGGTGCGGAGCAGCGCCTGGAAGAACTGGAACGGGCCGGTAAACTGGATAGCGGCCATCTGCTCGAGGTCGGCTTTGCTCGTTTCAAGGGTCGGTTTCAGCAGGCCCCAGCCGGTCGTGTTCACGCCGACATTGAGGCCACCCATCATCTGCGCGGCGCCTTCCACCGCACTTGTGATGCTGGCTTCGTCGGTTATGTCGCAAAGCTGCTGCCCGACGCCCAGTTCGCGGGCGACCTGGTCGAGTGCGTCCGCTCTGCGGCCCGCGACGATCACCTCGGCGCCATGGTCGAGATAGGTGCGCGCGATGGCGGCACCCAGATTGCCCGGTGCCACGCCCAGGATCAGCGCCTTCTTGCCAGCCAGTCTATCGCTCATCTTATATCCTCGTCGGATGGCCCGATCGGCCATGGATCACATTTTTGCGAAGTCGATCTCGAACACGGGATCGCTGCCGTCCCAGTCGCGTGACTTGACGATGCCTTCCTGGATCAGCTGGCGCGTGCCTTCGCCCTCAATATATTCGAACAGGAGGCCGTCCTCGCCGGGCGCCTCGAAATAGGCGACGCGCGTGCCGGGGCTTTCGGCGCGGAAGACGAGCTTCAGCCCGTCGGCGGTCGCCTTCGACTGCTGTGCATCGAGATCGTCGACGATCCAGGCAAGGTGGTGCAGACCGGCGAGCGCTTTGCCGTCCGCGTCGAGATAGGGGCAGTCGGCGCCGTTGGTGACGTGGATCAGCTCGACCTGCGTGTCATTCTGATAGGACAGGCCGACGTCCATCCGCACGACCGTATCTTCGCCGCGATACTGGCCCTGAAGCATGACGTTGCGGAACACCGTCCACGGACCGACGCCCATGGTCTTGATCCAGCGATCAATGCTGGCGTCCAGATTGTCCACGACGAGGCCGATCTGGGTGATGGGGCCGTTCTTGGCTTGGCTCATGACGAGAGTCCTCGATTGATGTCAGGGATGAAGGCGCGGTGGCTGGGGGGAACATGTCAGGGAAGGGGCCGTGTACAGTCGGGACAAGACAAGCAACCGGGCGCACGGCGCCGCACATTTTGTCCCCTCACATCCTCTCTCCAACTGTTATTCCATACTCCTAGTATGGGTAAATCATGCGTGCAAGCGTTGATATAATTGTTCGTCAGGACTTCCCATGCGGAAGACTGTGCCAGCACCAGACAGATTGTTCAGAAAAAGAGGGAGCCGATTGCGGCCTTATCGATTATTATGGTCGCAAACCGGACGGTGCGATGCGTGCGAGCGCGCGAAGCTGATCGGCAAGAAAAGGAGAGCCTTTGCCGCCCGCGCCCCATATCAACGCCATATCGACGGCGGTACCGCCCCATAATGTCCATGCCTCGTTCGTGGATTGGGCGTCAGGAAGGATATCGGATCGCAGGGACAAAGCGATCTTTGGCCGCATGGTGGAGCGCTCGGGGATCGACAGGCGCTGGAGCGTGCTTGCGCCCCCTGAAGCTGGCGGCGCTCAGACCGATTTTGGCGGTTTCTATGACGAGAATAGTTGGCCGGGGACCGCTCGCCGCATGACCGTCTATGCAGAGCAGGCGCCGCTGCTCGCGCGCCAGGCGGTTGCCGGCCTTGGGTCGCTTGAGGGCGTCACGCATCTGGTGCTGGCAAGCTGTACGGGCTTCGTCGCGCCCGGCATCGATCAGCTGCTCGCGCGCCAGCTTGGTCTGGACCCCGGGGTGGAGCGCACGCTGGTCGGGTTCATGGGCTGCTATGCCGCCGTCGCCGCGCTGCGCACCGCGCACCATATCGTCCGATCGCAGCCCGACGCGCTGGTGCTGGTGGTGACGGTGGAACTCAGTACCCTGCATCTTCAGCAGACCGACGCGCTGCAATCGCTGCTCGCGATGCTGCTCTTTGCCGATGGCGCAGCTGCCGCGCTGGTGAGCGCGCGGCCGACTGGTCTGGAGATCGCCGATCCGTTCTCGCTGGCGCTGGCCGAGAGCGACGAGCTGATCACCTGGACCGTCACCGACACCGGCTTTGTCATGGGCCTGTCGGGCGAGGTGCCCAGCCGGATCGCGGGCGCGCTGTCGGACCCGGCCGTGCAGGATCGCCTGCGAGGCGGCCGGACGGTCGACAGCTGGGCGGTTCATGGCGGCGGCCGGTCGATATTGGACGCGGTCGATCGCAGCCTCGACCTGCCCCCCGACGCACTCGACGCCTCGCGCAGCGTGTTGCGCGATTTCGGCAATATGAGTTCGGCGACGCTGATGTTCGTCCTTGCCCGCGTCATGGCAGCGGACGCGCGCCCATCGGCGGGCGTGGCGCTCGCCTTTGGACCGGGGCTGGCGGTCGAAGGGCTGCGCTATCGCGCGGCGCAATGATCGATCTTTCGCGGCCCGTCCAGGCGGAGGAGCAGATGGACGCGGCCGACTTGGCCCCCGAAATCTACGCCGCCGTGCTGCGTGATCTGAGCGCGGTCAACGGGTGGACGCTTGCTGCACGGCCGACGATCGGTTTTCTCGACCGGATAGCGCGCAACGGTGAGCCGCTGCGCATCCTCGACGTCGGCTATGGCGCGGGCGACATGCTGCGCCGGATTGCGCGCTGGAGCGGCAGGCGGGGCATCCGCTGCGAGCTGGTGGGCATCGATATCAACCCCAATTCCGCGCCTGTCGCGCAAAGCCTGACGCCGCCCGGCATGAGCATCGACTATCGCACCGGCGACTATGCCGATCTGCGGTGCGAAGGCTGGGACGTCATCCTGTCCAACCTCGTCGCCCATCATATGACGCGTGACCAACTGGTCGCCTTCCTGCGCTTCATGGAGGTGGAAGGCGGGCGCGGCTGGCTGGTCAATGATCTCCACCGCCATCGCTTTGCCCATATGGGCTACCCGCTGCTGGCCCGCATGATGCGCTGGCACCGGATCGTGCGACAGGACGGAACGCTCTCCATCGCGCGCGCCTTTCGGCCGGGGGAATGGGCCGAGCTGCTCGGCGCGGCGGGCATAATAGAGGCGCGCATCTTCCGCGCTTTCCCATTTCGCCTGTGCGTCGAGCGATGCCGCTGATCGTCGGCGGCGGGCCGGCCGGCGCGGCCGCTGCGATAAAGCTGGCGCAGGGCGGCATGCGCCCGGTCATTGTCGAGCGATCACGCTCGGCCGCTGACGTGATTTGTGGCGGGTTCATCAGTTGGAACAGCGTCGCGTTACTCAACAAATGCGGTGTCGATGCGTTCGCGCTCGGCGGTCATCCGGTTGACCGTGCGCGCCTGTTTTCGGGTCGGCGGATGGCCGAATTGCCACTTCCCGCCGGTTCGGCCGGATTGTCGCGGGGTCGGCTCGACGAGGCGCTGCTCGACCGCGCGGTGCAGGCGGGCGCGCACCTGCAAAGGGGCGTGACGGTCCGCGCGCTGGAAGGGGGTGTCGTGCGCTATGCCGATGGCACCTTCGAAACGCCCGACCATCTGGTGCTCGCCACGGGCAAGCATGATCTGCGCGGCGCGGCGCGCCCGGTTGCCTCGAAGGACCCGGCTATGGGTCTGCGCTGGCGGTTCCAAGTGGGTGAGGCGCAGGCGCGGGCAATCGGCGACGCGATCGAACTGCATCTGTTCGATCGCGGCTATGCCGGGTTGGTGATGCAGGAAGAGGGGATGGCCAATCTCTGCCTCGCCGTGCGGCACAGCGCGTTCGCGCGCGCGGGGCGGCGTCCGGGCGCGTTGCTGCGCAGCCTTTTGAAGGAAGCGCCTGTGCTCGCCGAGCGGCTGGGCGAGGGCGACTTCGAAGCGGACGCGGCGCAGGCGATCGCCAATATCCCCTATGGCTGGCGCGCACGCGGGCCGGCGGAAGGGCTCTACCGCGTCGGCGACCAGATCGGCGTCATCCCGTCGCTGGCCGGCGAGGGGGTCGGCATCGCCCTGGCGAGCGGCATGGCGGCGGCCGACGCGATCCTCGCCGGGCGCGATCCGCAAAGCTATCAGGCCCATGTCTCGAAAGGTGTCGCTCGGCCGATCCGCTCGGCGGCCATGCTCTGGGCGCTGGCCGAGCGGCCGGTGCTGGCTCGGTTCGCGCTGCCGTTCCTCAATCTCCTGCCCGGACTGGGCGACGCCGTGATGCGGCTGACGCGGGTGGGTCTGCGCTGAGGGCGCGCTAAATCAGGCCCAGCCGTTCGCGAATGCTCCAGCGCCAGACCATCAGGCAGGCGACGACCGCCAGCCCGACCGCGAGGCCGAGCCAGATGCCAAGGCCGGCAAGCGGCGTCTGAAAGGCGAGGAAGGTGCCGACGCCGATACCGATGATCCAATAACCGGCCGCCGCGAACAACATCGGCACGCGTGTGTCGTGCAGCCCGCGCAACACGCCGGCGCCGATCACCTGCGTACAGTCGACCAGTTGGAACAACGCCCCGATCGAGAGATAGGAGATCGCGAGGCTCACGACCTGTGCATTTGCGGGCGACTGGACGTCGATAAAGATCGCGATCAGCGGCCTGGGCGCCAGGATCAGCAGCAGGCCCGTCACCACCGCAAAGCCGACGCCGATGATCAGCGCGATCCACCCGGCCCGCGCCACCCCCACGCGATCCTTCTGACCAAAGCGCAGGCCGACGCGCACCGTAGCCGCCTGACCCATCCCCATCGGCACCATGAAGCAGAGCGCCGCGATCTGAATCGCGATTGCATGCGCGGCGAGCGGCGCGCGCCCCAGCATACCCATGAGGAAGGTCGCAGCGTTGAACACCGTCACCTCAAGCGCGAGGGTGATGGCGATGGGGAGGCCCAGCGCCCACACCTGCCGGAAATGCGGCCAATCCGGTGCCCAGAAACGGCCGAATAGATAATAGCGTCTGAATTGCCGGTCGAGCAGGACGACTGCGATGATGGCGAGCGCCATGAACACCGTCGTCAGGCTGCTCGCAATGCCGGCCCCCAGCAGGCCCAGCGCTGGCGCCCCGGCATGGCCGAAGATGAGCGCCCAGCCCAGCAGGAAGTTGAGTGGCAGCGCGGCCACCATGATGACGACGCCCCAGATCGGCCGCTCCAGCGCCCCGATGAAATTGCGCAGCACGAAAAAGACGAGATAGGGCAGCAACGCCCATTGCAGCCCATCCATGATCAGCCCGCCCTGCGCGGCAAGGCCGGGGTCCTGACCAAGTGCGATCAGGATCGCTTCGGTATGCCAGAACAACGCCCACATGGGCGGGCAGACCAGCCCGACGGTCCAGAGCGACTGGCGCACGCTGCGGCGAATTTCCCTGACGCTATGTGCTCGACGACCCCGCTCGCGGGCGATCATCGCGGAGACGGCGGTGCCCAGGCCCATGCCGAATATGAGAAAGCCATTGTAGAGGTTGATGGCGAGCGCGCCCGCACCGACCGCATCGGGGCCGAGGCGACCGAGTAGCAGCAGGTCCGTCGCCGCGATCAGCGACCAGGCGACATTGCCAAGGATCAGCGGCACGGCCAGCGCGATCAGGCCGCGAGTTTCGGCCGACCAGCTGGGAGAGGTGAGGGAAGGGCGCATCGGCGCACTCTTTAGGTCGCAACGCGGGTTATGGGAATGGCCATGGCGGCAGCACTGGGCCGCCACGGATCATCACAACTGCCTTATGACACGCTGTCAGGATCCCGGGTGCGAAAGCAGAAGGTCGCAGCCCATCCGACCATTGCGCAGCCGCCCAGCCACATGAAGAAGGCGGCGGCGTCTCCGCCAATCGCGCAGGCAATACCGGGCACGCAGGCGAGGGCAGCCAATGTCCGCCGCCGCGACGGCGTCATCCCGCTGCCTTTCCGGTCCGCCGCCCTCAGCCGCTTGGGATCGCCCATGCACAGCAGGATGATCGGGATGGCCGAGAGGAGCAAAGCGGCGAGCGTCGGCAGGGTCATGACCGGGCCTCGATCACCCGATCCAGCGTCGGCTCCGGCGTGCGTGTCGGGCGACGCTCACGCCAGCACTCGCGCACCAGCCAGCCACCGACCAGCAGGAAGGCGATGTCGAGCGCGACGATGACGGGCTGGCCCACAGCCATCGCCTCGCCCCAGCCGGGGCCGCCAGCCGCCAGCAGGCGAAGGAGCGGCAGCAACAGCATCAAGGCGCCGGTCGCGGCCCGGATCGTCCAGCTGAGCATGGCGTTGGATGGCGCCACTATGCTGAGCAGGATGACGAGTGCGGAGGCGATCAGGAAACCGGCCGGGGTCCAGTAGACCGACGATCCGAGCGGCATGGTGATCAGGAACGCGGCTGCCGAGACGGTGAGCGCGAGCGGCAGTCCGAAGCCGACCACCGTCAGCGTCCGCTCAAGCCAGGCGAACGACCCCTTCTCGTCCATGCGCCGGACGAGCCAAAGCCGCATACCCGTGAAGGTCACATAGCACATGGCAAAACCCAGCGCGAACCAGATGGCCTTCGACAACATGCCGGCGAAATTGCCGAAATGGAGCGGCCCCATGATCCCGGTCAATGTCCCGCCGACCGAAGGGCGGGTACCGACCGATGGCTTGGCCTGAATAAAGTTCGCGCTTGCCCCTTCATAGACGAGGACGACCGGCTCGATATCGCTGGTCTTGGGGTTGTGGAAAACGGTGATCTTGGAGTCGGCGCGGCCGAAATGCTCGATCGCCATGAAGGTCGGGGCTTCCCCGACGCGACGGACCGCGTCTGCCGAGACACGGTCAAGATTGCCGATTGCGACGGGGCGCGCATCGACCGTGCCGGGGTTGCCGAACACGGCTTCGCTCAAAGCCTCGATATCCCCGCTGAAAGCGGCCATCGCCACGACCGGTACGCCGATCGTCCCGAAGAAGGAAAAGAAGCTGCCGGTGAACGCCAGGATGAAGGCGAATGGCAGGCTCCACGTGCCCGCGACGCTGTGCTTGTCGCGATTGGCCAGCACCGGATTGGCACGCGTGCGCAGCGTGAAGATGTCCTTGAACAGATGGCGATGGATGAGCAGCCCCGATATTGCCGCTACCAGCATCGCCAGCCCCAATATGCCGGTCAGCAGCAGGCCCCAGGGATTTGGCAGGTGCAATCGGACATGGGTATCGACCAGAAAGCTGCTCAGCGCATCGTCATTGCGGGGGCCGAACACATCTTCGTCCAGCCCCTCCACGGAACGGAGAATGCGACCCTGATTGTCGAGCTGGTAATAGATGCCGCGCTCGGCCGGCTTGCCCTTCGCGTCCACATCGTGCCGGTGAAAGAAGACGCCGAGCCCATGATCGCCAATCTCGAAGACGTTGACGTCATCCTGATATTTGGCGGGCGTCAATGCCGCCAAGCGGCGCACCGTGGCATCGATCGGCTTTTCGAAGGCGGATTGCGTGGTGACGTGGCCCGCTGACCAGGCGCCGATTTCATGGGCAAAGACGGCGGCTGTGCCGGTCAGTACGACGGCGTAGAGCAGCAAGCCCAGCAGGATGCCGGACCAGCCATGCACCGCCACCATCGTCTTGGTCTCATCCTTTTTCAGATGGATCATTGGGCTTTCTCCACCACTGGGGCCGGCGCAAGGAGGCGAGAGGCGACGAGGCCGCCATGAACGAGAAACAAACCGGCAGCGATCAACGCCACGCGCGTGAGGTTGCGGTCAAGGCACGCGTGAAAGAACAGTCCCGCCCAGATCAACGGCGCAAGGATGAGCGGGATGGCAAGATTGTCGATCCCGGCCGCCCCGCCAGGCAGCCATAAAGGCATTCCGGCCAGCAATGTCAGCGCGACGAGGATGGCCACCGGGCCGGCAAGGATGACGCGCATCCAAAGCCGTCGGCGGGGTGAGGATGAAATGTCCGTCCGGTCGAGCATGTCCATTCCATAAGCGGGACCCGAATGGATGACAAGAAGGTTGCTATTGATAATTGATCGCAACGATATTAGCGCGGGTTCCACGGACATATTTTGGAAATATCGGGGGAATGATGACCAGGACGATCATGATGGCAAGCCTGATGGGCATGCTGGCACATCAAGCGGCATGGGCTGAGGAGGCTCCGCCGCCAGGTGATGATATGGACTCCATCATCGTCACTGGAGCAAGCGCCGGCACCAAGACAGATACCGCGCTCATCGAACTGCCCCAGCCGATCAAGGTCATCTCGTCGGAGCAATATCTCTCGCAGGGCGCGATCAGCATCAGCGACACGGTCAAATATGCGGCCGGCGTCCTTGCCAATCCCTATGGCCGCGACACGCGCGTCGACGGGTTCAACGTCCGCGGGCTCGACGCCCTGCAATTTCGCGACGGCATGCGCGATATCTTCAGCTATTACGCCAGCATCACGGCGGACCCCTATAATTTCTCCCGTGTAGAAATTGTGCGCGGTCCGGCCTCGGTGCTGTTCGGGCAGGGCTCCATCGGCGGGCTCGTCAACCTCGTGTCGAAAGCGCCCCAGTTTAAGACGGAGGGTGAACTTAACCTCGTCTATGGCAGCTTCGACCGGAAGGAAGTGCTGGGCGACGTCAATATTGCGCTGTCGGACACGCTCGCCATTCGCGGTGTCGCCCGCGTCCGCGATTCCGACACCTATGTCGATCACGTTCCGGACGACCGGGTGATGTTCGCGCCGTCGATCCGCTGGCAGCCGACGCCCGACACCGATCTGGTGCTGACCGGCCTGTATCAGAAGGACAAGACCGGATCGACGTCGCAGTTTTTGCCCATCGTCGGCACGTTCCGGCCGAACCGCGTGGCAGGCGAGCAGCTCGACCGTTACCTGTTCGTGGGCAAGGCGGGCTGGGACCGTTATAATGGCCGTCTGCTTCAGGGTGGCGGCTCGCTGACCCACAAATTCTCGGACAATATCCAGCTCAGCGTCAAGGCGCGCTATATCGACAGCGACCTTGAATATAATACCCACTATGCCGACAGCTATAGCGATCCGACCGATCCCTTCTCGGTCTATGGCACGAATGGCCGCACCATCGGTCTGATCGCCGATGCCAGCGACGCGCGGATGAATGTCTTTTCGACCGACAACAACCTGCTGATCAATTTCAACACGGGCGCGAATATCGAGCATAAGCTGCTGATCGGTGTCGACTATAGCTGGAACAAAGTCGGGAAGCGCAATGCCGGGGGCCTCGAAGTCGTCGATCTTTATGACATCGACTATGACGCGCTGCGCACCTACGACCCGACCGGTTCCTTCACCAATGTCAGCCAGAAGCAGCTCGGCATTTATGTGCAGGATCAGATCCGCTTCTTCGACCGCGTGTCGGTCGTGCTCGGCGCCCGCCGCGACCGCGT
>Ga0233380_1001232_pt1 | contig 11808 bp, 7 predicted proteins | sample ElkDunMinimDraft_9_FD_191541 | JGI IMG/M metagenome (GOLD analysis project Ga0233380, IMG submission 191541) | Fecal eukaryotic communites from dung pellets of Tule Elk in California, USA - Elk Dung F36 | ecosystem: Host-associated > Mammals > Digestive system > Large intestine > Fecal | place... | reverse complement strand
ATGATTTATTTGATGAAATTTATTGTTTTGACGATGAAGATGTGGCAAAATATCCATTTAAACATACTACAAACTTTAACTATATTTCTAACATCCCTATAAAATTAAATAGTTCTCCTAAATATATTTCTTTTGCAATACAATCAATTGATAAAGAACGTATGTATGTTTTAAGTAGAATTGCCGATGCATTCGATTCTTTAAATTATTCCAACTATCTTTTTTTTATAAAAGATAAACCTAACAGCAAGGTTAATAAAAATATTATTTTCTTTAATGAAAATAAAAATCTAACCGAAGTGGAGCAATTTACTAAAGACAGTTTTATTTTAATTGATTTAATTAGAGAAAATCAAAGCGGATTAAGTTTTCGGTTTTTTGAAGCTATGGCATATCAAAAGAAAATAATTACAACTAACAAAAATGTAATTAATTATGACTTTTATGACCCACAAAATATTTTAGTTATCAATGAGGACAGTATTGAAATTCCAGCAGATTTCTTAAATACTCCTTATAGTCCTTTAGATGAAAAAGTTTTTAAAAAATATACAATTCAGTCTTGGGTGAAAAACATATTTAATATTTAACGTCTTATTATACTTTTATAAAAATGCAAAAGAAAAAAATATTATTTGTTTTACATGAAGATTCACAAACAGGTGCACCAAATGCTCTTTTATCGTTTTTGAAATTTATAAATGCACATCACAAAAATGAATTTGTAATAGATATCTATGTATTAAGTTATTTTGGCGGAATTGAAAAAGAGTTAAAAGAAATTTGTAGAAATTTTTATATCAACAAGAAAAGAAAGACTGTTTTTGGCAAAATAGCAAAACTATTTAGTGCAAACATTGAAAGTATTCTAAAAAAAAATAAATACGATTTAATTTACGGAAACACCATTGTAACTTTAAATTTATTAAGCAGTTTAAAACACCACAACAACAATCTTAAAACGTTATTGTATGTGCATGAAGGTAAATTTTTAACCGATATTTATTTAGATAAAGACATAGCTGCTAATCAGTTTAAAAATATAGACTATGTTTTTGCAGTATCGCAAGCATCGGTTACTAATTTGGTCGAAAATTATAATGTACCTAAAGAAATTTGTACAATTATTTATCCTACAATTCCAGAAGAATCATTTTCTAAAGATCCACAATTTGTAAATAATTTTAAAGTTAACGAATTAGCACTTGTAACAATTGGTCACCCAAATCTTACCAAAGGGACTGATTTAATTCCGCAAATTGCACACCGATTAAAAGAAAAAAATCCAACCTTACAGTTTAAATTTTATATTGTTGGTGTATTACAAAACAACGAATATTTAAAAGCAATTCAGTTAGATATTGACAAACTTCACCTAGAAAATTATATCGAACTGGTTCCACATACGCAAACACCATTAAATTATTTAGATGTTGCCAATATATATTTAATTCCGTCTAGAGAAGATGCTTTTTCTTTAATGGCAATGCATGCAGCAAGGTTTCAAAAACCTACAATAATGTTTAAAAATGCTGTTGGCGCAGCAGAAGTTTTAACTGATGATTGTATTTTTTATGCCAATTATTTAGATATTAATGATTTTGTTACACAAATTGAAACAATTTACAACAACCCAACATTAGCAAAACAAAAAGCAGATAAAGCATTAAAATCTTACAATGAAAACTTACAATCTGCGAAAAGTAACGAGTTACACTATCAAACACTAAAGAATATTTTAAATAATTAACTTATTACACATCATAATTTTGTAAATTTTCGTTACTTTTAATAAAACCCAATTACAGAAACAATAAATGAAATTTTTATACCATATAATTCTTTTAGTAAGCATCATTAGCTTAGCATCTTGCCGCGATGATTTTAATTTTGAACCCGCAACCGGTTCAGAATTAGCTTTTTCTAAAGACACTGTTTATCTTGATACTATTTTTTCGAATATTGGATCAAGCACTTACAATTTAAAAGTGTACAACAAAAGCAATAAAGACATTAAAATTCCTTCTATTAAATTAGGGAAAGGCGAAAGTTCAAACTTTAGATTAATGGTTGATGGAATGCCTGGAAAAAGTTTCGAAAACATTGAACTTTTAGCAAAAGACAGTCTGTTTATTTTTGTTGAAACCACAGTTGATATCAAACAGCAAACCAACGGAAAAGAGTTTTTATATACCGATGAAATTCTGTTTCAGGCAGGCAGCAATCAGCAAAAAGTAAATTTGGTAACCTTGGTAAAAGATGCTGTTTTTCTTTATCCACAAAAATTTGAAGACGGATCTTATGAAAGCTTAAACTTTGGCGACACTAAAATTTATGGTTTCTTTTTAGATGAAAATGATGCTACAAATGGCAACGAATTAGAATGGAATAACAACAAACCCTATGTAATTTATGGTTATGCAGCTGTTCCACCTAATAAAACCTTAAATGTATCAGAAGGAACACAAGTACATTTTCACAGAAATTCGGGTTTGGTTACCTTTCCTAATGCTAATCTTAATGTTAATGGATCTATAGAAAATCTTGCTGTTTTTCAAGGCGATCGTTTAGAACCAAGTTTTGAAGATACTCCGGGGCAATGGGATGGTATTTGGATTAGTCAAGATAGTGATGCTTCAATATCAAATGCAATTATTAAAAATGCCGTTGACGGTTTATTTATAAATAAAAACAAACTTCCTGTTAACCTTACCAATTTACAAATTTATAATTGCGAAAAAAACGCACTTCTTTTACAGGTTGCAAACGTAATTGGTAAAAACATTGTAACCAATAACTGCGGTGTTGCAGGCTTAAACATTAATTTTGGCGGAACTTACGATTTTACTCATTGTACTTTTGCTAACTTCTGGAGTCGACAAAATCAAACGGCGGTAGTAATGAATAATGGCGATGGTACAAATGCTTTTGCGCTAAATGCACATTTTAAAAACAGTATTATTTACGGAAATGCAAGCGAATCGTTACTTATGGCACCTGCTAATAAAGAAACTAATTTTACGTTTAAGTTTGAATATTCGTTAGTCAAGTTTTTAAATTCGGCAAATAGGTTTAATACCGACAGTTTCCCTTACAATTTTAGCAACATTACCAATTTCAATAACTGTTTAATTGCTAAAAATTTCAACGAACATCAACCGTATTTTTACAATACAAATAAAAATGAATTAATGATTACTGAAAAAGCCACTTCCTTAATTAATTATGGTAATTTACTTTTTGCACAGCAAGTTCCACAAGATTTATTAGGAAAAAGCAGACTAACATCGGCAGATTTAGGTGCTTACCAACACGTTAGTTCTTCGGCAGATTAGTATTGCTAATATGAATTTTTAGTAGTAATTTTGTTCTTTATTTTCAAACAACACACACAACAAATCTTTTAACGATGATTCAATTTTTTGAAAATGCGTCTGGTATAGTTTACGCTGTACAAACCTCAATTCCTTTAAACACAGAAAATGTAGCAAAACTAAATTGGCTGTTTGGCAATGCTACGCAAATAGAAACACCTTCAATAACTCAAAATTTCGTTGGTCCTCGTGCCGCAATGATCACTCCGTGGAGTACAAATGCGGTAGAAATCACACAAAATATGGGTGTAAACGGAATTATCCGTATTGAAGAATTTCAAAAAACAACAGAAGATTTCAGTGATTTCGATCCAATGATTTCTCAAAAATACACTTCTCTTACCCAAGATATGTTTACGGTTAATGTTGAACCGCAACCTATCTTAGAAATTGAAGATATTGCAGCCTATAACCAACAAGAAGGTTTAGCATTAAGTAATGAAGAAGTTACTTACTTAAACAATGTTGCCAACAAAATTGGTAGAAAATTAACCGATTCTGAAGTCTTTGGATTTTCACAAGTAAATTCAGAACACTGTCGTCATAAAATTTTCAATGGAACTTTTGTAATCGATGGCGAAGAACAACCAACTTCTTTATTCAAATTAATTAAAAGTACTTCTGAAACCAATCCAAACGGAATTGTTTCAGCATATAAAGACAACGTAGCTTTTGTAAAAGGTCCGCGTGTAACTCAATTTGCTCCAAATTCTGCCGATAAACCTGATTTCTATTCAGAAAAAGACTTTGATTCGGTAATTTCATTAAAAGCAGAAACTCATAACTTCCCTACTACGGTTGAACCATTCAACGGTGCAGCAACAGGTTCGGGGGGTGAAATTCGCGACCGTTTAGCAGGTGGTCAAGGTTCGTTACCATTGGCAGGAACAGCGATTTACATGACATCTTATTCACGTTTGGTTGGCGATCGTGAATGGGAAAACGGAATGAAAGAGCGTAATTGGTTGTACCAAACACCAATGGATATCTTAATCAAAGCATCAAACGGAGCTTCAGATTTTGGAAACAAATTCGGTCAACCATTAATTACCGGTTCTGTTTTAACTTTTGAACACGAAGAAAATACTTCGACAGGCTCAGCACAGGCTAGAAAATTAGGTTACGACAAAGTAATTATGCAGGCGGGCGGTATTGGTTACGGAAAAGAAGAGCAAGCTAAGAAACACGAACCCAAACCAGGCGATCAAATTGTAATTTTAGGTGGGGAAAACTACCGTATTGGTATGGGTGGTGCAGCAGTTTCATCTGCAGATACAGGTGCGTTTGGATCTGGTATCGAATTAAACGCCATTCAACGTTCAAACCCAGAAATGCAAAAACGTGCTGCGAATGCGGTGCGTGGTATGGTTGAAGCCGACATTAACCCAATCGTATCAATTCACGATCACGGTGCAGGTGGACACTTAAACTGTTTGTCTGAATTGGTTGAAAACACCGGTGGATTAATCGATTTAGATAAATTACCTGTTGGTGATCCTACCTTATCGGCTAAAGAAATCATTGGTAACGAATCGCAAGAACGTATGGGATTGGTTATTGGTAAAAACGATATTGAAATATTAAAACGTGTTGCAGACCGTGAGCGTTCGCCAATGTACAATGTAGGTGAAGTTACAAACAACCACCGTTTTACTTTTGAATCGGCTACAAACGGAGCAAAACCAATGGATTTTGCTTTAGAAGATATGTTTGGTTCATCGCCAAAAACAATTATGAACGATGAAACTGTTGTTTATAATTATGCAGATTTAGAATACGAAAAAGAAGAAGTTTATAACTACTTAAACCAAGTTTTACAATTAGAATCTGTTGCTTGTAAAGATTGGTTAACCAATAAAGTTGACCGTTGTGTTGGCGGAAAAGTTGCTAAACAACAATGTGTTGGTACGTTACAATTGCCTTTAAACAATGTGGGTGTTATGGCACTTGATTTTAAAGGAAAAGAAGGTATTGCAACAACTGTAGGGCACTCGCCTATTACTGCTTTGGTTGATCCCGTTGCAGGAAGTAGAAACGCCATTGGTGAAGCACTATCGAACATTATTTTTGCACCTATAAAAGACGGTATAAGCGGAATTTCATTATCTGCAAACTGGATGTGGGCTTGTAACAATAAAGGTGAAGATGCGCGTTTGTATCAAGCTGTAAAAGGTTGTGCTGATTTTGCCATTGAATTAGGAATTAATATCCCAACAGGAAAAGATTCTCTTTCAATGAAACAGAAATATCCTGAAGGAGACGTTATTGCTCCGGGAACGGTAATTATTTCAGCAGCAGGAAACTGTTCTGATATCAAAAAAGTAGTTGAACCAGTTTTATCAAAAAGCGCAGGCTCAATATATTACGTTAACTTATCTAAAGACAAACTTAAACTTGGAGGATCAGCTTTTGCACAGATTTTAAACAAGATCGGTAACGATGTTCCAACAATAACAGATGCTGCTTATTTCAAAAAAGCATTTAATACCATTCAAGATTTAATCAACGATAATCAAATTGCTGCAGGTCACGATGTTGGTTCGGGTGGATTAATCACGACCTTGTTAGAAATGTGTTTTGCAGGCTATAATTTAGATGCAGATATTGATTTAACAGGATTAAACGAACCAGATTTAATTAAAGCATTATTCAACGAAAACATTGCAGTTGTTTTACAAGCACAAAGTGATGTAGCTTTTGAAAACAAAATGTCTTTAAACGGAATTGAGTTTGTAAAAATTGGGGTTCCGTCTGAAGGTCATGAACTAAAAGTATTCTTTGGTAAAGATTTGTATAATTTTAATATTAACGAATTACGTGATACTTGGTTCATTACATCGTATTATTTAGATAAAAAACAATCTAAAAACGGTATGGCGCGCGAGCGTTTAATGAACTATAAAAAACAACCTTTACAGTTTAATTTCCCATTCCATTTTAATGGAGCGAAACCAGTAATTAATGCAGGTGCAAAACCAAAAGCAGCAATTATTCGTGAAAAAGGATCTAATTCTGAAAGAGAAATGGCTAATGCAATGTTTTTAGCTGGTTTTGATGTAAAAGACGTTCACATGACCGATTTAATTTCGGGTCGTGAAACATTAGAAGATATTCAGTTTATTGGTGCTGTTGGTGGATTTTCGAATTCAGATGTTTTAGGTTCGGCAAAAGGTTGGGCTGGTGCATTTATGTACAACGAAAAGGCAAATACGGCATTAAAGAATTTCTTTGCTCGTCCTGATACTATGTCGGTTGGTATTTGTAACGGTTGCCAGTTGTTTATGGAATTAGAATTGATCAATCCGGATCATGAAGTGCATGGAAAAATGCATCATAATACCTCGCAAAAACACGAATCGAACTTCGTTTCGGTAAAAGTTCAACAAAATAATTCAATTATGTTGTCAACTTTAGCTGGTACAACATTAGGAGTTTGGATTTCGCATGGTGAAGGTAAATTCAATTTGCCAAACAGCGAAAACGAATACAACATTGTTGCAAAATATGCCTACGATGCGTATCCGGCAAACCCGAACGGATCTGACTATAATACAGCCATGATGTGCGATACAACAGGAAGACACTTGGTTACAATGCCGCATATTGAGCGTTCTGTGTTTCCTTGGAACTGGGCAAATTACCCGGCAGGAAGAAAAGACGAAGTTTCTCCATGGGTTGAAGCTTTTGTTAACGCACGCAATTGGTGTGTAACTAATAAAAAATAATTTGAAAGCACCTTCGGGTGCTTTTGTTCATTTAAAGATTAATTTATGAAAAATATCATTATAAAAACGGTTTGTGTTATTGGTTTAATTTCAATAGTTTCTTGTAAAAAAGAAGCGAATCAAGAACAAACATCTGTAAATGATACCATTATTCAATTTAAAGAGATTTCTTTTGATATTGAGGAGCAACAAAATGAATTGTATTTTGTAAACAATAAGCAAGTCACATTATTTGCTTCAACAGATACCATAAAAAGTCAGATTAAAACAATTGAAAATTCGCCTTCCCAAAGAATTTTTCTTGTAAATGAATCAGATGAGTTTTATGAAGTTAATTATTTTTCGTACGGAAGCAATCCGTTAAGTTATAATGGTTTTGTAAAGAAAAAGCATTTTAAAATGAAAGATGATTTTTCTTTAGAATCTGTTGATTTAAACGAAATTCGATACAGCAATTTAAATGGTGTATATGATGATCAATCAAAATCGTTTGAAAAATACGGTACAGTAAAGCTAATCAGTAAGCAAAGTTATCTGCAAAACAGACGCAAAGGAAATACTACTTTTATTTTTTCGACACAAAACATCGAAACTAATAGTCAAACGGGTGTTTATTCTTTTAGCACAAATTCCGGAGAGCAAGTTGAAGTTCCTATTAAAGCAACTTCAGAAGAAACCGGATTAGAATATCTAGCAACTCCAATTGGTTTCTCTCCAGTTCTGCAATCGTATGTTTTCAGGATTAATGAAGACAATGAAACCATATATTCTTTCTACAGCAAACGAAATGCACAAGAAAAAATTCAATATAAAAGTACGTTGCCGATTTACAATAAAGAATCGCAACAATTTGCCGAATTAACAAATAATAATGATGTAGGTTGTTTGCTTGTGATTTCAGGTTTAGATAATAATTTTCGATTTAAAGAGAAGCTTCTAGCGAACTTCACAAATTTTAAAATTGTACCAAATACTTTATTTTGGATCAATGAAAAAAGTCTGATTGTTGAAGCTGTTCATACAAACCAAAAAGATGATGTATCAAAATCTGAATATCTGCTGATAGAATTTAATTTATAAAAAAACACCTTGATAAAATCAAGGTGGTTTTGTTTATGGTTGTTTTACGTAACGTAAATAGGGTTTTACTATGTTTACTTCGCCAAAAATTTCTTGTGCTTTTGCAGTATCAACAGCAGGTGTAACAATACAATCATCACCGTTATTCCAATTGGCTGGTGTGGCTAATTTATGCTGATCGGTTAACTGTAAACTATCTATAACACGAATAATTTCATTAAAATTTCTGCCTGTACTTGCTGGGTAAGTAATTGTTAGTCGAACTTTTTTAGTAGGATCGATAATAAATACACTGCGAACCGTTACAGTTTCACTAGCATTTGGGTGTATCATATCGTACAATTCAGCAACTTTTTTATCTTCATCTGCAATAATAGGAAACTGCACAGAAACAGCCTGTGTTTCGTTAATATCTTCAATCCATTTGTTATGACTTTCAACACCATCAACACTAATTGCAATAGGCTTTACATTGCGTTTTGCAAATTCTTCTTTTAACGCTGCTGTTTTACCTAATTCTGTAGTACAAACAGGTGTAAAATCTGCTGGGTGACTAAACAAAACGCCCCAACTATCACCTAAATAATCATAAAAATTCAATATTCCTAAACTGGTATCAGCGGTAAAGTCTGGTGCTACATCTCCTAATCTTAATGACATATTCTATCTTTTTAAATTAATCTTCACAAAAATAGTAAACATAAATAAATCTTCACTAAAACAATGAAGTTTATTACTAATAAATTATTGTTAATTTTGTAAACAGACAATTTTGTATATGCTATCACAAAAATCGAAATATGCGCTAAAAGCTTTAGGGTATCTTGCAAAGAATCAAGCAGGAGGTCCTGTGCTTATGAGTACCATTTCCCGAGAGAAAAAAATTCCACAGGCTTTTTTAGAAAATATTTTTCATGAACTGAAAAAAGCAGGTTTCTTAACCAGCCATCGTGGCAGATTTGGCGGTTACACTTTGTCTCAGGAACCAGAAAAAACTAAAGTTTCTTCCATTATCAGAGTTGTAAACGGACCTTTGGCTATGCTGCCGTGTGTAAGTTTGAATTTTTATGCAACCTGTGACGATTGTTGTGAAGCAACCTGTGGATTACGCGGTATTTTTCAGGATGCTCGCGATGCTTTATTGCAAGTTTTAGAAAACAGATACCTATCTGATATTATGGATAAGGATATTGAATAAAAAAAAGCAATTTGAGAAGATTGCTTTTTTTATATTTATTTTTTACTGATTCTATAGATTTTACCGTTATCGGTAACCGCATAAAGTGACTGATTTTGGTGCGATGCCAATACATCGCGAAAACGCTCGTTTTTATCTGCGAGCAAACGCTCTTCACCCGTTACTTTATTGTTTTTAATAACCAAACGAATAATATGCTGACCGCTTAAAGCACCTACAAATAAATTATGCTGCCATTCTGGAATTGCATTTCCGGTATAAAAATCCATACCACTTGGCGAAACCGAAGGATCCCAATAATAAATAGGTTGCTCCATGCCTTCTTTTTGAGTAATTCCCTCGCCTATTTTGTTTCCGCTATACTCCAAACCATACGTAATAATTGGCCAACCGTAATTTTTACCAGGCTCTATAAAATTAATCTCATCACCGCCTTTGGCTCCAAACTCCGATTCCCATAATTGCCTTGTAACCGGATGAAACGCTAAACCTTGCGGATTTCTGTGCCCGTAAGAATATATTTCAGGTTTTACGTTCGCTGTAGACATAAACGGATTGCCCGAAACCGCTTGACCATTTTTAGTAATTCGAACAATTTTACCCAAAGCTTTATCTAATTGTTGTGCTTGCGCACGTGTAACTAAATCAGACCGCTCGCCTATAGTTGCATATAAATTTCCGGCATCGTCAAAAGCTAAGCGACTTCCATAATGTAAACTGCCGTTATATGAAGGTTCTGCTCTGTAAATTACTGTCGGATTTTCTATCGATTTTTCATCTGCAGATAATTTTCCTTTAGCAATTGATGTTAGATTTCCATTTCCAAATGATTCAGAAAACGACCAATAAATCATTCTGTTTGATGTGAAATCAGGATCTAACGCAACATCTAACATTCCACCTTGTCCACCGTCATCAACAGCAGGAAATCCTGAAACCTCGGTCATCATTGTTCCCATTTCAGAAAAAATCTTCATTGAACCACTTTTATCGGTCACTAACAAATTATTATTTGGCATTGCAACAATCGCCCACGGACGACCAATACCGGTAGCAATAACATCAATTTTAAGATTTGTAGCTGTTTTTACACTTCCAATACGCGTTTGCCCTTCAAAAGCAGGCTTATAATTGGTGTTTGGTTGCAGTGTTTCAACCGGATCACCCAAAGTAACCGCTTCAGTTTTGGTAGTATTATCATCGTTACAAGAGAAAATTCCCAGCAACATAAAAACAGGAATAAAACTATAATTTCTTTTCATAGCGCAAATATTTATAATTATTCAAACCTAAAGTTACAAAAAATGCAATAAAATAATTATTTATAAATAAATTGTGTTGTTAAAAATGATTTATAATACAAAAAACGCAATAATATCTTTTCAAAAATCATTTGATATCAGCCCAATTTTTTAGACAGAAAATATAATTTTAAAATAAGATATAAATAGTTAAATTTGATGTTTAAAACAAGATTCAAAATAAATTAAAATATAGCAAAATGATTATTAAACCAAGAACAAGAGGTTTTATTTGTTTAACATCGCACCCAGACGGAACGGCGGTTAACATTAAAAATCAAATTGATTATGTTAAATCACAAGGCGAAATTAAAAACGGACCAAAGAAAGTTTTAGTAATTGGAGCTTCTACTGGTTTCGGAATTTCTTCTCGTATAGCAGCTGCTTTTGGTTCTGGTGCTGCAACAATTGGTGTTTTCTTTGAAAAACCAGCTGCCGAAGGTAAACCAGGAACTGCAGGTTGGTACAATTCTGCTGCTTTTGAAAAAGAAGCTCAAAACGCAGGATTGTACGCAAAATCAATCAACGGAGATGCATTTTCAGACGAAATTAAGCTGCAAACAATAGAATTGATCAAAAAAGATTTAGGAACGGTTGATTTGATTGTGTACAGTTTGGCATCGCCACGCAGAACGCACCCAAAAACAGGCGTTGCGTATTCTTCTGTCTTAAAACCAATCGGACAAACATTTTCTAACAAAACGGTTGATTTCCATACAGGTGTTGTTTCAGATATCACTATAAATCCTATCGAAAGTCAGGAAGATATTGACAATACAATTGCCGTAATGGGTGGTGAAGATTGGAAATTTTGGATGGAAGATCTACAAAAAGCTGGAGTTTTAGCTGATGGAGTTAAAACGGTTGCTTATTCGTACATAGGACCAGAATTAACATTCCCAATTTACCGCAACGGAACTATTGGTCAGGCGAAAAACGATTTAGAAGCTACGGCATCTACCATAAACAACATTTTAAAAGATTTAAACGGCGAAGCTTACGTTTCTGTAAACAAGGCTTTAGTTACACAATCAAGTTCTGCAATTCCTGTGGTACCACTTTACATTTCGCTTTTATATAAAGTAATGAAAGAAAAAGGTATTCATGAAGGAACGATCGAGCAAATGTAC
>Ga0233380_1001231_pt1 | contig 11813 bp, 10 predicted proteins | sample ElkDunMinimDraft_9_FD_191541 | JGI IMG/M metagenome (GOLD analysis project Ga0233380, IMG submission 191541) | Fecal eukaryotic communites from dung pellets of Tule Elk in California, USA - Elk Dung F36 | ecosystem: Host-associated > Mammals > Digestive system > Large intestine > Fecal | place... | reverse complement strand
CTGCCCGATGCACGCAGCGCTCATCAGGTGCCTACCCCGGTGGGCGGCGGTCTTGCCATAGTCGCCGCGTATGCGCTGGCGGTGGCAGCGCTGTGGCTGGGGCAGTGGTTGCCAGCACGCGAAGCCCTGGTGATGGCGACGGCGCTGCCGGTGGCGTGGATGGGCTGGTGTGATGACCGCGTCCCCATGGATTTCCGGCGCCGGCTCATTATTCAGCTGGTTGCTGTGGCCGGGGTGCTGGGTTGGCTGCAGTGGTCGATGTCGGTGGTACCGCCGCTGGCCGTTGGACCCGTGCAGATTCCGACCCTGGTCCTGACCTGGCTATTGCTGCCCCTGGCGCTGCTGTGGCTCACCAATCTGTATAACTTCATGGACGGCATCGACGGCATTGCCGGCACACAGGCCTGCTTCGTCGCCTGCGTTGCCGGATTGTGGCTGCTGCATCAGGGCGATATCGGCTTGGCCATGTCATGCCTGTCGTTGTTCGCCGCCAGTGCTGGCTTTCTGGTGTGGAACTGGGCACCGGCGCGTATCTTCATGGGCGATGTGGGCAGCGCCTTTCTCGGTTTCACGCTGGGCATTGTCGCATTACTGTCACACGTGCATGAAACCATGAGCTTGTGGAGCTGGGCCCTGCTGATGGGAGTCTTCGTCGTGGATGCCACCTTCACGCTCGGCAGACGGTTGCTGAGCGGCGAGCGCTGGTATAACGCCCACAGCAGTCACGCCTACCAACATGCCGCCAGGCGCTTCGGTCATGGCAGGGTGACGCTTGCCGTGATGACAATAAATGTTATCTGGCTCGCACCTCTGGCCCTGCTGGCGGGTCTGTATGACGAATCTGCGATATATTTCACTGCAACAGGGCTGTTTCCTCTTGTGCTCCTGGCCATCCGCCTCGGCGCCGGCAGGGCGCAGGAGGCCGCTCCGACGCTGTCATGACGACGCTTCTGGACACTTTATGAATTTATACGCAGTTCCGCTGTCGCGTGCAGTGAAACAGATGCTGATGATGCTGGCCGACAGCATCATGCTGGTGCTGGCATTGTGGCTTTCATTCGCGCTGCTGGGCATGGACTTCTTTGATCGCGCCGACGGCGGGCTCTTCTATCTGAGTCTGGCCAACGTGGCCAGCGTCATGATCTTCTACCGGATTGGTCTGTACCGGGCTCTCCTGCTGTATGTGGAGGCACAGGCCGTCTTCATCGTGCTGCAGGGCGTGACCATCTCTGCCGGCCTGCTGGCGCTGACCTCCTATTTCCTGTTGGGCCCGGGCTTCAATGACCTGTCGGTGTTCGCCATTTACTGGATGATCGCGCTGCTGTTCATTGGCGGCAGCCGTTTCGTGGCCAAGGTGGCGCTGCAGAGCCTGATCCAGAACTTCCGTCCCAAGCAGCCAGTCATCATCTACGGGGCCGGCAGCTCCGGCATGCAACTGGTGGCCGCGCTGCAGAACGGCAACCAGTACCTGCCGGTTGCGTTCGTGGATGACAGTCGCAGCCTCATTGGCAGCACTGTCCACGGCATTCGCGTCTACAGCCCCGGCTCGCTGGCAGAGTTGATCGAAAATTTTTCCGTGAAACAGATATTGCTGGCCATCCCCTCGGCCACTCACGCCGAACGCAAGGGCATCCTCAATCGGCTCGAGAATCTGCCGGTACACGTCAAGACCGTGCCCGACCTCTTCGATATGGTCTCCGGCAAGGTGGGCGTGGATGAGGTACGCGACATCGATATCGAAGACCTGCTGGGCCGCGACATCGTGCCGCCCAACCCCCGGCTGATGGGCGCCTGCATTACCGGCTGCTCAGTGATGGTGACCGGCGCCGCGGGCTCGATCGGCTCGGAGCTGTGCCGACAGATCCTGCTGCTGCAACCGGCCCGCTTGATCCTGGTCGATAGCTGCGAATTCGCACTCTATACCATTGAGAACGAGCTCAACGAGAAGATGGCGACGCTTGAGCGTAAAACCAGCATCGAGCTGGTTGCGCTGCTGGGCAATGTCTGCAATCCGCAGCTGATGGAGCGTGTTATGCGCCGCTTCAACGTGGAGACCGTCTACCACGTGGCCGCCTACAAGCAGGTGCCGATGGTTGAGAGCAATATCATCGAAGGTGTCCAGAACAACATTTTTGGTACGCTAACCTCCGCCCAGGCAGCTGACCGCGCCGGCGTAAAGAATTTCGTGCTCATCTCTACAGACAAGGCGGTGCGCCCGACCAATTTCATGGGGGCGACCAAGCGCTTCGCCGAGCAGGTGCTGCAGGCGATGGCCTACAACAAGAGCAAGACCTGTTTCAGCATGGTGCGCTTTGGCAATGTGCTGGGTTCCTCAGGCTCCGTGGTGCCGCTGTTCCGGCGTCAGATCAGCATGGGCGGACCGGTGACCGTGACCCATCCCGAGGTCACCCGCTACTTCATGACCGTGCAGGAAGCCGCCCAGCTGGTGATTCAGGCGGGCTCGATGGCGACTGGCGGAGATGTGTTCGTGCTGGATATGCATGAGCCCATCCGCATCGTGGATCTGGCTCGCAAGATGGTGCACCTGATGGGCTACGAGGTGAAGGACGACAGCTCTCACAAGGGTGACATCACCATCGAATACACCGGGCTGCGTGCGGGCGAAAAACTGTTCGAGGAATTGCTGATTGGCGAGTCGGTCACCGGGACCGATCACCCGAAGATCATGCGCGCCGAGGAAGACGCGTTGTCCTGGGCTGAGCTGGAAGGGCTGATCATCCGTCTGCAGGCCGCCTGCAAGCGGCTGGATCTGCATCAGGTCCGCGAGATACTCATGCACGCGGTTGACGGCTTTGAACCCAAGGAAGTGGAGAGTGATCCGCTGTGGGCGTTGGTGCCGGGTGACGCGGGTGACGATGATGTCGAGGATAGAAAGGTCGACAGCAAGGTCACCACGCTCTACAAGTAATCAATAATCTACTGGCGCTTCATCGAGATGATAATGATCGGCTCGGAAGGCACATCCTGATGGCCCCGGGCACTGCCGGTGCGTACTGACGCCATCATATCCACTACGTCCATCCCCTCGATCACTTCACCGAAGACGGCATAACCGAAGCCGCGTGGCGTCTCGTCGGTGTGGTTCAGGAAGCTGTTGTCCACCAGGTTGATGAAGAACTGGCTGCTGGCACTGTCCACCACCTGGGTGCGGGCCATCGCCAGCGTGCCGCGGGTGTTGGGCACTTCCGCACTGGCTTCATTCTTGATGGAATCGTAGGAGCTCTGCTCTACCATCTCGGTGTTGAAGCCGCCGCCCTGCACCATGAAGCCAGGGATGACGCGGTGGAAGATACGGCCGTCATACAGGCCATCGTCGGTGTAGCGCAGGAAGTTCTCGACGGTGATCGGCGCCTTGTCGGCCCACAACTCGATCGTCACTATCCCTTTATTGGTTTCCATGACCACCACCGGATTGGCATCGGCGGCCATCGTCAGGGTGCTGAAGCACATCAGAACAGACAAAAACAGCGCTCGCATTGAATCGACTCCTTAACTCAATTGAATATTCAACGGCTGCACTATACTACCGTGCCAGAGTCGGAACCAGTCCCGCGACCGCCGAATCAGAGCCGGATGCGCGGAGGCGATAAAAGGAGGGGGTGGGCAGATGCACCCTGGGTCCCGGGACCCCGGAACATCGCTCGCTCACCCCCTCACGTAACCGCTTCTGCTGCCGCTGCTAGAGCGTGCGGGCAAGGATATTGGAGGTAAGGATCTTGAAGGTGCTGTCGTCGATGCGCGCTACGCGCAGACCGCTTGTCGTGGCGTAGTGCGCCTTGGTGGTGACGTGGTAGGTGACCCCACGCTTGCTGAAGGTGCGCCGGTGTTCCCTGATACGCTGAATGTCATAGATTACGCCGCTGCCGGTCACTGTCCTGAAACGTTCCATGTTGGTATTCCCTGTAAGTCCATTGTTGTTATCCAGGACTCAAGATAATACAGCTGGGCAGGGGCCGGGCGTGACATCGGTCGCATTTAGGGATTGAGGTTGGAGCGGATGACTAGTTGCACAAATTGATTTACAGGCTCATTTACAGGCTCTCCCCGCATCCTTATCCAGGTGGTCTGCAGATTATTTTTCGTAGCAATGCAGATCATTTAGCCCATCTTGCAACCCTTTTAGCGAGAAATTATCAACCAGTCTCTCCCCGTCGAGCGGATCTGTGACTTCCAGTCTCACCTCGCTGCCAGCAATGGCAAGCTCTGTGAATGAGTCAACCATGTTCATGCGCATGTACGCTGACTTTTGCCCGACAAGGAGTTGCCAGTAGAGTCTGTCCGAGGGCTCTTGGAGATCTATTCGATATCGAACCACTACATCCTCGTCATCGTCGCCAGCAAGATATTTATCGAAGAAATAGACAATGTTCAGGCCGTCAGAGAAGCACCGCCACGCGAGCATTGCGTTCCTGTCCTGGTTCGAGGATTCGGTGTAGATATAGCTGGTATTCGTATCATCGAAGTCATCAATGTTCTCGGCATACATGAAGTCGCCGTACTGAACTTCCTGTGACTGAGCTGCTCCAGCGAAGATGCCGCAGGTAGCAGCCATGAAAAAACATTTTACGGGAAACGCAAGTGATGTGTGCATCGTCACCTCTCGAAGCGGCCTATAGGCATTGTCCAAAATGGCGTAAATATAGCTCAATGCCTACGCCCGCAAAAGTGCGCATTTGGCATTGTAGGTAAGTACCTGGGCGACTGAGACCCGTTGAAAAAAGTAGAGACCACAGAGTTTTGAAGAAGTCGATAGACGGGGAGGGAGCAAAACTACTTTGCTACCTATTTGATGCCGGGAGCGAAGGGTAGTGTCTACTACCGGGTACTACTGAATTTGGCTGCCCAACCTGGGCTCGAACCAGGAACCAAGTGATTAACAGTCACCTACTCTACCATTGAGCTATTGGGCAGTGATTTGCGGCAGCGGTTGCCGTCAAAGCGTGCGTATACTAATCACAAACCCTGGGGTGGTCAACCCTTATTCTGTCCGCCACGCACCATTTCTTATTGCTGCTATACTGCCTCGTTTCCCATCCTTGACGTTCGCGGATGCCGTCATGCAAACCCCATTCAAGATACATTCACGATTCAAGCCGGCGGGTGACCAGCCGCTGGCCATCGAACAACTCGTCGACGGGCTCGAGAGCGGTCTGGCCGCCCAGACCCTGTTGGGGGTGACCGGTTCGGGCAAGACCTTCACCATCGCCAATGTCATCGAGCGCACCCAGCGGCCGGCCCTGATCATGGCGCCGAACAAGACGCTGGCGGCGCAGCTGTACGGTGAGTTCTCGGAGTTCTTTCCGGACAATGCGGTGGAGTATTTCGTCTCCTACTATGACTACTATCAGCCCGAGGCCTACGTGCCGTCGTCCGATCTGTATATCGAGAAGGATTCCTCCATCAACGAGCATATCGAGCAGATGCGACTGTCTGCCACCAAGGCACTGCTGGAGCGGCCCGATGTGATCGTGGTGGCCACGGTGTCTGCCATTTATGGTCTGGGCGATCCGCGTTCCTACCTGCAGATGGTGCTGCACCTGGACAGGGGCGAGAAGGCGGATCAGCGCATGATCCTGCGCCGGCTGGCGGAGCTGCAGTACACCCGCAACGACATGGAGCTGCAGCGCGCGACCTATCGGGTACGAGGGGACGTGATCGATGTCTATCCGGCGGAGTCCGACAAGCATGCCATCCGCATCGAACTGTTCGACGATGAGATCGAATCGCTGTCCTACTTCGACCCGCTCACCGGCAGCATCATCAAGAAGGTGCCGCGACTGACCGTATTCCCCAAGTCGCATTATGTGACGCCGCGGCAGACCATGATCGATGCCATGGAAGAGATCAAGGTGGAGCTCAACGAACGGCTGCAGCAGTTGGAAGGGAATCACCAGTTAGTAGAAGCGCAGCGGCTGGCCCAGCGCACCCGCTTCGATCTGGAGATGATCGCCGAGCTGGGCTACTGCACTGGCATCGAAAACTATTCCCGCTATCTCTCCGGTCGTAAGTCGGGCGAGCCGCCACCCACACTCTACGATTATCTGCCGGCCAATGCGCTGGTGGTGGCCGATGAATCCCACGTCTCGATTCCGCAGCTGGGGGCAATGTACAAGGGTGACCGCTCGCGCAAGGAAACGCTGGTACAGTATGGCTTCCGTCTGCCCTCGGCGCTGGACAACCGACCGCTGCGCTTCGAGGAGTGGGAGCAGCTGACCCCACAGATTATCTATGTCTCTGCCACGCCCGGCCCCTATGAAGATGCGCATGCGGGGCAGCTGGTGCGCCAGGTGGTGCGCCCGACCGGGCTGGTGGATCCACAGCTGGAGATCAGGCCGGCCATCAGTCAGGTGGACGATCTGCTGTCGGAGATTCGTCGCGTCGCGGCGAAGGAAGAGCGCGTGCTGGTGACCGTCCTGACCAAGCGCATGGCGGAGGATCTGACCGATTATCTGGCCGAGCATGATGTGCGGGTGCGCTACCTGCACTCGGACATCGACACCGTAGAGCGCTCGGAGATCATCCGCGACCTGCGGCTGGGCGTGTTCGACGTGCTGGTGGGCATCAACCTGCTGCGGGAGGGACTGGACATTCCAGAGGTCTCGCTGGTGGCAATCCTGGACGCGGACAAGGAGGGCTTCCTGCGCTCGGAGCGCTCACTGATCCAGACCATCGGTCGGGCGGCGCGCAATCTCAACGGCAAGGCCATTCTGTACGCCGATCGCGTGACCGGGTCGATGGAGCGCGCCATCGCGGAGTCGGAGAAGCGTCGCAACATCCAGCTTGCCTTCAACGCCGAGCACAACATCACGCCGCAGGGGGTGAGCAAGCGGGTGGCCGATGTCATGGAAGGGGCTTATGGCGGCGCCGGCGAATCGCGCAGCACGCGCAAGCGCGCGGTGGCAGAGAAGAAGAAGGACTACGTGGCGGAGGTGTCCGGAATGGATGCCAAGGCGCTGGCCAGGGAGATCGCCAAACAGGAGAACCGCATGTATGAAGCCGCCCGCAATCTCGACTTTGAGGAGGCGGCTGCGGTACGCGACCGGATAGCGGAGCTTAAGCGTCAGATGATCGCTTGATTGTGTTGTAGTTTCCCATTGGTGCCCCTATAATCGCCGTTCTTTTGAAAGAGCACATTCAGGCGCGTAGCTCAGTTGGTTAGAGCGCTACCTTGACATGGTAGAGGTCACCAGTTCGAATCTGGTCGTGCCTACCAGAATCAATCTTCGAAAAGATCATGAGTCGGATTGGAATATGCCTCCGACTCTTTTTCATTTGTGCGGTTTTTTGTTTGATACGGGAATGTCATGCCAACAGTCGTCTTGCCGGACGGAAGTCAGAGGGTCTTTGAAGCAGCGGTCAGCGTAGTTGACGTGGCAGCTTCCATTGGTCCCGGACTGGCGCGCGCGGCGCTGGCCGGCCGGGTCGATGGCACTCTTGTCGATACATCCTTCGTCATTGACCGCGATTGCGAACTGGCCATCATCACCGACCGTGACAGCGATGGCATCGACATCATCCGTCACTCCTGTGCCCACCTCATGGCCCAGGCCGTACAGCGTCTGTTTCCAGAAGCCCAGGTCACCATCGGTCCGGTGATCGAGGATGGCTTCTTCTATGATTTCGCCTACGAGCGTCCTTTTACCCCGGAAGACCTGGAGCAGATCGAGAACACGATGCGCGACATCGTGGCCGAGAACCTGTCCGTATCCCGCTCCATCCTCAGCCGCGAAGAGGCTGTTGCGATGTTCGAGCAGATGGGCGAGAAGTACAAGGTCGACATCATCAAGAGCATTCCCGGTGAAGAGCCGCTGTCGTTCTACCGCCAGGGCGAGTTCATCGACCTGTGCCGTGGCCCGCACGTGCCCGAGACCGGCAAGTTCAAGGCATTCAAGCTCACTTCAGTAGCCGGCGCCTACTGGCGCGGCGATTCCAGCAACGAGATGCTGCAGCGCATCTACGGCACCGCCTGGGGCGACAAGAAAGCCCTGGAGCAGTACCTGCAGCGTCTGGAAGAAGCGGAAAAACGCGATCACCGCAAGATTGGCAAGAAGCTGTCATTGTTCCACTTCCAGGAAGAAGCGCCTGGCATGGTGTTCTGGCATCCTCGTGGCTGGGCGATCTATCAGGTCATCCAGAGCTATATGCAGGATTTGCAGCGCGCCAACGGCTATCTTGAGATTCGTACACCGCAGCTGGTCGATTACAGTCTGTGGGAGAAGTCGGGTCATGCCGACAAGTTCTCCGAGCAGATGTTCAGCGTGGAGTCCGAAAACCGTCTGTATGCCATCAAGCCCATGAACTGCCCCTGCCACGTGCAGGTGTTCAACCAGGGGCTGAAGAGCTACCGCGACCTGCCGATGCGCCTGGCCGAGTTCGGCTCCTGCCACCGCTACGAGCCCTCCGGCAGCATGCACGGCCTGATGCGTGTGCGCAGCTTCGTGCAGGACGATGGTCACATCTTCTGTGCCGAGTCCAGCATCCAGGACGAAGTGGCCAAGTTCATGCAGCTGCTGTTCGGTGTGTATAAGGATTTCGGCTTTGACGACATTATCCTGCGCCTGTCCACCCGTCCCGCCAAGCGCGTCGGCAGTGACGAGCTGTGGGACAAGTCCGAGCTGGCCCTGAAGCAGGCGCTGCAAAACAGTGGGTTGCCATGGGAGCTGCTGCCGGGCGAAGGCGCATTCTATGGACCCAAGATCGAGTTCTCGCTGAAGGACTGCATGGGTCGTATCCAGCAGTGCGGCACCATCCAGGTGGATTTCTCCATGCCCGAGCGCCTCGCCGCCCAGTTCGTGGGCGAGGATGGCAACCGGCAGACGCCTGTGATGTTGCACCGTGCCATTCTGGGATCTTTCGAGCGCTTCATCGGTGTGCTGATCGAGCACTATGCCGGCGCACTGCCGGTCTGGCTGGCTCCGGAGCAGGTGGTAGTGCTCAATATCACCGACAAACAGGCAGAATATTGCGAATCTGTGCGTAAGACGCTGTCAGATAAAGGGTTCAGGGCTGTTGCGGACTTGAGAAACGAGAAGATCGGCTTTAAAATCCGCGAGCACACAATTCAGAAGACTCCCTTTCTGCTGGTGGCTGGCGACAGGGAAGTGGAAACCGGGACGATTTCAGTACGCACCCGAGCAGGGGAAGACCTGGGCAGTATGACGCTGGAAGCATTTACCAGCCATCTTGCCGATGCCGTCGCCCGTTTCGGACGTACGCAGCCTGTCGAATGAGATTCTGCCATGAGCAGATCGGCACAATGCCAATGAATCGCTACCCACAATATCAAATTGAATTCGGAGAAAGAACCAGCGCCTATGAGGAGTAGTTCTAAGAAGCCTGTAATAAACGACAATATTGATGCCGCAGAAGTTCGCCTGGTATTGGAGAACGGAGATCAAGCTGGCATCGTGTCTATTGAGGATGCGAGGGCTGCTGCCAGCGAGGCAAAGCTGGACCTGGTGCTGATTGCGCCGGAGGCAGAGCCGCCAGTCTGCAAGATCATGGACTACGGCAAGCACATTTTTGATTTGAAAAAGCAGAAGGTTGCCAACAAGAAGAAGCAACACAAGCAGACGGTCAAGGAAATCAAGTTTAGACCAGGGACGGAGGAAGGAGATTATCAGGTAAAACTACGCAACCTGATACGTTTCCTTAGCGATGGGGACAAGGCCAAGGTGTCGTTAAGATTCCGCGGCCGGGAACTCGCCCATCAGCATCTTGGGCTGGAGCTGGTACGTCGGATCGCAAAGGATCTGGCGGAATACGGCACAGTGGAACAGGAACCCAAGATGGAAGGACGGCAGATCGTAATGGTTCTGTCGCCCGTTAAAAAGAAGAAGCCATAGGACTGAGTCCAGGCTTCATTAACCAACCCCTAGCTGTCTGCCGGTATAGATCGGTAGACGACAAATGCGGAGTAAGTAATGAGCAACAAGATCAAAACCCACCGCGGCGCGGCCAAACGGTTCAAACAAACCGCCGGCGGCTGGAAGCGTAAAAGCGCCAACAAGAGCCACATCCTCACCAAGATGACGACCAAGCGCAAGCGTCAACTCCGAGGCACGTCACTGATTACTGCAGCTGACAAGCCTTTGATCGATCGCATGCTTGGCAAACGTTTCTAAGACATTTCAATTCAAGAGGATTTAAACCATGGCTCGAGTTAAACGAGGCGTCACCGCTCGTCGTCGTCACAAGAAAGTTCTTAAGCTTGCCAAAGGCTACTATGGTGCACGCAGTCGTGTGTATCGCGTTGCCAAGCAGGCCGTCATCAAGGCTGGCCAATACGCGTATCGCGACCGTAAAGCCAAGAAGCGCGTATTCCGCGGTCTGTGGATCACCCGTATCAATGCACAGTCACGTGCCAACGGCATGACCTACAGCCAGCTGATCGCCGGCCTGAAGAAAGCCAACATCCAGGTGGATCGTCGCGTAATGGCGGATCTGGCTGTGCACGACAAGGCAGCCTTTGCTGCGCTGGTCAACCAGGCCAAGGCAAGTCTGGCTGCGTAAGCGGCGCGAGTAGATATCATGGTAGATACCGTTTCCCTGGTCGAATCGGCACTGCAGGCTATTGCAGACTCCAGCGATGAACGATCGCTGGAGCAGCTGCGTGTAGATTACCTGGGCAAGAAGGGCAGTCTGACTGACCTGCTCAAGGGCCTGGGCAAACTGGCTCCCGAGGAACGCCCGGCGGCTGGAGAGCGTATCAACATCGCCAAACGTCAGGTGCAGGACGCGCTGGAACAGCGCAAGAAGCATCTGGTGGAAACGGCGTTGAACCGGCAACTGGAGGCCGAGGCGGTGGATGTCACACTGCCCGGTCGCCGCCAGAGCGCCGGCGGTTCCCATCCGGTGAGCCGCACCATCGACAGAATTCAGGGAATCTTTGAAGCGGCAGGCTACGAGGTAGCTGTCGGTCCCGAGATCGAGGACGACTACCACAACTTCGGCGCCCTCAACATTCCCGATCATCACCCCGCGCGTGCGATGCACGACACCTTCTATATTGCTCCCGGCACAGTATTGCGTACCCATACGTCTCCGGTGCAGGTGCGGGTGATGGAGCAGGGCAAGCCACCTTTCCGCATGATCTGTCCGGGCCGCGTCTATCGCTGCGATTCGGACATCACCCATACCCCGATGTTCCACCAGGTAGAGGGTCTGCTGATCGACGACAACGTCAGTTTCGCCGACCTGCGCGGGACCGTGGAAGAATTCCTGCAAGCCTTCTTCGAGAAGGATCTGGCCGTCCGTTTCCGTCCGTCCTACTTCCCCTTCACCGAGCCCTCCGCCGAGGTCGACATGGCCTGTGTCATGTGTGATGGCAAGGGTTGCCGCGTGTGCAGTCACACCGGCTGGCTGGAGGTGATGGGCTGCGGCATGGTGCACCCTCATGTGCTGGAGATGTCCGGCATCGACTCCGAGCAGTACACCGGCTTCGCCTTCGGCATGGGCGTCGAGCGCCTGGCCATGCTGCGCTACGGCGTCAACGACCTGCGTCTGTTTTTCGAGAACGATCTGCGTTTTCTCAAACAGTTCAATTAGCTGGAAGCTGGAGGCAGGCCTCCTGCCTGTCTCCCCGACCCTGTGAGAGTACCAAAGCATGATTTTCAGCGAACAGTGGATTCGTGAGTGGGTTAATCCGCCTCTCACCACACAGCAACTGGTAGATCAACTGACCATGGCCGGTCTCGAGGTAGACTCGATCGAACCGGTGGCGTCCACTTTCAGCGAAGTGGTGGTGGCCGAGATCGTCAGCGCCGAGCAGCATCCCGATGCCGATCGCCTGC
>Ga0233380_1001230_pt1 | contig 11814 bp, 8 predicted proteins | sample ElkDunMinimDraft_9_FD_191541 | JGI IMG/M metagenome (GOLD analysis project Ga0233380, IMG submission 191541) | Fecal eukaryotic communites from dung pellets of Tule Elk in California, USA - Elk Dung F36 | ecosystem: Host-associated > Mammals > Digestive system > Large intestine > Fecal | place... | reverse complement strand
GTCAGAGCCTGCATGCCGGCACCGCCCAGCAGGTACAGGCTGCCAAAAAAGACCAAGCCCAGCAGCATGACCTGCCAAGCGCTCAATTGCGTGAACCACTGGCCCGCGCTCATGCTACGCTGCGCCCCCACACATCGCAGGCATACGCACACAGAGGGCAGTCAACGCTCTTGGCCGAATCCATAAACTTTTGCATGCGGCGGATGATAGCGAAGGCCGCCGCGCAACACCGAAATGCTACGAAGTGTTACTCAACGTGAGCCACCTTGGACGCAAGTACGTACTTGAACTGCGCCAAAGCTGACTCACGATGGCAAGGTGCACCCCAGCCATCGCCCCGATAGAGAGCAGTGCTGGGTGAATGGGCGCACAAAACCTTGCGCTACCTTGGTACTGGCAGCGCTTAAAAAGCTTCTACCGCCATCTGTGCACAAGTCATATCGCGTGTATTCACCACGTTCAGCCATGCGGTAATTTTTGGCAGTTCATAACGGTAAAAATAACTGATTGCACTGATCCGGCCAGCGTTAGCCACTACAGCTTGCGAAGCATCCTGCTCCAGCACCTTACACGCCACATCCAGCCATACCCATGCCAGCACCGTGTGGCCAAAGGCTTGCATATAGGGCACGGCATTGGCCAGTGCTTCTTGCGGATTGCCTGTCAGCCATGCGGCCTGCGTAGCAGCGCTGACGTCTTGCAAGGCCTGGTTCAAGTCGTGCGCATACTGCGCAAGCTCGGGCCGGGCGGCTGCCTTCTTGATCGTGGCTTGCATCGTCTGAGCCAGCAGTTGCAAGCCCGCGCCGTCTTGCATGCGTACCTTGCGGCCCAGCAAGTCAGCCGCCTGAATACCGTGCGTGCCTTCATGAATCATGTTCAGGCGATTGTCGCGCCAGTATTGCTCCACTGGAAAGTCGCGCGTATAGCCATAGCCACCATGAATCTGGATGGCCAGAGAGTTGGCCTCCAGGCAGTTCTCGCTGGGCCAGCTCTTGGCAATCGGCGTCAGCACCTCCAGCAAAAGCTTGGCGCGGGCCGCTTCCTCTGCAGCGCCGGTGCGTCCTTCGTCCACCAAACGGGCACAGTACATGTTCAGCGCCAGCGCGCCTTCGCAATACGCCTTTTGTGCCAGCAGCATGCGCTTGACGTCGGTGTGTTCAATGATGGCTACTTGGCCGCTGGCTGCGTCTTTGCCGCCCTCTGTCATGGGCCGGCCTTGCGGGCGATTCTTGGCATATTCCAGGCTGGCGTAATAGCCAGCCAGGCCCAGCATGGTGGCCGCCATGCCAATGCCAATGCGCGCCTCGTTCATCATGTGGAACATGCATTTAAGGCCTTCGTGCGGCTTGCCCACTAAGTAGCCAATCGCCCCAGAGCCGCCGCGCACCGGGTATTTGCCTTCACCAAAATTGAGCAGCGTATTGGTGGTGCCGCGCCAGCCCAGTTTATGGTTCAGGCCAGCCAGCGCCACATCGTTGCGCTCACCCGTCAGATTGCCGTCGGTGTCCACCAGTTTTTTGGGCACGATGAACAGCGAGATACCTTTCACACCCGCAATCAGTTTGCCGTCCGGCCCAGGAATCTTGGCCAGCACCAGATGCACGATGTTTTCGGTCAACTCATGGTCGCCCGAGCTGATCCACATCTTGTTGCCCTTGAGGCGATAGCGCGCCCCCAGTACGTCGCTGTCAAAGTCGGCCCCATCGGGTTCGGCACGCGTAAGGATGTCGCTCAGGCTGGAGCCCGCCTGCGGCTCAGACAAGGCCATGGTGCCCGCCCAGCGGCCATTGAATTCATTGTCGGCAAACACCTGTTGCTGCATGGGCGTACCGTGCACGCGCAGCAAGTTGGCGTTGCCCACGGTCAGCAGGTTAGAGCCAATGCTGATGCTGGCACAGCCAAAGAAACTGTTGGCTGCCGCTTCCACCACATAGGGCAGTTGCATGCCTCCCTTTTCATACGGCTGTGCGGCGCTGAGCATGCCGCTGTCAGCAAAGGCTTTGCGCGCATCGTGCGTGCACTGTGGCTGGGTGACTTTCTCGCCATCAAACGTGGGCTCTTGTGTGTCTACCGTGCGATTGAAGGGGGCGTATTTTTCACGTGCTATGCGTTCGCAAGTGTCCATGACCGCATCGAACGTTTCGCGGCTGTGGTCGGCGTAACGGTCACGGCTGGTCAGGTTTTCGGCTTGCAGCCAGTCGTACACCAAGAATTCAAGGGTAGATCGCAACTGAGACATAGTTTTAAGCAAAATCAGGTTCTAACGCTTATGCAGCAAGCGCTGGAAGCTATGGTTATTTAAAATTCAAGGCGGTAAAAAAGCCGCCTCCTCGACCATCAAGGTACGGCGGCTCAGATTCCTGCGGCCCCACGGCGCGCCATAGCGCCAGCCCATCGCAGATGGGTGGTGGAGACGAGGTGCCAAAGCGCAGTCAGCAGCAGCGCTACGACCGGCTTTGGCAACAGCGACTCCTGGTGCCAGGCCGGGACTTACAGCACCTCAAACACACCGGCAGCGCCCATGCCGCCGCCAATGCACATGGTCACGCACACCAGCTTGCCACCACGGCGCTTGCCTTCAATCAGCGCATGGCCTGTGAGGCGTTGACCCGAGACACCGTAGGGGTGACCCAAGGCAATTGCGCCACCATTGACATTGAGTTTTTCGTTCGGAATGCCCAGCTTGTCGCGGCAGTAGATCACCTGTACGGCAAATGCTTCGTTGAGCTCCCACAGATCAATGTCCTGCACCTTAAGACCCAGCTTTTTGAGCACCTTGGGAATGGCGAACACCGGGCCAATACCCATTTCATCGGGCTCGCAGCCAGCCACCGCAAAGCCCAGAAAGCGGCCAATGGGTTGCAGGCCCTTCTTGCTGGCGTAGTCTTCATGCACCACCACACAGGCACCGGCACCGTCAGAGAACTGGCTGGCGTTGCCCGCCGTGATCAAGCCACCGGGCAAGGCGCTGCGCAGGCCGGAAATAGCCTCCACAGTCGTGCCTTCGCGGGTGCCCTCGTCTTTGCTGACGGTGACTTGCTTGGTGGTCAAACCCATGACTTTGTCGGCGACACCCATGGTGACGGTGATGGGGGCAATTTCGGCATCAAACAGCCCGGCAGCTTGCGCTGCGCAGGCTTTTTGCTGGCTGGCCGCGCCGTACTCGTCCATGGCTTGGCGACCGATGTTGTAGCGCTTGGCCACTTGCTCGGCGGTTTGCAGCATGGACCAGTAGATCTCGGGCTTCATCTTGCTCAGCTCGGGGTCATGCGCCATATGCTGGTTCACTTCCTGCTGCACGCAGGAAATGCTTTCCAGACCACCGGCCACCAGCACCTCGTTTTCGCCCGCAATGATGCGTTGCGAAGCCAAGGCAATGGCTTGCAGGCCCGAAGAGCAAAAGCGGTTGATGGTCATGCCCGACGTCGTCACAGGCAGGCCTGCACGCACGGCAATCAGGCGGGCAACGTTGCCACCCGTTGTGCCTTCCGGCAACGACAGGCCCATCACCACGTCTTCCACATCGGCACCTTCAATGCCTGCACGCTGCACAGCGTGTTGCACCACGTGGCCACCCAGCGTGGGGCCATACGTCATATTGAACGAACCCTTCCAGCTCTTGGCCAGCGGGGTGCGCGCGGTAGAAACAATCACAGCGGATGTCATAACTTCAATCCTTTAACTCGTACAGTTCAAGCGGCGCACACCGCTTACGCAAAGCGCTGGCCTTCAGCGGCCAGACGCGCCAGCAAAGGTGCGGGCTGCCAGAATTTGGCATCGTCGTGGGGGTTCTGGGCAAAACGGTGCATGGCTTGCACCACGTTGATCAGGCCCAGCTCGCTGGCGTAATGCATGGGGCCACCGCGATAGATGGGAAAGCCGTAGCCGGTCAGGTACACCATGTCGATGTCACCGGACTTGCTGGCAATGCCGTCTTCCAGAATGTGAGCGCCTTCGTTGACCAGCGAGAACACCAGGCGCTGCACGATTTCTTCGTCCGAAATCTTGCGTGGCGTGATGCCGATGGCTTTGCGGTGCGCATCAATCATGTCCAGCACTTCCTGACTGGGGATCGCATCGCGCTTGCCAGCCTGGTAGTCGTACCAGCCTTTGCCGGTTTTCTGGCCAAAGCGGCCCAGCTCGCACAGGCGGTCAGCACTGGCGCTGTACTTCATGCCGGGTTTATCTACCACGCGGCGCTTGCGGATGGCCCAACCAATGTCGTTTCCCGCCAGGTCACCCATGCGGAACGGGCCCATGGCAAAGCCAAATTTTTCTGCGGCTTTGTCCACCTGCTGCGGCGTGGCACCTTCATCCAGCAAAAAGCCAGCCTGGCGGCTGTATTGCTCAATCATGCGGTTGCCAATGAAACCGTCACACACGCCCGAGACCACAGCGGTCTTTTTGATCTTCTTGGCGATCTGCATGACGGTAGCCATCACGTCTTTGGCGGTGGCCTTGCCGCGCACCACTTCCAGCAGTTTCATGACGTTGGCAGGACTGAAGAAGTGCATGCCCACCACGTCTTGTGGGCGGCTGGTGAACGCCGCAATCTTGTCCACGTCCAGCGTTGATGTGTTGGAGGCCAAAATGGCACCAGGCTTGGCCACTGCATCCAGTTGCTTGAACACGATCTCCTTAACGCCCAGCTCTTCAAACACGGCCTCAATGATCAGGTCACAGTCTTTGAGGTCGTCAAAGCTCAGCGTGGTGCTCAGCAGCGCCATGCGCTGTGCGTACTTGTCTTCCTTGAGCTTGCCCTTCTTGACCTGCGCTTCGTAGTTCTTCTTGATGGTGGCCACGCCGCGCTCCAGCGCTTCGGGTTTGGTCTCCAAAATAGTGACCGGAATGCCCGCATTCAAGAAGTTCATGCTGATGCCGCCACCCATGGTGCCCGCACCAATCACGCCCACTTTCTGGATGTTGCGCACGGGTGTATCGGCAGGAATATCGGCAATCTTGGTGGTGGCACGCTCAGCCATGAACAGGTGGCGCAGCGCGCGCGACTCGGGCGTCCACATCAGGTTCACGAACAGCTCGCGCTCAATGTCCAGACCATCCTGGAATTTGCGCTTGGTGGCCGCTTCTACCGCATCCACGCACTTGAGTGGTGCGGGGTAGTTCTTGGACATGCCCTTGACCATGTTGCGCACAAAACCAAAGTAAGCATCGCCTTTGGGGTGCTTGCATTTGAGGTCGCGCACCAGAGGCAAGGCCTCGTTGCCTGCCACATGCCGCTCGCCCACTTCCTGCGCAAAGATCAAGGCTTCTGCAGCCAGCGTCTGCGCGCTGACCGACAGTTTGTCAAACAGCTTTTGCCCCGGAATTTGCGCCAGCATGTCGCTCTGGATGGATTCACCACTGACGATCATGTTCAGCGCCGGCTCCACCCCAATCGCGCGTGGCAGCCGTTGTGTGCCGCCCGCGCCGGGCAGCAGTCCCAGCTTGACTTCAGGCAAAGCAACGAGGGTACCGGGTGCCGCCATGCGGTAGTGACAACCCAGGGCCAGCTCCAGCCCGCCGCCCATGCACACGGAGTGAATGGCAGCCACAACGGGCTTGCTGGACTGCTCCACCTGCGCAATCACGGTGTGCAGATTGGGCTCTTGCAAAGCCGACTCTTTGCCAAACTCTTTAATGTCAGCACCGCCCGAGAACGCCTTGCCCGCTCCCGTGATCACGATGGCTTGCACCGCTGCATCGGCATTGGCCTGGTTCAAGCCTTCAATCATGGCACGGCGGGTGGACAAACCCAGGCCATTGACAGGCGGGTTGTTGAGCGTGATCACGGCCACTGCACCGTGAACCTTGTATTCAGCCGTCATGGCTTGTCTCCTTCAGTTCTATGAAAAAAGAACGGGCGTTCTGCAATTCATTCTAGGAAGGGATGCCAGTGAGCGCTATCGCGTTTTGCCCTCGAATTGTCTCGATTGGGACATGCCTCACAAGGCAAGTTCCGAACAGCGGAACTGCGCAGCCGCACATCGCTTGTTCCTTATCAGAAAAGACCGAGGTGCCACCCTGCTTTCTGACGCCATAAATCCGATCAACGGCATGCCGCGCGCTCACGCGTGGCTCACTTCTTGCGACAGTCTGTTGGCATCACCTGCACATGCCGTGCCTTGTGGGTGTGGCTGCAATAAAACGCTGGGGAAACCCATACCCATGCGCCAAAGCGCCGCCCCAACAATGTGCATTGCGCGTGCAGCGGGCACACGCAATCCCAAGCTATTTACGGAAGGCTCACTCCAATATGCAACGCAAAACATTCATCCGCCTGAGCACAGCCTGGGCCGCCGCCACCTTGATGGGCGCAGCCTCCCTCAGCGCCCACGCGGCCGAACCCATTTTGATCGGTGTACCGATCCCCATGACAGGCCCTAACACCCAGTACGGCGATGAAGTGAAAGCCGGTTTGCTGACCGCTATAGAAACCATGAACGCCGCAGGTGGCATGAATGGCCGCGAGTACAAGCCCGTGTTTGTGGATGATGCCTGCGAGCCCAAGCAAGCCGTACCCGCTGCCAACCGGGTGCTCAACTCCGGGGCCAAATTTGCGGTCGCCCACGTGTGTTCGGGCGTGACTATTCCGGCATCGAAGATTTATGAAGAAGAAGGCATTGTGGCCATCACCCCCGGTGCCACTGCCCCGCAGGTGACCGACGGCCTCAAAGGCCACTACTTCTTTCGCACTATTGGGCGCGATGACCAGCAAGGGCCTTTCGCTGCAAAGTTCATTGCAGAAAAACTCAAGCCCAAGGCAGTGGCCGTGCTGCACGACAAGCAAACCTACGGTGCCGGTGTAGCCCAGCACGTGAAAAACACGCTGGACAAGCTCAAAGCTCCCGTGGTGATGTATGACGGCCTGAACGCCGGTGACAGCGATTACTCCGCCGTCATCACCAAGCTCAAGAGCGCCAAGGTGGACGTGGTGTTCTTTGGCGGCTACCACCCAGAAATGGGCCTGCTGCTGCGCCAGGCCAAGGAGCAAGGTCTGAAGACCCAGTTTGTGGGGGCAGAGGGTGCATTCAACCAGGGCCTGATTGAAATCGCCGGCCCGGCAGTGGAAGGCATGATGTTTACCTTCCCGGCTGACTTCAGCCAGCGCCCCGAGAACAAGGGCATTGTGGAGGCCTTCAAAAAGGCTAACCGCTCTGCCAACGGTGCCTACCAGATGCCTGCCTACGCAGCGCTGCAAGTGCTGGACAAGTCGATGAAGGCCGTGGGAGCCGACGCCAAGAAAGTGGCCGACTACATGCACGCCAACACCTTTGACACAGCCATTGGCAAGGTGGCTTTTGATGCCAAGGGCGATTTGAAGGACTTCGAGTTTGTGGTGTTCAAGCTGGCCAAGGATGGCAGCCGCACGCAAGTGAAGTGATTAAGCATTGGGCTCACCCACAAAAAGGGCACCTTGCGGTGCCCTTTTTTATATGCGCCATTGCAGAGTACATTAAAAATAATAGCTGTTATCGCTTACCCAATGGTCTTTTCCAATAGTTTTAATACTGAAAACCAATGTAAAAGCGCGCTGACAGCTATAGTTTCAAACCTCCAGCCATTCCTTGCGAATGTGCTGATTGCTGTTGAGCGACTGGGGCGTGCCGTCAAACACGATGGCCCCGTGGCCCATGACCAGGGCACGGTCTGAAATGCGCATGGCAATGGTGAGCTTTTGCTCAATCAGCAGCACCGATACGCCACGCTCCTTGATCTTTTTGAGGTATTCGCCCACCTGCTCCACAATTTTGGGCGCAAGGCCTTCGGTGGGCTCATCGATGATGATGAGATCGGGGTCGCCCATCAGCGTGCGGCACAGGGTCAGCATTTGCTGCTCCCCCCCCGACATGACGCCCGCCTCAGTGTGCTGGCGCTCTTTAAGGCGCGGAAACATGGCGTACATGTCATCAAAAGCCCAGCGGCTGCCTTTGCCACGGCCCTTTTGGCCCAGCAGCAAGTTCTGGTGCACGGTCAGGTTCGGGAATACGTCGCGGCTCTCGGGTACATAACCCAGGCCCAGATGGGCAATTTCAAATGCTTTCTTGCCATCCAGGCGCTGGGTTTTCCATTCGATATCGCCCTGCCAGTCCACCAGCCCCATGATGGCCTTGGCGGTGGTGGAGCGGCCCGATCCATTGCGCCCCAGCAGGGCCACAATCTCTCCGGGCTGCACCTCAAAATCTACACCGTGCAGCACATGGCTTTTGCCGTAGTAGGCGTGCAAGTTATTAATCTTCAACATGGCACATTCCTCTCAATGCAAAGCCGCTTGCTCATCCGCCACCGCTGAACCCAAGTAGGCCTCTTGCACGCGGGCATTGGCACGCACGTTTTCGGGCGTATCAAAGGCAATCACCTCGCCATAAACTACCACGGCAATCTTGTCGGCCAGCCCAAACACCACGCCCATGTCGTGCTCCACCGTCAGCAAGGTTTTGCCTTCGGTCACTTCGCGGATGAGCTGGATAAAGCGCCGCGTTTCACTATTGCTCATGCCTGCGGTGGGCTCGTCCAGCAAGATCACATCGGCACCACCGGCAATGGTGATGCCGATCTCCAGCGCACGCTGCTCGGCGTACGTCAGGTTCACGGCCAGCTCATCGCGTTTTTTCTGCAGCCCGATCTGCTCCATCAACTGCTTGGCGCGTTCGTTGACTGCATCCATGCGCGACAGAAACCGCAAAAAGGTGTAGCGGTAACCCATGCTCCACAGCACCCCGCAGCGCAGGTTTTCAAACACGCTGAGCTTGGGAAAGATGTTGGTGATCTGAAAGCTGCGCGACAGGCCCAAACGATTGATCTCGTACGGCTCTTTGCCGTTGATGGACTGGCCGTGCAGCAGTACATCCCCGCTGGTGGGGGCAAAGCGCCCGCTGATCAGGTTGAACAAGGTGCTCTTGCCAGCGCCATTGGGGCCGATGATGGCCACGCGCTCACCGGCCTGCACAGCCAAGTTGGCACCACGGATGATTTCGGTCTTGCCAAAGCTTTTGCGCAGATCGCGCAGCTCCAGCGCATAAGGTGTTGCGGCACTCATCAGACGGACTCCCTACGCTGGATGTCATGTTCAATTTCTTCCTGAATCTCTCCCCACTGGCGCATGTACTGCCTGCGCACCAGCTCAAACAGGCCCAGCCCTGTCAGAAAGATCAAACCAGCGCCCACCCAGCTGTCCACACTGTGCACATTGAGTGTGGTGCCCATGAAGCGCAGCTCACTGCCCAGCCCGCTGTTGAGCTGCAGGTGGTAGAGCATTTCCACCAGCGCAGCAAAGCCCACCACCATGGCCAGCCCCGTGCCCAGCAGCGCCAGATACGCACCAAAGATGCGGCCCAGCTTGCCGTATTTGGCAAGGCGCAGATTCATCATGATCAGGCCGGCAATGCCACCGGGCGCATACATCACCATGAACAGGAACACCAGCCCCAGGTACAGCATCCAGGCCTTGGTAATTTCAGACAGGAACACGGTGGCCAGCACCAGCAGCACGCCGCCGATGATGGGGCCAAAGAAAAAGGTGGCGCCCCCCAAAAAAGTGAACAGCAAGTAGGTGCCCGAGCGGATGATGCTCACGCTGTCCATGGCGGTCACGATCTCAAAGTTGATGGCCGCCAGCCCCCCGCCAATACCGGCAAAAAAGCCGGCAATGATGAAGCCCATATAGCGCACACGCTGCGTGCTGTAACCCACAAAGGCCACGCGCTCGGGGTTGTCGCGCACTGCGTTGAGCATGCGGCCCAGCGGTGTGGCGGTGAAGGCAAACATCAGCGCCGTGCAGACAAAGCAGTAAAACGCGATCAGGTAGTACACCTGTATGCCCGGGCCAAAATCTGCGCCAAAAAATGTGGGGCCGTACACGCGGTCGGTGGTGATGCCGCCTTCGCCCCCGAAAAAGCCGGGGAACATCAGCGCCATCGAGGCCACCAGCTCGCCCACACCGAGCGTGATCATGGCGAAAGTTGTGCCTGATTTTCTGGTGGTCACCCAGCCCAGCAGCGCGGCAAAGAACATGCCGGCCAAGCCGCCCACAATCGGAATCAACCACACCGGAATGGGCAAATGCCCGCCAGCGGCACGGTTCATGGCATGGATGGCAATGAACGAGCCCAGCCCCGTATACACCGCATGTCCAAAGCTGAGCATGCCGCCCTGCCCCAGCAAGATGTTGTAGGACAGGCAAATGATGATGGCATAACCCATCTGGCTGAGCATGGTCAGCGCCAGCGAGCTGGTAAACACATGGGGGGCCGCGATCAGCAGCAGCGCGAACACGCCCCAGACAATCACGCGCCCCACATTCCAGGGCTTAAAACGGTAGTAGTCAGGCACATTCATGGCAGCTTGCCCGGCAACAGGCATGGTTTCGTTGCGTATTTGCGGATGCAATATGGCGGACATGGCTCAGTCCTCCCGCGTACCCATCAAGCCCTTGGGGCGGAAGATGAGCATGAGTACCAGGAACAAATACGGCAGGATGGGAGCCATCTGCGAAATCGTCAGGCTGAGCACGGGCCAGCCAAAGCTGTCGGGCGTCAGGTTCATGCCCATGCTGTTTAACAGCGAAGCCCAGGAGTAATCCAGCGCCACCGCAAAGGTCTGCACAATGCCAATGAGCAGCGAGGCCAGAAACGCGCCGGCCAGCGAGCCCAGCCCCCCCACAACCACCACCACAAAGATGATGGAGCCCACCGACATAGCCATCGATGGCTCAGTCATGTAGGTGTTGCCGCCAATCACACCGGCCAGCCCGGCCAGTGCACAGCCACCGCCAAACACCAGCATGAAAACGCGCGGCACATTGTGGCCCAGCGCCTCCACCATTTCAGGTTTTTTCAGGGCCGCCTGAATGACCAGCCCAATGCGTGTGCGGGTCAGCACCAGCCACACGGCCAGCAGCATGAGCAGCGCCAGCAGCATGATGAACGAGCGCGATTTGGGGAACTGCGTGCCATACAGCGTAAACAGCGGCCCCTGCAGCGCGGCGGGCAAGGCGTAAGGCACGGCACTGCGGCCCCAGACCAGTTGCACCACTTCCAAAATCAGGTATGACAGGCCAAACGTCACCAGCAGCTCGGGCACGTGGCCGTACTTGTGCACTTTGCGCAGGCTGTAGCGCTCAAACACAGCGCCCAGCACACCCACCAGCAACGGTGCAATGAGCAGCGCTGGCCAGAAACCGATGACCCCGGAGAGCATGTAGCCAAAGTAAGCGCCCAGCATGTAGAAGCTGGTGTGGGCGAAATTGAGAACGCCCATCATGCTGAAGATCAGCGTCAGCCCCGAGCTGAGCATGAACAGCAGCAGTCCATAGCTCACGCCGTTGAGCAGCGATATGGTGAAGAACTCAAGCGTCATCGAAAGGCCTTGGTTTCGGAGCGTTGGGGACAGAGCGCGGTTTGGATCCGACTCAGGACGGGCGCTTCATCTGGCACGAGGTGGGCGTGCTGGCCACATAGGGCTCGTAGTACTTCACCGGAGCGAAGGTGTAGCCCGTGTTCTCGGCGTCATAAGGGTTCTTGCCGCCGGCCTTTTCCCAGCGCGTGATGTACAGGCCCTGCTGCAGTTGGTGGTCGCTCTTGCGCATCTCCACTTCGCCATTGAAGCTCTTGACCTTGATGCCTTCCAGCGCCGCCGCCACCTTGACGGGATCGGTGCCGCCGGTCTTGGCAAACGCCGCATCCAGCAGCGTGAACACGTGGTAGATCGAGCTTTGCGTGAGGTCGTCGTTCATCTTTTTCTTGAACTCGGCCATCAGAGGCTGGATGGGGCCGCCCATGTTGTAGTGGCCGTAGCCCACGGTGTAAACCTTGCCGT
>Ga0233380_1001229_pt1 | contig 11820 bp, 9 predicted proteins | sample ElkDunMinimDraft_9_FD_191541 | JGI IMG/M metagenome (GOLD analysis project Ga0233380, IMG submission 191541) | Fecal eukaryotic communites from dung pellets of Tule Elk in California, USA - Elk Dung F36 | ecosystem: Host-associated > Mammals > Digestive system > Large intestine > Fecal | place... | reverse complement strand
CTTCATGGACACTGGTTCGCCCTGGCGGGACAGTTGCAGGTCCGGACGTCTTCCTTCATTGACCACGCGCGCCAGATTCTCGCCATTCTCGTAATAGCTGGCGCGGTCGCAGGCCGGGCTCTCCGCCAGCAGGCAGAACAGCAGGAAGGTATCGAGGAAGTTGATCTGCTCCTCGTCGATGCCCAGCGGCAGGAAGGGATTCAGGTCGAGCACCCGGACTTCGATGTACTGGATGCCGTGCTCACGCAGCAACTGCAGCGGTCTCTCGCCGGCGCTGCCCACGCGTTTGGGGCGGATGGTGCCGTAGAACTCATTTTCCAGCTGCAGCAGGTTGGTGTTCAGCTGCAGGTGACGGCCGTCCTTGTGCAGGCCGATCTCCTGGTAGGCAGGATAGGTCGTCAGCAGAGCGTTACGCAGGCTGTCCAGGTAGTTGTCCAGGTCGTTATAGCAGACGAATATCGATCGCTGGGCATCGCTCTTGTAGCCCAGGTTGCCCATCCGCAGGGCCGTTGCGTAGGGCTTGTAAAGGGTGGATTCGCCGAGCGGCTGCAGGTCGTGTTCGCGGCCGCGGGTAAAGCACTTGCAGACCGCGGGTGAGGCGCCGAACAGGTACGGCAGCATCCAGCTGAAGCGATGGAAGTTGCGGATCAGGTGCAGATACTGGTTGGTCTGGAAGGTCTGCAGGTCCTCCTCCGAGCCGCGAATCCGCCGATATTCCGGCCAGAAGCTCTCGGGCATGGAGAAGTTGTAGTGGATGCCGGCGATAGTCTGCATCAGGCGTCCGTAGCGATGACCGAGTCCTTCCCGATAGAGCGTCTTCAGCTGACCGGTGTTGGAGCTGCCGTAGCGCGCCAGGGGTATCTCTTCCTCGCTCTCCACGATGCAGGGCATGCTGGATACCCACAACCGCTCATCGGCAGGCAGCTGGGAGTAGCTGAAGGTGTGCAGGTCGGTGAGGAATTCCAGGCATTCGCGGGCGCTGCCGCAGACCGGCGTGATCAGTTCGAGCAGGGCTTCGGAATAGTCGGTGGTGACATAGGGATGGGTCAGGGCGGAACCGAGTCCTGCTGGATGATCTGTCTGCGCCAGTCGTCCCTGTGACGTGACGCGCAGGCTCTCCTTCTCGATTCCCCGTTGGATGCGGCCCCACTGAGGGTTGCATATCGGCAGGTTGAAGCGTGCGAGGCTCTCCCGCAAATCCTTCTTGGCGTTGTTGGTCAAGCCCGATCCCCTAGATGCGTTGGTGGCGGGATTATGCCAACAAAAGGTGCCGTTGGCATCTAGGAGATATAACAGAGTTATTCAGCAGCTCCCTGGCATCTGGCATGCTGGCGCAGGTTACTCTCCTGGTTCGCGCTGGTGCTTCAGTTGCTGGCGCAGACGTCGATCCTTCTTGTCGGGCCGGGCGATGGGCTGATCCAGCAGGGCATGCAGCCGACGCTGCTCCCCAATCTTCTCGCGTTTGGCGATGCTCTCAGCGGTCTCCTGATACAGCAGGGCCGCCTCGCTGGCACCGCGCCGGGTCTCGGACAGGCCCGTCACCAGCAGCGTGCGCTCGTCCCAGCCCTGACGCACCGTCAGTTGCATGCCGACGGAGATCTCGCGACCAGGTTTGAGCCGGTCGCCACCGCTATGGACCTTGCCGCCCTCGACCGCCTGCTTGGCGATGGCCCGGGTCTTGTAGAGGCGTGCCGCCCACAGCCAGCGGTCCAGCCTGACACCATCGCTGCCGGCTTCATTGCGGCTCATCGATCTGTACCCTTGTTCTGGCCCAGGTGCTGCATCAACGCAGAAAAGTCATCCAGTTGCACGAACTCGCTGGCGGGCAGGGCGCTGCGCCGGCTGTCCGGCTGGCGGATGGCACGCAGATGGCGGATGCCTTCCCGCTGGGCCTGACGCAGCACCGCAAGGCTGTCGTCGATCAGCAGCGTGCGACCGGGCTCGTAATCGTGGGCCTGTCGCAGAGCCTGCCAGAAGCCGTCGTTCTCCTTGGCCAGATGGAAGGTGTGAGAGCTGATGGTGTGATGGAAATGGCTGCCGATGCCGGTGTGACGCATCTTCAGCGCCAGGCTGTGGGGGTGGGCATTGGTGACCAGCATGACCTGGCGCCCGCTTTTGCGCAGCTGCTGTACGAACTCCAGGGCGGTGGGACGGATGGCGATCCTGTGCCGGATGTCCTCCTTTAGCCGGGGGATGTCCATGGCGAGATTATCGGACCAGAAATCGGTGCAGTACCACTGCAGGGTGCCTTTGACCCCTTCATACCTGCTGCGCAACAGCGCGCTGGCCTCTATCGTGGCGAGGCCGTGGCGTTGTCCGTACAGTTCCGGAACATATTCTTCCCAGAAATAGTTGTCGAAATGCAGGTCAAGGATGGTGCCGTCCATGTCGAACAGGACTGTGTCCACGTCCTGCCAATCAAGGCTGTCAGCGTGGGCGGTTGTTTGCTCAGTAGTCGTCGAGCCCCTCTGTAAATTCAATGTAAACTCCCGTTGGGTCGCTAAGGAATGCGATCTTGAGACCGATGGCCGGCACCTCCCGAATGGGTGAGTCGAAGGTGATACCCTTAGCCTCCAGCGCCCTGCCGAAGGCTTCCAGATCCTGCACATCGAAGCCGATATGATCGATCGAACGGCCCCGGGTAGGCAAGCGTTCCTCACGGGAGGCGTTGAAGCTCAGGTTCATGCCAGGCACATTGGTCGTGCTGGGGATGGTGCCTCTGGAGCGTACTTCGATGTCCAGCAGTTCGGTGTACCAGGCCAGCAATTCTTCGTATTGCGGCGTAAAGAAATGGATGTGATAGGGCGCGATTTCAACCGAGAGCCCCTGATCTTCCTGCAGCTCTACATAGACATCGTCCGGCATCATGACATAGGCGTTGGGCTGGCCCTCTGCGCCGATGAACTCGCGCCCGACTTCCAGTCCCGCAGCGCGCCATTTGGCGAGGAAGTTCTCCAGGTTGCGCACCTTGAAGCCGAAGTGATCCATCACTGTTCCCTGGGAGCCGCCAGTTGGGGCGCGATCGGTCAGCAGGATGATCATGTTCGGCATCTTGATGACGTTCAGCGCGCTCTTCTCTACCACTGTGCCGCCGAAGAATTCGACCCACATGCGCTTGTGCTGCTCGACATCAGAGACGTTCAGGTGCACGTGGCCATAGGCCAGACCGGCTTCGTTGGGTACAGCCAACTGCGCGCGCAGGCCGGAAGTAAGCAGTAACGAGGTGAGACAGAACAGGAACAGTGCTGACAGGATCCGCATGGGGGCTCTCCAGGAAATTGGCCATGATATTGGCCTCGTTGTCATTATTGTGGCGACGATCAATGGCCGTTGGCGATGCTCGTAGCGGTGAACATGCTAGCATTGCGTCTGGATCGACGTCGAACCCCGTATGCGCCGCAGCATGTCGTACTGTCGATTTTATCCGGTTAACGGCAGCACGCGGTTAGCTGAAAAATGACTCACGAAAAAGGACGATAGGATGACTGCATTACCGGCGTTGCTGGAAGGAATCACGCGGGTCGCCAGGCTGGCGGGCGAAGAAATCATGAGGGTGTATGCCGGCGATGAAATATCGGTGGAGCACAAGGCGGACTGCTCGCCGGTCACCGAGGCCGATACCCGCGCCAACCGTCTCATCATGCGGGAGTTGCACAACCTTAGCCCGCAGATTCCGGTGTTGTCGGAGGAGTCGGTCTCCATTCCCTGGGAGACCCGCCAGCAATGGCATGAATACTGGCTGGTGGACCCCCTGGATGGCACCAAGGAGTTTATTAATCGTAATGACGAGTTTACCGTCAATATCGCGCTGATCCGCGACGGCGTGCCGGTACTGGGCGTGGTTTATGCGCCGGCCCTGGAGACTACCTGGAAGGGGCTGGTGGGCGTTGGGGCCTGGAAGCAGGAGCGGGAAGGCACGCCGCAGCCGATTGCCGTGAAACCCTTGCCCGCGTCACTCAAGGAAAATGTGGTCACGGTGGTGGCCAGTCGCCGCCATGGCGGGGATGCCCTGCAGGGGCTGCTGGCCTCGCTGGCGACACATTTCCAGGACGTGCGGGAAGTGAACATGGGCAGCTCCCTCAAGATCTGTCTGGTCGCCGAAGGTTCGGCCGATCTGTATCCGCGCCTGGCACCAACCAGTGAATGGGATACGGCTGCGGCACAGGCGGTGCTCGCGGCAGCGGGTGGCGACATCGTCAAGACCGATCTCACGCCGCTGCGCTACAACAGCGAGGACAACATCCTCAACCCGCATTTTCTGGCTCTGGGCGATGTCAATGCGGCGTGGCGCACGCTGCTGGGAAGCTCAACGACTGTATGAGCGAGGAGGCGGGGGCTCAAGCGTCAGCTCGGCAGTGAACAGCAGGCTGCGATCGAGATCCTCCGCTGACTTCAACAGCGTCCCGATATCCTGGTCCACGATGGCATCGTGCATCAGCACATCGTTGATCCGCACCTGCACCGGCTGGGAAAAATCGATTTCCTCCGGGTTCAGCTGCAGGGTGAAGCGGTTGACGTAGTAAGCATAGACGTCGATACGGTTACTCTCGCGACTCACAATGATGCGGCCCGGTTGCCCCTCTTCCTGCAGTTCGTCAATGCGTATCCAGTGGTTGCGGTTATAGCGGTCGGTGCGATCGGTTACCCACTGGATCTGCTCGGGGAAGGGATCGCGGACGTTATCACGCTTGAAGTTGGCAATTTCGGTGCGTTTTTCCGGCAGCCAGCGGGTGTCATGCCCGCCGCCCGGAATGACGGTCCACTGATAATTCGCTCCCACCTGCTCCATGAGATCGATGTAGGGTTTCACCGCGCGCTCTGGATACAGCCGATCCATCTGACCGTTGACGATATACAGGGGCTTGCCCAGCAGGTTCTCGAATGAGAGCGCGTAGGGGACCCGCCCGGCCGGATTGCGCAGTACGCCGGGACTGCCGATGTAGGGCATGAAGGCGGCCCACTCGGTCGGCTGCTTGAAGGCGAAGAAGTAGGTGCCGGTGCCGCCATCGGAGACGCCAGTAAGAAAGACGCGGTCGTCATCGACGTTGTAGGTCTGCCGTACGCTCTTCAGGATGGCGACTACATTGTCGGCCTGATTGTCGAACCACCAATAGGCCTCGCCCCAGGCGGCAGGCACCACCACAATGCGTTCGGGTGAGCGCAGGGCATCGTAGCCATTGCGCCAGAAACTCTCGCCAGCCTCCGGTTTTGGGCGGTTGACGCCACCGTGCAGGTTGAACTCCACGGGCCAGGCGCGCTCAGGAGAATAATCTTCCGGCACCAGCAATACGTAAGGGAATTCAACACCATCCGCGTCTGTGCGTACCTGACTGACTTCCCCTACAGGGACGTCGGCAGAGAAGTGCGGTCCGTTCTCCAGCAGTCGGTAGACCGTATCGATGTCGGCACTGGCGGCAAGAGCCGCTGCGGCGTTGTCGCGCTCGGCTGGGGAAGAAGCGCTCCAGTACCGGGTGACGAGTTCCTGATCGGCCGAGTGCGCGCCGTGATATGGCAGCAACAGCGTACAGGCAAGCAGGACAGGGAGGATGGTCGTTTTCATGCGGACATCATAATGCAGGCGGCAGTAATGGCCAATCTTTCCTTTTGCGGGCATTGGTAATACGATTCCGAACGTTCAAGGACGCTTTTCCAGGCCTCAACGCATAGGGTTAATAATAATGTCAGTCAAAAAAATCCTCCCGATCTGCTGTGCACTTCTTCTCTCCTGTCTGCCGCTGGCAGGCTTCTCCCAAAGTTTTGGCCTGACCGAGCTCGTCGCCCGTGCCGAGGCCGGCGATGCCGAAGCGCAGCGCAACCTGGGCTCCATCTACCAGATGGGCCAGGGCATTCCCCAGGACATGGAGCAGGCCGCCCGCTGGTATCAGGCTGCGGCCGAACAGGGGCATGGCGTGGCTCAGCTCAACCTGGCGATGCTTTACAACTTCGGTATGGGGATTCCACAGGATTCACAACAGGCCGCGCACTGGTTTGAGCTGGCTGCCGGGCAGGGCCTGGTGACGGCGCAGATCAACATTGCGTCGATGTACAGCGGCGGCATCGGTGTGCCCCAGAGCAACCAGGAGGCCGCCCGCTGGTATCGCATGGCCGCCGAGCAGGGAGATCTTTCCGCCCAGATCGCCATGGCGCAGCGTACTGCCATGGGCACGGGGGTGGAGGCGGATCTGGCCGAATCGGCCCGCTGGTTTGAGATGGCCGCCAACCAGGGGGACGCTGCGGCACAGTTCAGCCTCGGTATGGCATACGCCGACGGCAACGGCGTGGAGGCCGATGGCGAAAAGGCGGCCCAGTGGTTCCGGATGGCGGCCGACCAGGGCCATATAGCGGCCATGTACAACCTGGGTGCCATCCATTTCGGTGGTTTCGACATCGACCAGAACTACCAGGAGGCCGCCCGCTGGTACCGCCAGGCAGCCTTGCAGGGTCACGCACAGGCCCAGAATAACCTGGGCGTGCTCTACGACAGTGGTCAGGGCGTGGAGCAGGATCTGGTGAAGGCCCGCATGTGGCTGAACCTGGCTGCGCTGATCTCCTACGATGAGGAGCGCAGGGAAATCGAGCAGAATCGGGAAAGCCTCACCAGCCGCATGACCGAGGCGCAGCTGGCAGAGGCACAGCAGAAGGCTGACAGGTGCCTGGAGTCGCAGTATCGGTTGTGTGACTGACTCAGGTCCTGGTATTCATCACGGCCTGCAGGTCCACTGAGAATTGTGACTTCATCCTTTCTATCAAAGCCGTGGCAAGGGATTCAATATCGGCAATCTGGCTGTCATCCAGGTGAGCGCCGAAGAGTCGGTGCTTACTCCTGGACACCTTTCCTCCGCCACTGATGACGATGGATACGAGGGTGTCCAGCTTGTGGTTTGGTACATCCACGAGTCTATTGATCACTTCCTTGATTGTGTCAAATACCTGTAACAGCACAATCTCCTGAACCAACTCCTCCGAGATGGCAGTGTTCATCATTTCGTAAACGAAGCAGACATGTCTGGTGAAATCCGGGTAGCGGTACACGTAGTCAATGTCGTTGTCGATGACCAACCTTCTGTCGTTGTCGAAGTGATAGTCAAGCATGGCCAACAGCGGGACTGAAATTGATTCCAGCACCTCGTCATACTTTGAGGTGTTCCTGAGAATCGCGGCGGAGATCGGGATCACGAATCTATGATCGTGTTCACGCTGCCTCATCACGTCGTGGATCAGATAGCGATGGATGCGGCCATTTCCGTCGGTGAAGGGGTGAATGTAGACTTCTGCAAAGGAAACGATGGCGGCATGGATAAGGGAGGGGATGCCTCCGTCCAGCATGAGCCGGTCGTGCAATGCGAAGAAGCCGCGCATCATGCTGTGGACATGCCTGGCCGGACAGCCGACATAGTGAACATCTTCATCCATTTCTCCCCGACGATGAATGACAGAGCCGACGTATATTTCGAAATCCCTGTAGTCCCCAGCCTTCGCCGTCTCGGCGACGATCTGGTTCTGTATGTCGATAAGCTTTTCCTTGGAGAGTTCAAACAGCCCGGCATTCTTGATCGCATTGAGGAAGCGCTGGGTCCTGCGGTCGTCGGGACGCTCATTCTCGATCGCGTTGGAGCTTCTGGTTTCCTTGGTGTAAAGGTAATTGACTGATCTGCCTATCACGTCGGCCGACAGATGTTCCCCCAGTTTCTGAATCTCTGCATAGGCTGTTTTATACACGTCGGTTTTCGCCAGCTTGTTGATCTCCGGCGTCTTGCGCACTGTGGGACAATATTCTCGAGTGCCAATGGCATTGTTGCGAACCCTGGTACGGCGATCACGATCTCCCTCGGCAAGCGTGAAGTAATACCTGTCGTCAAACAGGGCCACGTAGTTCCCGAATTTCAGATCTGGCAGCGCCAGCTGCGTGTCCATGAGCCATTCGTACAAGTGCCACAGGACCCGGTTGTGTTTGGCATTCGGGGCGGCAGCAATGAACAGGGTAAATGCCTCAACATCGAGGCGACGGAAAATCGCGGCAAAAAACGGCAGGCGAATGCCCTGATGCTTGATCGCGGCGATCATGTGCTCATATGGCGAAGTGGGTGTCTTGATATGCCTGGGAAGGATTTTGCGCTGCGAGGCGCCATAGCGCTGGATCGACTCCGTTTCTGCTGAGGGGTCCTGGTAAACCTCCAGATTCAGCTTCGGCAGCAGGAGCTGATAATACTGGTTGAGATAGGCATATCCGATGGGAGTCATTAGCTAGCTCCGCGTATATGAAAGAATCAAGGCGCTTATAGTAGCGTAATTTCGCATACAAAATAGAATTTATACATACGTTTTATGCTATTTGCATATTTTTTGGGACGAATGCATACATTTGCCTTGGGAGGGCGAGGCTGGAACGGATTGAGCTGGGGAGGGGCAAAAATGGTGCCCAGGGGCGGAATCGAACCACCGACACGAGGATTTTCAATCCTCTGCTCTACCGACTGAGCTACCTGGGCATTGGAAGGAATTGCTGCCGATTTCGGCAAGGCGCGTATTAAACCCGGAGAGGCTGCCCGAGTCAAGTGGCAAGTCAAGTAGGGAATCAGGCAGGCGGAACGTATCCACTGGCCGCATCATACTCCTCATTGTTCAGGTACCTGTCCATCTGCTCCTGCAGATAGCGGCGGTGCTCCGGATTCATCATCGACAGCTGCTTCTCATTGATCAGCATGGTCTGCTGCTGCTGCCATTCCTGCCAGGCCTGCTGCGACACGTTCTCCAGGATGTCCTGACCCCTGACGCCCGGATAGGGTGCGACGGAGAGGCCGGGCATCTCCTTTTGATACTTGCGGCAGAATACTGTTCGACTCATATGCTTTCCGTTATCGCCTGCAGGCGTTGCAACAATTCCTTGACCGGTGCGGCAAGACCCACTCGGGCGCGTTGCTGTACAGGGTACCAGAGCAGGCGACCGGCCTCCATCACGGCGCCAGGCCTGCCCAGTCGCACCTGCAGCGGGGTGATCACCAGGTGGAAGTGGCTGAAGGTGTGCCTGATCGCCTCCCATTGTTCGATTTTCGGCTCTGATTGCGGGCTCAGCGACATGCAATAGTCTGCGGCGGCCTCGGCATCGGCGAATTCCGGCAGGCTCCACAGGCCTCCCCAGATGCCGCTGTCCGGCCGTTTCTCCAGCAGGACTTCTCCCTGCTCGGTGCACAGCATCAGCATGCAGGTGCTGCGGGTGGGGATCTTCCTGGCGGGCTTGCGATGGGGGAATTCGTGGGTGGCTGCCAGGGCAAACGCGCGGCAGGAGGTCTGCAGGGGGCAGCGCTCGCAGGCGGGCTTGCTGCGGGTGCAGACCGTGGCACCGAGGTCCATCATGGCCTGCGTGTAGGCGGCGAAGTCCTGCTGCGGGGTGGCCTGCTCCGCGATCTCCCACAGCTGCCGCAGCACGGCAGGCTGGTCCGGCCAGCCGGCAATGGCGTGGTAACGGCACAACACGCGCTTGACGTTGCCGTCCAGGATTGGCGCGCGAATGCCGCTGCCCAGCGACAGGATGGCGCCGGCGGTGGAGCGGCCGATGCCGGGCAGCTCACACAACCCTGCGACGGTGTCGGGGAAAGTTCCGCCCAGCTCGCTGCCGACGATCATGGCACTGCGGTGCAGGTTGCGGGCACGGGCATAGTAGCCGAGGCCGGTCCACAGGTGCAGGACGTCATCGATGGGCGCTGCCGCCAGGGCGTGGACGTCAGGGAACTCACGCATGAAGTTGTGGAAGTAGGGAATGACGGTGCCGACCTGGGTCTGCTGCAGCATGATCTCCGACACCCAGACCCGGTAGGGGGTGCGGTGCTCCTGCCAGGGCAGATGGTGACGGCCGTGCTCTGCAAACCAGCCCAGCACGGCATCGGAAAAGGAGTTGGTCACTGGCATGGAGGCAGCACGGCCGATCAGCGTAAAAGGTTGTCGAGCAGGCTGCGTGCGGCATCCTGCAGCTGTTCCGGCACCGCTTCCTCCAGTTGCTCCTGCACGCGCCGCTGCACGGCATCGCGCGCGATCTCCAGGAACAGGTCGCGCACCTTGCCGAAATCGGGGCCGCAGTACTGGCTGGGTTCGGCATCGAAACGGGCGTTACAGCTCACTGGCCAGCCAATGCCCTGATACTGGGATGAGATGGGGATGGTCTGCGCGGCAGGCTCGCCGAAGACCGTCAACACCACATCGTAATCAAACTCTTCCGCGGTCAGGTCAATGCCACCGCTGGCGCTGACCTCGAAGTTGTCCAGGGTCGTTTGCAACTGCTGGTTGTCCAGACCGCCGCTGATGGTCAGGTATCCCTCAAGCGTGTCGAAGCGCACGGTGTCTGGCCATTCGCGGGAGATATCGCTGCTGCCGGTGGGGCTCAGGACCGACATGGCCGAGAACGCCTGTTTCACCAGGGAGATGTCCACGGCGCTGTCGGCGACACTGAAGCTGGTGGTGCCGTTGAGGCTGTCGAGCAGTTGATTCACCGTGTGGCCGCGCAGGGTGGCGATCGATTCCACGTTGAGGCGTCCCTCGGCGAAGCGGGCGGTGGGCAGTGCCTGCGCCATGGCCGCGACATTCACGTTGCGCAGCGAGCTGATACTCGTCATCACGGGCGGGTTCTGTCTGGCGTCGAGGCTGGTCGTGGTGGTGAGCGTGCCGTTGTAGAACCCGGCCGGATCGAGCCCGAAATTCAGTCGACCATCCTGCACCGACAGCGTGGCGTTGATCGCGGACAGCTCCCAGCCGGCGAAGGCCAGAGACTCGATGCGATGGCTGCCCTGGACATTCATGCTGGTGAGCAACTCGATGGGCAGCTCGATGTCGTCGCGTGCCACAGGGGCAGGTGGCGGTTGTGAAGGGCTGGGCGCCGGGGCCGGGGCTGGAGCTGGAGCTGGAGCTGGAGCTGGAGCTGGAGCTGGAGCTGGAGCTGGAGCTGGAGCTGGAGCCGGGGGCGTTGCTGCCGCGGGCTCCTCCGTCCCCGTGTAGGGGTTCAGGTCGAGCGCATTGGCCACGACGTTGTAGCGCAGGCTGGCGGGGCTGTCGCCGGCAGCAGGCGTGTAGTGGGCATCGGCATCCAGTCGCATGTCGTCCAGCTGCAGGGAGAGCGTCGGCACGTGTAGCTGGCTGCTGTCGCCGTTGAAGGTCAGCTGCATGCTGAACTGGTCGCTGTCCTGGTCGATGCCCGGCATTGTTGCGGGACCGGCAGCCGGTGCCGCCATCGGCTCGCGAACGTGCAGGTCGAGGAAGTCGTTCAGCGAGAAGACGTTGCTGCTGAGCTCCCCCTGCCACGCCGGCGCATTGTGAAAATCATGCAGTGCGAAATTCCCGGAGAGCTGCAGGGGGTTGAGCTTGAGCAGCAGGTCGTCGAACCGTGCAGTGCCCGCCGCCATGTCGATGGTGGCCGTGCTGGCAATGCCTGCCGACGTCGGCGCGCGCCCGGCTCCGGTGCTGATAGTGAAATTGAGTTCGAAGGGAAAGGGGCGATTTTCAACGTTGGTGTCGCTGCTGCTCAGGTTGAGGTTGCGCAGGGTCGCATTGATGCCGCGATAGGCATCCTGCACGTTGGCGCTGGTGTTGGATACGGTGATCTGCTGGATGGAGGCGGCGATGTCGGAACTCCCGTCATCCGGTGTGGCGGTTGCTGGAGCGGGAGCCGAGCCACCATCAGCGGACTCGGGAAGCTGCCAGTTGCTGACGCCCTGGGCATTGACGATCCAGTTGATGTGGAGGCCGTCGGCGTGGAATTCGTGCATCTCCAGGCGGCCATCCAGAAGCGCCCAGGGTTCCACTCGAATGGAGACGGACGACAGCGACGCGAGT